>Ga0302324_100000518_pt1 | contig 102069 bp, 91 predicted proteins | sample Palsa_T0_1_FD_201949 | JGI IMG/M metagenome (GOLD analysis project Ga0302324, IMG submission 201949) | Peat permafrost microbial communities from Stordalen Mire near Abisko, Sweden - Palsa_T0_1 | ecosystem: Environmental > Terrestrial > Soil > Palsa > Peat permafrost | place: Sweden: Abisko... | reverse complement strand
TTCCCGTCCTTCGGTCCCGCACCGAATGGTGTTGGCAGAATCATCGTACGACTGGCCGGCGAGACGCCGACCAGGGCGACCGGGACGGTCGCGCTCCCAGATCCATCTGAATCGTTCCGGCTTAGATTTTGGTAGGGTCGGCGCGCCGCGCCGACTTGGACGCCGCAGCGCGGCGTTCCTACTTTGTGCATCGCCTAACAAATGTGATGCGGCCCTCATCGGTTCACAAAGTGTTCAGCACATTGATGAAGTGCCGGAGCCGGCCATAGTCCTTGCGGTTGAAGCCAAACGCGATGCGCTGCAAGGTCAGGGTGGCCGCTTCGTCCTGTTCCTCGGGCATTGCCTCAATGGCCCGGATCGGATCGCCCGTGATGATGTCCTCAAAATCCTCGTTCAAGGCCGCGATGGCGGAGGGCGACGGCGCGTGCTTGAGGCGGATGACCAGCTTGTCGGCCACCGAGCGCATGGAATGGTAATTGCGGTAAAATCTGGAAATATGCTTGACAGCGTCCTCGGCGCTGTCGGTGATGTAATACAGATTCAGGTCCGCCGGGCTGATGAGTCCGCCGCGCAGCAAATGCTCGCGGATGTGTTTGTCCCATGTCCGCCAGTAAGCCGAGCCGGGCGGGTTGATCAGGACCAGCGGGCGCAGCCGCGTCTTGCCCGTTTGCATCAGCGTCAGCGCCTCGTAGCCTTCGTCCATCGTGCCGAACCCGCCCGGAAACAAGGCGATGGCGTCGGCGTGGCGCACGAAGGTGAGCTTGCGGGTGAAGAAGTATTTGAAAGTGATAAGTTTCTTGTCGCCTTGCATGATGGGGTTGGTGCCTTCTTCCCAAGGCAAACGAATGCTGGCCCCAAAACTGTTCTCCAGGCCCGCCCCTTCGTGCCCGGCGCGCATAATGCCGGGGCCGGCCCCCGTGATGATCATCCAGCCCGCGGCGGCCATCTGCCGTCCGAAGTCCGCCGCCTGCTTGTATTCCGGTTCCTCCAACTTGGTGCGGGCCGAACCGAAGATCGTGACCTTGCGCTTCTCGGCGTAAGGTTTGAAGAGCCGGAAGGCGTAGCGCAACTCGCTCACCGCGGTACGGATGACCCGCACGTCGCCCCGGTCCTCCACGTCCGTCAGGAGTTTGAGCGCGTTCACCATGATGTCCGCCACCAGGTCCTGATTATGGCCGCCGCCTTTATAGACGATTAACTCCTGGATGCGCCGTTGCAATTCAGGGTCAACCGGAGATTTGAGGCGTCGTTCCATCAATTTCTAATCTGTGTTCATCTGTGTTCATCTGTGGCTTTAACCGCGTTCTTAAAGATCAGAGGCCGATGTCCTCGTTCCACAACTGCGGATTCCGCGCAATGAAATCGCGCATCAGTTGCACACATTCCGGGTCATGCGCGACCTCAACCTTGACCCCGTTGGCGCGCAAATGATCCTCGGCGCCCATGAAGGTCGTATTCTCTCCGACCACCACGCGGGGAATGGCGTAGAGCAAAATGGCCCCGCTGCACATCGGGCATGGGGAGAGCGTCGTGTAAATCGTGCAACGCCGATAGACCGCGGCCCGCTGACGCCCGGCGTTTTCCAGGCAATTCATTTCGCCGTGATGAATGACGCTGCCCTTTTGCACCCGCTGGTTATGGCCGCGGCCGATGATTCTGCCCTCGCACACCAGCACGGAGCCGATGGGAATTCCCCCCGAGGCCACGCCGCTTTTGGCTTCGTCCATGGCCGCTTGCAGAAATGGGTCCATACGATGGGCGGGCGCGCCGCCGACCAAAAATTGCTCTGGCACAACGTCACCCGCTGGCCTAAATTGCCTGAACGCTGACAAATTGGAAGCCAAACTTATTGTAAGCCAGAACTTATGCCGACACTTGCCACAACCGTTGACGGACTGAAGCTGCCCAATCCGTTTATCATCGGCTCCGGCCCGCCGGGCACCAATTTGAACGTCCTGGCCAAAGCCTTCAAGGAAGGTTGGGGCGCTGTCATCGCCAAAACGATCAGCCTCGATTCTTCCAAAGTCATCAACGTCACTCCCCGCTACGCCAAGTTGATGGGACAGGACGGACGTGAGGTCGTTGGCTGGGAGAACATCGAACTCATCAGCGACCGGCCTTTCAAAATCTGGCTGGACGAATTCAAGAAGTGCAAAGACATGTTTCCCAACGGCGTGCTGATCGCCTCGATCATGGAGGAATATCGCCAAGAGGCCTGGGTCGAAATCGTCGAGCGCTGTCAGGAGGCCGGCGTGGATGGATTTGAATTGAACTTTTCCTGCCCGCACGGTTTGCCCGAGCGCAAGATGGGTTCGGCCATGGGCCAGGACTGCGACATTCTCACGGAAGTCTGCGGCTGGGTCATGAGCGCGGCCAAGAAACCCGTTTGGGCCAAGATGACGCCCAATATCACGCATATCGAAGAACCGAGCCGCGCCGCGTTGGGCGCCGGTTGCCAGGGAATCAGCGCCATCAACACCCTTCGCTGCGTCATGGGCATCAACCTGGAAACGTTGCGTCCCGAACCGTCCGTCGAGGGGTTCAGCACACCCGGCGGCTACTCGTCCAAGGCCGTGCGGCCGATTGCCTTGCGGATGGTCATGGAAATCGCGGCCATGATGGGCCGGGAATTTCCGGGGCGCTCCCTTTCCGGCATCGGCGGAGTGGAGTCTGGCGGGGACGCCGCGCAATTTATACTTGTCGGCGCGGACACCGTGCAGGTATGCACGGGCGTGATGAAATCCGGCTACGAATGCGTCAAGCCGATGCAGGAGGAATTGCTCGCCTTCATGGAGAAACACAAATTCAACACGCTCGCCGATTTCAAAGGCCGGAGTCTGCCTTTTTTCACCACCCATTTCGATTTGGTACAGAAGCAGGCCCAGCGCAAAGCGGCGCAGCAAGCTGCCGTGCGGAAGAAGGCCGTCAGCTCCGATGCCGAATGGAGCGGCGATTCATTTGTGCAACAATCCAACGCCCTCTCCCTTGATTGAATGAACACTTGCCCGGTTTTTATTGGAGGAGAATGGCGGACCTTGTCGGATGTCCCGTCCATGCCCGTCCATAACCCGTCCACCGGCAACGTCATCGCCGAATCGCCCTTGTGCGGCGCGCGTCACGTGGATGAAGCCGTCCAAGCCGCCGACGCCGCCTTTCCCGATTGGTGGGAAACGCCGCCGGTGGAGCGCGCGCGAATCTTGTTCCGTTTCAAGGCGTTGCTGGAGCAAAATTTCGAGGAATTGATCCGCCTCAACACCCGCGAGCACGGCAAGACCCTGGCCGAATCGCGCGGCGACGTCAAACGCGGCATCGAAATGGTCGAGTTCGCCTGCGGCATTCCTTCCCTGCTCATGGGCGAGAGCATGGAGAACCTCGCGCGCGGCATTGATTGCGACACCGTCCGCCAGCCCCTTGGCGTTTGCGCCGGCATCACCCCGTTCAATTTCCCGGCCATGGTTCCCCTGTGGATGTATCCCGTCGCCCTGGCCTGCGGCAACACCTTCGTGCTCAAGCCCAGCGAGAAAGTCCCGTTGACGGCCATCCGCATCGTGCAACTGCTCGCCGAAGCCGGCCTGCCCAACGGCGTCATCAACATCGTTCACGGCGGACGCGATTGTGTGGAGGCGCTCCTGACCCATCCGAAAATCAAGGCCATTTCGTTCGTCGGTTCCACGCCCGTGGCCCGCCACGTTTTTGAAGTCGGCACCCGGCACGGCAAGCGCGTCCAATCCAATGGCGGCGCAAAAAATTTCGTCTTCATCATGCCCGATGCCGACGTGGAGAACTCCACGCGCGGAATCATTGAAGCCGCCTACGGCTGCGCCGGCGAACGCTGCATGGCCGGGTCCACCGCCGTCATCATTGGCGACGCCGCCCAAAAAGTGCTGCCCTCCATCATCCAGGCCGCGCGCGCGATCGAAGTCGGCCCCACCGACCGTGAAGCCCAGCCGCACATGGGGCCGGTCATCACGCGGCAGCATCGCGAGCGCGTGGAGCAACTGATCGAGCTGGGCGCAAAAGAAGGCGCCAAGATCGCCGTGGATGGCCGTGGCGTCCATCTGCCGGACGAGCCTGGCGGCTTTTTCCTGGGCGCAACCGTTTTGGACGGCGTGCAAGACGGCATGAGCGTGGCGCGCGAGGAGATCTTCGGCCCCGTCCTCAACGTCATGCGTTTCGACGATTTGGATAAGGCTATCGAACTGGCCAACCGTTGCCCTTACGGCAATGGCGCCTCCATCTTCACCCGTTCAGGCAAGGCGGCGCGGGAATTCAAACACCGCGTCAAGGCGGGGATGGTGGGCGTCAACATCGGCGTGCCGGCTTCGATGGCGTGGTTTCCCTTCAATGGTTGGGACGAATCGTTTTTCGGCGATCTCCACATGCAAGGCAAGGAAGGCGTGCAGTTCTTCACCCGGCAAAAGGTGACCATGACCCGTTGGTTCAGCTACGGCGAAGGCGACATCTGGCATCGGTAAACGATGAACGTGCGCGATCCAGATTCACCCGTGCGGCGCATGACCATCGCCATCGCCGCCGCGGTGGCCATCATGGTGGCGGCGGGATTGGTCTATGTTTTCCTGGTCTCCAAGGAGCCTAGCGCCAAGTTCAACGGCGCCGCCATTGTGGCCGCCGCGCGGGCCTACACGCGGGATTTGCAGGTCCGCCGGCAGCCGATGCCCAAATCCGTCACGCTGGAGGAGTTGGCCGCGCGGCATTTTCTGAAGCCCGAGGAAATCGCCGCTTTTCGCGGACTGAACGCCACCATCATGCTGACCAGTCAGGCAAGCAACGCGCAAACGATTCTCATGCGGGTCCACTTTCCCGATGGCGGCGACATCATTCTGCTGGGCGACGGCAGCGTGCAGCAAGTGCCGCGCTGATATTCACTCCTCTTAATCTTAATCCTAATCTTAATCTCTTTCTCATTCCTCCCATCAGAAGAGGAGATTAAGATCAAGATTAGGATTAGGATGAGAAGGGAAACGGAGCTATGGACAACAGCTTTTCACAACACTAGTATGCACCCATGCGCGATGAATCATTTCAATTCCTGGAACGGCTGGTCAACACTCCCAGCCCGTCGGGGCACGAAGCCCGCGGCCAGCGCGTCTGGCTCGATTACGTCACCCCGTTCGCCGAGGAAACTTTCAGCGACGCCTACGGAAACACCGTCGCGGTCTTGAACAAAGGCGGCTCGCCGCGCCTGATGCTGGCCGCCCACGCCGACGAAATCTCGATGGTTGTCAATTACATCAACAAGCAGGGCTTCGTGTACGTCCGCAAAATGGGCGGCATTGATCCCGCCATCACCAAGGCCCAGCGCGTCCTTATCCACACCAAGGACGGTCCTGTCAAAGGCGTCGTGGGCAATGTGGCCCCGCACCTGACCAAGAGTGATCCCGACCGCAAACTGCCCAAGATGGAGGATTTGTTTATTGACATCGGCGCCGATAGCCGCAAGGAAGCCGAACGCCTGATTCGCGTGGGCGACCCGATCACCTTGAGCGATGCCTTTGACCGGTTGCGCGGCGACTTGGTCGTGGCGCGCGCCTTTGACAATCGCGTCGGCACCTTCGCCGTGGCCGAGGCGCTGCGGCAATTGAGCGGGGAAAAGAAAAAGCTGGAGGCGGAAATCCTGGCCGTCTCCAACATCATGGAGGAAGTGGGTTTGTTGGGCGCCCGCCAAATTGCCTACACTCTCAAACCCGATGTCGCCTTGGTGGTGGATGTGACGCACGCAACCGATTATCCCACCGTCAGCCAGCAGCAGCACGGGGATGTCAAGCTGGGCAAAGGCCCGTCCGTGACTCATGGCGGCTGCAATCATCCCGAAGTGGTGACGCGATTGGAAGCCGTGGCCAAAGCGCACAAGATCAAGCTCCAGCACGAGGCCTCCTCCAACAACACCGGCACCGACACCGACGCCATTTTTTGGACGCGCGGCGGCATTCCCAGCGCGCTCATCAGCGTGCCCAACCGCTACATGCACTCGCCGGTGGAATTGGTCAATTTGAAAGACCTCGCGCAAGTCCCGCAACTGATGGCCGCCTTCGCCCGTTCCCTCAAGAAGGGCGAGGAATTCAAGGTGAAGATTTAGCCCTTGATTGTGCGAGAACTCTATTGCTCTGGGCCAAATTCTGCGGTATTGTTGTTCCAGAAAGATTCATTATGCCGGATCAAGAGAACATGATCGAAACATTGGAGAGTCAGTTTCCCTCCATATCAGGGTCGGCTTTTGCGGCTGCCCGCCAGCAACATCTTGATTCCGGGAACAGCGTGCTTCAATCCGAAAATGGGCAAATTTTCGAGGTTTTCCCCGATGGCCGGCGCGTCTTTGTAAAAAACATCGAACCTCCCACGTCTGACGTACCTGGTCGCATAATCACCATTCAGTGAGCGAGCGTCAGCCACGTCTCCGGATGTTCGCCGGGCCGAACGGTTCGGGCAAAAGCACACTCAAATCTTACCTGCCCACGGAACTGTTGGGCGTGTATTTGAATCCCGATGAGATCGAGCAGGACGTTCGCAGGCAGGGTTTTCTGGATTTCGCAGCGTATGGCGTCGCTACGACGAGCGATGAGGTGCTGTCGTTTTTCAGGCAATCTCCGCGCTTGATTACCGCCGGGTTTGGCGACACCACTGAACAGCTCGGATTCGCGTATGGGCGACTGGACTTCGGGAAAGTGGCGGTCAATTCCCATTTCGCAGCCGCGGCAGAGGATTTTCTTACGGAATTATCCCGTTCACAAAACATCCACAACAGGTTGTGGCCTGCCGTTAAGACTCATTAAGACTGCTTCTTCTTTGGCACCATAAAGAAAAATCCCTTTGGTGGTGGTGGTGTTTGGAGTGCTGCTCGAAGCGCGACATCCGGCGTGAGCGGATAAAGCGAGATCGACTTTTGGCGCTTTTTATTGGAAGCCTCATTTTTCACGCTGATTACTACTCCTTAAAGCATTTAATGACCGTTTCAACCGAAATCCAGATTACTGATAGTCCACCAAGAACTAGATAAAGTTTGTCGTCTTTAAGCTGTCCTATGTCAATTCCCTTCTCCAATGTCCACCAACAGATTTTAGTACCGGCGAGCACGCCAAAACAGCTAAGCAATATAACACTGGCGGCTTTCAATTCCGATTTACTTCTTTTACAAATTACGTACGTGGCAATAACTAGACCACTTAAGATGAAACCGTATAAATATACCGTCTCATTTGTCATGCCGAGTCGTGGTCTGTGTAGAATGTGACCCACTAATCAAAAATCCGGCTACGCCAGAAGCAACTGCGCCAATGACGCCACCAATCGGCCCAGCAAGAGATGTTCCTAAGAGCGCACCACCAGAGGCACACGCAATTGCAGTGGTACCGCTGGAAATAATTTCCAACGGAGCACTCGATTTGTTCTCTGGACATTTTTCTTCTTTTTGTTCCATAATCGTCTCAAATATCTTTCGTAAACATTTTAGCATACAGCCTTTTGAACGCAACCTAAAAATTGCGCTGATGAATGATACATCAGCCGCTTTCCGGTTGCCTTTTTTGATCGCCTTGAAATCAGACCAAATTCCTGCGTGGTTCAAGAGATCAGTCTTGGACAAAATCAATCCGCCCCCGGCATGAGCGCCATCCACCAAAAAAGAACGTAGATTATATTGCCAAATTCACGGATTACCCAGTTCCCCTTCCCATCGCGCCACCACTGCGGAGGCAAGACAGTTCCCGGTCACATTGACCGTCGTGCGGGCCATGTCGAGAAACGCGTCCACCCCCAGCATGACCACCAACCCCTCCGTGGGGAGTCCGAAGCTGGCCAGCGTGCCGGTCAGAACCACCATCGAGCCGCGCGGGACGCCCGCCACACCCTTGCTCGTCAGCATCAGCGTCAGCAGTATGGGCAATTGCTGCCCAAGACTCAGCGGCATTCCCGCCGCCTGCGCCACGAACATCACCGCCACGGACAGGTAAAGCATGGTGCCGTCCAGATTGAAGGCGTAACCCACCGGCAGCACGAACGACACGATCCTTTTGGGCACCCCGAATTCCTCCATCCGGCGCATCGCCTCCGGCAACGCCGCCTCGGAAGACGCCGTGGTAAACGCCAGCAAAGCCGGATTGCGGATGGCTTTGAAAAAGGCCGGCACGGAAATCCGCGCCAGCAACATCACCGGAATCAACGCCGCCGCCACAAACAACAACAGCGCGCCGTAAAGCGTCAATACCAACTTGCCCAGCCCGAGCAAAACACCGAAGCCGCTCTTGCCAATCGTGACCGCCACCGCCGCCCCGACGCCCAGCGGCGCAAACCACATCACCAGGCCCGTGAATTTGAACATGACCTTGGCCAGCGCGTCGCAAACATCCAGCATGACGCGCCGAGGGCGCTCCTCCACCTGCGTCAACGCCACCGCGAACAGGATGGAAAACACCACCACCTCCAGTATGTCATTGCGCGCCGCCGCATCAAAGAAGCTTTGCGGCGCCGCGCGTTCCAACACGCCCGGCAAAGTGATCTGGGCGGGCGCAGGCTCGGCCGCTTTTGAGGCTGTGTCCAGATGGATCCCCGCGCCGGGCCGCGCCACATTGACAACCGCCAGCCCTATGAACAGCGCCGCCGTGGTGAGCGCCTCGAAATAGACCAGCGACTTGAGGGCCAGCCGACCCACGGCTTTCCAGTCATCCGCGTGTCCCGCGACGCCCACCACCAGCGTCGCGAAAATCAACGGCGCCACCACGCATTTGATCAGGCGCAGAAAAATGTTGGAAACGAACTGAAGCTCCTGCGCCTGCCGCGGCCACAGCCAACCCGCCAGGACCCCGGCCACAATCGCCAGCATGATCCAGCCCGTCAACGAAATGCGTCTGATCACAGCCATCATCATCTTAATCTTAATCCTAATCCTAATCTCTTCCCATTAAACCGAGTGCAGCAAAGAGATTCGATTTTTAAAGTCAAAATCTCACAGATTCGTCTCTAAGAGATTCAGGGACTCGCGGCGCTCGCCCCTCCCGAAATCGCCTCGGGAGGACGGAGCGCCGCGACGCCCAAATTTCAAATATCTTTGGCTACGATTAAGATTAAGATTACGATTAGGATTGGAAAGCTCTATTGCGGGGAGGTGAGGTAGAAGCGGGCCCTTGGTCGTCCGACCCACCAAATGGAGAGCGTTGGCCATGGGGCCAAATTCGCTTCCTGCCCTAGCGACTCTGCAGTGCAATATCCCAAATTCAGTCATTTCTGAGAAAACTTTTCACCGCAGATCAGCAAAGCCGCAACAAAACGAGGATGGACAGAACAGAAGGGAATACAGGGCGATGCAGGGCAGAGGAATGATTGGCAGAGGAATAATCCTGAAAGCCTTTCTTCTCATTCCTCTGCCAAACATTCCCCTGCCCAATATTCCCGAATTGGGTTGCGGCTGGCCTTGCAATTTGTGAAGACCAATCATTCTCGACAAAATTTGTCAGGGGAATCATGGTCAGGGGAATGATAGGAAGCGAAATCATTTTGCGATCTCCTTTTCCCATTCCCCCCCCGAATGCTTTCGGGGTTCCCCTGACGCCTCTCCACTTCTTCGTTTTCCATGCCCATCATCGTTTAGGTTGCGGCTGGCCGCGCTGGGCCTTTGCGTCTTTGCGTTAAATCCGAGTGACCGCCGAGGTCTCAGTCCTCGGAAATTGGCAGACAAAAGGAACGACCACCCATGGCCTGGGACCATTTTTCTTTATTTTTTCTTCGTCCTTTAGCCCAACGGAAGGATAGACAGGCTCGCGCAGAGGCGCAAAGTTCGCAGAGAAAGGACAAAAAAGCCTTCTTTGACACAAGTGAAAGTTACTATCTGGCAATAGGTTGCATCGCACAGTCCCGATTTCCGCTCTGCGCTCTCCGCTCCCTCTGCGCGAGAAAAGTCCATCAAGGGTGTGAAGTTTGGCGGAAAAGGCGGGGTGGCTATAAAATAATGCGAAGCTTTGCGTTTGCATTCCCGTCCAAACGTGCTAGAGTGTAATTGTGTGGCGCTCAGGCGCCTTGTTCTTTGACATAGTGGTGAGTGGTCAGTGGTTAGTGGCCAGCGGGGAAGGCGGAAGCTCAAGCCCGCTTTCGCCAAGGCTTCCGCTGTCGCTAATGGTACACCGGGACAAGTTGGCGCGACAAGAGAATGGCCTGGATTACGGTCAGTTACGGTCAGTTACGCCTAGTTACGCCCTTAGAAAATAAAAAATCCTGCGGTGCGTCCTCTCGCGGCAAATTTTGCCTGTCAACGTCGTTGAATCGCAAAAGGGCACAAAACGCCAATCCGATCCCCAAAAAATCGGACTGGATAGGAGTGGATAGGACTGAATCGGACTAAAAAAATAAAAAAAGGGCCTGAATGATTAAAGAGAACCGATTGCAATGTTGATTAGAATCAATTGATGAAGATCGCTTCGTTGGCCTGCAAAAGGGCGTGCGCGTATTTGACCCAGGTGCCAATGGGGTGAAGCTGCTTCGGTCCCAGGCTGGCCATGGTCATGGTGCGTCCGCCCTTCTTGCCTCCGGGATTCATGCGGTCGGTCTTTTGCTGCGCCGCTTCCTCGCGGCTGGCGTCGGTGATCGGCTCCGGCGCGGGCGATTCCTCCACGTAATCCATGCCCAGCTTGATCTCCACGTCGGTGGGTTCGCGCTGGTAAATGCGTTCATAGAGGAACTTGATCCGGGCTTGGCGGCCCGTGAGGTCCTTGAATTCGGTTCGATTGATCAGGCGGCGCGCCAATTCCACCACCAGCGAATTGTTCATCATGAACAGGGCCTGTTGCGGGACGGTCGTTTCGTAGCGTTTGCCGGTGGTGATGTCGGGATTGGCGAAATCAAACTGACCATAGACTTCAGGCAGGTTGTGGCGGTCCACCATGCCGTAGATCGTGCGGCGGTGGGAGAAGCCGCCTTCCCCCAACTCCAGTTGCACCGGGGGCCCGCCCATCGCCAAATCCAATTGTCCGCCGAGCGCCAAGACGGAGTCCCGAATCTCCTCGAAATCCAGGCGCCGGATGTTGGCCCGCCACAAAAGGTGATTCTGCGGATCAAGCTGCGCGTAGCGCGGATTGTTGGCGCTGCTCTGCTGATACGTGTGGGAGAGCATGATCTGGCGATGCAGTTTCTTGATGGACCAGCCGTCCTCCATGAAATGCAGCGCCAGGTAATCCAGCAATTCAGGATGAGTCGGCGGATCGGATTGGTTGCCCAAATCATCGGGCGTGCTGACAATGCCCTGGTCGAAGTGGTGCAGCCACACGCGATTGACCAGCACGCGGGCCGTCAGAGGATTGGACGGATTGATGATCGCATAAGCCAGTTCCAGACGACCGCTGCCGATGTGGAAGGGCTGCCGGTTGCGGCCCGACAAAATCTCCAGAAAACGCCGCGGGACGATGTCGCCTTTGTTTTCGGCTTCGCCGCGCAGGAAAACCGGGGAATCCTTCGGCTCGTTGCTGTCATAGAGAGCGGTAGCGCACGGAGGCGAACCCGGGTCGGTCATTTCCGCGCGCGCAATCTGGCGGCGGAGTTGGTTCTCGTCCCGTTGCAGGTCTTTGTTTTTGGGGTTCTTAGGCCCTCCACTCATTTGCGATTGAGCGTTGACCAGGTTCATTTCAAGGTCGTTGATCTTCTTGCAGAACGCGCGGTATTCCTCAGTGGGCTTGGCCTGCGCCAGCAACGGTTCCTGGGCCGGCTCCACACAACTGTCGAAGACGCCGCGCAACGAATAATAGTCCTTCTGCGGGATCGGATCGAACTTGTGATCATGGCAGCGGGCGCAGGTGACCGTCAGACCCAGAAGGCCCTTGCTAACAACGTCAATGCGGTCGTTGATGATGTCGTTCTTATTGTTGTTGAAGCGCGGACCCAGGGCCAGGAAGCCCAAGGCAGCCAGGTTGCGGGACTCCACCGGTTGCAAGCGATCGGCCGCCAACTGCTCCAACACAAATCGGTTGTAAGGTTTGTCCTCGTTGAAAGAGCGCACGACATAATCGCGATAGGTCCAGGCGTAGGGAAAAAGCGGCACGTCCTTGTTCTGTTGTATATCCCCTTTGGTGTCGGCGTAACGGGCGGTATCGAGCCAGATGCGGCCCCAGCGTTCGCCGTATTGCGGGCAACCCAGCAGCCGGTCCACCACCTTGGCGTAGGCATCGGGCGACTTGTCTTCGACAAAGGCCTGGACTTCCTCGGGCGTGGGTGGAAGGCCGGTCAAATCATAGGTGGCGCGGCGAATGAGCGTGCGGCGGTCCGCTGGCGGATTCTGCTTCATGTCCTTTTGGTCCAGTTTGGCCAGAACAAAAGCGTCCACGGGGTTGGCGACCCAGTTCGTGTCCCGAACTTCCGGCACGGCCACGCGCTTGATGGGCTGAAAGGACCAATGCTGGCGGCGTTCCTTGCTCCAACCGGCGCCGGCCAGGTCCTTGCCGGCCGTGCGCGGATCGGGCGCGCCCATCTTCACCCACGCCGCCAAGTCGGCAATTTGCGCCTCGGGCAGTTTGTTGTCCTTGGGCGGCATTTGGAGATCGGGGTCCTGGTAGCGCACCGCTTTGATCAGCAAACTTTTATCCGGATCGCCCGGCACAATGGCCGGACCGTCGTCGCCGCCTTTGAGAATGCTCTCGCGGTATTCCAGGGAGAGGCCGCCCTTGAGCTTGGCCGCCTGGGAGCTGTGACACTTATAACAATTATTGACCAGGATGGGCCGGATCTTATTCTCGAAAAATTGCACGTCGGCCTGGGAAGGAGCCTGCCCGCGAACCATCGGCGCGCACAAGAAAACGCCGCCCGCGGCCAAACCAAAGAAAGAACAGCATCTTTTCATGCGCCAAAGACCTCACGCAATCACACCCTTGACCACGTTGACGCTGCTGACGCTGCTGCCGGCGACGTCTGTCAAATGGAAATCGCGGCCATTGTAGCGATAGTTCAGGTTATTGTGGTCGAAACCGAGCAGACGGAGAATCGTCGCGTGCAAATCGTGGATATGAACGGGGTCTTTCACCGCCGCAGCGCCGAACTCGTCCGTGGCGCCATAGACAGTGCCGCCTTTGACACCGCCGCCCGCCATCCACAAGCTGAAGCCTTTGGCATTGTGATCGCGGCCGGGATTGGCGTTGCCATTGCGGTCTTTGGTGGGCATGCGCCCGAATTCGCCGCCCCAGATCACCAAAGTGCTGTCCAGCAGGCCTCTTTGTTTCAAATCGGTCAGCAGCGCGGCCAAAGGCTGGTCAATATCCCGTGCGCGTTCCGGCAGGCGCTTTTCGATGTCCTGATGATGGTCCCAGCCGCCGGCCCAAACCTGGACGAAACGAACACCGCTTTCCAGCAAGCGCCGGGCCACGAGCATCTGGCGGCCGTGCGCCGTCCGGCCGTAGAGGTCCTGAACTTTGTCCGGTTCGCGGCCGATGTTGAAAGCCTCGGTCGCGGCCGTCTGCATTTTGAAAGCGATTTCGTAAGCTTCGATGCGGGCCTCCAACTGGGCGTCTTTTTGCAGGTCCTGGGCGTGAAGTTCATTGAGTTGGTGGATCAAATCCAACTGCCGGCGCTGTTCGACACTCGAAACATACGGGCTGCTGATGTTTTCGATCATCTTGTCCACCGACCCGGCGGAGGTGTTGATGCTGGTGCCTTGGAAGACACCCGGCAAGAAAGCCGCGCCCCAGTTCTGGGTGCCGCCCGCGGGCAGACCGCCGCCATTATGCAGGGAGATGTAGCCGGGCATGTTTTGATTCTCCGTGCCCAAACCATAAAGTGCCCAGGAACCGACCGATGGCTTGGGAATCTGGCGCGAACCGGTATTCATCATCACGGTGGCGATCTCGTGGGACGGAATGTCAGTGAACATGGACCGGATGACCGCCATCTCATCCACGTGCTCGGCCAGCCTGGGAAAGACCTCGCTGACTTCAATGCCGGAGTGGCCATGACGCTGGAACTTGAAAGGCGAAGGCATGCCCACGCCGTGTCCACCGATGGGTTGCCCGTCGTACTTGACCAAACCCGGCTTGGGGTCCCAGGTATCTACCTGGGAAGGCGCGCCTTCGGCAAAGATGTGAATGACCCTTTTGGCCTTGGCCGGAAAGGGCGGAATTTTCGGCGCGAGGGGCGAAAGACCGACATCGGAATCGGCGGCGAAAAGCCCATCCTCCCGGAGCAAGGAGGCCAAACCCAGAGCACCGAAGCCCATGCCAACACGCGATAAAAACTGACGGCGGGAGGACAAGGGTGTCCGCACGCAATTCTTGCAATTTTCGTACATAAACAACAGGATTACGGGTTACACTCAACCTTTCTTGTCTCACTTATGCTAATCCATGTCAAGCCTTCGTGCAACGAAAAAGACCGTCCGCGATCTCTATTTCAAGTCCGAAGGTTTCACTCCCTTTTTGCCTTTGCCAAAACCGAAGAAGGACGGCTTGTATTCCCCCACATAAGCGACGTCCGCGCTGGCCGGCATTTTGTCCTCCAACCCCACCGTCCAATAACAGGCGTTGACCAACAGGCGGCGAAGTCCCTCGTTTTGCAAATCCACGGCGGCTCCGGCGGTGGTGGCGACGATTTTTGAGACCTTGCCCTCGTCGCCTTTGTACTCGCGCACCCATATCAGCGGCATGAGAGGATTGTTTTTTGGCCCGGTCACGGGCGGATCGTCCGGTTTCATGCCCGCAAGCACCTGGCCCCACACCAGCACTTGGGTGTCCGCGGGCAAATGCGTCACTTCATAAACATCCGTCGGCCACCACAAATCCGTCACACTGCGGAGAATCGGATGGTCCTTGAACAACGGATTGATGACGCCCCGGGTGCTCTCCTTTCCATGATCGCCGTGGTGGTTGATCCACGTATCCCCCAGCACTTGCCGGCCGAAGCCGCCCAGCCATTGGCTGCTGGACCAATCGTATTTGGCATAAGGGCTGTTTTTATTTCGTGAATAGGCAAAGGCGTGCGTGCTGGTGCGCAGCCCGATGATCGGTTTGCCCGCATTGAGGTAATCCACGAAATGTTTCATTTGCTGGTCAGGCCATTCGCGGAATCGCAACAGCATCACACAAAGATCAGCCTTGTCCAGCGCCTCGATGCCCGGCTCGTTGGTCTGGCAATCGGGATCAATGTCGCCCGTGGCCTGGTTGATGCTAAAGAGCACGGTGCAATCAAAGCCGTGGCGCGCGGCGATAATTTTCGCCAGCATGGGCAATCCCTCCTCGGAGCGGTACTCTTCGTCGCCCGCAAGAAAGACGATGCGAAGGCCGCTTCCGGGACCGGCTGCGCCTTTGTAGAACACACCGTCAGCGGCCCGCGAATGCGGGGCCAGCAACATCAGCGCGGCCAGGAGAAAGGCGAAGCAGCGCAGGCGCGCCGCGCTTCCAGCAGAAAACATCTGGCCTGCGCCGGCGATCATTCCAGGGCCGGTTTCCAGCCGGGGCCGGGATCGTAGGTCGTCATCGCGCTGGCGATGGCGGAGGTCTTCGGTCCAAGGCTTTTTTCAAGGACTTTGCCTTGCTGGTTGATGATGAAAGTCATCACGCCGGAGTTGCCCCACTCGGCAGGCCACGCGACCAGGGCGAAGCCGGCGATCATGTGCCCGTTGATGATGTAATTATACTTCCCGCCGGGAGCGTTCTTGCCTTGGCGCGTGAGGATTTTGAAAAAGTAGCCCTGATAGGGAGTCTGGGATTCGGTCATGATTTTGGATTCGTGCGTGTAGCCTTCGTCGTGCGCCTGGGCGAGCAAGGGGCCAAGCGGGCTGATTTCCTCCCCAGATTCGGCATGCCAATACAAGCCGTCATGCTGGCCGGAGGTGCTGCGAAGTCGCTGGGCATACTCCAGCACTCCCGATCCGGTATGGTCTTCACTGGCGTAATCGCGCTGAGCTTCCGCATAGGCGCGGCAAACACTGATGGTGTTCAATTCGTTGCGGCCAATGCGGCGGTTAAGAATCTCATCCTTACCGGCCTCGGTGTCGAAAAACCATTGCCCGTCCTGTTTGACCAAGGGGATGGGAAAAGGCCACGCGTCCAAACCCATCTCCACCATGACGCAGGAATCCGATTTATTGACGGGCGCAACTTTCTCGGAGACACGGCGCGAAAAGTTGGCCAGCCCGTTGCTGGCTTGCACTGGGTCCGCCGAAACCAACTCGCGCACGCCCGGACCGAAGATGGTTTCCAGCGCATTGGTGTCCTTGTTGGCCACAGCCTTGGTGAGTGCGCCAACGGCGTCATCCGCGGTGGCAAAACGCTCCTCCTGCGCCGCGCCCGCGGGCAACAGCCCAACCAGCAAACACGTTATGGCCGCGAGGGCCGACACGAGGGGATGCCGAGTGAGTAAATGAGTCAGTTTCATGCAATAGAATTAACGATGCCCACCACCACCACCGCCACCGCCGCTCCTGGCGCCGCCTCCGCCTCCGCCGCCTCCGCCTCCTCCGCCCCTGGCAACTCCGCCTCCACCGCCGCCTCCCATGGAGGCGCGGCTGGCCTGGCCGCGGGAGCTGGATTCCACCGCCTCGCGTCCGCTCTGGCCGCCGCCGAAAAATCCGGCCGAAGGCGCGCTGTGAAATTCCTCGCGCGGCGCTTCGGCGCGAGCGACAGAGGGCGCGCTGCGAAATTCCTCGCGCGGCGCCTCCGCGCGGGCGACGACCGGCTGCCGGGAAATCGGCGCCGGCCGGACGTTAATTATCATGGGCGCCGCGTCACGCGGCGCCGCAGCGGGACGAGCAAAAGAACGAGCGATACCAGGCGTGTCGAAGCCGCGTTGCCAGCCGCCTCGCGCTCCCAGGGCAACCGCCCCTCCGGCGTGCCACACTGGCACCGGATGTCCGGCGAGATAGGTGTTGCGCTGGCCGGGCGTTTCACGCCACCAGCCGACGGGGCGCGGATGGCCCGGTCCCCAATAGATCAGCCCGTGACCGTGCCAGTTCCAATCATTGACCAGCCAGCCACCCACCGGCAACCAGTACGGAAAAGTGCAAAAAATTCCAGGTTGATAGTAAATCGCGTCCGGCAAGTATTCAGGCACGTACATTTGATCCGGGTCCGTCGGCTCGATTTCGATGTCGCCGTCATCCGTGGCCACAGTTTCCTGGGGAGTGCTGGGAAGATTGCCAAGGCTCTGCGCTTTGCCGCGGAGCCTTTGGATGGCGTTCATGACATCGGCCTGCTGGATTTGAAAGGCCTGGCCCAATTGCGTGGTCCAGGTCAGGTTATCATCCAGCCATTTGAGAACGTTGGGATAATGGGTCAGCGCCTGGATGCTCGGGTCCCAACCTTGGTCCGCGATTTGATTCGGGTCTCCACCCTGGACGATGTAACGATTGGCCATGACGATCTCCGTGGGAAGGGTGGCTGCGGGAAGAATCTCGGCAATCAATGGATCGGGATAAAGAGCGATGGGGCCGACCAATTGATCCAGTTGCTCGGGTGCAAGGACTGGGCCTGTGGGGCCAGGAGGAGGAACAGGTTCTTGCGCGCGAAGGGGCGCGCCTGAGATAAAGAGGAGTATCAACCCAGCCAACATCGCCACCACTTTCTTCATACTACAATCTTGCTCCGGCCGGGCGCGGCGTCAAGCGCCATTTGCATCCTCCTTGGCGGAATCCCGTATGGAGTTTCGACTTCATCGGGGTTCGGCTGTTGGCGGTTCTGCGTGCGCCGTGGCTTCCTGGGCCAGATGCTCCTTATCCCGGGTGTAGGCCACGAACGCCAGGCACATCTCGTCGGTGGTTTGTTCCCCCCACCGGACCATCTTGGGCGGGTTAGACGGATTGAGCGGGTTGCCGGCTGAATTGTCATAATGCGCTTCCAGGTCCACGCGCGAACCTGCGGGCAAATGCAGCGGTGTCTTGAACACATAAGACGTTTGCCAATTGAAATCCCAATTCGTCACATGGACCAGTGGCGTCACCGTGCCGTCGGGCAGCGTGGCCGTGACTTTCATTTCCCGGCCCAACAAGTGCATGTGCGGCGTGACGCGATAGGCCGTCACGTCTTGCGGCACCTTGATACTGGCGTGAGCGACATAATTGGAATCCCCCGCCGGAATCCGCAACCCCAGATCAACCACCGGCCATGCGCGCACCTTCTTATCTACAGTCCCGCGCGCAAAATACAGCCCGACCTTCGTTCGGTCGGTCTCCGGTTTGCCCGACCTGTGGTAATGCACCTGCACCACCAAATCGGCGTCGCGCGGCACCAGGCGTCCGATGCCCTCCGGCAGAAAGCTGGGAAGAATTCCCGGCGCCCATCCTCCAATCATGCCGCTGGAGCGAAATCCCACGCCACCGAAGGCCGTGTAACCTGGGCCTGGGTCGAGCGCATCCAGTTTGCGCGCCGCCCCGGTCGTGTCAAAATGAACGATGACGTGATGGACCACTTTGCGGTTGCCGGGCCGGACTTCCAGGGCGCCGATATAATGGTCCTCCGTGAATTTGGTCGGAATGACAAAGCACCGATAAATGTCCGGCCCTTCCGCGGCAAGCTCGTAATCTTCGTCCGGTTCCAAAACAACGTCCGGCTCGCCCAACGTCCAGCCGTCGGTAAATTTGGGCGCCGGCGGCAAATCCGCGCTGCTGCCTTCCGGCGTGCCGGCCTCGGCCCAATCCTGGAAGAGGGCGATTTGCTCCGGCGTCAGGTGGCGGTCATTGGCAAATTCACCAAAGCCGGGCTCGGCCTTCCACGGCGGCATGAGCCGATCCCCTGTCACGCGCGCAATTTGTTTGGCACGCTTGCTCACATCACCGTAAGTGAGCAGCGAAAAAGGCGCGACTTCTCCCGGCCTATGGCACACCGCGCAGTTCTTGAAAACCATGGGCGCAATGTCCTTGTCAAAGGTCGGCGCAGCGACCGCGGCCACGGAAGTGGCAATCAAACAGCCCACCGCCGGCGGTTGACTCGTCACCAGCCGCCCGGCTGCGATGGCGTCCAGCGCCGCGCGCAAATCGTGTTCGGTGGCCTCGGCGCGCCGCTGGTTGAGATCGGCGTAAAGATTATCAATGCGCCCCCGGTAGAGCACGTTTCCATCCTTGCCGAACACCACCGCTTCGGGCGCCACCGTCGCCTCGGCCAGCCTGACCAGATGATGACGTTGATCGAGCAAAACCGGCGGACGCAGGCCAAACTGGCGGGCATGAATCCGGGCGGCGTCGGGCGTCAGGTCCGCATCCACCTGCACGATGTAAAAGGCAAAATTGGTGTATTGGGCGAAGAGGCGGTTGATTTCCGGCGCGTAACTGTTGCAAATGGGGCAATCATGCCAGTAAAAGATCAGCACCGAGCCGGCCTTTGTCCCCGCCTCCAGAGGACGCTGGATGGCGCCGGACAAATCGGCAAACTCCTCCGGGCCGGCCTCCGCCCGCCAAGCGAAGCCACAAACCAGGCACAAAAGAAAACAAATCAACACCGAACACTTCACGGCCGAAGTTTGAACCATGAACCCTTAATTCTCAACCCTTAAAAGAACCCAATACCTCCTCCACGCTTTCTTGCAACGACGCAACCATCCGGCGGACTTGCGCGGGTGTGGCGCAGAAAGGCGGCATCAGGACGATCACATTGCCGACCGGACGCGTGAGGACGCCGCGCCGGGCCATGGCTTCACAGACGCGGAGACCCGCCCGCTCGCGCAACGGAAGCGGCTCGCGCGTTTTCCAATTCTTGACAAGTTCCACGCCCGCCATCAGGCCCGTTTGCCGGATGTCCCCCACGTTCGGCAGGGTCCACAACGTTTGGAGGGCTTCGCCCAGAGCTTCTTGCAGCCGGTCGCGCACGCGGACAGAGGCGGCCGATTCCAGCAGGCGCAGGCTGGCCAGCGAGGCGGCCGCGCCCAGTTGATTGGCGGTGTAGCTATGGCCGTGGAAGAAGGTCTTGAATTCATCGTAGCGGCCGAGAAAAACGTCGAAAATGGGCTGGGTGGCCAGGGTCGCCGCCATCGGCAAATAACCTCCGGTCATGCCCTTGGCCAGGGCCATCAGGTCCGGCCCGACGGACTCTTTTTGACACGCAAACGTCGGGCCGGTGCGACCGAAACCTGTCAATACTTCGTCGGCAATGAGCAGCGCGCCATGGCCGCGCGCGATTTGCGCGGCGCGCCGCAGCCAGCCCTCGGGCTGGGGCACCATGCCGGCGGCCCCTTGCATCAGCGGCTCGAAAACAAAGGCCGCGTAGGGATTGCCCTTTTTCTTTTGCGCGGCGAATTTTTGCTCGAGCGCCTCGGTGCATTCCCAACGGCATTGGCGGTAGAGGCGGGCATCGGCGCGTTGGGGTTGGGCGCGGTTGAACGGGCAGCGGTAACAATACGGCGCCGGCGCGCTGTCGCTCTTGAAGAGCAATCCGGCGTGGGCTTTGTGAAAAAGATCAATATGCCCTAGGCTCATCGCGCCCACGGTGTCGCCGTGGTAGGCGTATTGCATGGAAAGGAATTTCGGCTTGCGGCTGCGTCCGGTGCGGAGCGCAAATTGCCAGGCCATTTTCAGCGCCGCCTCCATCGCGGTCGAGCCATCGTCGGAAAAGAAGACCCATTTGAGCTTTCGCCTTTTGGCATAGCCGGCCAACGCGGCCAATTTGGCGGCGAGCCGGGAGGCCGGCTCATTGGCCAGGCCCAGGGCGGAGGAGTGCGCTATTTTCCCAAGCTGCCGGGTGATGGCGGCGTTGATGGCGGGATGGCCATGGCCGTGGAGATTGGTCCATATAGATGAATTGGCATCCAGATATTCCCTGCCCCGCGCGTCGCGCAAGACAGCGCCGCGCCCGGAGACGATGACAATCGGTTCGCGTTTGCGCCAATCGCGCATCTGCGTGAAAGGATGCCACACGAACTGGCGGTCTAGCTGCGCAACAGAGGGCAATCAGATTTTGGTGACGAGGTTCAAGGCCCGCAACGCGGCCAGCAAGTGTTCGATATCGGCGCGGCTGTGGGCCGCCGTCATGGTCAAACGCAAGCGCGCCTGTCCACGGGCGACGGTCGGAAAGCGCACGGCGGGGATGAAGATGCCCTGGTTCATCAAAGCGGCCGTGATCTGCATCGCTTTGCCTTCGTCGCCGATCATCATCGGAATGATGGCGCTGCCCTCGGATTCGATTTGACGGGAAAGAGCCGCGACGTTGGCCCAAAGTTGATTCCGGCGTTCCTCGCCTGCCTTGCTCTGCACCAAGCGCACGCCCGCCGCCGCCGCCGCCGCCGCCGCCGGCACGGGCGCGGTCGAGAAAATAAAAGGACGCGCGCGGTTGATCAGGTAGTCAATCAGCGGACGCGAGCCGCAGATGTAGCCGCCGGCGGCGCCGAAGGCCTTGCCCAGCGTCCCCATTTGAATTTCGATCTGCTTATCCACGACACATTCCTCGGCCAGACCGCGGCGGGATTTTCCGTAAAGGCCGGTGGCATGGGCTTCATCCACCATGAGCCACGCGCCAAATTGCTCCTTCAAGCGGACTATTTCGCGCAACGGCGCCTGGTCGCCGTCCATCGAAAAGATGCTCTCGGTCACGATCAAGGTGCGGGGACGTCGGTCGGTTTGGGACAAGGAAGGGGAGGCATGGCGTTGGTCGGCCCAGCGCAAAATTTTCTCCAGGTCATTCAAATTATTGTGTCCGAACACGCGCATCTTCGCGCCCGAAAGACGGGCGGCATCAACGATGCAGGCGTGGACCAATTTATCCACGGCGACGACATCATTGCTGTCCAGCAGAGCGCAGATCGCGCCGGCGGCGGCGGCGTAGCCGGAGGAAAAGGACAAGGCGGCTTCGGTGCCCTTGAAGGCCGCCAGCGTTTCTTCCAGGATATGATGCGGCGCCAGCGAGCCGCACAGCAGGCGGGAAGCGCCCGCGCCCGCGCCAAATTTCTTGACAGCGTCCGCGGCGGCTTCCTTCAAGGCCGGATCGTTGGCCAGGCCGAGGTAATCGTTGGAGGAAAAATTGAGAAACGATTTCCCGTCTATTTCGATGCGCGGGCCTTGGGGCGAATCAATGCGGCGCAATTCGCGGTAAAGCCCCTGCTCGCGGACATCCTTCAATCGTGAAGTCAGTTCTTCATCGAACGCGTTCATGCCCAAGAAATGACACAATCCCGCGCCGTTGGCCAGCAAAGGTTTCAGGCAGGTGAAAAGCAATTGCCCTTGAGTCCGTCAGGCAATCACTCAAAATGAACACGATGAAACCGGGCAGAGTTCAACCAATGGCCACCCACCGGCTGCTTTGCGCTGGTCTTGCCCTGTTGTGCGCACTGACGAGCCTCGCCGCGGAGAAGAACAACAAGCCCAATGTCTTGTTCTTGTTCGCCGACGACCAAAGGGCTGACACCATCGCGGCTTTGGGCAATCCCATCATTCGCACACCCAATCTTGACCGGCTGGCGCACGCGGGCCTAGCCTTCAACCGCGCTTACATGCAAGGCGCGTTCAACGGCGCGACCTGCGTCCCCTCGCGCGCCATGCTGCTCTCGGGGCAAAGCCTCTTCCGTATTGATGAAAAGCTCATGCGGGACGAAACCTGGCCCGCCGCTTTTGGCCGCGCCGGATACCGCACCTTCATCAGCGGAAAGTGGCACAACGGAAATGAATCCCTGCCCAGATGTTTCCAGGAAGGCCGGGCCATCTTTCTTGGCGGGATGGGCAACCCGATGGAAATCCCGCTGTGGGACCTCGATGACGGAAAGTTGGCGCCGGAGAAGACGAACGATCCTCCGCAACACGCCTGTGAACGCATGACGGACGCCGCCATCCAGTTCATTAAAAGCGTCCGTGACCAGCCCTTCTTCTGCTATGTGGCTTTCGATGCGCCGCACGACCCGCACATTGTCCCGAAGGATTTCCCGATTCGATACGACGCGGACAAGATTCCCCTGCCGCCAAACTTTCTCCCGATGCACCCGTTTGACGACGGGGAGATGACCATTCGCGATGAGAAACTCCTGCCGTGGCCGCGCCCGCCCGAGGCGGTGCGATCCATGATCGCGGACTATTACCGCTACATTTCGTATCTCGACTCCCAGATCGGGCGTGTGCTTGACGCGCTCGCGGCATCACCATGCTCGAGCAACACCATCGTGGTGTTTAGCGCCGATTCCGGCGTGGCGCGGGGGAGCCACGGCCTTATCGGCAAGCAAAGTCTCTACGAGATGGATTCGGTGCGCGTGCCCCTGATCATTTCCGGTCCTGGCATCGTGGCCAATGCGCGCACCGATGCCATGTGTTACCTCTTCGATGTGCTGCCCACGCTCGGCAAACTCTGTGGCGTGGCCGCGCCCCCACACAGCGAGGGCATCAATCTCCGCTCCACCCTGCGGAACGCGAGCGCGCCCGCGCGATCGCAAATGTTGTTCGCCTACATGAACGTGCAACGCGCGGCCATCAAGGACCGCTGGAAGCTCATTCGCTATCCGGTCGTGAATCGAACGCAACTTTTCGATTTGCAACTCGATCCGCAGGAAATCACAAACCTTGCCGACCAAGCCAGTTACGCGCCGAAGGTGGCGGAGATGACCAAACTCATGAAGAAGGAGATGAAGCACTACGGAGACAAAGCGCCGCTGACCATTCCCCACCCCAAGCCGGCCGAATGGACTGCGCCGGAGGGTTCGGTTCCGTAAGTTGAAGGCATCGTAATGCAAATATTGACAATTGTTGGGTATCAAGCTCTTCCGGACGGAGAAAACCACGCTACTAACTGCCTTCGCAACCGCTGAAAGGCCTCGTCTTTGCATTTTCTCAGGCTGATTTTGCGGGCAATGTCTTGATAAAGTGCAGAAGACCTCGGCACTTTTTGTTCTCGTAATAGCGACTCCAAGGCTTCTTTGGGTCGCTCTGGTTTCCCGTTGCTCGTGAACTGAAAGCCCTGCTCAAGCAACCACTCGCGGATGGTCTTCCCGGATGGCCATCTGATAACATCCCCAATCGCATTGTCGGAACCCCACACCCAGACATCCAACTCCGGTTCAATGACAATGGCCTTGGCCTGTGCGTTCCAAACTCTGCTCAACCTCTCGTCCAGTCGCGCCTCCAAGTCTTTGCCATTCGCCAGATCTGTTCCGCTTCCCTCAAAATCCAGGATGAGCAGCGCGTGCGAAAATCTCCGCCGCTCCAAGGCCAGAATCTCCGGACCGGATTTTCGTATCCCGCCATCCCTGCCTGGATGCGCCCGAATCTCATACTGGACCGGGCGAATTTCCAAGGCCTTAGGGCGATCCAATGCACCCTTCAAGGCGAAATCCATGTTCTTGTCCGCCACAAGCAAAAACAAGTCATTCATGATATATACTTAACTGAGGATTCCGGTCGCGAAAAGCGTCCCCAAGTCCGGTTCGCCTTGTTTCCAATCGCGCAAGGCGGGGTGGCGGTCTCCTGAGACGATATCTGTCGCACCAGACGAGTCTTTGGCAAAGCAAAGCACATCCTGCGGCTCCAACATGTTGAGAGCAACAGGGCTGTGAGTAGCAACCAGCACTTGGCCTTGGTAAATTGAACGGAGTGACTGCAAGACCGTCTCAATTGCCTTTGGATGAATCCCGTTCTCCGGTTCCTCAATCAGAAATGTTCCATCAAGGTTCGGCAAATAAGCGGGGATGGTCAGCGCCAGCAATCGTAGCGTTCCATCAGAGGCCAGCCACGATGGAACCTTGGCGCCATTGGCATACTCAATCACAAGATAACGATGCCGATCCTCTGGCCGCTCAACCGTAGAAATGTCTTTGATGTCCTCAAGCGCCGTGCGCACATGAGCAAGCCATGAACGGAAACGATGAGCATTTTTTCGCAGTTCGGCGATTACCCAGGGCAAGTTTGAGCCATCGGTTTGGAAACGTCGGCCCAATCCGGGCGCGCTAGGTTGTCGGATCACTTGGCTGTTCAATGTGAAGGGCTGCACGCCTTGATCAAGCATGTCCCGGAACCATGTGCTGACCGGAAAACTTTCGGCATCTGCTGGAAGGTTGGCCAGAGCGGATTTACTTCGCCCAAGCCTGAAGGAAGGCATGTATGACTTCTTGCCCTCCGTGTAATAATTGTCGTTCCTCCCTGGCTTCTTGGTGATGGCCACTTTGCGGCCATACCCAGATTTAACAAGAATGCTCGCCATTTCCTGCCGCAACTCGGGGAAGAAATCCCGCTGTACTGGCGCCCCTTTTGGGAAAGGTTTCATCAGCCAAAGCGTTTCGTAATTCAATCCAACCTCATTGTTCTGATCCTCCAAACCCACCTCCACTTCGTATCGCACCAGCGTAAAGCATTGTTTGTCCGGGGCCATTGTCTTGAGCACGCCTTCAGGGATGTTGGCTTCAATGGCGAGTTGAAACGAGCGGCCTTGGCCCATCCAGACTAACTTTTCGAAGGTAGCGCTCCTGGCTTGGACTGTACCTAACACATCACCGCGAGTCCGGACGAGGTCACCCAGGAAACCAATCACATCCAAAAAGGTGGTCTTACCGCTTGCGTTTGGCCCCACCAAAGCGCGAAAACGGCCCAGGGACTGGTTGACCGTTTTCAGGGACCGGAAACCTCGTGTTTGGATTCGAGTAAACATAAATCGATTCTGGCGGATTTGCGGGGAATTTCAAGCCGACATCTAAGTTGGCCTGCACACAAAATCTCCATGCACCCATTTTCCATCAATCATCGAAGCAGCGACGGGACCGGTGTGATGCACGGCGGCTGACCATGCTTCCTCCGCTTTGCCGTGGAAAGGGATGGCGATCAAGTCAGCTAGCGCCTGCTCGAATATGCCGCCGGCTTTTTTTTCCCATCCTAGCGCTCGCGCGCCGTGATGCGTGGCCATGCGCACGATCGTTTCGGGGGCAACCTCGGGCTGCACGGCGGCGAAAGTCCGCATTTCGGTGAACATGTTCAGTTCGGGTTTGGCGCGCCGCGTCACGAGCACGCTGGCCAGACTGTCGGTGCCCAAACAGACGTTGACACCGGCCTCGCGCAGCTTCTGGAAGGGAAAGGGAGCGTGCCCGAAATAGGCGTGGCTTTGGGGGCAATGCACGACGCTGGAACCGGATTCGGCCAGAGCCGCGATGTCGGCGTCGTCGAGATAGTTGGCGTGAATGGCCAGAAAATTTTCCCCCAACAAGCCGCAGCGGCGCGCCTGTTGCACGGGTGTCCGCTGCTGGCAATCCGACATGTCGCGCTGGCGCTTGAGCCAGTCAAACATCGGCCCACGCTGCGCGGCGTACATCTCGTGTTCGGCCAGCGACTCGGCCAGATGCATGGTCACACGCCACCGGCGCCGGCGGGCCAGAACCGCCGTCTGCCGCAACAAGTCTGGCGTCGTCGAATAGAGCGCATGAGGGGAAAGACCGGCGGATCCGCGCGCGGGGGAAAGGCTTTTGATCTTGGCGGCGGCCTCGCGCAGGATTTCGCCCGGTTTGCGGCGGCTCTGGACTCCGGTCATTTCCAGAAACGAGAAGACCCGCAAGGGCGTCGAGGACCAGACTTCGGGCAGCAATTCCGGCACGGCTTCGACATCGGCCACCGTGGTCGTGCCGGCGCGCGCGAGCATGTTGGCGCCCCGGAGCCAGGCCGCGGCGTAGTCGGTGTAACTGGCCGCGGCCTTGAGCGCCAGCAGGCCCTTGATCCAATCGGGGAACTGTTTTTGCGGCGGTAGTCCTGTCATGTCTGTGTAATCGAGATGGCAGTGACTGTTGATCAAGCCCGGCATCAAAATAACCTGCCCCAAATCCACGGCGGATGGGCGGGCGCGGGCCGCCAGATCGCGCCACTTACCCACCGCCGCGATACGATTTTCGGAAAGCAAGACGGCCCCGTTTTCAATGGGGGGCGCGGAGATGGGCAATACGATGCGGGCGCGTAAAAGCATTTGGGGAGGCGGGCAGCCGTCTCTCAACCAGGCTCTCGTCAAACGTCGGCCGATTCGCGGGCCTCTTTGGCCCGCGAGCCTGAAGCATGTTTGCGCGCTTTGTATTTGTTATGGCGTTTGCGCAATTGCTGTTCGACCTTTTTGGTCACGATGTCTATGGCCGCGTACAAATCACTCTGGCAATCCTCGGCGAACAGGTCCGGTCCGGGCACGGCCAGGCGGATGGCGCAGGCAAACTGGCGTTCCGGCCGTTTAAGGTGGTGGTGTTCCAGGATGACGCGGGCGCTGGTGCAATAGTGGTCCAAATGCTCCAGTTTCTCGATGCGGGACAGGATATGGTCTTCAATGGCTTTGGTTAAGGTGACGTTGTGTGTGCTTAGAATGAACTTCATAAAGTAATTTGCTCCAACTCGCCGCCAAAATCCAGTTTTTTGGATAACGCAAATAGCTTTTCCCACGAACCGAGATGGGATTTAATCCCTCCGTGCCGACCAACGTCATATCCGTGGCCAATCAAAAAGGCGGGGTGGGAAAAACCACCACCACCATCAACGTGGCCGCCTGCATGGCCCAACTGGGGCGGCGGGTTCTGGTGCTCGACATGGACCCGCAAGCCAACGCCACCAGCGGCCTGGGCCTGGAAAAAACCGAGGGCGCCAGCGCCTACCGGCCTTTGCTGGGCGAAGGGACTTTGTTGGAGAAGATCCGGCCGACCGCCTTTGAACGCCTGGACATCATCCCCAGCGAAGTGGATATGTGCGGGGCGGAGGTGGAAATCGCGCGGGCGGAGAACCATCTGCAGCGGCTGGCGGGATTGTTGCTGCCGCTGGCGAAAAGCGGGCGGCATGATTTTATTTTGATTGACTGTCCGCCGTCGCTCGGCCTTTTGACGCTCAACGCCTTCGCCGCCTCGGACTACCTGCTCATTCCGCTGCAATGCGAGTATTATGCGCTGGAAGGGATTTCCATGAGCCACAAGGTCTTGAACCAGGTGCGCAGTTCTGGCATCAACCCGCGGTTGGAGCTGTTGGGGGTGATCATGACCATGTTCGACGCGCGCACGCGGCTTTCGGCGCAAGTGGTCGAGGAAGTGCGGGAGCATTTCGGCCAATTGGTGTTCGACACGGTCATCCCGCGCTTGACGCGCCTGGCCGAGGCCCCTAGCTTCGGCAAGCCCATCATTCATCACGATAAATACAGCCCCGGCGCGGCGGCCTACGAGGTGCTGACCGGGGAAGTGCTCAAGAGAATCAAAACATGAACACATGAAACCTATTGCTGACTATATGACTCGAATCCTGGCCGTTCCCCTGCTCTGCCTGGCGGCGGCCGCGGCCGATGATCCTTCCACGCAGCCCCACTGGTGGTCTGACGCAGTGGATAAATCGCTCGACCAGGGCGGAACCAATCGCCAGGCGCTGCTGCGCGCCCTCGACCAAACCCCCGTCGCGCAACGTCCCGCCATGCAATTCCTGCTGGAGAACATGCCGGCCTGCGACCTGCAATCTCTCTCGGCGGAATTCCTCCTGGAAAACACCGCCCTGGCGATGGCGGCCTTTACCAACGCCCCCTGGCACGATCAAATCCCGCCGGAAATCTTTCTTAACGACATCCTGCCCTATTGCAGCGCGAATGAAACGCGCGATCACTGGCGCCAGAAACTGCGCGACCTCAGCGCTCCCTTGATCGCGGGCTGCGCCACCCCATCCGAGGCGGCGCAAAGCATCAACGCCAAGCTCTTTCCGCTCGTCAAAGTCCGCTACTCCACCCAGCGCAAGAAGGCGGATCAAAGCGCGCTTGAAACGATGGCCAGCGGCCTGGCCAGTTGCACCGGCCTTTCCATTTTGCTCATTGATGCCTGCCGCTCGGTGGGCGTGCCGGCGCGGCTGACCGGAACCCCCATGTGGGCCGATAACCGCGGCAATCATACCTGGGTCGAAATCTGGGACGGCCGCTGGCACTTCGTCGGCGCCGCCGAACCGGACCCCAAAGGGCTGGACCACGCCTGGTTCGAGCACGACGCCTCCCAGGCGCTCAAGGACTCGCGCACCCATGCGATTTATGCCTCCAGCTTTCAGAAAACCGGCCTCGACTTCCCGATGGATTGGGCGCCCAACATCCATTGGGTCAGCGCCGTCAATGTGACGGATCGCTACACGCCCGCCGCCGCCGCCGCGGAACCAGGCAAGGTGCGCTTGCTGGTCGAGGTGCTTGACCATTTGGCCGGCCAGCGCGTCGCGGCGCATGTCTCCGTCACCGACATCACCAACAGCTCCATCCACTTCGAGGGCACGAGCCGGAGTGAAACCGCGGACAAAAACGACATCTTGCCCTTTGAAGTGCCGCGAGGGGCGACCTTCCTGATTCGCGCCGAGGGCGGCGGACAGGAGGCGGGGCGGGAATTCACCAGCGGCACCAACAATCAAGCCGTCGTCGTGATTGCGCTCAGCGACACGACGCTTTTTCAATTCCCTTCCCAAGCCTGCGCCGCGCCGCCCCCTGTGAACGACGCGCTCAAGGCGGGAGACGACGCAAAACTGCGCCAGGCCTTGTTGGGCTTTTTCACCGCCCCTCCGGCACAGCAGGCGGACTGGAAGTTTTCCCGAGGTCTGGAAAAGTTGCTGCGTGACCATGAGCCGGCTGTCCGTCGCGTCGCCTGGGAGGTCTATAAATCCGCGCCCATTCACGACGCCATGAGGAAGGACTTCGATGCCAAAGAAGTGACGTTCGACCAATACTTGAGTCCCTACGTGGTCCGCACGGTAGGCACGCGCCCGGCCAACGGATGGCCGTTGTTCATCGCCATGCACGGCGGGGGCAACACGCCCAAGGAGGTCAACGACAGCCAATGGCGCCAGATGCAACATTACTACCACGATCATCCCGAAGTGGGCGGGTATCTCTACCTTGCACTGCGCGCGCCCAACGACACTTGGAATGGCTTTTACGACGATTATGTTTATCCGTTGGTGGACAATCTCGTGCGGGAGTTTTTGCTGTTTGGCGACGTTGATCTCAACAAGGTTTTCATCATGGGTTATTCGCATGGCGGCTACGGGGCTTTTGCCATCGGACCAAAGGAACCCGATCTATTCGCCGCTATTCATGCCAGCGCGGCCGCTCCCACGGACGGAGAAACCACCGGCAAAACCCTGCGCAACACTGTTTTTACCTGCATGGTCGGTGAAAAAGACCACGATTACGGCCGCTTTGAGCGCGACCAGAAATTCAGGGAGACCATCCGCCAGTTTCGCGGGGACCGAAACGATATTTACCCCGTCAATGTGCAGTTCATCCCCGGCAACGGCCATACCGGCCTGCCCGACCGCGATGAAATCCTGGAAATGTATCCCGCCGTCCGCAACGTTGTCCCGCGCGAGTTGACCTGGCTGATGACCGACACCGTGATCAAAGACTTCTTCTGGTTGCGCACCGGCGCGCCTGGCAAGGAGCAGGAAATAGACGCCACCTGCCACGACAACCGCCTCGTGATCACCACCAGCGGCAGTGTCAGCGACGCCACGGTTCTGCTTGACAGCCGTTTGATTGATTTCCAAAAACCGGTCACACTCGAACTCAACGGCAAAACGACCACCCACAAACTCCAACCTGGCTTGCGTGTCCTTTGCCAAACTATGCAACGACGCGGCGACCCGGAATTGTCGTTTACGGCGGAAATACCACTGCAACTGGAAACCGCCACAAAATGATAAATCCATTGACCCGATGCACCACACCGCGCTTGTTTTTCGTTCTGTTGTTGGCGGTTTCTAATCAGTCGCGCGCCGAGGATTCGAAATTCCCCTGCCCGGAGAATGAAATCGCCCACTACACCGCCTTCCACGTGAGCGAGGCGATCACGATTGACGGCAAACTCGACGAGGCGGCCTGGCGGCAAGCGCCGCGCTCGCCCCGGTTCGTGGACATGATTACCGGCCAGCCGGCCATCCACGATACCTACGCGCAATTGGTGTGGGACGACCAAAACTTGTATGTGGCCTATCGCGTGCAGGAGCCGTTCGTTCACGCCCTCTATACCACCAACAACTCGCACGTTTACTATGACAACGATGTCGAAATGTTCATCGCCGGGCGCGACTCGTATTACGAGTTTGAGATCAACGCCTTCAACACGACCTACGAGGTTTTCTTCATCTGGGACGACGCCTACGAAAGCGGCGGTTTTGCCCAGGCGCCGGAATTCGCCCGCGCGGGCCTCGTGCCCTTCAACGGCGTCGGTTTTACCAACCATCCTCGCGGCGGTCGCCTGGGAAGTTTCACCTGGCATTTTCCGGGCAAACAAACCGCCGTGCAGATTGACGGCACTGTCAACAAAGACGACGACCGCGACCGCGGCTGGACCGTCGAACTGGCCTTCCCGTGGAGCGGCATGAAATGGCTGGCCCAAGCCGACGGACGTTCCCTGCCGCCCAAAGACGGCGACACCTGGCGGATGGATTTCTCCCGCTTCAACACCTACAAAGAAGCGCCGCCCGCCCACGATTCCGGCGGCTGGGTCTGGACCCGCCACGGCGTCTGGGATTCGCACATCCCCGAGTGCTTCGCCTACATCCGCTTCTCCACCAACGACGTCAGCCAGGCGAAACCTTAAAGCAATCCAGCGCTGCCGCCACCACCTGATCCGTCTCGATGCCGCGCAGGCAGCGCAGATCAATCGGACATTCGCGCCGGAAACAGGGGGCGCACGGTGCGTCGCAACGCACCACTTGCGCCCGCGCCGAAAAAACCGGCCCGGTCAGCTCCGGCGAGGTGCTGCCAAAGATGGCTATCACCGGCGCGCCCACCGCCGCCGCCAGGTGCATCGGCCCCGTGTCGTTTGTCAACACCAAATCGCAAATCTTCAACACCGCCGCCAGTTCGCGGAGGCTGGTTCTCCCCGCAAGGTTCAGCGGCGGTTCCCCGGTGGCGCGGGTGATGTCAGCCGAAATCGTCTCCGTCAGGGCAATGTCGCCAGCGCCTCCGAAAACCATCCAGCGGCAATGTGTCCTCTCTCGCAGCACACGTGCTGCGGCCACAAATCGTTCCGCCGGCCAGCGCTTGGCCGGCCCGTATTCCGCTCCCGGATTCAAGCCAAACCACGGTCGCCCCGCCGCACGCGCCAGGCCGAATTTCCCGCGCACCGCCTCCATTGTTTCCTCGCTTACGTCAATACTCGGCGCCATCGGCTCGGGCAAAGCTCCCAGCGCGGCGGCCAGGTGCAAATAATGGTGGACGTGGTGCGCCGTGGCCGGATAGCGGGTCGCTGCTTCGTCGTGTTGGATGCGCCGCCGGATGTCCCGGACAGGCCGCTTCCGCATCTCCAGAGCCGCCGCACGCGGCAGGACCATTTGTGTCAATAATAACGACCGCCCGGTCCGCGGAACGCCGATGCGCCTGGGTATGCCCGCCAGCCAAAGCTCCAGGGCCGAACGGATGGAATTGGGGAAGGCCAGCCCAACCGTGAATTTCCTTTCCCGCAGCCGCCGGCCCAGTTGCCAGATATTTTCCGAGGCCGAGAATGTCAGCAGTTCGTCCAAGAAAGGCTGCCCCTCCCAAAGGCCGGCCAGTTTTTCCGGCGAGAGCAAAGTGATGCGCGCGCCGCGCCGGGCCTGGCGCAACCGGTGCAAGGCCGGCGTGGTCATGACCGCGTCGCCCAGCCAATTGACGCTGCGCACCAGGATGCTCTCCGTCGCCGCTGGCATATCAACGCAGGCAGATTTTGCGCACGCAATCGTCAAAATCCTCCGCCCCGCTCAGGATCTTGATTTCGACGCGCATGAAGTAAATGGGCAGGTCGCGGCGATCCAGCTTCGGGAAGCGCACGGCGTCCTTTTGCGTGGTAATGATGACTTCCGCCTGCCGTTTCTTGCTGCGGTTGATCGCGTTGAGGATTTCCTGCTGCGTAAAGCGGTGATGGTCCGCAAAGCGTTTCGAATAGACCAGTTCGCGGCAGAGCTTGACCAGGCTTTGCTCGAAACTTTCCGGCTGCGCGATCCCGCTCAGGCTGGCCAGGCGCAGGCCCTTGACAAAATCCAGCCCCTTCCTTTCGCCCGTAAAGACGTCCTCGAAATACAGCGGCGCATGAATGCACTCGATGAGGCCCGCCGCCGAATTGTAGCCCTGAATGCGCGCGCGCAAGGCGGCGGTGTTGCCATCGCTCTTGGTGATGAAAATGACGTTGGCCCGCGCGAGGTGCGAAGGCGGCTCGCGCAAGGTGCCGCGCGGGAACAAATGTTCGTTGCCGAAGGGCTGCTGGCAGTCCACCAGGACGACATCCTGCCGCCGCCCGGCCAATCGCCAATATTGGAAGCCGTCGTCCAGCAACAACGTGTCGCAGCCGTAATGCTCAATGGCATAACGCCCGCATTTGACGCGGTTCTTGTCCACCAACACCACGACATCTCTTAGGTTTGACGCCAGCATGTAAGGTTCGTCGCCCGCCGTATCGGAATCGAGCAACAGATTTTTGCCGTCCGAGACCACGCGCGGCGGAGTGCTGTCCTCGCGCAAGAGCAACTTGTTGAGCAGCGTTTCACCCAGCGGCTGCGGCCTGGAGCGGTAACCGCGAGAGAGAATGGCCACCGTGCGGCCCTGCCTTTGCAATTCGCGCGCGAATTTTTCCACCACCGGCGTTTTGCCCGTGCCGCCAAAAGTCAAATTGCCGATGGCGATGACTTGAATGCCCAGCGTCGAATCCCGGATCAGGCGGGCCTGGATGGCAAAGCGGTGAATCTTGAGGAGGACTTGATAAATTTTGGAGAGTCCGAACAACAAAGAGCGCGCCAGCGCCGCCCGTTTGCCACGGCGCTGTTCGAAGATAATTTCCAGGAACGGCGTTTCAATCGCCTCTGTCCATGCTCGAATTGTCTCACGCATGTGAGGTCGGAGTCTGCCCATTCATTTCCTGCCCCGCAAGGATGCGAGCGAGATTTCTTCCCGGAGCGGCTTGCGCACCCTGCCGCTCCCTATTCACAACTTTTTTAGGTGCAATAGGGTGCAATAGCCTGCAATAGGGTGCAATTTGTCTGCGATTTGCCGCGATTTGCCCTGCATACTTTAGCGTTTAGCCTTCAGCATTTAGCCTTCTGGATGTTGCGCCGCCTTAGCCGGAACGATGCAGTTAAAGAACTGAATTTTGACAGGATTTACAGGATTTACAGGATGGAAAAGAGGATGTGGCATCAGAAATAATCCCTCACCGTTTGGAGAGAGATCCCTGTGCCGTCATTCATCCTGTTAATCCTGTTAATCCTGTCTCAAAATCTTCCTGTCGTGTTCTTCGACTGCATGGATGCGGCTGACATCGGCAACATTTGCCGCTTTTGGACGCACAGCATAATTTTTTATTTTTTTTGAAGGCTTGATTCGCTTCCTTCCTGGCCGAATCTGAGCACTCGATGGCTCACCAAAGGGACCGCCCCACCAGTACGCACTACAGGAGAGGCCCTTCCGAGCTGCCAATTTCCACTTTCTGTTTTCTGCTTTCCGTTTTCCCCTCTTCCCTTCCCACTGCAAAATTTCAAAGAACAGGCGCCAGAGCGCCGCACTTCTTCGAGTCTAGCACGTGTTTATGGGAATGCAAATACAAATATTCAATTGAAATTTGGGCGTCGCGGCGCTCCACCCTCCCGATGAGACTTCGGGAGGAGCGAGCGCCGCGAGTCCCCGAATATTTGAGAGATAAATTGCCGCGATTTCGACTTTAAGAATCCAAAGATAGAGCAAGTGGTCCTTGATTACCGCAATGTCCCCGCCCGCAACGCATCCAGCGAATAGAAAGTGTCGCGCCAGCGAATGCCGCCCTGACGCAACGTCACAAAGGTTGAGTTGAGCAGCGCATACAAGAAAACCGGGAACATGAACGGCACGTAAATCGCGCAGGGCCACGACCAACCCACCCTGCGCGCCAGAATGCTCGCCGGCAGAATCAGCGTGAGCGGCGAGAGTCCGGCGGCGAGTCCAGCCGCCGTTCCGGTCATCAATCCGAGAACGAGGATGGCGGAGACGACAACTACAGCCACGCTTCCCGTCAGCACCAGTCCCAGCCTGAACTCCAACGCGGCGAAATAATTCTTCTCCATGACCTTGACCATGCTCCAGACCGTGGCGCCCCAGTGACACTCCACGTCGTTCACGCCGAGAAAGGCGCGCGTCCGCTTGCCGGCGCGGACCAGGAGCAGGCCAAGCTTGAGGTCATCCACCACCGTCAAGCGCAACGCCTCGTAACCGCCGCATTGCCGATAGGCCGCGGCACGCACCATGTTGAAGGCTCCGATCCCAATGTGCGACTTGGGCCGGTCCCGGTTCACCCCGGAGAACCAGCTCAAAATGCTTGTCAGAAAAAGGAGATGCCACGCCCGGGTGACCGGGCTTTTCAGCACAGTCCCCGGAGATATCGTCACATGATCAGCTCCATCGCGTTCTGCCAGCCGCGCGGCCCGCACGATGACGTCCGGCTTCAACCAGCAATCGGCATCCGTGAAAAGAATCCAGTCGCCTGTGGCCGCGCTGGCGCCGACATGGCACGCGTGGCACTTGCCCAGCCAACCGTCCGGCAAAATTTCCACCCGCTCCAATTTTACCCGCGCATCCTCCTTCGCCAGACGACGGAGGATTTCGCCTGTACGGTCGGTGGACCGATCATCCACTATAATGATCTCGGCCTCCACCTCGCGCTGCGCGAGCAAATGACGGACTGTTTCTTCTATCCGTGCCTCCTCATCCCGAGCCGCGATAACCACGCTGCAGCTAACACGGTTCTCGCGCGATGACAACGCCGAGCCCGCCGCCGTGGTCAACACTTCCAGCGCCGGCAACCGCCGCGCCCAGCGCAAGTGCCATAGCGCGGCTAGTGTCATGGCCAGGAATAGCGCGGCCGTCCCGGCGAAAATAAGAATCGCCCACATGCTTCGTCACCTAAAGCATAACCGCCTTCCGGAAATGTGCCATCCGCAACATGGCCTCCAAAACTACAGCGTTATTGCTTCGCGACTGTTGCAAATGCCTTCTTCAAGTTGAAGCCTTTGGCTAGAATGCAACGGTTTTCTTTGAGTCGTGCAAGCGTCAGACATTTCTTGACGAAAAAGCATATCCGAATATAATAGCAGTATGAAAATAACGGTGGAAATTCCGGAAAAGGATATGAAAGATATCCTGCGTTTCTCCGGTGAAAAAAAGAAAGGTCCGGCCATTGTCAAGTTGGTCGCCTCTCAACTTATGCTGCGCCGCCGCCGCGAGCTCTCGGATCAAGTCATGGCCGGAAAATTCCGCGTGGCATTGCCGGATTGGAAGGAATCCCGCCAGCGCGAGCGCGAGGAAAATCCATGGCCTGCCTGATTGACACCTGCGTCTGGATTGACCACTTGCGCCCCGGCACTCCCGAAGGAATCCGCCGGGTGACGCATGAAGTCGTCAACCGCCATGATGCCGTGGTCTGTGAACCGGTCTGGTTTGAGCTGCTGCGCCATTGCCCGAAAGCAGAGCGCGCGGGAATTGAAAAGCGTTTGATCACCTTTCCCTTGCTTTCCACCCCGGCTGACTTGTGGCGAAAGGCAACCATCTTCGGCCAGCAATGCCGGGATGCCGGTGTCCAGACGGGTGTCACCGATCTCATCCTTGCCACCCTCTGCCGGCATCATGAAACCGTGCTGGTCACTTTTGACCGCCACTTTCTGCTTCTGGCGGGAGTGATAGGGTTAGACACGGAGTTGCTCCAACGTTCCGCTTGATCCTAAAAGAATCCTCACCACGCTCCGATGTAATTGTCCCCGAATTGCGACGACGCGTAATTGGTCATCTGTTGAATGTTGATCCAATGAACCGAGCCATCCAGGAATAACTCGTTGCCTCCGGCCGCGCCGAGTTGCCGCGAAGTTCTTTCTGCCGGCACCCACTGGAAGGGCGGCAGAGGAGGGCCTCCGGGACAATGCGGGGCGATGACCCAGTACGGGGTGCCGACTGTCGTCCACTGGTTGAGGTCGCAAGCCACGATCAACTGCGGGAGACCGCTGAACTTTTTGGGCGAAACCCAAGCCGGTCCGGGCTGTTCGGGCCACGGGGTGTTATGACCGGCGTTATAACTGTAACCAATGACCCAACCGATGCCAGGCTCATAGTATTGGAAGGTCGCCGCCATACTGGGGCAAGTGCTCATGTTGGTGCCACTGTACTGCTTGATGGCGTTAAACGTATTGGTGCCGATCCAGATCGTGTGTTCTCCGCCATCGTCCCGCACACCGGTGGGCAGGTTGTCCTTGTTGTCATTGGCGTACATCGCCACGGCCAGGCCCAACTGCCGCAAGCCGCTCTTGCACGCGGTGCGCCGGGCCTGCTCCTTGGCTCCCGCCAGCGCGGGCAAGAGCAGGGCGGCCAGGATTGCAATGATCGCAATCACTACCAGCAGTTCGATCAGCGTGAAGGCTTTGGCAAACCAAAGAAGCCGGCGACGGGCAAAATCCAACGGCCAGAGAGCGGCCCTCAAGCCAGCGTCCGTCCGAACCCGCCAACAGGGATGAGTCAGTTGCATGGCGATCTATGTTTTTCTAACCCAGAAAGCTTCGTTTGTCACGAAGAAATGTGACGGAATTGCGGGCGATTCTGCAAGGCCTGCAATTTCAATGGCTTACACTGCAATCCGGCAGAATCAATCATTTCCGGAAAGATTTGTCAGAGGAATGATTGTCAAGGGAATGGGGAGAAGAATTTGCAAGATTATTCCCCTGACAATCATTCCCCTGACACTTCCAGCCTTTTCCATGCCCTATCCACGATCTTCGGTTTGGTTGCGGTTTTGCTGTGCTGTGTTCCTTCGTGCCATTCCAATTGGTTTTTTTAGGTTGATGCCTTTGGAGAATCTGCTGTGGTGAATCTCCTTGTAGCCGGGGATGGCTTGTGCGTCTATGGGCGCGGCGGATTTGGCGGGGCAGCCCGCAGCCGCAATTCGGACGTGAAACTTTCTGTCAAAAGCGATTATGCCGCCCGCGCCGTCCTCTGGCTCTGCCAACATCACCAGGAGGGCGTCGCGCGCACGGTGGAGGAAATGGCCTCCGACCAGGGCATTCCCCCCAATTACCTGGTGCAAATCCTTATCGAACTCAAGTCGGCCCAGATCGTCAAAAGCCAGCGCGGCAAGGACGGCGGCTATTTGCTGGCCCGCCCGCCCGCCGACATCACCTTTGGCGACGTGCTGCGCTGCATCCACGGGGAGATTTTTGACTCGCCGGGCCTGACCAGTCCGCAAAGCCCGCCCGAATTGCGCCAGGCCTGGGGCCAGTTGCGCGAGGCGGTCAACAAGGCGGCCGATGCGATCACCTTCGCCCAGTTGATGGAAGCGACCGTGGAAAAGGGGAAGATGTATTATATTTGACTTGTCCGTCCAAGCCGCAACCATGTCAGGTCCAGAGTGGCAGAGGCGTCTCGCCTCTGGCCTTCCGGATTCAGCGGCGGGACAGCCCGCAAAGCGGGCCGTTCTTATGTTGTTCCGTTCCCGCTGCCACTTTGTTCCTGGCATGATTTTCTTGCATTGCGCTGGAAATCAGCGAGACTAAACGCGTGATGAGCACAAGCCAGGCGACGGCGGAAGTATTTGTGACCGCTTTCAGATCGCTCAAGCGCCGCGAACGCGATGCGGTCATGCAGCGAATGTTGGCGGACGAGGAGCTTCGGGAGGATTTGGCTGACACTTTAGCTCTCGAGGCTCGGCGTCATGAACCGCGGTCGCCCTTCCGTCGAGTACTAAAGGAACTAAAAATTGATGTGTCCAAGAGTTGATGCCCCAAGCCTGGCAGATCGAAATTGCCCATCCTGCGCGCAAAGAATTGTCGCACTTGCCGGCGCACATACAGAGTCGCATCTCACGCGTGATTTTAACGCTGGAGGCCGATCCCTTTCCACACGGTTGCAAAAAGCTTCAAAATCGTGACGGCTGGCGAATCCGGGTTGGCGACTATTGTCTTCTCTACTTCGTCAATGCGAAAGCTCGGCGAATCGTCGTCGGTATCATTGGACACCGTCGTGAGGTGTATCGAGGCTGAAGGAACGAGCCGTGAGAGCGCTGCCGCAGCGGAGAGCCGGCTTTTTTCAGCCTGATTTTCTTGCGAGAGATGGCGAGACACGACATAGTGCATTAAGTGTTTTTGCTGGAGCAGTTTTCAAACCGTGGTATGACTGAAATTTGTGCGCGCGTAGCTCAATTGGATAGAGTGGCGGCCTCCGAAGCCGAAGGTTGTGGGTTCAACTCCCGCCGCGCGCACCAGTTTCCCCTCTCCGGTAGGGCTGCGCTGCCGCGTAGCCTCCAAGCCCGGCGGCGCGACAGCGCCGCCCTACCATTGCACGATTGTCATAGCAAAATGTAATCTTCCCCATCTAAACCGTTATGTCCGAAGATAAATCTGTCGTCAAACCCGTCGCGGCGCCGCCGCTGACGCCGCTGAATATTCCCTCCAAACTGGCCCCGACGCCCGCCGGGCCGCCCAAATATTCCGTCAAAGTCAAAAACGCCAAAGGCGAGGATGTCGTGCTGGGCGACCCGAAGGCAACGCGCGCGCTAGTGGCGTTGATGGACACCGAGGCGGTCAACGGCGGCGCGGCGTGCCATTGGGGCGGGCCGGCGGCGTTCGCGGAAATCATGGCCGCCATTCACGGCCTCATGTTTGCCACCCAAGGACGGCCTTGGCATGAGGCTTTCAACTTCGTCAACGACGCCGGCCATTGCGAGAACGGCATTTACGCCCTGCGCTGCAATTATGGCTTCGATGGCATGACCTTCGAGGATTTGAAATGGTTTCGGAGTATTCGCAGCAAATTGACCGGGCACGGCGAATCGCACCTCAATCCCCAGGGCGTGTTCTTGAGCAACGGGCCGCTTGGTTCCGCTCTGCCTCAATCGCAGGGCCTGGCCCTGGCGGACAAAGTGCGCAAAAATGATCGCGTCACGATATGCACCGTTTCGGATGGAGCCTCGATGGAAGGGGAAGCCAAGGAGGCCTATGCCGCCATTCCGGGCCTGGCCGCCAAGGATCGGCTCAATCCGTTTCTGCTGGTGGTTTCCGACAACGACACCAAGCTCTCCGGCCGCATCACCGCGGACGCTTTCAGCATGGAGCCGACCTTTTCGGCCATGAGAGATCTGGGCTGGAACGTCGTCAAGATTCAAGACGGCCACGATTTGCAGACCGTTTATCTGGCGGTGGAGAACGGTCTCGCGCAGGCCCGCGCCCATCCCCACGCCCCGGTTTGCCTGTGGGTCAAGACGATCAAGGGTTACGGCGTGCGCGCGACCATGGAAAGTTCCACCGGCGGTCACGGCTTCCCGCTGACCAGCGGCGAAAAAATCGTTGATTTCGTCAACGAGATTTATTTCGGCGGCACGGTCCCGGCGGAGCTGGCCGCGTGGGCGCTGGCGTTGCGGCGCGGCTGGGAACAAAACGAAGCGGCCAAAAAAGCCAAAGCGGCGGAGGCTCCGGCGGCGGCCGCGCCAGCCATCAAAAAGGACAAAATCCAGAGTGGCTTGGGCAAAGGCGCGGTGCGCGCCGCGCAGGAGGGGCTGCCTGTCTATTCCATTTCCGCCGACCTCGAAGGCTCGACGGGCATGAGCTATTTCCAGAAGAGTTTTCCCGACCGATTCGTGGAGGTGGGTGTGGCGGAAGCGAACATGATCAGTTCCGCCGTGGGGTTCTCCAAAGCGGGTTTTATTCCAATTGTAGATACCTTCGGCCAGTTCGGTGTCACCAAAGGCAACCTGCCCCTGACCATGTCCGCCCTTTCCCAGGCGCCGGTCATCGCCGTTTTTACCCATGTCGGCTTCCAGGACGCCGCCGATGGCGCTTCGCACCAGGCGACGACCTATCTGGCGGCGACCTCGCCCATCCCGCACACGGTCGTCATCGCCTGCTCGTGCGCCGACGAAGCGGAGGCGCTAATGTATGAGGCCATCAAACGCGTGGCCAAAGCGCGCCTCGAAGGCCGCGACGGCGAGTCGGTCATCTTTTTCGTCGGGCGCGAGAACTATCCTGTCCGCCTGCTGGACCACCCGAACTATGACTGGGGCAAGGCGCAAGTTTTGGCCGAAGGCAGCGACGTGGTCATCGCCGCCTGCGGGCCGCTGGTGGGACGCGCCCTGGACGCGGGGCGCCAGTTGAAGGAGAAAGGCGTGGCCGCGACCGTCCTCTCCAATCCGTTCATCAATCAGGTTGATGTCGAGACCATCGGCGCCGCGGTCAGGAAATGTTCAGGCCGCATCGTCACGATTGAGGACCATCAGATCGTATGCGGGATGGGCGCGCAGTTGTCGCACGCCCTGGCTAGGGCGGGAATCCTCCATCGCATGCGCTCCCTGGGCATTCGCGGGGAATTCGGCCAATCGGCCTGGGTCGCCGAGCACCTTTACGAAAAACACGGCCTGACTGCGGCTGCCCTTGTGGAAGCGGCGCAAGGATTGCTCAAGGAGACCTGATCGCACGGTTGACCATGTCGCCAACAAACAAATCCTTGCAGGGCCAAATCATTCTGGACGGCGGAAAATTGCACGGCTCCTTTTTTCACCGGTCCGTCGTGCTCATCTGCCAGCATGATGCCGAAGGCGCTCTCGGCCTGATCCTCAACCGCGCGACGGAAAACAAAGTAGGCCAGACGCTGGTGGCCAATTTGCCCGAAAGGGTCAAGGAGCAAATTCTTTTCATCGGCGGTCCCGTTCAGCAGCAGGCCCTGAGTTTTCTCCACAGCGACGACTATTTGCCCGGCGCCAATGTCATGGCCAATTTGAACCTAGGGCATTCCATTGACGCGCTGATGGATTTGAGCGAATCGTTTTCCGCCACGCAGAAGCTCAAGTTGTTCGCCGGTTACGCCGGCTGGTCCGCCGGCCAATTGGACAACGAGATGTCGCGCAAAGACTGGTTGGTGCATCCCGCCACGCTGGACTTGGTTTTCCATCCCGAACCGGATCAATTATGGAGGAACATCATGAAACAGAAGGACGCCAAAAGCCGGCTGCTGGCCGACGCGCCGGACGATTTGTCGTGGAATTAGCCTTCCGCGTGGAATTCGACGGAATCAAACCTACTGCCCTTACAAGACCCACGCGATGAGCAAAGCAACCAGAAGCACCATCGAGGTTCAGGGAACGTCCATCAGCATTATGTCGCAGCCGGGCGGAGACTATATTTCGCTCACCGACATGGTGCGGAACTTCGATGGGGCAGGCGCGCTAATTGAGCAGTGGCTCAAGAACAAGGACACCGTATTGTTCCTCGGCGTCTGGGAGCGGATTAATAACCCCGATTTTAATTCCATCGAATTCGAGGGAATTAGAAATGAAGCGGGTCGGAACAGCTTTTTCCTTTCAGCCAAAAAGTGGATCGAATTGACTGGGGCCAGAGGACTGATCGCGAGTGCGGGCCGCTACGGTGGCACCTACGCCCACCGGGACATCGCGTTCGAGTTCGGTTCGTGGCTCAGTCCGGAGTTCAAGCTCTACCTCATCAAGGAATTCCAGCGACTCAAAGACGAGGAAAGCGACCGGCTCAAGCTCGGGTGGAACCTGCAGCGCACTCTGGCCAAGATCAACTACCGCATCCACACCGACGCCATCAAAGAGACGCTCATTCCCCAGGCCATCACGAAGCAACAGGCGTCGCTCGTCTATGCCAACGAGGCCGACCTGCTCAACGTCGCCCTCTTTGGCCAAACCGCCCGGGAATGGCGCGACGCCCATCCCGACGCCGAGGGGAATATCCGCGACCACGCGCCATTGGAACAACTTGTCGTCCTGACGAATCTGGAAAGCCTCAACTCCGTCCTCATCCGTCAGGGGCTGCCCCAGCCGGAGCGCCTGCAAAAGCTGAACGAAATCGCCATCTCCCAGATGCGAACATTGCTGGCCGCCAACAACGTCAAACGCCTCAAGTAGTGCTCGACACGGCATGGGTGAAACACTTCACATGGCGTCCCCAACGGCTGCAAACGCCATTTTGGTGCGAATTTCCGGATCGATAAAGGCATGTTGATAACGGCTTTGACTATCGCAACGAACTGCGGTACGCTAACAACCTTGTGAGCGCAAACCCGTTCGTCGCATCGAATAGCGGCCTCATGAGAGTGATGCTGGTGATGGCCTTTTGTCTCGCAGTGGTGCAGATGGTGGGAGGGCAAAGCATTCTGTTTCCCTGGAGCGGATTTGCCCATACGCCCCAGCATGACTGCATTTCCATGGTGCCTTCTCAGCCGTTGAACAGCATCAAGTGGACCATGCAGATTGGCACTGGCGACAATCATTACAGCTCGCCAGTAGTTACACTGTCAAATACAGTTATTATTCCAGCACAAGTGACGAACGGAGGTTTTGCGATTCGGGCATTGGCGGGCCAGACCGGCCAAACGAACTGGGAACAACTTACGGATTACGCCGCGCCGCAGGACGATAATCCTGAGTTTGGAAATGCCGTCTGTCCTCTGGCGCTAACGCCCAGGAACCGCCTCTATTTCGCTGGCGCCGGCGGAACGGTTTTTTACTGCGACTCACCTGACACGACGGCGTCGCCTTCATTTGCGCGCACGGCCTTTTTTGGGCTGAGCAATTACTTGAGCAACACAAATAGCTTTAATGCCCATGTTTACATCTGCACTCCCATAACACCGGACCGTTACGGCGACATTTTCTTTGGCTTCCAAATGGTTGGTAAGTCGCCGCTCGGAACACAGGGGGGGCTGGCTCGGATTGATTATAACGGAATCGGTTCATGGATCAGCGCGTCCAATATAATCGGATCAACCAATGTCTTCCAACTGACTTTGAACTGCGCCCCGGCGTTGAGCCTGGATCAAAAAGCCGTTTATACTGCTTTGACCGTAACCAACCCTTTCGGAGCCTGGTTTGCGGCCATTGATAGCCGCACTTTGTCGCCTGTAGCAGCGGTGGCTCTCATAGATCCTCAAACGAAAAGTCTCGCCAATTTGGGTGACTATTCAACGGCCTCACCTACCATTGGCCCAGACGGCGACGTGTATTTTGGCGTGCAGCGAGACGAAGATGATGAGCGTGGTTGGTTGCTGCATTTCGACAGCTCGCTATCCGTTGCAAAGACACCAGGTTTGTTCGGTTGGGATGTCACTGATTCCATTGTTAGCGCGTCGCTCGTCCCATCATATCAAGGAAATTCCACTTATCTGCTCGCGACCAAGTACAACAATTACGGCGTCGCGCAGTACAGCATGGCGATTCTCGATCCGCAACAAGGCGTCCTTGATCCACAAAGCGGTGTCACGGTCATGGCGGCAGTCCTGACCATCCCAAGTCCGGTCGAGAAGGAATGGTGCGTCAATTCTGCCGCAGTGGATCCTTTTAGCAAATCTGTATTAGCCAATAATGAGGACGGCGATCTCTACCGATGGGATCTGACCAGCAACCAATTGATTGAAAGCATTGCTCTGACGACCATCCAAACCGGCGAGGCTTACACGCCGACGGTCATCGGCGTGGATGGGACTGTCTATGCGATCAATCACGGCGTCCTGTTCGCCGTGGGCCAGTAACATGAAAGTTTTCGGCGGCATTTTGGCATCGGTTCTATTGATAACCGGCTCAGCGCGGGCGCAATTTTTGTTCGTCTTGACTTCGGCCGGGCAAATTGGGACCGCCACCAATGAAATGTCTTTCGACGGCTCGTTGATGAACCTCGGCACAAACTATCTCTACTTGAATGATATTCAGTGCGTTTTGTATCCGGCTGAAACGACCGCCTTGGTGGCTGACACAAACGCCTTTTTCGCCAACGTGCCTGGGATACTCCTGCCCGGCGAAACCTACACGGATGTCGTCTTCGGCGTGAATCTCGGTTCCGTGGCGCCGCCGGGTGTTTACTACGGCACGGTGACGATTCTTGGCGGCTCTAACATTTTCGCTTCTTCCAATCTTGCCAGCGCATCCTTCGAGATTTCGCTGCCGGACAGCGTCGGCGATGGCATTCCGGACTGGTGGCGTCAATTTTATTTCGGCGGCGATGGCACGACCACCAACGACCAGTCCTGCGCCACTTGCGACGCCGACGCCACCGGCCAGGATAACCAGTTCAAATATGTCGTCGGGCTTAATCCGAAGAACAGCTCTTCGGTTTTCGCGCTGACCATCACAAATAACCCGCCGGCCGCCCTCTTGTTCGGACCCATCGCGGCCGGGCGCGTCGTCACGCCCCAATTCAGCGACGATCTTTCCAGCGGCGTATGGCAAACCCTCACTGGCCCGATCACGACGCAAACCAATGGGAGCCAATTTGTCATCTTCGACCCTGATCCATCACCGTTTCAACGGTTTTATCGCGTTCAAATTACATTTCCTTAACAGTACTGTTTCTCCAACGTTTGTTTACTCTAGCGCCTCTTGCTGGCGTTGGAGCAACTGGCTGATGCCGCTCTTGCCCAGTGCCAGCATCGCGGCTAATTGTTTCTCGGTGTAAGACGCCTCCTCGCCTGTGCCCTGCAACTCGATGTATTCGCCCTCCGCGTTCATTACCAGGTTCATGTCCACCGACGCCGCCACGTCCTCGACATAAGAGAGGTCCAGCAAAGCGTGCCCTTGCACGATGCCGACACTGACCGCCGCGACCGGCTTGAGAATCAGTTCGGACGCCAGCTTGCCTTCGCGCCGGAGCGACGCGACCGCCAGCGACAACGCCACATAGCTGCCCGTGATGGCCGCCGTGCGCGTTCCGCCGTCGGCCTGCAACACGTCGCAATCCAGCCAGATAGTGCGCGAGCCGATTTTCTCCAAGTCAATGGCTGCGCGCATGGCGCGTCCGATCAAGCGCTGGATTTCCTGTGAACGCCCGTCAATTTTGCCCTTGGAGATGTCGCGCGCCTTGCGGGTCAGGGTGGAGTAAGGGAGCATGGAATACTCCGCCGTGATCCAGCCGCCGGGCACGTTTTGCTCCTTCATCCAGCGAGGGACGGTCTCCTCGATTGTCACGCCGCAGATGACCCGTGTCTGGCCCCATTCGATCAAAGTCGAACCGGAGGCGTGAGGCGCGATGCCGTTCTGGAATCGCAACGGGCGGATTTGATCATAAGCCCGCCCGTCCACGCGGGCAAACTGGGATGTCTCGGAAGAAATCATGAAGGCGCATCCTAACGGCCTTTCCGTTGGCGGGCAATGGCAAAGCGTTGCTCTGAGAGGACAGATTGAATCGGCGACGTTCGTCCGCGATGAGCAGTGAACTGTCCAGGATCAGCCCCACGGATTCTTGAGAGGTTTGAGAGCTTTGCGGCCGCGGCGCAAGGCGGCGCCCAGGGCGCGCCGGTCCTCTTCTGAAAGTTCAGCGCTGGCGAGGTCTTCAGCCAATTCATGGCTGTCGCACTTGTGCTCGCCTGCTGGAACCAAGTAAGCGCAAGCAACTCCTTCCTTCACGATCTTAAATGATACCTGACGCGCGAGAACCTCGCTCAGGCATTTCGTAAAATTTTCAGCCGCTTTATTTGCTTCCACCGTCTTCATGCCTGGCAATATCGCCGAAAGGAACTCCCGCTTCAACCTCCATTAGGAAAAAGCATCAGACTCCGAACGCGGCGGCAGCAGGCGGCGGCCCATCTCCTCCAGCCGCCCCGCCACGCGGCTGATTAAGTCAAGACTAATGGCGTCGAGTTCCTCGCTGTCTTCCACGAAGCTGGACAAATACTCCGCCGAGCGCGTGCGCAAACCGGCCCTCCGACAGACTATGTGGGAGACCGACTCCGCCTCAATCTCCGCCACCGCTTCCGTCACGTTCAGGCGAAAGGGCCACCATCCATCGCGGTCGGCGCCGATATGCCCGAGGTAAATGTGGGCCAATTCGTGGCAGAGCACCGCATAAGCGCCGGCGTCGTCAAGGTCGGCGCGCAGGCCCACGCGCATCTTCCAGCCCGGCTCCCGCGCGCGGCTGGTGGCGAAACCCCCGCGCAACTTTCCCATTGGCAGCCGCCTCACCTGGATTCGGTCGCGTTCGCAATTTTTGACGGTGCGGTCCAGAAGCGCGGGATTAAACCGTCCGCTGGTGCGAGTGAAAACGCGCATCTGCTCCGGCAGCGGCGGCCCGTCCGTGTCCGCGATGTCATAGACCATCAGCACGGGAGTTCGCGGCGCCAGGATGAGCATGCCGCGCGCATCCTCCTTGATGGTGCGGCCGAAAGTTTTGCGCCAATGGCTGGCGGTGGCGAAGTGCGTCGTCAGCGGATTCTGCGCGTACACGAGCATGTTGTTGAAGGGCGAATACTCCCGGAACCTGGCCACGAACTCGACGGCGGCGGCGAATTGATTTGACCGCCGAAAGCGCCGGCTGCGGGCGAAGAGGTCGTCCAGGGAGGATTGGTAGGGCTGGGCCGGGTCGCCGCCCTCGGCCAGGGCCTGGGCCACCGCGCCGGCGTTGAGCGTGTAAATAAGAAATTTACGCTCCGCCTCCGGCAGGCCGCGCCGGGCGCGCAATTCATCCAGGATGGCCGGCAGCATGAGCCGTCCGGGCCAGCCGGCCTCCTCTTCCAGCGCGTGCAGCAATTCGGCGGGGGACCCTTGCCGCCGGCGGACCCATTGCAAAACGAATTCTGCCGCTTGAGGCCGCGTCATGCTGTGCGGTGGTCCAGAATCTGCCGGACCTTGGCCATGAAGGCGTCGGGATGAAAGGGCTTTTGCAGGAACTGGACCGGTTGGTTGAGCTTGCCCCATTGGGCGGCGTCCTGATCGGTGTAACCGGAAATGAACAGGACCCGCATCTCCGGCCGTTCCTTCCCCAGACGCCGGGCCAGCTCCAGGCCGCTGAATCCGGGCATGGTCACGTCCGTCACCAGCAAGTCAATCCGCTCCTGGCATTGCTCGCCCAAGGCCAGGGCGTCGGCGCCGTGGCGGGCGTCCAGGACGGAGTAACCGCCGGATTTGAGGACCTCCACCAGCATCACGCGCACCAATTCCTCGTCCTCGACCAGCAGCACGGTTTCATGGCCGCCGCCGCCCGCGGCCAGCAGATGAGTGGATTCGTCTTCGCCGGGCCGGCCCTCGATGCGCGGCAGGTAAATGTGGAAAGCGGCGCCGCGGCCGACGGCGGTGGTGACGGTGATTTCGCCCCCGCTTTGCTTGACAACACCATAGACGTTGCAAAGGCCCAGGCCGGTGCCTTTGCCGGGCTCCTTGGTGGTGAAGAAAGGTTCGAACAAATGGGCCTGCACTTCCGGCGTCATGCCCGTGCCGGTGTCGGCGACGATCAACAGGGCGTAGGAGCCGGGCGGCAAATAGCCGGAGGAGAAAAGCTTCGCTTCGGCAAAAGTGGCATGGCTGGTTTCAATGCTCAAGACGCCGCCTTGCGGCATGGCGTCGCGGGCGTTGATGGCCAGGTTGAGGATCAGTTGCTGCAACTGGCCGGGATCGGCCCGGATGCAGGCCACAGGCTCGGCCAGCGTCAATTTCAATTGGATGGTTTCGCCCAAGACACGCTGCAACAAATGGGTCATCTCCGCCACCACGCAGTTCAAGGCCAGCAATTTGGGCTTGAGCACCTGCTTGCGGCTAAAGGCCAGCAGTTGCCGGGTCAGCGAACTGGCGTGGGCCAGCGATTTTTGAATATGCCCGACGGTTTCGTGGTTGGGATCGCCCGGAGCCAGGCGGCGGTCCAGCAAGTTGCTGTAGCCCAGGATGGCTTGCATGAGGTTGTTGAAATCGTGCGCGATGCCTCCGGCCAAACGCCCGACGGCCTCCATCTTTTGCGCTTGACGGTACTGGTCTTCCAGCCTTTTGCGCTCCGAAATGTCCCTCACGATGACGATCAACGTCAGCACGCCGCCACGGACAATTTCGCTCACCGCAAGGTCAATTGGCAGCGGACTGTCGTTGGCGCGCAGGGCGTTGACCTCAATGACTTTGGGCGGATTTTGCCCGAGATGGCGGGCCAGGTAATCGCCGTATTTGGCCTGGTCCTCGGGCGGGAACAATTCCTGCACTGACTTATGCAGGACCTGCGCGTGCGAGCGCTGGAAAATCCTTTCCGCCGCCGGGTTGAAAAGCGTGACGCCGCTCTTCTCGTCAAGGACGATGACCCCATCCACCATGCTGTCCAGAATGGCGCGGAATCGTTCTTCGCCCAGACGCAGGGCCTCTTCGGATTCTTTGCGCCGGGTGATGTCCTGCATGACGGCTTGAAACTCGGTGATATGTGCGGCGTCGTCAAAAAGGGCCCGCACGGTGCATTGTTGCCAGAGCAACCGTCCGTCTTCCAGGAGCAGCTTGTTATCGAACGCCAGCACCGGCTCCGCCGGGGTCAGTTGGCCGAACTGTTGTAGTGGGATTTCCCGGTCCTGCTCGGGCAGGGAGGGGAAAAAATTGGAGCCAAGAAGTTGCTCCCGCGTCCGGTCGTGAAACCGGCAAAAGGCCTGGTTGACAAAAACCAGGACGCCGTCGGGCCGGAAGCGGCAGATCAAATCAGTCTGGTCTTCGACCACGCCGCGGAAGCGTTTCTCGCTTGCCGCCGTGTCGCGCACCGCCACTTCGCGTTCGACGGCCGCGCCGGCCAGGAGAAGATTGCCGATGGCCACGACGCCAATATAACAGCCGATGAGCATCAGGCTGGTATTGTCGTTGCCCGACCAGAAAGGCCCGCGGTGCTGCAAGAGTTCAGTGATGGCCAGGCTGGCGACCACAAAAGTGCCGGTGGTGCCGCCGCGCTGGCCGAAACGCAATGCTCCCCAAACCAAAAACGGGTATGGCAGAAAAGCCAGCGGGTAATTCTCCACCCCATAGACAAACCAGGAGTTGAAGGACATCTGCGTGCCGACAACCAAGCCCAGGGCGCAGCAAGCGGCCTCGACCCAACCGCCCAGGGAGAGGCGCACCGAACAAGGCGAACCCCAGGCCAGGAGGATCGGAGTCACCACCAGCACCCCCATGGCATTGGGCACCCACCAAACAATGACGTTGGTAAACAATTGGTCCCATGGCACCTGGCCGCTATAGCACAGCCCTATGACGTTGAAGGTGGCGTTGACCGTGGTGCCCAGCAAACAGGCGAACAGGATGAATCCGGCGACGTGCTTGAGCCGCTCCATGGAGTTTTGGAATCCCACGAATCGCTCCAGCAGATAGGCGCAGACCAGCGCGCCCACGGTGTTGCCCACGGCGGTGGCCACGGTGAAAAAACCGAACGGGGAGCCGCGCATGAGCGTAAACACCCAGGCTCCGAGGGCCACCCCCCACCAAACCCGGTAACCAAAAAGCAGGATGGCCGCCAGGGCGATCCCAGCCGGGGGCCAGACCAGCGCCACCTCCCCGCCCATGAAGGAGGATTTCTTGCCCAATAATCCGCTGACCACGTAGAGGCCCGCCAACAGCGAGGCCCCGACGGGCGTGGAGAACCGGAGCGTTTTCATGCTCTACTTGACAGCTTGCCGCACCGCCGCCACGCAACGGCCGCACAACAGCGGATGCTCCGCCTCCGCGCCAACGTCGGTCTCCCAATGCCAGCAACGTTCGCACTTTTGGCCGTCAGCCTTCACGGCCTCGACGGTCAGTTCGGCGCCTTGGGATGGTCCGCTCACAATTAACTGGGACACGTTCAAGAGTTCTCGCAAGGACTCTTTATCCTCATCGGTCAGACCACCCAAAACTTGAGCCGGACCACGGAGGATGAGCTTGGCGTCCAAGGCTTTACCGATGTTTTTGGCCTGCCGCTCCTTCTCCAAACAAGCCAGCGCCGCCGGGCGGAGATCAAAGAGCCGCTTCCATGTTTGCCTTTCCCTTTCCGACAACGCAAAGGGACGCGGTCCCCAGTCGGACAAATGCACGGAGGCGCTGCCGTTTTCGGGAATAAACTCCCACGCCTCGTCCGCGGTGAAAACCAGCACGGGCGAAAGCATCGCGCACAGCCCGCGCACCAGGCGCAACAGCACCGTCTGCGTCGAACGCCGGCGCGGCGCGTCGGCGGCGTCGGTGTAGAGGCGGTCCTTGATCACGTCATGGTAAATGGAGGACAGTTCGACGGCGATGAATTGGCTGACTTTTTGATAGATGAGGTGGAATTCGTATTGGTCGTAAGCGGCCATGACTTCGGCTTCGAGCTTCGAGAACTCGCTGAGAATCCAGCGGTCCAGGCCGGTCAGTTGGTCGTCGGCGACAGTATGTTTGACGGGATCGAAATCGTAAAGGTTGGAGAGTTGGTAGCGCAACGCGTTGCGGAGGCCGCGATACGTCTCGCCGACTTTGTTGATGCGTTCCTCGCTCACCACGATGTCGTTGCGATAATCCTGCGAGGCGACCCACAGCCGCACCACATCCGCGCCGTATTTTTTGACGTAGGCTTCGGCCGTCTGCGGTTTATCGTAGCCCCCCTGCCCTTGCTTGCTTTTGGAAATCTTGTCGTGGTCCGCGTCCACCATGAATCCGTGTGTCAGCACCGTCTTGAACGGCGCCGCGCCATTGCCCGCGAGCGAGAGCAGCAGCGACGATTGGAACCAGCCGCGATGCTGGTCGCTGCCTTCGAGATAAACGTCGGCCTGCCAAGGTAGGGACGACGAGCCTGCCCCATGATTTAATTCGGCGCGCCGCATCAAAACGGCGCGTGACGACGAACCGGAATCAATCCAGACGTCGAGGGTGTCATTGCATTTTGCAGCTACTTCCGATCCTTTCCAGTCCGCCGGCTTCACGAGCGACCAGAGGGCGCCGATGGATTTCTCGAACCAGACATTGGAGCCGTGTTGCTCGATGAGGTCTGCGGCGTTGCGGACAATTTGCGGGTCGAGTATCCATTGGCCTGTCGTATCGTAGAAGGCGGGAATAGGCACCCCCCAGGAGCGTTGCCGTGAAATGCACCAGTCGGGCCGGGTTTTGACCGCGCCCTTGATGCGATTGACGCCCCATTCCGGCACCCATTGCACGCGGTCAATTTCGGCCAGCGCGCGGTCGCGGAACTTCTCGTGGTCAATCTTGATGAACCATTGATCCATGGCCCGGAAAATAATGGGCGTCTTGCTGCGCCAGCAATACGGATAACTATGATGGTAATTCTCCTGATGCAACAGCGCGTGGCGGAGGCGAAGTTCGTGCAAAACGGCTTCGTTCGCGTCGCTCTTGCCGTGCTTTTCGAGAATGGACTTGCCGATCATTTCGCGGGGCATTTGTTGTTCCTCAGGCAGTTCGTTGGAATAGGCGAACGCCCCATCGTCGTTGACAGGCGAGTAAATCGGCAAGTCGTTCTGGCGTCCCAGATTGTAGTCATCCAGGCCGTGGCCGGGCGCAATGTGAACGAAACCCGTGCCGGTGTCGCTCGTGACGAACTCGGCCGCGAACAGTTTGCCGACTCGATTGCAGAATGGGTGTTGGTATTGAATGGCCGCTAGTTGCTCGATCCGGAGCGGAGTTTCTGCAAGGTTTAGCCAGCCGCATTTTTCCGCCACGGCGGGCAGCAAGCCACGAAACAAAATAAAGTTTTCTTCGCCGACTTTCGCAGTCACGTATTGAAGTTTTTCGCTGTAGGCAACGGCGAGGTTCCCGGGCAGCGTCCACGGAGTCGTCGTCCAAATGACGACAAAAGTCTTCGGCTGCCCGATGACTGGAAACTTCACATAGACGCTCTGGCTGACATGATCGGCGTATTCGACCTCGGCTTCCGCCAGCGCGGTATGGCAGGGAATGCTCCAATAAACCGGCTTTTTTCCGCGATAGACAAAGCCCTTCTCAACAATGTCCGCAAACAGGCGAAGCTCATCCGCCTCGTATTCTTTGTTGAGCGTAAGGTAGGGATTCTCCCAATCGCCGAGGACGCCCAGGCGTTGGAATTGCGCACGCTGAAGCTCGATATGCTTCCGCGCATACGCTTCGCAGGCTTGCCGAAGCTTGGGATAGGAGGCTATGGTCTGGCCGGCCTTGCGCATTTCCTGCGTCACCTTGAACTCGATGGGCAGCCCGTGGCAATCCCAGCCCGGCACGTAGGGCGCGTCCTGGCCGCGCAGACTGCGATACCGGACGATGATGTCCTTGAGAATCTTGTTCAAAGCCGTGCCGATGTGGACATCGCCGTTGGCGAAGGGCGGCCCATCGTGCAGGACAAACCGGGGCGCACCCGCGCGGCGGGCCTGGATTTGCTGGTAGAGCTTGCGCTTTTCCCATTCCTGGAGCCGTTGCGGTTCCCGCTCGACAAGGTCGGCCTTCATGGCGAAGCCTGTGCGCGGCAAATTCAACGTGTTTTTATAATCAGTCGTCATCGATCACATTCCATAGTGGCCGGCACGGATGAGTTCACGCGCGCCCGGCGGCGGCAAGTTTAGGACTTCAACCGCCGCCCGCGCAATGCCATAATTTGGCGGGAAACAGCGCCGGGCGCGTCTCACTTTTTGGACAGGTCGCCCTGATTCGCAGCTCCGCTAGGAGCGAAATCATTGTAGATCAACCACATCCAATGGAAAATTAGCTCCGTAGGAGCGGCATATCCGGGGCGGAGCCAGGGCCGATGTCGCCTCTACGAGGCTTTGCTCTTTAGAGGAGACGGTGATCTACAAATAGGTCACGCCTACGGCGCTGCTAAAAAGTGAGTTGCACCTTTCCTTGCGCTTCTTGATCGTTCGTAGTTGCGTTCCCATTTAAAGGTGGTAACATGGTATCCATGCAGCGCCCCTGCGCCCATGCGGAAACGGATGCCAGCCTCGTGGCCGGCCCAGGCCGGACCCTCACGAGCGTCCGGCCGCTTCTGCCCACTCGGCGGACCGGGCGCGCCGCAGCAAGGCCCGGGAGAAACCTCCTCCACCAACCCAGCGCGGCCAGCCGAAATCAAACACATTTTTTGAACATGAGGAAACAGAGGCAACAGAGTGATGGAAGATATAAAATGATTCTCTGTTCTCTCCGTTTTCTCCTGTTCAACAAAATCTTGTTAAAATGGCAAGATTTCACGGTATTGCACTCCAAGGGAACCCATCGCAGTACAAGCCAGTCAAAGTCAATCAAAGTGAATATAAGTGAATATAACCAATACAATATTGTTTTTCGCATCCTCTTTCCACCGAGGCGCATCCCCGTTTTTGGCAAGTATTTGGCCAAAATGCGATTTTGTATCCCCTCGCCCGGCGCCAGCGGGGAGACGGAGACATTCAAGTTGTACAAAAACTGGGATGCGCCTAACAGCGCCGATAACGGTGTGACGGGAGCGCGGGGCGTCTCGCCCGCCGTTTTCGGCCTCCGGCCGAAAACTTTCCATCTGAAAGCAGCCGGCGGGACGCCGGCTGCGGCGACCGGGACGGTCGCGCTCCCCAATCCCAAGCGCATGGCGGCGCAGAGAATACTGTGCGGTTCCTTCTTCCAAAAATCCGTTCCCGCAAAATTCTTTTCGACTTGCGCCGCAAAATCGTTAGCCTGTGGGCCAATTCAACATGCGCTGGCATAGTATCAGTCTGATTGGTGCGGGGTTGCTGGGCGGATCGCTCGCCCTGGCTCTCAAGCGGCGGCAAGTGGTCGCCAAGGTCCTCGTTCGCGTCCGGCGCGAGTCCACCCTGGTCGAATGCAACAAACTGAACATCGCCGACGTGGTCACTCAAGACCTTAAAGAAGCCGTCCAGGGATCAGAGTTGGTGATCCTTTGCACGCCGCTCTCCCAGATGGCCGCGCTGACCGCGGAGATGGCGCCGTTCCTCAAACTCGGCGCCATCGTCACCGACGTTGGCAGTGTCAAAGGAACGGTGGTCCGGGAGTTGGAACCGCTGGTGCGCCAGGCCGGAGCGGCGTTTGTCGGCAGCCATCCCATGGCCGGGTCGGAGAAAACCGGCGTGGCGGCGGCGCGGGCGGATTTGTTTGAAAACGCCATCTGTCTGGTCACTCCGGCGCGCCATTCGCCCCCGGAGGCCGTCGCCAGCGTGGAGGAGTTTTGGAAGGCGGTCGGCGGCCTTCCGCTCCGTTTGACGCCCGAGGCGCATGACGACCTGGTCAGCCGCTCGAGCCATTTGCCGCACGTCGTGGCGGCGGAACTGGCCAATTATGTGTTAAGCCCGGTGCATCCCAAGGAGCAGGCGCTGGTCTGCGCCAACGGCTTCCGCGATACCACCCGCATCGCCGCCGGTTCGCCGGAGATGTGGCGCGACATCGCTCTGGCCAATCGCCAGAACCTGGCCCGGGTGCTGGGTGTGTTCATTGAGGACTTGCAGGAGTTTCAATGGGCGCTGGAACGCCAGGATGTCGCCGTCATCGAGGAATTCTTTGCCAAGGCAAAACAGCGCCGGGATCAGTGGAACGCGCATTCGACGTCGTCGCCGGAATGAAGGGTGGTTACACTCATGCCACTGCCCGAGGTCATCGAAATCATGCCGTTGGATGCGCCCGTGTCGGCGGTCATCACCGTGCCTGGCTCCAAGAGCATCACTAATCGCGCCCTCATCCTGGGTGCGCTCTCGGACGGCCTGGTCAGCCTGCGCGGCGCCCTTTGGAGCGAAGACACGCAGATCATGGCGGCGGCGTTGCGGCAACTGGGTTTCGACATTGATTTTGAGAAGGACGAAAGGGAGTTTTGCAATCGCACCATCCGCGTCCGCGGCTTGGCCGGACTTATTCCCAATGGCGGCACGGCGGAGAAACCGTTGGACTTGTTTGTCGGCAACGCGGGCACGGCGGCGCGATTTCTTGCGGCGCTAGTCTGCCTGGGCCGGGGCGCCGTTCGATTGCATGGAACCGAGCGCATGCACGAACGCCCCCAGGCGGCCCTCTTCGCCGCCCTTCGCGCCTTGGGTTACCGGATTGATTCCGCCAACGATCGGTTGCCGGCCGTCGTTCACGGGACCGGGCCGCGCCCGGCGCGCTGCCGTGTCAACATCGCGGAGAGTTCGCAATTCGCCTCCGCGCTCCTGCTCTGTGCCGAAGCCGGCGGATGGAAAGTGGAATTGGCCGGAGAATCGGAGGAAGAGGCGCCGTATGTTTCGATGACCCGGCAACTCATCGCCGCCTTTCCACGGTTGGGCGGCGAATTTCCAATCGAGGCCGATGCCTCCAGTGCCAGCTACTTTTACGCCGCCAACTGGCTGATGCAACCGCGCGCCGGCATCAGTGTCGCCGCCTTTCCGAAATCGGACTGGCAAGTGGACGCGGCTTTTCCGCGCTTCTTGCCGTTGCCGGGCGAGATTTCACGCCGGCGCCAGCTTGGCGACAGCATCATGACGGCAATCGTCGTGGCGCCTTTTGCCGGCGGGCCGACCCGGTTTCGGGATTTGGAGCGCCTGCGCGTGCAGGAATGCGAGCGGGTGGCGGCCTTGAAAACAGAATTGACCAAATGCGGCGCCAAGGTCGTCGAGGAGAACCACGATTTGACCGTCTTTCCCGGGGGCGGCGCGCTGCACGGGGCGGAAATCGAAACCTATAAAGATCATCGCATAGCGATGTGTTTCGCCATCCTGGGATTGAAATTAAAGGGGATTCGCATCAAGAATCCTTCCTGCGTGAAAAAAACGTTTCCGAATTTTTTCCAAAAGCTGGCGGGCCGTTCCCCGTCCGGCCTGGGCGCGGTCATTTTGGACGCGCGCACCGCCCGCCCTGTGCGGGAGGCGGAACTGTTTGCCGATGAAGGAGCCTTTTGAACTCGACCAACATTGTCATTGCCATTGATGGCACCAGCGCCAGCGGCAAGAGCACCAATGCCCGCCTGGTGGCGCAGGCGCTGGGCTTCATTTATGTGGACACCGGCGCCATGTACCGCACCTTGGCCTGGCACACCCAGCAAAAGAATATTGACATCCGCGACTTCAAAGCCGTGGCCGCTTTATGCCGCCGCTGGAAGACCACCCTGGAGTGCGTGGATCACACCGTCCGCCTGCTGGTGGACGGCTACTATCCGGCCAGGGAGATCCGCACGGCCGCCGTAAGCGAGGCTGTGCCGCAAGTGGCCGCCGTCCCGCAAGTGCGCCGATGGATGAAGGAGAAACAACGCGAGTGCCTGCGCTTCGGCAATCTGGTGATGGAAGGCCGCGACATCGGCACCAATGTTTTTCCGGAGACCGAGTTCAAGTTCTATCTGGACGCCAGCCTGGACGAGCGGAACAAACGCCGGTCCGCCGAAGGGGTGCAGGAAAATCTGGCCGCCCGCGACCAGCGCGACAGCCAGCGGGCCGACGCGCCGCTGATGATCCCGCTCGGCGCCCTTGTCATCAATAATTCCGAGCTGACGCCGGAACAAACCAGCGCATTGATCCTCGAAAAAGTGCGCTCAAAACTCAAGCCTGCGGAAAATGACCATCCCCAATCTTAATCTCACTCTAATGTGCCCTCTAAGGTCGCCATCTTCTGCTCGATGGTCTTCTTGATCAGCGTCGCCCGCGCCACCGCCGTGTCCTCAGTTTCACCGGGAAACGACGCCATCCGCGTTTTGAGCGCGGCCGCCACGTCTCCGTTGCGGTCGCGCAAGGGCAGCGTCACCTCCACCGCGTGGCCGTCCTTGAGGTAGTAAATGGCCCCGCGCTCGATCACGTCCGCCTCGTATTTGGTGCCCGCCGCGCCCAGGCCGGCGCCGTTGAGATCGCCCACGAGCACCGGCAAGCCGGGTTCCTTGCTGGCATAAATCTTCAATCCCAGCAGGCGCGGATATTTCTGTTTGATCTCCTCCACGACAAGCTCGGCAAACGGCACTTTGGGATCGTATTCAACGACGGCATCCACAAACGCGCAACGCGTGTCCGCCTTGCACCAGAAACCGATCTTGCCGCTGGCGAAAGTAGTGTCGTTGATGGCCAAGCCGTTGGTCGGCGCGCCGGCCTGGGCGGGAGGGATGACCAGTTTGCCCTCCAAAAAGCACCGCGTCCGCGTGCCCAGGCATTCCACGCGCAATTCCTGCCAGACATCCTTGGGCACGCGGATTTTGACTCCGATGCCCAGCATGTCATAAGACTTGCCGCCCACCACGCGGTACCAGAGCAAGTTGCCCTCCGTGCTGGCGCGCACCACATAGTAGTTGCTGGCGTCCTGCGCGCGCAAGACCACCCCGGCCATCGGATCGGCCGGGCCGCCGGAGATCCTGAACCGCGTTGTCAAAGTGAAATCGGAAAAAGTTTCGTTCGTGAACAGCAACACCGGATAATGGTCCTCCTGCGCGTCCAGCGATCGCGGCGCCAGCACGTGGTGTATGGTCCGGGCGCCAGGGGCTTTGTCCGAAAGGGGCGCCAGGATGGGCGGCACCGATTCCTCCTCCACGCTCCAATAGGCCGGCTTCCCCTCGCCCGTCACCAGGCTGACAAAGCCGGGCGGCATCTGGCCGGGTTTGTCCTTGCTGAAATCGAAGTGGAGCTGGACCGCCCAGGCATCCGTGGCCAGGCCGGCGAACATGGACAAGAGACAAAACAACCGCATAGCAGTAAATCGTAACAAAACCCGGCCAATTGAAAAGCGGCAAACAAAAATCACAAATTGACACGACCTCCCCGGTTCATTATATCAGAGGCAGGATAATTGGTTCACAAACGCAAACATCTAACGAATTAAAATTATGCCCATTAATGTTGGTTCCAAAGCGCCTGACTTCACTCTCAAATCCAAAAACGACACCGGTTTGGTGGATGTCCAATTGAGCGCGAACTTCGGCCAGAAAAACACCGTCCTCCTGTTCTTCCCCGCAGCCTTCACCGGCGTCTGCACCAAGGAATTGTGCGACATCACCTCCAGCCTTGGCCAATACGCCGGCCTTAACGCCGCCGTCATCGGCCTCAGCGTGGATACGCCCTTCGCCCAGGAAGCGTGGGCCAAACAGGAAAAAATCGGCATCACGCTGGTCAGCGACTTGAACAAGACCACGACCAAGGCGTACGACGTCCTTTTCCCGAATCTGGCGGGCATCGGGGACACGTCAGCCCGGGCCGCATTCGTCATTGATAAACAGGGCGTGGTCCAATACGCCGAGCAAACGCCCACGCCGAAGGATTTGCCGAACTTCGCCGCCGTTCAAGCAGCGCTGTCCAAATTGAAGTGATTCCGCCGCGCCTGTGGCAGGTTTCCATTCGCACGACCGTTGAAGGCGAGGAGGCCGTGGCGGGTCTGCTGGAACGGACTTTTCGCCAGGCACCGTCGGTTTATCGGAGCGAAAAGACCGGCGAAGTCGTTGTCTCCGCTTACTCGGAGGCATTGCCCGTTCCTCAACAGGCGCTCCGCGCGGGTTTGGAGGAGGCTTTGGGCCGCATCCGCAGGTTGCGCCTCGATTTGGGCGAAGCTAGGGTGGCCATCAAACCGTTGCCACGTCAAAATTGGGCCGAATCATGGAAACGCCATTTCCGGCCGATTGAGATTGGAAATCGGCTCTTGATCAGGCCGAGTTGGAGCCGGCGCCGCGCCCGTTCGGGCCAGCGTGTTGTGGTCCTGGATCCCGGGCTGAGTTTTGGCACCGGCCACCATCCGACCACGCTATTTTGCCTGCGACAGCTTGCCCATTTGCGTCGCCGTGGCGCCAGCCAGTCGTTCCTGGACCTTGGTTGCGGCTCGGGCATCCTGGCCATCGCCGCCGCAAAACTTGGCTACAGCCCGGTCGTGGCGTTCGACAACGACCCGGACGCTGTTCGCGCCAGCCGCCGAAACATCAAGCGAAACAACGTTCGCATCGCGTTGCGCCGCGCCGATCTGACTCGGCTGCCGCAATTCCCCCGGCGTCGTTATGACCTCATTTGCGCGAATTTGATCTGCGACCTGCTGGAAAACCAGGCGGCGAGAATTCGGAATTGGCTCAAGCCCGGCGGTAGTCTGGTGGCCGCCGGAATCCTGCTTCGGGAATTCCCCGGCCTCGAAAAAAATTTGCTTCGATTTAACTTGACTTTGGAGAAAACATGCGCGACTAAAGATTGGAAATCAGGACGATTTGTCCTGTTGCAGTCCATGCAGCCCGAAACGTTGTAAGGGCGAGAACGCGACAACTTGAGACGGGCGCATGGCTGCCGGCGGCGACGCGATGAAGCGGTTGCGCCGTAAAGGAACGAAGGAATTGAGTATGACCAAGACGCTGAACTTGATTCAGGAAACTGTCCGAGATACCAAACATCCCTTCCGCCAGGCCGAAAACAGACCGGCCAAAGCCCAAAAAAATCGCTACGAACGCCGAAAGATTCGGGAGTTCCTGCGCCTGGGCGATTGGACCAACGAGCAGGAAGCCTAAGCAAGTCCGCCCATAAAGTTTGCCCGCCATGCGCGAGAGCGCCTTTTTCTCCCCACACATCCCCCCGCACTGGCGTTTCGTTCTTTGCCATGTCAGAAAACTCTTCATTTTTGGCAACATTTTTGCCGCGAAAGAACACAACGCGGGAAGCCGCAACTTAATCGCTGATGGGAATGGGGAAACGAAAAAGCGGGGAGATGTCAGGGGAATCATGGTCAGAGGAATGATGGGCAACGGCCTAATTCTGCGAGCTCCTTTTCCCATTCCTCTGACCTTGATTTCCCTGACAAAAATTCTCGAGAATGATTGGTTTTGACAAATTGTTTTCTTTGTGATCTTTCGCGTTCTTTTGCGGCCAATTCATCTTTGGTTGCGTCTTTGCCGCGCTACGCCTCTGCGCGGAACATCCCTCTTTTGCCCAGCGTCAAATTTTCGCATGGCATTTGGCCGTCTTGTGGCATATTGCCGCCGAGATTATGGCTATTGGCCATCCCGCGCGAAGCCAGGAACCGTCCGCCCAGCCCGGGCGGTTTGGCCGCTTTTACCTCGAAGAATTGATCAACTGCGGCGGCGTGGCCGAAATCTGGCTCGCCACCGACGCGCACCGCGCGCACTTCGCGTTGCGCCGCATGATTGACCACTCGCGGTTCAACTTCACCGAACGCCGCCGCTTTTTCCACGGCTGCGAGGTGCTTTCCAAAATCCACCAAAATGAATACGTCATCAATTATTTCGAGCACGGCAAGATTGAGGGCCGACCCTATTTGCTCATGGAATACGTGGAAGGCTCGAACCTCAAATTGCACATCGCCCGCTCCGACCAGGTCCTGGCGGAAAACGTCGCCCAACTCGTCATTGACATGGCTTTGGGCTTGGAGCAAGTCCATGACAGCGGCTTCATCCACCTGGATTTCAAGCCGGAAAACATTCTGGTCACCCCCAACGCCAAACTGCGCCTGGTGGATTTCGACCTTGCGCAACCCAAACCGGAGCAGCCCAGGAAGATGGCCGGCAATCCCGGCACGCCCGCTTACATGGCCCCGGAACATCTGCAGCATCTGGCCCTGGACCAGCGCGCGGACATCTTTTCCTTCGGCGTCACCGCTTACGAAGCCTTGACCTTGGCCAAACCCTTCCCCGGCGACACCCCCGACGAAATCCTGCGCAAGCAATTGAACGACGAACTGACCCCCCCCCGCGAATTGAACTCCGACATTCCGCCGGCCTTGGAAAAGATCATCCTCAAATGCCTGGAGCGCGACCTGGAAGAGCGTTATCCATACATGAGCGTGGTCGTGCGCGACCTGCAAGCCGCCCTTTACGTCTAAGCCGTTTTTGGATTGCCTCATTCGGGTGCGGTGGCCATGCTGACCCGTATGAAAACAACTTTGCTCCTCGCGGCGGTTTGCACCGCCTTGGCGGCGGGATGCAAAACCCTGGCCAAATGAAAAATTGCAGCACTCTAATGATGACTAAACACAGGGCGGTGGGCCGCAGCCAAACACAGCATTTGAACATGAGGAAACGGAGGCAACGGAGTGATGGAATATTTAAAGTGAGTCTCTGTTCTCTCCGTTTTCTCCTGTTCAACAAAATCTTGTTAATAAGGCGGGATGCCACGGTTTTGCACTGTGGAGCAATCATCGGCACGGCCCTCCTTCTGTTGGCGGGGCCGATGGCGCGGGCCGAGGTCAAAGTGCTCATGGACCACAACAGCGATGGCGATCTCCAGTTCAAGTTTAAAAGTGTGCCGGGACCCGTCAAACACGATGCCGCCGACAGAGCCAACGCTGAGTTTACCATCGTGGACGGCGAAAACGACCCCCACGGCAATAGCAATCTCGAGGCGCTCAACGATGGGCGACTGCCCGAGGAGGAGGACGATCCGCGCAACAATTTCTTCTTCGCCGCCGGGAGCGAGGGCGGGCGGCTCAAGGTCCATCTGCGCGGTGTCATCGCCGTCAAACAGGTCAACACTTATTCCTGGCACACCGACACTCGCGCCCCGCAAGTTTATAATCTCTACGCTGCCGACGGCACGGCCGCCGATTTCGATGCCGCGCCAAAACGAGGCACGGACCCCGAAAAATGCGGCTGGAAGCTCCTGGCCAAGGTGGATACCCGTCTGAAGTTCGGCGACGCCGGCGGCCAATACGGCGTGAGCATCTCCGATGACTCCGGCTCGCTGGGCAAGTATCAGTATTTTCTGTTCGATGTTTTCAAGACCGAAGACAGCGACCCTTTCGGCCACACTTTCTTCAGCGAGATTGATGTCAGGGCCGTGACGCCGGCCGAGACGGAAACGCCCGCCGGCCCGAACATCAAGTCGCGGGAGAAGAATTTCGAGTGGACCCTGGACGTGTCGCAAGCGCCGGAGTTGAAGGAGTGGGCGGAGACCAAATTGAAGCCGGCCGTGGACCAGTGGTATCCCGTCTGGGTGGATTGTCTGGCCAGCGACGGTTTCACAGCGCCAAAGAAATTCAAAATCACCATCAAACCCATGCGCGGCGTGGCGGGCACCAGTGATACCGATGTTGAGGTCAGCGAGGAGTGGATCAAAGGACAAGTCAAAAAGCCGGAGTGGAATGAGGCCATCGGCTCGGTCATGCACGAGTTGGTGCATATCGTGCAGCAATATGGCGGCCAGCGCAACCCCGGCTGGATGGTCGAAGGCATCGCCGACTACCTGCGTTGGTTCCACTACGAGCCGGTGGCGCACCATCCCAAACTTTCGCCCGGAAGAGCGGCGCGGGCCAGGTATTCGGACAGCTATCAAACGACGGCGGGTTTCCTGGAATACGTGGCTAAAAACCACGATCATGAATTTGTTGTCAAGATGAACGCAGCCATGCGCCAGGGCCGTTATAGTCCCGATCTCTGGAAGGAATTCACTGGCCTGACCGTCCAGGACCTTTGGAGCGAGTACGTCAAGTCATTGCCAACAAGCGCGCCCACTCCGGCCGCCAAACCCGAGGGAAGCTGACTGGACTGATGAATCCCAGTTTATGCTCCCCTATCGCGCGGAGAATCGCGCCATGAGCCAGCCGCACGAACCGCACTTGATCCGGCGCTTTGGCCTGCTGCAAGCCACGGCGTTGAACATCACCAACATGATCGGCGTCGGGCCGTTCATCACCATTCCGACGATGATGGCCACCATCAACGGCGGCGGACCGCAGTGCATGCTGGGATGGATCGCCGGTCTTTTGATCGTGCTGCCGGATGGCTTGATCTGGGCGGAGTTGGGGGCGGCCATGCCGGCCTCGGGCGGCACTTACTCGTGGTTGCGCGAAGCGTTCGGGCGCGAAACCTGGGGCCGACTGATGGCCTTCTTGTTCATCTGGCAGTTCATCATCAGCGCGCCCATGGAAATCGGCACCGCCTTTATCGGTGTCAAACAGTACATGGGGTTCCTTCTTGGAGACGTAAAACCGTGGGAGATGAACACCTTCAACGTGGGCCTCACCCTGCTGCTGTTCTTTCTGCTCTATCGGCGCATTGATTCGGTGGGCAAAATCACCGTCTGGCTTTGGGTTGGAACGATGATCACGGTCCTGGCAGTGATCTTCAGCGGCGTCGGACGCTTTGATCCCAAAATGGCCTTTGATTTTCCCCCCAAAGCCTTCAATTTTTCACTCGGTTTTTTGTCCAGCCTGGGTCTGGCCACCAGCATTGGCATCTATGATTATCTCGGCTACTACGATATTTGCTTCATCGGCGAGGAAGTGCGCGATCCGGGGAAGGTCATTCCGCGTTCCATCATTTTGAGCCTCGTGATTGTGGCTGTCATATATATGACAATGAACCTTTCCATTATCGGCGTGGTCCCTTGGAGGAGTTTCGTGTCCAATCCGGATCTGGCCATCGGCTCCATCTTCATGCAAAAAATCTGGGGAACGAATGTGGCCCGTGTCTTCACGCTTTTTGTTCTCTGGACGGCTTTCGGCTCCATGTTCACGGTGACCTTGGGCTACTCGCGCGTGCCCTACGCCGCGGCGCGGGACGGCTGTTTTTTCCATGTTTTCTCGCGACTTCATCCGACCAAGGATTTTCCCCACTTTTCGCTGGCGTTGATCGTCATTCTGTCCATCTCCTGCAGCTTCATCGAGCTTGGCACGCTGATTAACGCGCTGCTGGCCTTGCGGATCATCGTGCAATTCATCGGCCAGATTGCCGCCGTCGTCATCTTGCGCCGGACCAGGCCGGACATGCCTCGTCCCTTTCGCATCTGGCTTTACCCCTTGCCGGCCTTGATCGCGTTCGCCGGGTGGTGCTTCATATTCTTGACAACGGAACGCAATCTGCAATTGGGCGCGTTGGCGGCGCTGGCGCTGGGAATCGTGGCCTTTCTAATTTGGTCGCGGGCCGGCGGCGTCTGGCCATTCAAGCGGCAGTCCTGACCGCTCAATTGGCGATCACGATATAGAATCGTTGCGCTTGCGGCGAGCTGGTGTCCCGCAAAATAATGACACCGCCGGCGCCGGTCACGCTGGAGCCGGGCAGGATGGTCCAGGCCGAATCGCTCAGCGAGTTCTTGTATTCCAGCGAATAATTTAATCCCGCCACGCTGTTGACCGAGATCGAAACGCCGTTCACGGCAGTGACGGTGACGCCAGCGAGGACAATGGCTGGCGGGATGTTCGCCGTCGTGACGTTGATAATCGTGCTGTTGACGGAATCGGCTCCGGGCGTGACGGAAGCGGCGGCGACCGTATTGGTAATGACGCCGGATTGCTCCGCCAGCACGGTGACCGACATTGTGCTCGACCCGCCGCTGGCGATGGCGCCGATCGTGAATTCGATCATGCCATTGCTATATACGCCGCCCGGCGAAGAGGAGACGAACGTCACCCCGGTCGGCGGCGTGTCCGTGACCACGACGTTCTCCGCCAAGTCCGGGCCGGCATTGGTCACGGTAATGGTGAAGGTCCCAACCTGCCCCGCCACAAACTGCGCCGGCACGGCGGTTTGAGTAACCGACAATGTCGCGCTGTCCCCGCAGCACGAGTAATAGAAATCATTGAGAGAAATCGTATCAACATACCAGCCAACGACCGTCGAGTCGTTGCCTCCATCGGTCCCGCATTCCCAGCACAACTGGATATTCTGGCCCGCCGCGGCAGCCGGAAGGTTGATGGTGGTGGTGATCCAGCCCCCGGAATCTCCGCCCCATCCTTGGCGTCCTCCCAGCGGATTGCCGTAGCTGCTGGAAATAGGTCCGTTGTAACCGCCGGTCACGAAGCTCCCGCCGGCCGAAATAATGTCGTTAAAACTCCCGGAGCCGATGGCGATGTCCAACACGCCTCCGTCGTAGTAGTTCGTAGTCCCGTGGTGGCTGGTTTCGTACTCCAGATAATAATTCTGCCGGAAGGTCAATTGGGCGCTGCTGGAAACGATGCCGATAACCGGCGAGTAGAGGTAAGCCAGGCCGGGATTGGCGGCGTCGGTGGCGAACACCGAATTGGGCGGGGTGTCGCTGGCGGCCGTCGTCGTCACCCAATCCACTTGCGCTCCGGTCGCGCTGGTGCTCCAACCTGCGGGCAGCGCGGGCGCGGTCACGCCGTCGAAATTCTGCGCCAGCGTCGTGGCCGCAATGGGGGCGCCGAGCGCGAAATTAAAACTGACCGAGCCTAAGTTGGCCGGCCCGTCCTGAAGCTGCCAGACGAGGGAAATAGTCTGCCCGCAAATGCCGCCGGCGGTGAGCGTGAACGGTTGGGTGACGGAGGTTCCGCCTCCAATCAGAGCGCCGTAAGTTTGCGGACCGCTTGGCGAGAGAACGTTGCTGCCGGCTTGCAAGGTCGCCACCAGATTGGTCGTGCCGGCCGGCGAGAGGTTCGTCAGCGTGAGGCTTAATGTCACCGTTTCGCCCGGATCAATGGCGCCATTGGTGGGCAGGCAACTTTCGGCGGCCAGCGTGGTTGTGCCGGTCACGACCGGAGTAGTGGCTGGCGGCGCCAGCGCGTTGATCATATTGGTTCCGTTGGGTGTGCCCCATCCCGTGCAAAGATCGTAGCCCTGTACGGCATAAAATTTGTCACGGCTGATCAGATTGGTATTGTTGCCGGTGGTAATGTCGTGAAAATAGGCGCCGTAATCAGCTCCCAAGCCCAGCGCGTAGAGCGCGGGATTCAAAAAGCCGGCCGGTCCGCGTTGGTTAAGGGCGCTTTGCTCATTGACCAGGGCGGTGAAGGCCGCCCACAACGGCGCCGCGCAACTGGTGCCGCCAAACTCCGCGCTCTGCCCGTTGTTGTAAATCACCCACACTTCGTTCGCGGTCAGGGCCACGTCCGGGACATTGCGCCAAACGGTTGAGCCTTCGTTGTTCGCCATGCTGACCGGCGCCTGCCAACTGGGAATAGTGTAAGTGGTGCTGATGCCGCCGGTGCTCGCGTTGGTGCCGGAGTCGGAGTTGAACCAACTCCAAACCGTCTCCGACTCCCACGAACCGCCCGGGCCGCTGGTGGTCAAAGTCGTCCCGCCCACCACCGTGATATAGGGATCGTCCGAGGGCGGCGGGGCCGCGCCCAGAAACGCGCCGCTGTCGCCGGAAGCCTGGAAGAACGATTGGCCTTGGGTGGCGAATTGCTGGAAAATCTGCACGGTGCTCGCGTCAACATTAAAGTTCCATGAACTACTCAATTGTTCGGCCGCGTCATTGGTGGCCATGCAATTCAAGACATCGTTGGGCCCCGTCAGATTGTCCAAACCCGGCCCCTCATAAACGATCACTCCGGCCAAACCCGGCGCCATGGAGACCGCCATTTCGATGTCCAGCGCCACTTCTGCGTTGTTCTTTCCGGGGACGCCGCTGGCGCCGTCCACGAGCAGGCTGCTGAGCGCCACGTGGGGCAGGCCCGCGTCGCCTTCGTAAGTCGTGATGTCCGACGGGTAGAAGCTGTCCAATTCAAACAGACCGACTTTTTGCCCGGCGCCTGTCAACGTCGTGCCCGGGACGTAAGCCGCGCGAAAATCATTCCCCCAATAATTCCCATCTGGAGCCGAGCCTGCCAGCGGGCGGGCCGGGTCCCTCTTCGACGCCCGCAAGCTCTGGGGATGAGGGATGACAAAATTATCCAGTCCCGTGATCCCCAACAACGGTGTCGCCAGATCCACCGACGGCTCGCCATCGGGCGCATAAAAAGTCCGCGCTTCCGTCGGATGCTGATACACCCGCAAATGAACATGAAATGTCTTCTCAATCTCCGCCACCGACCCGCTCACGTCCAACAAGGTGCGATTGGCGTGGGTTCGCAGAACGTTCAATCCGTTGGATTGGGCGAAGAGGATGACGGCCTGGTAATCCGCCGGCGTCGGGCCGAATTTTTCCGCGAACTGCGCCGGCGTCAAGTATTGGTGGCAGCAAGGGCTGGCCGGATCATAGAGATCGTGGAGAAGATTGCTCAGCGTTTGCCGATTGCGCAAGGGCAGGCCAATGAGCACCTCCAGCGGCTTGGTCTGCTCCAGTTCGCCCACCTCGCGGGATGCGGCCGCCGCCGCCGGAATCTGGCCGTGGAGGAACTGTCGTTGCGCCACTGCGGCGGCCGGCAGGAATAGCCATATCGCGCCCATAGCGGACAACCATCGCAAACAGGGCATGACGGCCTCTTTGGGCAGACTTGTTGATGCAGCGACTTGGCGCATGACAATCTCAGGAATAGGCACGACAACAGTTCCCGCAGTGCGCGGTGGCTGATGGCGAACCAAAACAACTCCAACCTTTCTCTACCATACCTTCGTTCGATTTCAAGCGTCGAATTATACTGAAAGTCACAAATAACTGCGGATGTTTCTGGTAGGGCGAAGCTGCCGCTTCGCCTTGACCCAGGCGTCGCGGCAGCACCGTCCTACCGAGCGGCTCCGTCAGGAATCGGAAACCGCGCGCCTACCGCAATCGCGCCATGAAGCCTGGCTCCTGCGAGGCCAAATCGCGCCGGCGCTGGGCCGCCAGCAATCGGCCATAGGCGGCTGCGTCCCGCGTCATCATTTCCAGCCGCTTCGCCAAAGTCGCGCTGCTGACTTTGCCATCTTTGACGTCTTCCTCCCCCATGAAGGAAATCCCGTAAGGCAGCGTCCAGGCGTAACATTGCCGCGCCACGGTCCGCAGGTGGTCGGTCACGGTCAGCCCTTTTTCGTGGGAAGCCACGATGGTGGCAAAGAGCTTGCCGGCGAATTCGCGCCAGAAATGGTCCAGGAAATTCTTCAACGCGCTGCTGATGCTCCCGTGATAATCCGGCGTGCCCAGCACCACCACGTCCGCCTGCTCGACCCGCCGCTGGAGCGCGGCAAAGACCGGCGCGGCCTCCGCCGTATCGGGACAGTAAAGCGCCAACGGCTCCTCCCGAAGGTCCAGCAAATCCACCTCGCATCCCAGCTCGGCCAGTTGGCGGGCCGCCTCGCCCACCACCACGCGCGTGACCGAATCGCTGTTCAAACTGCCGGCGACCGCCAGGACGCGCAGGGACTGTTGGGGAGGCGCTGTTTGTTTTGTAGTACTCATTGACGCAGGAAAGTTCAATCCACCGCCAGCGCCGTGGCAATCTTAAAGTGCAGTCTTGGCAAATGCCTCCACGCATTCATGCACCGATGGAAAGAAACTCTCCTCGCCGATCTCCCCCTCCAGCCCTGTGCATTGCAGCAGCGCTCGCAACGGGGGGTTGGCGTGGGCGATCTTCAATGCGATGCCCCTGTCATTCAATTCCCGATGCAGCGCATGCAAAGTTTCGACCGCCGTCACGTCAATGTCGGTGATGGCCTGGGCATCCAGCAGAAACCACCGCACCGGCGTGGCCGAGGCGGCGGCGAGGAGTTTGTGGACGCGCTCGGAAAAATAGCCGCAATTGGAAAACAACAGCGGCGCGTAAAATCGGTAAGCCAGCAACCCCGGCAAGGTCTGCCCCGCCGTCTGCCCCACGTCGTGGAAACCGTGCCCGGGCACTTCGCGCAGCACCGCGTCCGGCGGGTGCGAAATCCGGTCAATCAACGTCAGCAGCGAGAGGATCACCCCCAGCAGAATGCCCGCCACCACGCCCGCCGCCAGCACGCCCAGGGTCGTCAGCGCCGCGATGGCCGCCGCGCCGGGATAGTGCTGGTAAATCCGCTTCATGGCCTGGAATTCCACCAACGTCCAGCCGCCGTAAATGAGGATCGCGGCCAGCGCCACTTCCGGCAGGCGCGCGAGCACCGGCGTCAAGAACAAAAGGAAAAGCGCCACGCACAGCGCCATCACCAGGCTGGCCATTTGCGTCTTGGCGCCGGCCTGGTCGTTGATCGTGGTGCGCGACTGGCTGCCGGTGACCGGAAAGCCCTGGAAAAAACTGTTGCACAAGTTGGCCGCGCCCAAAGCGGCCAATTCCTGGTTGGGCGCGACGTCGTAGCCGTTCTTGGCCGCGAACGCCCGCGCCAGCAGGATGCCCTCGGTATAAGTGAGAAAGGCGATGCCAAAGGCCGCCGGCAACAGGCTGTGAATCTCATGCCATTGCGCGCGCGGCAGCGCCCAACCCGGCAGGCCGCCGGGAAAGTTGCCCACCACCGCGATCCCGTGCTCTTGCAAACGAAACGCCGCCGAAATGGCCGTGGCCGCCACACAGATTACGATCGCCGACGGAACTTTCGGGGCAAATCGGCGCAGGCCCACGATCGCCCCCAGCAGGCCCAATCCGAAAAACAAGGTCGGCAGGTGCGCCTCGTGCCGCCGGCTGACGGCCTCGATCAGTCGCGGGAAAAAGTCGTTCTTGACCAGCGACAAGCCCAGCAGGCCGCCCAATTGCGAGACGGCCAGGATCAAGGCCGCGCCGGTCATGTAGCCGACCAGAACAGGCTTGGAGAGAAAGTCCGCCGCCTTCCCCAATTTGAAGCGGCTGCCCAGCAGCAGGAGCACGCCGCTGGCCAGCGACAATATGGCCGCCAACGCCGCCGCGTGTTTCGGCTCGCCTCCGGCCAGCGGCGCGATGGCGCTGGCCATCAACAGGCAGATCGCGATGTCCGGCCCGATGATGACTTGCGGCGAACTGGTGAAGAACGGATACACGAGCAAGGGCACAAGGGCCGCGTAAAGGCCGCTTTCCGGGGGCAACCCAGTCAGCCGCGCATAAGCGATGACCGAAGGAATCATGATCAGGCAACCGCTGACGCCCGCCGCCACGTCACCCGCCAGCCATTGCCTCCGGTAACCGCGGAAGAACACGTGTCCCGTGGACGGGTTTGGCATTGTCGTCAGATTAGACTTTGCTTCATCCATGACATGCATTTGAAAAATGGGAGCGCGATCGTCTCGATCGCCTCCAGTCGGCGTCCCGCCGACTGGCGTCGGGCTCAAAAGGATTCACCTTTAGGTGAGCAACCGCCAAGGCAATGATGCCTTCGGCGAGACGCCGAAGGCGGCGGGCGAGGACGCCCGCGCTCCCCAATCCATCTGCATCGTTTCGGTCCATCCATGACATGCTGATCCCGGCACAGTGCCGGAAAAGGCAAAAACTGCCAAAGGATTTTGATGCAGTATGCGAACGGGTTGCTTCAACCCCGATTTTTGGCTGGAAAATCCTCACGCACGGGCTACCATAAAACCAGGTGGTAAAAAACATCATCACTCTGGTCGTTGTCACCGTCGTTTCCGCGCTTCTTGCTGTCGCGGTGGGCCTGCTCAGAAACAGGAGAGCACGACATTTGGGGCGCTGGTGGGATGCCGGCGGCATTCTCGTCTTTATGGTGCTGTGGGTTATTATCGCAGCGATAGTCTGGTTGATCTGATTACGACACATCGGGAACCGAGCCAAGATTTAACCAAAAATGCAGTTTGGCGGGTTGCAACGCCGCATCCTCCGCCTGGATTCGATGGAACTGATTCGGCGCCTCGGCTATTTCCACTTCATCACCAAGCAGAGACCGGCAGGCTGATTGCCCCCGGTTGACCGGCAAAATCTGCCGCTTTTGGATAGGCCAGCACGATTTTTAATTCCATGAAGGTGTCACCAGGCGTAACTTGGCGTAACTTGGCGTAACTTGGCGTAACTAACCGTAACCTTCCCATTTGGCCTTCAGCCTTCAGCTTTCGCTCCATTCTGCTCCCTGCTCACAATCATTTAAAACTGCGGCAGGGTGCGATAGGGTGCGATTTCGTTGGGTCAAAATCGCCTCTTTTCATGGATTTTGCGTCCGTAGAGGCCCGGCGCGGCCGGTCCAATCCGAGAAAAAAGACATGGAATTACCCGGAATTATCCGGAATTATCATGGAAATCAACGACTTACGCAGGTTGGCCGGCTCACGCCCGACCAAAGCCTGCCGCATGGTCTCTAGCCACTGGCCACTAACCACTAACCCCTATTCACGCCCCTATTTCAAAGAACAGGCGCCGAGCGCCATCCATACTCTACACTACCACACTTGGATGGGAATGCCAATGAAGAAATTCGATATTTTATTGCCCGCCTCGGACGGTGTGGGAAAAATGCCAGCAAGCCGGTCGTGAGCGCGCAACCCTTCCGCCTCGCGTGTGCCACCACCGCCCGCGCGGGCGCGGTAATTGCCAAGTCACTGCCAGACTTCCAAACTTGCCAGGGTGGCCCGGCGGCGGCGGAGGTTTAAAGAAGCGTGCGCCCAAGCTGAAAAGATTGGATTCAAGTTGAAATTCCACATTTGGGCCACTACTTTGCGGTGATGTTTGACGTTCAAACCCAATACTTTGGAGTTTCGGTTGAATCCGTATTCCAAAAGCCGGTTTCTTTGCGCAAAGCGCAGCCGGAGATTTGCGCGGACAAGCTCGTTGCTTTGTTGCATTCATGGAACCTCAAAGCCACTCGTTTGGTGCTCATCCAAGAGGACCCTTTATATGCTTGCGAATTCAAATCAGACGCAAAAACTTTCTCCTGAACTTGAAGCCAGACTCAATGAGTTGTCCTTGCTCAAGAATGGATGGAATGAAGAGGATGCTGTGCAGACAAACCCGGACGCTGTCGAAGCGGCACGGAACGCACTTCGACACTTGAGCCTGCTAAGACCTTTTCAAGCCCCAAGCATAGTGCCAACTTTCGATGGCTTCTTACAGCTTGAGTGGCACAATGCCATTCGATCTCTGGAATTTGAATACACGCCAGAAATGTGGGCGATTTTGGGGGTTGCTGATGTTAATACAGGACATCCGATTTACAACACCGCCTCAGCGCCTTTGATAGCAATGGAGGAATTGGAAAAGTTCTACTTTTGGTTCTCAACTGATGAATTGATATGGCCTTCGAAGTAGAGGAAATTCCGGGGGAGGCTAAACTTTTCCTTCGAGTTCACGAGCAGCACTACGTCCCTTCCAACGATCCGACGGTAAAGAGACCTTCTTCGGCATGTTTCAAAGACCCGAACTTGTCTGTCAACTGGGCAAAGTATTCGAGTCCCAAAGAAACGGCTAAACCATCCTCTGCCGCCGTGGTTGAGCTTGTCGCCCAGGATTGCAGGTCTTTGCAGCAAACCGTGATACATTGCCCAATCCAAGAAGGCGAGAAGGACGGACCAAATCAGGCGCACTCGGAAATTCGTGGCCCCAAGGAAAAGTCCACTCGTCACATGTTCGTCCAAAGGTCAAAAGTTGTTTGGGTTCGGAATAATATCCCTGTTTAGCCAAGGACGCCGGAATTCGATTGGCACGAACACACAAAGCCCCCAAATGCCCCGTCCGGCTCCCCTCCCCAAAGCCCAGTGTCGAAACCTGACATGGCCGGTAATCATCCGGTTCTTGTCCATTTCGTTGAGGTCAACGAATTGGTTGCTTCGGGATCGCCTGTGCAAAAGAAACTGGTGCTTGAGCAATGAACCCCGATTTTAGCGGTTGACCACGGCGCTCCGAACTGCCACTGATGTTTGGGTGATGACGCGTGTTACTTTCGCTCTTGCGGCGCTGGCGGTGGCGCTCGGACTTGGTGCCGCCAAGGCCGGTGCGCAGGAGACTAATCTCACTTTCCACAAAATCCAAATAACGGACAAATTTTGGAGCGAGGGCGCGGATTTTGCGGATTTTAACCACGATGGCATCATGGACATCGTTTCCGGGCCGTTTTGGTACGAAGGGCCGGATTTCAAAATCCGCCACGAATACTGCCCCGCCAATCATTCGTTCAAAACGATCAATGCCGCGGGGGAAGAAATCACGGTGGATGGTTTCGAGGGCGGGCTGGGTGTCAAGAATGCTTATTCCGAGGATTTCCTCACTTTCACCTACGACATCAACGGCGACGGCTGGGCGGACATTGTGATTGTCGGATTTCCCGGCGCGGAATCGTACTGGTACGAGAATCCCCAAAACAAGGAGGGCCATTGGCTTCGGCATACGATTATTGACTCAACGGATGACGAATCGCCCGGCTTCGGCGATCTTCTGGGCAACGGCAAGCGGGTGTTGATGTGTTGCATGAGCAACTACATGGGTTACGCCGAGCCGGATTGGGCGCATCCGGCGGAGAAATGGACCTTTCACCGCGTTTCGCCAAAGAACAAGGATTATCAAAAGTTCACGCACGGCCTCGGCTTCGGCGACGTTAATGGCGACGGCCGCAACGATCTCTTGCTCAAAGACGGCTGGTACGAACAGCCGGCCTCGTTGGCGGGCGACCCGGAGTGGCAGTTTCATCCCTACCCGTTCGCGCCCGGAGGCAGTTCGCAAATGTTCGCTTACGATGTCAACGGCGACGGCCTGGCCGACGTCATCACCTGTCTGAATCCGCACGGATACGGCCTGGCCTGGTACGAGCAATTGCCGGGGAAGGACGAGAAGGGAGAAATTCAGTTCAAGCAACATTTGATTTTGAATCCGGACGCCACGCCCAACAAATACGGCGTCGTCTTCAGCCAGCCCCATTCCATCGCCCTGACGGACATGGACGGGGACGGCTTGAAGGACATCGTGACCGGCAAGCGGTTCTGGGCGCATGGCAAGGACGGCGGCGACCCTCAGTCCAATGAGCCGGCGGTGCTGTATTGGTTCAAGCTGGTGCGCGGGCCGAATCATACCGCCGAATTCGTGCCGCATTTGATTGACACAAATTCCGGGGTCGGCACCGAAGTGGTGGTGGGCGACATCAACGGCGACCATCTTCCCGATATCGTGGTGGGCAACAAAAAAGGGACCTTTGTTTTTCTGCAAGAACCCAGGAATCGCTGAGAACCGATTATGAAAAGACGAACCTTCCTTCATTCCTCCTTGGCCCTGGCGGGCACTGGGGCAGCCGTGGCCAGTTTGACAGCCTCGGCGGACGAGCCGGGCGCGGCCGGGCGTCAATTCTACGAATTGCGGCTCTACCACCTGCGGCGCGGACCGCAGATGGATTTATTTGACAAGTATTATCGCGACGCCGCCATGCCCGCCCTCAAACGCGCCGGCATCGCGCAGGTGGGCGTGTTCAGCGTGACGGTGGGGCCGGACAGCCCTACCATGTATGTCCTGCTGGTCCATCCTTCGCTGGAATCGCTGACGGCGACGCCCGCGCGCCTGCATGCGGACACGGAATACCATGAGGCCGGCGCCGAGTTCATCAACGCGCCGGCCACTAATCCGTCCTTCGTGCGGATCGAAAGCTCGTTGATGATGGCCTTTGAAGGCATGCCAAAACTGGAAGCGCCGTCGTTTCCAGGCGGCGGCAAATCACGATTGTTCGAGCTGCGCACTTACGAAAGCCACAGCCTGAAGGCACACTTGAAAAAAGTCGAAATGTTCAATCGCGGGGAAATCTCCATCTTCCGGCGCACCGGCTTGCCGCCGGTGTTTTTCGGCCAAACCGTCATCGGCAGCCGCCTGCCCAACCTCACCTACATGCTCGGGTTCGAGAATGCCGAGGCCCGCGACAAAGGCTGGAGCGCGTTCATCGCCGACGCCGAATGGCTGAAGCTCCGCACGAAGCCCGGCTACACCGACGCCGAAATTGTGACCAACATCAGCAATGCTTTGTTGCGACCGACGGATTATTCGCAGATTTGAAATTCCTCCTGATCTTAATCGTAATCTTAATCGTAATCTTAATCTCTTCTTCTTTGTGTAAATCAAGAATCAGAAGAGATTAAGATTACGATTAAGATTACGATTAGGAATGAAAAACCTGACGCCCTTACCCCGATCCTTCTACGAGCCATCGGCGGAGGCGGTCGCTCCGCGGTTGTTGGGCCATTGGCTTATCCGCAACCTCCCCGCCGGCCCGTGCGGCGGACCCATCGTCGAGACCGAGGCTTATTTGGCGGATGATCCCGCCTCGCACGGCTTCGGCGGACCGCGCGCGCGCAATCGCTCCATGTACGGGCCGCCGGGACACGGCTACGTTTATCTCATTTACGGGTTTCACTCTTGCGTCAATGCCGTTTGCCGGCGTCCGGGCTGCGCGGAGGCCGTGCTCATTCGCGCCATCGAAGCCAAACTGGGCTTGGAGACGATGCGCCAAAACCGGCCCGCCGCCACAGCCATCGCTCTCACCAACGGCCCGGGCAAACTTTGCGCGGCCCTGGCCATTGACCGAAAACTCGACGGCGTGGATTTGTGTGATGCGTCCTCGCCGCTCTTCATCGCCAGAAGCCCGGAACTCGCGCAATTTCGACGCCGGCGCGGCCCGGTGGCAAGCTCAACCCGCATCGGCATCACCAAGGCGGCGGCCCTGCCGCTGCGTTTTTATCTCGGCGCCAGCCCGTTTATTTCGCGGCCGGCGCGCCCAGGCGCGGCACCATCCAGCGGATGATTCGGGCGTGCAATCCCGGCGCCCACAGGACGCTGATGTGTCCGTGACGCAAGCGCCAAATTTCGGGCTGATCCCAGGCGCGCCACAATTCCTCCATGGTTTCGCCGGGCACAAATAAATCATGGACGGCTTCAATCAACAGAATGTTCTCCCTGGAAATCGCCGGGCGGCCTTGCGCCAGGTTCAGCTTGCTTGCACCGACGGGCCGGCCTTTCAACGCGAGGCGGAGACTGTGGCAGAAGGCCGCTTCCTCCACCAGACGATCCAGTCGCGCGACCGGCACGAGAAGCACCGCGCAGGAGAACCGGGCATCACGGCACACGGTCAGGCCCGCCAGCCAGCCGCCGAGGGAGACGCCCATCAATCCCACCGCCGGGCAGCCTTGCTGGCGGAGCCATTCGGCGAAGGACCGCGTTTCCGCGACCGCCTGCCGGGCGGCCTCGACGGTGCGCAAAAGGTCCGGGCAAAGGAAATTTCCCCACGCCCCAAGCTGCCGCGGACGGCGTTGAAAATGGAAGGGCGCTTCCAGCGTGACGGCGTTAAACCCGTGGCGGTTGAATTGCCGGGCCAGGCCAGGAAAACGGAGATAATGATTGAGCACGTCATTCCAGCCGTGCAGCAGGAGAACCGTCGGATGCCCTTCCCAGCGAAGCGCGCAAGGATACAGGCGGCCATGCACCATATTATTGACATCAAAAGGCCCCGGACAGGGAGTTTCAAAATGAAGCTGATTCGCTCCGTCGAATTGGACCTTGGCCGCTTGAACTTCCGCCGGAATAAAATCCTGGCTTTCGATCAACCGCTGCGCCTCGACCAAATGCGCGCCGGTGCCATCCGGCTGCGGCATGCGCGCGGCCGCGCAGCGAATGGCCGCCCAGTCAACCAGCCTGGAAATCCCGGCCATCATGCCGGTGTGAATCAGGGGAGCGCACGCGCCTCACGTGCAGCGGTCGGCGCCCCCGCCGACCGTAAAGGGGCCGCTGAACGGAAATAACGCCGGTTCTTCCTGTTTTGGGTCGTTTTTTCTTCGCGGCGAGGCGCCGCGAAGAGCACGCGGGGGCGCGTGCGCTCCCCATTTTTCAGACACGCTCCAAAAGAATGGGGTTCGGCAAAGAGTGCAGGGTTAGTCTGATTGCCCGGCCGGTTAGTCTTGCAGTCGGTCTCTCTGCCGTCCCCCAATTGAGCGGCCAGGCTGTCCTCCGCGTTCAGAATCGTCACGCGGCTGGCCAAATCCGGAAAATACAGCAACGTCTTGTGCTCATGAAAGCAACAGGGATTGCGTTTGGGAAACAAGTAATTATTCACAATGGCTCGATTATTTTTGCAGACAAAGCGTAAAGCCATTCCGCCCGCAAGGCAACTGCTTTTGATCCCGCCAAAACCTGCGGACAAATCCGCCGCTTCCTGCCCCGACGCGCTTTTTCGGCGGAGCATGCTTGCGGCCCTACGGCTTGGCCGCGTCGGACCCGCCGGCGGCTTGCAGTTTTTTGAAGCGCTCCACCAGGTCGTTGTATTTCTCGGCCAGGGCGTTTCGCTCCTTGATGCTGTCGTTGTATTTCTTGATGGCGTCGTCCCGTTCGGTCACCAGAAGTTTGATGGCGTCGTTTTGCTTCTCGATCCCGGCGGAAGCTTCTTTAATCTCGGCCTCCAGCTTGTCCACCACGCCTTTGTACTGGACGATCGTGTTGCTCATCAGCTCGCCGGAGGATTGAAGGCGGAGGATTTCGCGCGCTTGCAACAAGGCCGCCTGTTGATTGGTCATGGCGTCGTGCTTCGACTCGTTGACGCGCGTGGAAAGGCCGGTGATTTCGGCGTCCATGTTCTTGAGGGAGTTGGTGTAACCCTGAATGTCGCTGTCCTTCTTGAAAATGATCTTTTGCAAGTCCTGCCCCTCATTGTAAAGAAGAGTTTGGACGTACCACTGCCAGGCGCACAGTCCGCACAACCCCAGCGCCAGGCAAACCAGCAAATTCTGTTGGAGGTTCTTCATGGGGGCGGCGTTGTTGGATTTGGATCGGCCTTGACAGCGAAGGCCACTCGCTGCACCCCAGCGCGCTTGACGCGATCCAGCACATAAACCATCTCGCCGTGGGTCGTGTTCCGGCTGCCGCTGAGATACACGGGAACGTCCGCGTTCGTGCGCAGCCGGGCGGCCAGCAACTTGTCAAGATCGGGGAAACTCAGGGGTTCGTTGTCCACGGACACTTGTCCGAAAGGATCAACTTTGAGTTTGATGATGTCGGGCTTCTTGGTGGACGTGATCTGGGTGGCGGTGGGCAGGCTGGCCTTGAGCGTGCGCACTTTCTGCATTTGCAGGCTGACCATCATAAAGGAGGCGAGCAGAAAAAACATGATGTCAATCAGCGGGATGATCTCCAGCCGCGTGCGTTTGCGGGCGATGGGCGAGCGGATTTTCATGGGTTGCCCGTGTTGGTCACGCCATCCACCATAAAGGCCACTTTCTGCACCCCCGCGTGGCGCACCGCTTCCAGCACGTCGCACATGTCGCCGTGCCGCGTGGCGGCGTCGCCGCTGATGTACACGGGCAGGTTGGTGTCCAGGCGGAAGCGGTTGCTGATGGCCGCGTCCAATTGCGCGAGGGTCACATTCTTTTTTTCCAGCCAGACCTGCCCGCTCTTGTCCACGGCGATGTTGATCATGTCCGGCTTGAAGTCGGCGCGGGCCATGGAGGCGCTGGGAAGGCTGACTTTGATGTTTTGGGTGCGGTCAAATTGCAGGCTGACCATCATGAAGGAGGCCAGCAGAAAGAACATGATGTCAATCAGCGGGATGATCTCGATGCGCGAATGCCGGCGCTGCACTGGCGAAGGAAGCTTCATTTGGGCCGATGCACCATGACCTCGACGTTGGTCGCCGCCGCTTCCAATTCAAATTGCAGCCGCGCCACCCGGCTGTTGAAATAATTGAACGGCACCAGCGAAAAAATGGCGATGCCCAGCCCGCAGGCGGTCGCGATCAACGCCTCCCCGATGCCGCCCGTCACGCTGACGACCGACAACTCGGCGCTGCCGACGCTGATAAAGGCGCGCATCAGGCCCGTCACCGTTCCCAGCAAACCGAGCAACGGCGACAGCGTGACCAGCGTATCCATGACCGTCAGGAAGCGTCCGGCCCTCTCCAACTCGATGCCCGCGCCCAGCTCCAGCGCCCCTTGCAGGGAAGTATGAACGTGAGCCAACCCGTTATGGATCATGCGAACGACCGGGTCCTGCGAGCCTTGGGCGATTTTGGAGGCGGCGGGCACGTCCCCGTTCTCCAGCGCGGCCAGAATCTCTTCGAGCTTTTTGGGGTCGCGGCGGCCGGACTCGCGCAGCCACCAGAACGTCCGCTCTCCCACCACGGCCACGGCCACCAGCGCGCAGATCAGGATGGGGTACATGACCGGTCCGCCTTCGCGGACGAATTCAACTGCAATATTTGCCATCATCATAAATCAATCTCCATGTTAGTGCAGTTGATAGCGGATCGGCGCCACAAACTGGTGTCCGCCGTTGGCAGGCGGGATGATCCAATGGCCCTTGACCCATTTCTGCGCGGCGGCGTCCAGGATGGGCGAACCGGAGCTTTCTTTAATCTCTACCGAGACAACCTTGCCCACGTCATCCACCGTCAGCAACAATCTCACGGTGCCTTGCTGCCCCCATTTTCGAGCAATCTCTGGATACTCATCCGGCGCCGGACGATCGCCCCCAACGCCTGTGTTGCCGATGGTCGTCGGGTCATGCCGCACCGGCGCGGCCTGCTTCAAGGCAACTTCCACCGGCACCGGCGCGACAGACATGGGCACCAACAAACTGCCGGGCGTGGGCACGGCGAAGTTAATCGCGGGAGTGTCAATGGTCACCCGCTGAACTTGCGGCGTCTCCGTTTTGTCGTCCTCATTCTGCTGTTCGGTCGGCTTTACTTCGGAGGGGGGCGGAGTCACGGGCGGCAGAGGCTCGACAATGACCGGCGCCGGCTGCTCCAAGGGCGGCAACGCTCTCCGCGCGGGCAGCCTGGATTGCGCCCCCGCCAGACCGATCACCAGAAAAAGCAGGCTTATGGAATTGGCCCAGCCCAGCCGCCGCGACGCAACTCTCTCTGGCGCGGGCAGACAAACTCGCGCCAATTCCGATTTTAATTGATAGGTGGCAACCGCCATAAGTCATTTTTTCGCAGAAGTCTCTTCTCGTCAATGTTTAGAACTCATAGCTCAACGACCCGAAGAAGCCGCGCCGCTCGCCATATTGCGCGGCATAGACGCCCACGCCGGTGCCGGTGCGCAGTGGATAAATATTATCGGTGATGTTGACAATGTCCAGTCGCGCAACCAGCGCCTGCTTTTTCGCCAGGCGCAACCGCTCGGAGACGCCAAAATTGAGCGTGTAGTGCTGCCCCACGCTGGAGCCGTTGGGCACCAGATCTGTTGATCCGGGGATGTTGCCCGGCCCATCCTGTCTCAAGCCGCTGCCATAAAGGGCGTCGGCATAAATCTTTGTGCTCCACCGTCCGGGTTCATTCCAGGTGTAAGCCACGCCGAAGGAGCCGGTTACCCGTTGGTCGTGATCGAGGTAAACCCAGTTATGATTGACGTAATTCACCGTGGGTTCGTCGCCCCACAAGTATTGGGCGGAAGCGGCGCCTTCGCCTTGCGCCACCGAGTAGGCCAGGTTGGCATACGCGGAAAAGCCGCCCTTGTCGTAATTGGCCGTGAATTCCAACCCTCGCACCCGCCCGCGCGTGTAATTGAACGAGGAGAGGATGAGCGATTGCCCGAAGAATCCGTCGTCCAATTGCTCCTGCGCCGTCTTGTAATAACCGTCCAGCCCCAGCGTTAAACCGGGCACGGGCGCCACCTTCTGGCTCACGCCGAGATCGTAATAGTTGGCCCGCTCGGCCTTGACCGTGTTGTAAGGGGCAGTCACCAGCGAGGCGTCCGAAGTGCCGGCAAACGCCGCGATGTCGCCCGACGGCACGGTTTCCAGCGGCGGCGGCGTGAAATAACGCGAATAGCCGCCGTGCAACGTCGTGCTCTCCCACGGCTTATAGACCATATTGGCGCGCGGGCTGATCTGGTTCTCGGAGTCGGTGTCGGAAGTATAAACGTCAAAACGACCGCCCGCATTGAGAGTCAGTTGCGGCAGGATTTTCCATTCATCCTGCAAATACAGGCCGCCAAAATCCGAATGAGGGCTGTTGTCCTGCGTAAATGGGATGGGACCGCTGGTCTCGTCGCCGGCGCCATTGACATCGAACACCGTGGTGGTGCTATCCGCCGTGACCGCTTCATGCAGATAAGTCAGGCCGCCGCGCAACGTGTGGCTGTCGCCCAGCGTGTAACTGGCATCCATTTGCGCCCCGCCAGAGTAGAGGATGCGATCCTCATCGCTGGCGACGCCGGAGTTGTAATCGAGCGTGGCGTCAAGATTGCCCGGCACATAATGCACACTGCTGTTGCGGGCGTAGGCGGAAACCTGGTAGTTCAAATTGCCCGACGACTTCTGATACGCGACGACGCCATAATAATTCTGCTCATTCTGATCGTCGTTGAGCGTCAGCGCCGATGGTTCCGCCGTTCCCACCCACGGCATGGCTGTTACTGGTTGCGGCGTGGGCGTTTGGCTGGCATTGATGGGAATTTGAAACTGGCTGTAGGAGAGGCTCCCCATCACGATGAGCCGGCTGGTCGGATCCATGATATAGGAATAGTACATGAACATCTTGTACTGGTCGGTGTAATCGTGGATCGGCACCGACGTTGGGCTGGGGTTCTCGATGCCAAGGTCATTGTGATCGTAACTGCCATTGATGAAGAAACTCGATTTGCCGAACGTGCTTCCATACTCAAAACTCGGCCGGACCGTGTCATAACTGCCGGCGAAAACCTCCGCCGAACCGCCGTTCAGGGCCGCCCCGCTCTTGGTCTGGATATCCACGATTCCGGCGGTGCGAAAACCGTATTCCGCCGGGAGCGACCCCGTGAGCAACGACATGCTTTGGACGAAGCGCGGGTCCAATTCCTGGCCGAACCCGGTGATGCCTTCGGGCAGCAAGACGTCGTTGATGCGGTACTGCAAATTGGCGTGCTCGCCCCGCACGTGAACCTGCCCCAGCGAATCCTCCGCCACACCCGGCGCGCGCAAGAGCACCTGGTTAAACGAGGCGTTGTCGCCCTGCGCCTGGTTCAGAATGGCTTCGCTGCTGATGGTGTAAGTGGACGATCCGACCTCGGTGAGAATGCTGTTGCGCGTCTGGTTGAGCTGCCCCTCGACGGTGACCGTGCTCAACACATTGGTCGCGGCGGGCGCGCTGTTCGTCTGGCCCATGACTGTGCCCGAAGCCATCGAACCGCAGGCCAGCGCCATGCTCAAAATCTGCCGATACTTTTCCTTATCTGATTTCTTCGTTGATTTCATAAATTGGATTTCAAATGGATTTCTTTTGGAGCTTCCGCTCCCTCCCGGGCTTCTCGGAACCAACACAATATTGGGCCGTCCAGGAGTCAAACTAGTTTTACGAACGGGAATCTAAACGAAGAGTCAGGCAGGCGGACCGCGGCTGGGAAGCAATCGCACATCCGCGGAAACGAAATCAACGCGGCGCGCAGCCGCAAAGGAAACGAAAACAGGCGGTTGTTGTGCGAGTTCGACGGTCGTGGCGGGAGTATGGACTTGCCCATGCAGGAACATCGTGACCACGCACTCATGGCCGGGATCACTCGCATCTTGGTGCGCCCACGCATGAAAGACGGGCACCGCCGCCATCATTTGGACCAGCAGGAAGACGCTCAAGCAGAACAAGGCCGCTCCGCTTTTGGCGGCGCGCATGATACCTCTAGCCGGCGCTGGCGTCATGGGGGCGAGTTTGCAACAAAGGGCCGCGCCATTGCAACTGCTTTTTTTCAACAGGCCCGGCCTCATTCGCCGATGATTTTGACCAGCACCCGTTTGCGCCGGCCTCCATCGAATTCACCATAGAAGATCTGCTCCCACGGCCCGAAATCCAACTTGCCCTTGGTGATGGCCACGACGACTTCGCGGCCCATGACCTGGCGTTTGAGGTGGGCATCGGCGTTATCCTCGCCGGTGCGGTTATGGTGGTATTGTCCGGTCGGTTCATGCGGCGCCAATTTCTCCAGCCACACCTCGTAGTCATGGTGCAGCCCGCTTTCATCGTCGTTGATGAAAACCGAGGCCGAGATGTGCATGGCGTTGACCAGGCAGAGGCCCTCGCGCACCCCGCTGCGCTGCACCAATTCAGCCACCGTGCCGGTGATGTTGACGAATCCCCGGCGTCCGGGCAATTCGAACCAAAGATATTCTGTCAGCGATTTCATGCGACTCTAAGTGTATCATGTCCGGCCAAATCTCAATGAGTGAATCGTTCCGCCGGGAGCAGAAGCACGGAGACGCTATCCACGGCGCACCCAATAACGGTAGTCAATGTTCGGAAAAATATTGTCCGCCTGCTCGATTTGCGCCAGCCACGATTCGTCAATTTCCTGGGCCATCAACTGCCGATGAATCTCCAGGAAGCGCCCCAGATGATCTTTGACGCGCCGCGCGGCGTAGTCGGGGCTGGTGCCGGTGCGCAGGATGAACGGCCAGTCGCTGGCTTGGGCCAGGAGCAGTTCGCGCCCGGCCTGCCGCAGTGCGCGCTCGGGCAGCCCGGTCGCGCCGGAGAATCGTTCGGCCAGTTCGGTCATGCGCGCTTGCGCCACCCGCAAGTGCGGGTAAATCCACTCGTTGGATTCATTAAGCCAGACGCGCCAAAAACCCTCCTCGCCCCAGCTCGAGGCGGCGGGCGTGGCCACTTGCTGCGTCGGATAGTGCCTCAAGTATTCGCCGGGAGTGATGAAGGTGAACGCGCGCTGATCATAATAGGCCTTGCGCACAAAAATATTCAAAAACTCCGGCCCTTCATACCACCAATGGCCGAAAAGTTCGGCGTCGTATGGCGAAACCACGATCGGCGGACGGTCCATGATCGCGCCCAATTTGCAGAATTGCTCCACGCGCGCCTGCACGAAATGGGCCGCGTGTTCATCGGCCGCGCGCAGGGCGGCGGCGCGGTCATAGATTTGCTTTTCGACCGACTCGCCGGTGATGCGATGGTATTTGATGCCCGTGAACCCGCGCGCGCCCGCGGCCGGCAAAAAAGGCTTGACGTAGTCCAGATCCAGATCGAAGCCGATGTCGCGGTAAAAATCGCGGTAACGGAAGTCGCCGGGGTAGCCTTGCTGTTTGCTCCAGACCTGGCGGGCGGATTCAAAATCGCGGCCGAAAGCGGCCACCCCGTTGGGCGTGAAAACGGGCGCAAACACGCCGTAACGCGGGCGGGGCCGGGCATGCAGAAGGCCGTGCGTCTCGGTCACAAACCAGCGGAGGTTGGCCTCCTGCAGCGTCTTTTCGATCCCCTCGTCAAACGCGCACTCCGGCAGCCAGATGCCGCGCGGATCGCGCCCAAAGCAGGCGCGATGATAATCGCGCGCCACGAAAATCTGGGCGCGCAACGAGGGCGGATCCCCGGCCAGCAACGGCAGCAGCGCGTGGGTGGCCGCGCAGGTGGCGATTTCCAGCAAACCGTCGTCCTGCATCCGGCGGAAGGCGCCGACCAGATTCCGCCCGTAGTCAACATAAGTTTCGCGCAATCCGGTGAAACGATGGTGGTACATCCAGGCCAGTTCGCGGAAGGCGGCGTCCCAGTGCGTGCGATGAATCTCGCTCTCGGCCAGTTCAATCAGGCCGTTGAGGTGCCGCACGTAGCGCTCCTGCAACATCGGGTCCAGCAACATGGCGCACAACGGCGGCGAGAGCGAGAGCGTCAGGCGGGTTTGCATCCCGTCGTTTTGCCAGCCTTCCATGATCTGGATCAGCGGAAGGTAGGTCTCGGTGATGGCCTCGAAGAGCCAGTTCTCCTCCAGGAACTTCTCGTGTTCCGGATGGCGGACAAACGGCAGATGCGCGTGCAATATCAGGGCGAAATGGCCTTGCATGGGGGGTTAATCCAAATCCTTTGTCAAATAAATGGCCAGCGGCTTCGCCTTCCAGCCCAGCGCCGCGCCGGCCAGCGCCGGCGCCGCCTTGAGCGCCAGCAGGCCCGGCCCGGAAAAAGGACGATGCGACAAATACAAATAAAAATCACCGGCGCACAACCCCAGGCTCAGGATGATCAAACCGCAGGCGGCCAGCCGGAGGACGAAGAGAACGGCTTTGGCGTAGGGGCTTATCATGCGTCAGAGCTGCAAAAACGGGCCGGCCCGCGCCGGCCCCGCGCCCTTCTCAGCCGGAACGATGCAGTTAAAGAACTGAATTTTGACAGGATTAACAGGATTTACAGGATTGAAAAGAGGGTGGGGCATCAGAAATAATCCCTCACCGTTTCGGGAGAGCTCCGTGTGCTGTAATTCATCCTGTTCATCCTGTAAATCCTGTCTCAAAATCTTCCTGTCGTGTGCTTCGACGGCATGGATGCGGCTCAGGCCACCGCGCTGACCAGCGGCGGCTTGAGTTTCTTGTCTTGCGGATGCGCTCCAACTTCCCCCTGATAGGCTGTCTCCCGGCTGAATTTCAGGTGCGCCCGGCGCGTCTCCACTCCATCGGCCGAATGCGCCGCCGCCGGCAGGGAATATTGGCCGTCCGGCAGCGCAAAGCGGAAGCTGAAGGAACCGTCGGGACGAAGTTTGATCGGACGGTCGCCAATGGTCACACTGGCGTCCGGTTCCGTCGCGCCATAAATAATCAATTCGGCGTTGACGTTGAACCAAAACCCGCGCGGCCGTTCCGCCCCGCCGAACGGACTGGAAACGCTGGAGAGCGCGCCCGCCGCGCCCATGGCCGAAGATGGCAGGCTGAATTGCCCCACGCCAAGGGAGGAAATCTGTTGTTGAAGCTGGCGCCGGATCAATTCGGTGATTTCCAGCGAGCCGATCCAGATGCGTCTCACGTGATCTATCGAAATCACTTCCGCCAGGGCCTGTTCCTGCGCGGGCGTCCATTCGCGTTTGACCTCTTCGGGCGTGGGCAATTCTCGGAAACCTTGCGCGCGCATCTGCTGCATGGCCTCCACCAGCGGCACGTGCTCGCGCACCGCCCCTTTGACCATCGCCAGCAAGGCCGCGAACGGCACCTCCGGCGGAATGGTGGCGAAACGAACGGACGTGTCATCCGAAAGGCTGTCCGGCGGCGTGAACGTCGCGCCGGAGCGGGCCAGCGAAACCCATTTGCGGGCGGCGTCGTGGTAGCCCAACTCGGCCAGATATTTGGCGCCGGCGGCGGGAACCGGGACAAACCAATTCCGGGATTCGGGATGAAGCTGAATTTCCGCCAGCGGCTCGCCGTCCGCCGCCCCGTGAAAGATGCGCAGCGCCAAATGGCCGTCCGCCGAAAGCCCGTTGTATTTCTTGAGTTGTTCGCGGCTGAAGTCCCAATGGGCGTAAAGCCAATGCGGATCGCGCGCCGCCAAAAACAATTGCTGCGTGCCGTAGGACTCCGGCAATTCCGCGCTGGCCGCGACGGCGAGCGCGGAGGCGGGCGTGGGACCAAGCGCATAGCGCTGGCCTGGGCCGCTGGCGGTCTGGGTTGCCGGCGCATCACCCTCAAGGAGAATAGGCGGGATTTTAAGTCGTGGTGTGCTGGCCGTCCGTTTCATCTTGGCGGCGGACGGAGCGGCGGCAGCGGCCTTGGGCTTGCGCGCGGCGGCGGCAGCGGCGCTGTTTTTGGCGGACTTGGCCGCGGCTTTTCGCGGCCCTTTGACATCGTGCGGTTTCATAGGCTCAGGCGTACGAGGATTCCATATTATTAACCAATGCTTCACTATGGCGGGGCATCTCCTCCGGCGCAAACAAAAAATAGGAAATGCTGCTTGCAAATCGGACGCAAGGGGCGCCTAATGCTTTCAAGCCCGAACGGCTCTGCAAGCCATCCATGCCCTCGGACCTTCATTTCATGCGCCTGGCTCTGCGTCTGGCACGGCGCGGTTTCGGTCGCACCTCCCCCAATCCCATGGTCGGGGCGGTCCTGGTGCGCGACGGCGCCGTCATCGGCCAAGGCTGGCATCGCCGGGCCGGCCAGGCCCACGCGGAAATCGAAGCGTTGCGCGACGCCCAGCGGCGAGGGTCTTCCGGCCGCGGCGCGCGCGGCGCTACTTTATACGTGACGTTGGAACCGTGTTCGACCCATGGCCGCACCCCGCCTTGCACCGACGCCATCATCGCCGCCGGCATCCGGCGCGTCGTCGCCGCGGGGCCGGACCCCAATCCGGCTCACTGCGGCAGAGGATTTGCGATCTTGCAACGCGCCGGCATCGAGGTCAGCGCCGGTTTGCTGGCCGGGGAGGCCGCGAAACTGAACGAGGCCTTCCATCATTGGATCGTGCATCGGACGCCCCTGGTCACTGTCAAGGCGGCGATGTCGCTGGACGGAAGAATTGCCACCACGGCGGGCGAGTCCCGGTGGATCACCGGGGAGAAAGCGCGCGCCCTGGGCATGAGACTCCGCGCGGGCGCCGATGCGATTCTCGTTGGCGTCAAGACGGTTTTGGCCGATGATCCGAGCCTGTCCGTGCGTCTGCCTGGTTTCAAAGATAAACGCTGGGTGCGGATCATTCTTGATCCGCGCGCCCGCACGCCGCTGACGGCCAAAGTCGTCTCCGACCACCAGGCGGCCTCAACCATCGTGGTGGTGACCAAGGCGGCCCCGGCGTGGCGCGCCGCCGCCCTGGGCCGGCGCGTGCGTGTGCTCCGCGCGCCCGCGCTCGCGGATGGCATAAATCTGCGCTGGCTGCTCGAAAAGCTGGGCCGGGAGGAGGTGACCTCGCTGCTGGTGGAAGGGGGGGGTGAAACCAACGACGCCTTTCTGGCCGGGGGCCTGGCCGGGCGCGTGGCCTTTTTTTACGCGCCGCTGGCGCTCGGCGGGCGCGGCGCTCCCAGGGCCGTCGCAGGCGAAGGCGTGGCAAGAGTGAGCCAGGCGCCGGTGTTGCGCCAGGTTCGCTGGCGCCGGCTTGGCCAAGATTTATTATTGACCGCGCGCGTGCCGGAAGCCGCGCGGAAAAAAGAATATGTTTACAGGCATCGTTGAAGAATCGGGTCGCGTCATGGCCGTCCGCCCCGGCCGCGCCGCCATCGAACTGCTGGTGCGGGCGCGCGTTTGCGGGCGCGGCCTCAAAGCGGGCGACAGCCTGGCCGTCAACGGCTGCTGCCTAACAGTGGAAAAAATCCGCGCCCGTGGCAAGGACGCGCTGCTGCAATTCGCCCTGCTCCAGGAAACCTGGCAGCGTACCAATTTGCAGTTTGCCGCGCCGGGAGCGGACGTCAATCTGGAGCGCGCCTTGCGCGTCGGCGATCGGATGGGCGGCCATTTCGTCACCGGCCACATTGACGGTCTCGGCAAAATCAAGCGCTGCGAGCAAGCGGGGAAGGACTGCCTGCTGGAGATCGCCGCCCCGGCGCATATCATGCGCCAGGTTGTCTTGAAGGGTTCCATCGCCGTGGACGGAATCAGCCTGACGGTGGCGGCGGCGCGGCGCAAAAGTTTCGACGTCTGGATCATTCCCCACACGCGGAAGGTCACGGCCTTGAACCAGTGCCGCGTGGGCAGCGCGGTCAACCTGGAGACCGACCTCCTGGGCAAATTCGTCGAACGTTTTCTGACTTATTGAAGGCTGCTTTGCTGCATGCTGCCCGGCACCTTGTTCTTGCGGGAATGGGGCGCGATTTCCACCACGCGTCCGGCAAAGACGTGCCTGACTTTGCCGCTGACGTCCTTGTAAGTGTACACTCCGGATTCCCGGTCAAGAATCGGTTTGCTGACATTGGTCAGTCTCATGCCATTGGTCAGCGTCATATCGTAGCGATGGGCGCACCCGGTCAGGAGGGCGGCGGCAAGGAGCCACGCCAGTTGCTTGGCCGGTTTGGGATAGTGGAGGCCTTGGGCGGATCGTGAGTCCGCCTTGGACGAGCGTCTTTCAATTCTCATAACCGCCTTTGATGTTCACCAAAATTGGTGCGCTTAACAGGACTTGAGCCTGCAAGTTTTCCATTTCAGATTGAGCAATTCAGCAATAAAGGCAAGCACTAAAGAGAAGCGATGAAGCCAGTGTCAGCAAAGGCTACCATTCGTAGCTCTCCCGTTCTTCCGCGACGGCGTTACCGAGCAAAACCTGGTCGCCAAAGATGCGTTTCCGCCGGGCCTCAAAATCCGGCAGTTTGAGTTTTTTCGTCTTGGGGGAGGACGGCGGCGGAGACAAGAGCGCGATGACTTTGCCCTTTTTGACAATTTCCACCTGCTGGCCTTCAGTTATCCAGTCCATGACTTCGCCAAAGGCGTGCCGGAGTTGTCTGACGTTGGCTGTTTTCATGTCTAACAAGGATGTTATACCTCACCCGGCTTTGCCTGTCAATGCGCTTCCTGGCGCGAAGCGGGGAGCGCAAATTACCGCACCTTGGGCCAAATGCGTGCTACGTTAGCCCCTTGGCGTGAATCGTGACCAACAAAAGGCAAAAGGGCGGTTCCCCTCTATTTGTCCCCCCCGGTTCCCAAACAACTAGCCCGTCCGGCAATGAAGACAAATCCTTCGTTTGATCGTATAGGCCGAGGCGGAGCGGCGCGACACCGCCGCCCGCCCCGGCCCTTATTGATCTAAAGAGTAGCAGTGGCGTTGAGTATTTAACTCTGGCACAGGGAAAAAGCGGATAAAATGCCGTGCTAAAATTCCGCGGGAATTGTCCGTTTCACCAGCGATTCAATGCGGGTTTGGCAATTACCGGGCGGCGCAAAAATCGAAACGGTATTTATTCCCGACGGCGTGTGTTTGAATGGCCGCATGAACGAATTGACTGAAAATGCGAATTGCGAACCGAGGTTCATTAGCGAAAAGGAATTGCTGGTCAAACTGCCAATCAGCCGCCGGACTTTAGGCAACTGGAAAGCAAAGGGCGTTCTGCTTTATTTCAAAATCGGCAGACGTTGCCTGTATGCCTGCGCGAGTGTGCAAGGCGCTCTGTTGCGCCGTCAGAGAGGCGGTCAGTGAGCACAGAAATCAGTTCGGGCGCATCTTGTACCCCACGCCGGATTCGCTTTCGCTTGGGTCGCTCAACGGTCACCCGGTTTCGGACCACATTCAAAGATTGTAGTGCGGAAACGTTCCGCGTAATCTCACCGCGTTAGAACTATTAAAACGATTAACAGAAACATTTAAAACACATTTTGCGTAGCTTCGGCTGCGGGTCTCGCAAGAAAACCGCGAATTTTCAAAGTGAAGAGACCGAGCCCAAGCACGCGCCCCACGGGCGCGGCTTGGTGCATTCTCTTCACAGGCGCTTCGCGGTGCCTCTTGCGAGGGTGCGTTAAGTTCGCGCCCCTTTTGTTTCCGTAGTGTGGTTGCGCTAATTAGCGATTACTATGGAAAACAAGAAAGTTCCCAAAGAACTGAAAGTCCAGCGTTTTGGCTTAAGCACACCAGCAATCGCGGCAGCCGTGCTGAGGATGGTCAGGGATCGGCAATGGGAACCGAATGCCAAGCATTTGGACATTGGAAGTGGCGGGGGTGAATTGATTGAGATGAGCCGTCAGGAGTTTGGCTTCCAATCGTGGGCCTGTGATTACACCGACAAGCTGATGCAGGTTGCCGGTCAAAAGGTTGAGATAGTGGATCTCAACCACGATCCGCTTCCTTATGAGACTGGCAGTTTCGATCTCGTAACCTTTACGGAGGTGATTGAGCACATTGAGCATTGTCGTCGAAGCATTCGAGAAATTTACCGGGTGCTGAAGCAAGGCGGTCTTGTGGTGGTGACCACTCCCAACATTCTGAACTTAAAATCGCGTATGCGTTATCTATGCTTTGGATTCCACAATCTGTTTGGACCGCTCCATGTGCATGAGAGCGCAATATATAACAGCGACGGGCATATTAACCCGATCTCTTACTTTTACCTTGCCCACGCTCTTTTGGATGCGAATTTTACGGCCTTGAAGCTTGGCGTTGACAAGCTCCAGCGGTCAAGTATTGGGCTGCTGTTTCCGCTTTGGATGCCCATCAAGCTGGCAGCATTTTTTATGCAACGAACGGAACGGCTTAAGTTCAAGACCATTGATGAGATCAACGAGCCGCTGGTGAAGGCGATCAACAGCAAAGAAATTCTGCTTGGAAGAACGATTGTGGTCGCTGCGAGCAAGCCAAAGGGTGTCGTTCTTCCAGCTGCGACATCGGCGCAATGAAGGACGCTATCAGGAGTTGGCGGCGGTTTTTGCGGTCAGTTGAACAATATTGCCCGTGCGAAGGGGTTGAATGTTGAACCATTTTGCCGCATCGGCTTCCGTGGCCAGCCTTTGCAATGGGCGTCAATCATGGCACGGGAGTTCATTGTTCTCGGATTTTGCCGTGCTTTGCAGCGGGACTTTTATCTTCCGGGCGCGTGTGAAAGCCGATTTCGCGGCGCGGCGGTTCCGGCGGTGTCATCAGTTCCCGCAGGGCTTCAAAGACTTCTTCCAAGTCTTTATCGTGAGCCAGGGCTTTGCGTTCCAACGCTTCCAGTTTGCTCGCCAGTTCATCCACGGAAACGAGCATCCCGCGCATACGGATGAACGCGCGCATGATTTCAACGTTGACGGCCACGGCGCGGGGACTGCGGAGAACACTGGACAGCATGGCGATGCCCTCTTGGGTGAAGACACGGGGCATGTGACGCCGGCCACCATGCAAACTTGAGGTTCCAAATTGTAACTTCAAGATTGCAAACTCCTGCCGCGTAAGCTGATACATAAAATCCTCTGGAAACCGATTGCGGTTGCGTTCTACAGCCTTGTTGAGGTTCTTGGTGGCGACTCCGTAAAGCTGCGCCAGGTCGGCGTCCAGCATGACCTTGCTTCCGCGAATCAAGTGAATCCGACTCTCAATGGCCGCGATTGGAACGGGTTTGGTGGTTTTGGGCATAAATGCGGGTGTCAGGGGTTGGCGGCGGTTTTCCCGGACAGTTGCGCCCGCAGCCCGTCACTGGCTTTTGTCATCTGTGCGGCAACCACCATTTTCAACCTCTTACGAGGGAAAATGGTGCGCTTAGCAGGACTTGAACCTGCACGGCTTTCGCCACTACCACCTCAAAGTAGCGTGTCTGCCAATTCCACCATAAGCGCAATCCTTGCACCGCAAGACAATGTGCCCAAAAAGCCGCCAAAACGCAAGCGCGGGATATTGTCCGACAAGTCACACTTTCAGTTCCTGTTTCTGAGAGCAACATTCCACGGTCTGGCACTGCTCGCAGGCCCAAACCAAGACCCTGCCGGAAGGAACAGGTGCGCGCAGAGACCGCCGAGAGCGCAGAGAAACAACAGGAAGAAACTAAGATACGTTCAGAGTTTATTTCATCTCTGCGACCTCAGCGCCTCTGCGCGCAACAGTTTCCTTCGGGGCGGCTTTTCGGTGCGGCTTTTCGCGCTGTGCTCTTGCAGTGCAATTTGTCAAAATCAATCAATCTCAAGAAAATCTGGGAGGGGAACCCCGAAAGCATTCGGGGGAGGAATGGGAAAAAGTATTTCGCAGAATTATTCCGCTGCCCATCATTCCCCTGACACCTTTCCGCTTTGTCTTTTTCCATTTCCATCATCTCTTGGGTCGCGGCTGGCCGCGCTGTGACTCCGCGCGGAACAGTGCCTTCCTGGCGTCTGTCAAGACGAACGGAAAATCTTGCAAAAAAATTGCAAAATTCTTCTTGCATTCTGTGGCGCCTTTTGGCACAATTTGTTCTGTTGGTGGGTATTTTGGTGTCTGCGGGAACCCCAGGGGAACAATGGACCTCAAGGGCAAAAGCAGAGCGTTGGAACAAATGTAGGCGACCGTCACTCATAGTCTGGTAACGCATAGTCTGTTGTGATGGCTGTTATCATTGGGGAATATTATGGATACGCTTGGGCATATTTCGGACGTGAAAAGGCCGTTTGGCGCCGCCGTGAGAACGTGGCGAAGCCGTTTACACATTTCACAGGAAGAATTGGCCGGTCGCGCGGGACTGCACCGCACTTATATTTGTGATGTTGAAAGGGGAGCGCGCAACCTTTCCCTGGAAAGCATCGAAAAGCTCGCGCGCGCCTTGGAAATCTCGACGGCCACTCTCTTCTCCTACGAGTCCACGCCCGGCCAGCCGGCAATATCCAGACTCGCCGGCGAGGGACTGGTGGACATCCTTTTCGTGGAAGACAATCCGCAGGACGCCGAGCTGGCCGGCGAAGCCCTCAAAGGCATCACCAACTGGGTGCAAGTCGTGCGCGACGGGCAGGCCGCGCTGGATTTTCTTTTCTGCCAGGGCAAGTTCGCCAAGCGCCAGCCCAACCAGCACCCGCAACTCGTCTTGCTGGATTTGGGATTGCCGATAATTGACGGCGTGGAGGTGTTGCGGCGCATCAAATCCGATCCGCGCACCGCCGCCATTCCCGTGGTGGTGTTGACGGGGTCGAACCGTGACCGCGACATCCAAACCAGCAAGGGACTGGGCGCGGCGGCTTACATTGTCAAGCCCGTGGATATTATCAATTTGGCCCATATCACGCCGACTCTTCATCTGCAATGGGCTTTGGTGAAACCACAGCGCACACTGGCCGCGTGAGCCGCCTCATCAGAGCCATTTCTTGCGGATCAGCCACATTTTGACCAACTGGGTCAGCACCACGTAACACAGGAGCGTCAAGAATAAGATAGGCCAGAACAGCCCCGGCAACGGCACCAGCGCCAGCAGCGCGGCCAGCGGCGAGTAAGGCAGCCAAGCCGAAATGGCCATGATGACCACCGTCGTGATGGTCAGCGCCGTGCTGGCCCGCGCCTGGATGAACGGAATCTGCCGCGTGCGGATGACGTGGATGATGAGCGTCTGGGTCATGAGCGATTCCACAAACCACCCGGTGTGAAACAGGGCCGCGCCCGACGGCGCCCAGCAATGGAATAGATACAACATGACGAAAAACGTCGTGTAATCAAAAATCGAACTGACCGGCCCAATGAACAAAATAAACCGCGTAATCTCCCCCATGTCCCACGGCTGCGGTTTGGCGATCTGGTGGGCGTTGACGTTGTCGGTCGGAATGGCGACCTGCGAAAAATCATAGAGCAGATTATTCGTCAAAATTTGAATCGGCAGCATCGGTTGGTAGGGCAAAAAGGCGCTCGCTCCGAGCACGCTGAACATGTTGCCAAAGTTGGAACTGGCCCCCATGCGGATATATTTGAGAATGTTGACAAACACTTTCCGGCCTTCCAGCACCCCTTCCTCAAGCACCATGAGATTTTTTTCCAGCAGGATCATGTCGGCCGATTCCTTGGCGATGTCCACCGCGTTTTCCACCGAAAGGCCGACATCCGCCGCGCGCAACGCGGGCGCGTCATTGATGCCGTCCCCCATGAACCCGACGACGTGGCCGTTGTGGAGGAGGGCCTCGACAATGCGTTGTTTGTGCGTTGGGGAAAGCCGCGCAAAAACCTGGGTCGCTTCCACCGCCTGGCAGAGTTGCTCGTCGCTCATGGTTTCCACCGCGCTGCCGAGCAGCACGTGGTCCGTGTCCAGACCCACCTCTTTGCAGACTTTGCGCGTCACCAGATCGTTGTCGCCCGTCAGCACTTTCACGGTGACCCCGTTCTGCCGCAAGGCGGCGATGGCCTGGCCGGCCGTTTCCTTGGGCGGATCGAGAAAGGCGATGTATCCCTTGAGAATCAGTTCGGATTCATCGGCTTTGGAGTAAGCGGCCCGTTTGTCCAGATTCCGGGAAGCCACGGCCAGAACGCGAAAGCCGTCGGCGCTCAGATCATTGTATTCCTGAATGAGATCGCCGATTAAAATAGGTTCCATCGGCAGAATTTCGCCCTCGCTTTCAAACTGGGTGCATCGGCTGAAAACGGCCTCCGGCGCGCCCTTGGTTAAAATTTGGTATTCATGTTCCGGCGTCTCGACGATGACCGACATCATCTTGCGCGAAAAATCGAAAGGAATTTCATCCACCTTCTTGTAATGATCCACGCACACTTTCCGCTGCGCCTCCGGATGGCTCAACACCGCGCGATCTAGAACATTTTTCAGCCCGGTCTGGAAATGACTGATGAGATAGGCATCCAGCAAAACGGCGTCGCTCTCATTTTTGAATACATCGCAATGAATTTCCAGAATGACGTGATCGCGGGTCAGCGTGCCGGTCTTGTCCGTGCAGAGCACATCCATGGCCCCGAAGTTTTGGATGGAATTGAGGCGTTTGACGATGACCTTTTTCTTGGCCATGGCCAGCGCCCCCTTGGACAAACAGACCGAGACAATCATCGGCAGCATTTCCGGCGTCAAACCGACCGCCACAGCCAGCGCGAAGAGAAACGCCCCGGCCCAATCATGATGGCTGCTTTTCTTCAATTCCTCCGGGTAAGCGTCCTGAAGCAGCAGCCGGTTGAGCCTGAAATCATGGCGGCGCGGCTTCTTCAGGCGTGACTCCGTTTCCGGTCCCAACGTGACATTCTGGAAGCGTTGCGGGTCGTAGATGGAGGGACCGGAAACAATCAGGTTCAGGTTGGAAACGAGAAGCCCGCTCAGTACGTCACTGTTGGTGGGTGAAATTTCGTAGGACGCCAGCGCTGCTTTGGCGCCGGGGTCTAATTGCTCGCTCACATAAGCGGAGACCGGGTCGCTCTTTGCCGCCAGCCTGCCGGCCAGCGATGGAAGTTTGATAATATCATCGTCGGCAACAACGGACGGCGATTTGCTCAAAGCGTTGATGAAGAATACCGCCGGCACCATGACCAGCATGAACGTCAGCATCAGATAAGTGAATCGCTTGATCCCTTTGTCGAAGTTGGTTTCCACCAACTGCGTCGTCATGCTGCTGGCGATGCCGCCCAAGTACGTGCGGGGACCGGTCTCCATCACCAGCGCCTGCGCCGTGCCGCTTTCCACGCTCGTCCCGAGAAAGCACAGATTGGCGTATTCCAGGGGCGAAATGTTTTCCCGCGTTTCCCGCGCGTCGAACTTTTCCACCGGCAGCGATTCTCCCGTCAGCGTCGCCTGGATGATGAACAAATCCTTCGCGGTCAGAATCCGCACATCCCCCGGAATCATGTCACCGGCGGACAATTTGACAATATCGCCGGGCACCAGGCACTGCAAAGGGACCTCGGCAGCCTGGCCTTGGCGCACGACGGTCGCCGTGACCTTGATCATCGCCTTCAACTTCGCCGCGGCGGAGTCCGCCTTGGATTCCTGAATGAAGCGCAGGCCCACACCGAGGATGACCATGAGCACCATCAGCCAGGCGCCGACCAAATCGCTGGTTTCCTGGGCCGTGGAAAAGCTGATGATGGCCAGAACGGTCAACAGGATGACCAGCGGATTGCGCACCGCGTGCCAAAGGCGGCCCGGCCAGGCATGGCGCTTCTCGCGGGAAACTTCGTTGGGGCCGAATTGCTCCAGACGTTCCGCCGCTTGCTCCTCCGTCAAGCCCTCCGGCGACGTTTCCAGCAGCTTCAGCGCCTCGGACGTTTCCATCCGCGCCGCTTCGGTCAGGCGGGAAGGCAGGCGGACGTTGGGTGCCTTGCGTTTCGACGGCGGCGCGCTGGCCGCGGGTTTTTCCGCAGTTGTCATGGTTCCATCCAGGGTATTGGGCGCGGAGATCGTCCTCGTCCGCCGCGCTCAACAGGACAAAGCGTAAAACGTAACCAGGAAAGCGCAACCCCCTTTTTCCGGAAGGAAGAAGGATGAAGGAAGAAAGAAGAAACCAGCCTTTCAAGCTACTGCCTGAGCCGCATCCATGCAGTCGAAGAAGACGACAAGAAGATATTGAGACAGGATTGACAGGATGAACAGGATGGAGTGCGGCACACGGAGTTCGCCCCAAACGGTGAGGGATCATTTTTGATGCCACATCCTCTTTTCCATCCTGTAAATCCTGTTAATCCTGTCAGAATTCAGTTCTTTAACTGCATCGTTCCGTCTCACTGACTAGGTAGGGATTTACCCCATACACCACGCGCGCCAGAACGTGTAATTTCGTTCCGGTAAAGAAATAATTCAGCGCCCGAAAGGTTAAGCTTATGAAGCAAATCTGTTTGAAGGGATTGGTTTTGGCAATCAGTTTGGCATCTTACTCAGTCGTAGCGCACAACGGAACAATCGCGCTCTGCGACGGACCGTTTTCTTACGGTGTTGGAACTGAAAGTTACTTTGGCTCCGGCTCCGCCCTGGATGCCGCCGCCACCCTCTCGACCGATTTTGGCGTGGAGGTCTTGAATTTGACAGATTCAAATGGCAACCCGGCCCAGAATCAGTTGGTTTATTTTGGTCAGAATGTTTCCGATCACGTCGCAACTTTGCCACTGCTGGCTGCCGGCCTGGCTGGGCTGGGGATTCTCGCAGGCCGAGCGCGCGCACGGCCTCACTTGCCGATGGTCAAGCGAAGAACCAAGCCGTCCCTGGGCGCCGACAAGCAGTCCTAGGAAATCGATGTTCGTCCACTTTGTTTGCCAATTTCAGGGTACCCTTGCACTTTCACTGTGAAACCGGCGGTACGAACTTTTGCGCTTGCTGTTGGATCCACTGTTGTTCCCATGCGTCAAAATTGCCGTCGTCGGATACTCCTATCTGAACCGATCCGTCGGCCAGCAGGTAAACTCGGTGCCACTTTCCGCTCGGGTATTGAATGGGCTGTGCTTCCTGCGCCAGAAAGGAATATCCCGGGCTGTTTGTGGTCAGAGGCTGCCCGTAATTTAAGAACTCAAAGGAATTCGTCCCGACACCCGGGGGAAATTCGACGTAGTTGCTGAGTTCGTCCTGAATTTGACTAAAGTTTGTAGGAAGAAAGCCGCCGTTGTTCGCTGCATAAATTCTGCAGGCCACGCCGACGTGCTTTAGAGCCATCAGGTTGGAACGAGTCATGTCCCAGTCGGCCTTTAGCAGGGCATTGCTTAGGCTCAACATTTGGTCATTTTTGGCCTGTGCGGCCGCCAGTTCGGCTTGCTTTTTTTCCATCGTGTCTCGAAGCACTCCAACCTCTCCGCGCAACTTCAACAACTCCGAATGTTCGCGCCGCAGCTTTTCCAAGTCATCACCGTCTGCACTCGATGTGACAGGTGTTGATGGCAGCGGCTGTCCCAACTGGCTGATTTGCAGAAGCAGGGCCGCGTTCTCGCCTTGCAATTTCTTGTAGGAAAAGTGTTCCGCCGCCAGCCAGACGGCCAATGCGCCGGCGATGCTTGTAGCGATGAGTCCAGTTTTAAACGAAGTGAGAGTCATAAGAGTCAGTGTGGTTCCGGTTGAGGCGCCCGCCCCGGCCAGCGACGCGCCCGCCAGCTTGGCGGCCAGTCCCGCCGGCGCCGTTTGAATGGCGTGGGTTGAAAGAACGGCGGAGAGCAACGCCGCCGTCGTCGTGATGCCTCGATGGCCGAGGTGCGTCCGAAGTTTTTCCAGCGCGCGCCCCACCCTCTTCTGCGCCGCGTCGTCGCTGATGCCCAGCGCCCTGCCGACGGATTCAAACCCCTGGTTCTGGAAAAACCGCAGCAACATGGCCTGGCGGTCCTCTTCGCTCAGGTCCGCCAGGGCTTCGTCGAGCACGGGACGAACGCGCTCCCAGTCGGGCGGCGTTGTGGAGACGGGATCAAATTCTTGCATAGCCTGACTTTCTCGGTTGTGGCGGCGATGCTCGGCGCGCAAGCGTTTGGAAAGGGCGAACCGGCTGCTGCGATAAATCCAGCCCACAATCGTTTCGTTCTCATGGAACTTGCCTGCCAGCGAGGCTGCTTTGCGGGCCAGATCCATGAAGACACTTTGGGCCACGTCCTCGGCCAGATCAGCGGAGCCAGCCTGTCTTAGCACGGTGGAATAAACCAAGTCGGTGTAACGGGCGACGAGTTCCCCGAAGGCCGCCTCATTGCCTTGGCGGGCGTATTCGCGGAGCAGTTGTGCGTCGTCCTTCGCTTGCATCTCACTATAATACACCCGCCGGAAACAAAATCCGCCAAGGTTTCGTGGGCAAACGAAGGCGCAAAGAAACAGCGCGGCCAGCCGCAACTCAATTATCACCACGAAGGACACGAAGATCACGAAGAAAAATCGTGCCATTTGTCATCTTCAATACTTCGTGTCCTTCGTGCTCTTCGTGGTGAAAAAGTTTTGTCAGAAATGAGTGACTTCGGGATATTGCACTGCAAAGACGCAGTCGCAAGGGCAGGAAGCGAATTTGGCCCCATGTCCAACGCCCACCATTTGGTGGGTCGGGCTACCAAGGGCAAATTCCTCTTAGCGTCTTCGCGTCTTAGCGCCTTTGCGTTGAAATTCTTCTGCCCTACTGCATGGAAGCGGCTAAGTTGACACGGCTCAAACCCCGGGCTTGCGCTGCAAGATAGTCACCCGCATGGGCGTGTCGAAGGTCCGGCTCGAGGCCTCCCGGCCCCAGATATACTCCGTCCGATCCGGCAGCATCCAAACTTTCCCCGCCACATTGTAATACTTGACGCCATAAGCCACGGCCCAATTCATGATGGTCATGTCGGATTCCTTGAGCACATTCCACGACAAGCCGGCATTGACCAGCAGCAGGAACGCCGGCCTGGCCGCTTCGATTTGCCGCATCATTTCCCGTTGCATGATTGCTGCATATGGATGGGACTGCATCAAATCATACATGTAAATGTAGCCGCTGGCCGAATGACGGCGCGCGTAAAAGAAAATTTCCGGTTCCGAACCCATGATGGCGATGGTGTCCCCGGCGCTGGAATGATCTTCAATGTACTTCGCGATGCGCACCGCTTCCGGGAAGGGATTCTCCCCGCACAACGCGCGGCTGGCGGCTTCGGGCGTCTGCTCGAACCAAAGCGCCCGCTGCGCGAAAATGAAAGCGGCGCAGCCCAGCGCCACGCATCCGGCGGCCGCCGCCTCACCCAGCGCCGAGGCCGCGCGCCGCGCCGCGACAGCGATCAACAGCGCGACGGCCGGCAATACCATGATAAAATAGTGCGGAAAAAAATAAAAACCGGCCGTGAAGCCGATCAACGAAAACCCCAGCAGGCAGCCGATGACAAACCTGGCTTCCTTCCGCGATTTCTCCAGCAGAAGGCACACCAGCCCCGCTGCTGCCGCCACCCACGACCACCGCAGCGCGCCCGCCTGTTGATTGAAGGCGGCCCAATCCCCCCGCGCCATTCGCCAGCTCAGGATTCGGGCGTGAAGCCGCGCATACTCGAAAGTCCAAAACCAGAAACGGTCAAACGTGCCCGCCCAGGCCATCAGCAGGCACGTCAACAAATAGGGCAGCGCCAGGCCGGCGCAGAAAAAAATAATGTTCTTGACCCGCGCGCCTCGTTGCTCCGGAGCGCAGACCGCCAGGTCGCGCAGCAACACCGTTCCGCCGCACAAGCCAAAGACCAGCCCCGGCTGCTTGCATACAAAGGCCAGACCAAACACAATTCCGCTCCATCCGAACGCCCAAAGCCGCCCGGACTCCCGCGCCTTCAACAGCAGCAGCAATCCGCCCAAGGCCGCCAGCACCACCAGATGCGTCGCGTGCGCTTCCAAACCCAGCACGCCGGCACTCATCGCCAACAGGCCGTAACAAACGCAGGCCACAACGGCGTGCGAAAGATCCAGCAACCGGCGGGCGACAAAAAACAGCAACGCCAGCGTCCCCAAATTGACCAGCAGAAAACCGAAATGAATCCCGGCCGTCGTCTCTCCGAAAACGGCCATGATGGCCGCGTATGAGGCGTACGTTCCGGGCAGCTTCATGTTATAGGCCAGCTTGTAGGGGGGGATTCCTTCCAGGAGCAATTGGCCCGCGTAGGCATATTCCCCTTCGTCGCGTTCCAGGGGAATTTGCAGCAAACGCACCCGCACTACGATCACCAACAGCACGACCACAGCCAGCGCCGTCACGGCCCATCGGCCAGTCGTGGAAACGCGCGGACGATTGTCGGAGTGCTCAGAATCCTGCAACGCCCGTATTTACTATTTGCCGCTCCTCGAAGTAAAGCACGAAGGCCGAGGGTTCAGTCCTAGGAAATGGGTGTTTGTCCAGTTTGTTTGCCAATTTCCTGGGACGGAGCCTTTCGCTGACGCATTCAGAAAGGACTGGCTTTAATTCTCAAATTCCAGCAAAAAGGAATCGCACGATGAACCGCAACTCCATCACCTCCCAACCCGTCTCGCCGATCCCGCCGGACAACCTCCTGCGCCATCTCGCGATTGCGGACCCTGACCATGACCAAAGCCTGCCCCATATCGGAATAGTAGGGGACACCTACACCGTGCTGCTCAATAGCGACGACACCGACGGTCGCTATTGCCTCATCGACATGCACATTCCGCCAGGCAGCGGGCCTCCTCCCCATCGCCACGACTTCGAGGAATCGTTCACCATTCTCGAAGGCGAGATCGAAGCCATCTTTCGCGGCGAAAAATCGATCGTGCGAGCGGGTCAAACCGTCCACATCCCGGCCAACGCGCCCCATTCCTTTACCAACGCATCCAAGCACCCGGCGCGTCTGCTCTGCATTTGCGCGCCGGCCGGGCTGGACGAGTTCTTCCGGGCGATTGGGGTCCCTGTAGCCAATCGGACAATGCCGCCGCCCAAGCCTGCCGAAGCTGATCAGGCTGCGATGATGGCAAAAACCACGGCGCTCCTCCCGAAATACCGCACCGAGATGATAAAGGCATAAACCCATCCACCTTCCGCTCACGGATCGAGCGCGTGCATGAAAACGATCTGCCAAAGGCATCGCTCGAAAAGGGCGAAATAATACACTGCCGAATGAAAGCTGACGACTTCCGCTTTCCCTTGCCTCCAGGATCTAGTATCAAGTCTCCAATTATTATCACGGGGGGGTTGATACTGTGGACGGTAGTGTGGAAGTACGATTTGATAACTCTCACCAGATTACACCCACTGAGTATGAAGATTGGCTGTCGAGTAAGACGCAGGAGGGTGCCAATATCACTGCAAGTCCAGTTCCAGGAGGTTTGTCGATCAAATTCCATTATTTTGGTGACAAATGATATCCTTCGGGGGCATGAGCCTTTTGTTCGCATGCTGGTCAGAGCACCTACGGCCAGAGATGGTGCCTGCCCCTCTGGTGAGGTCTTCTGGGGTTTTTCCACGGCCAGGTTGATTCATCGTGGATGTCCCAGGATTCAATGCACGGCCTTACGTGGCTTTTGCCGTCCCCGGCGGCGCGCAGGGCCAGCGCCAGGGCGGTGCAGCGGTCGGCGTGGCCGTCCGCGCTGTGCGGGGCGCGGTAGGTGATCTGGCCCGCCGGGCTGCTGATGCGGTTGACCGAGTGCAGGTCTTCACGAATGGCGCGGCTGACCGGCACGCGCAGGCTGCGCTTCTCAAAAGCCATCCGCAACTTGGAAAAAATCTCCAGCTTCAGCGTGTTGGAAAAATGGCACAATTCGATCTTACCATATTTGTGCCGGGCCGGGTCCCATTCGCCAAATTCTTTGGCCAGATAAT
>Ga0302324_100000517_pt1 | contig 102240 bp, 88 predicted proteins | sample Palsa_T0_1_FD_201949 | JGI IMG/M metagenome (GOLD analysis project Ga0302324, IMG submission 201949) | Peat permafrost microbial communities from Stordalen Mire near Abisko, Sweden - Palsa_T0_1 | ecosystem: Environmental > Terrestrial > Soil > Palsa > Peat permafrost | place: Sweden: Abisko... | reverse complement strand
GCAAAGGCCTGACCATGCTCGTCTTAAGCCGCCGCGCCGACGAATCGATCGTGATCCAACCTGCGGATGGTGTGGACGAAAGCATGACGCTCGCGCAGCTCTTTGCGAACGGGCCGATCTTGATCACGCTGCTCGGCGGAACCGGGCGCCGCGTCAAGATGGGCATCGAGGCGCCCGAGCAGCTCGCGATTCGCAGAAAGGACCCCGCCTAGTAACGCTCGCCTGCGGCGGCTCCCGACCGCGCAAAGCCCCGCTACGGGGAGGGCGCTCGTTTGATTTTACTTGGCGCCTGTCCGATTTTACTTGGTACGTGTCCGATTTTACTTATCGAGAGACGCACCATGAAGCGCTTCGCGAAGCACCTTTCCGTGTGCATAATGGGCGCTCGCCCGCTACATAAGAATACAAGGATCGAACGATGGAGCGTCGTCTGCATACCCGTCACCGCGCACGCACCACCGTGTACGTGATCATGTCGGGGCGCAAGAGCAGATTCTGCAAGGCCAAGAATCTGAGCGCCAACGGTGTGTTCGTCGAGACGGAGAATCTCGGTCTGCGGAAAGGACAGCAAGTGCAGCTCGCGTTCGCGATCAATCTGGGATTGATCACCAAGATCCACCGCCGCACCGCCATCGTCGCTCACGTTACGCGCGGCGGGACCGGACTCATGATGGAGCAATTCGCGGGCCGCTAGCCCATGCGAATCGGCGCGCCGGATCAGCACGCTGGATCAGCGCGCAGAAAATACCGAGGCGATGTTCGCAAGATGCGCGGCCAGGACTCGAGGGGCACATAAGAACGGCGAATGATCGCTGTCCATCGTCACCACGGGATCGCAAGGTAGCGCGTCCCGCATGGCCCGCTGCAAGCCGATCGGCAGCACACGGTCATCGAGACATTCGATGTAGGCGCGCGGCACCCGTCCCCAGCGCTCGGGGCTGACTGTCAGCGGAACGATGTTCGGCGCGATCGGTTCCGGACAAAGTTGCGCGCTTGCCCAGGCCGCCTCCTCGGGGCTCGCGCGATGATAGAAGAGCCCGCGCGCCGCCTCGGGATCGACCCGCAGCGAGATCTCATCGGAGGCCGCCGTGCGGGACTCGACTGCGCTGCGCGCATCCTCCGCCACGGTCGCGTCGAACGGTTTCCTTCCCGCCGGCAGCAGCAACGCCGTGACATACACGAGCCCGAGCGCCACCTCCGGCGCGAGCTCGGCCGCTTCGCTGATCACGGCGCCGCCGCGGCTGTGCCCGACCAGCATCACCGGCTCGCCCGCCTCGCGCGCTCGTTGAGCAATGAAGGCCGCCCACAGGCCCATGGTCACTTCGGACAGAGGTGTCCGATCCGCCCCCATGCCGGGCAGATCGGGCGCAAGCGCACGATGGCCGTCGGCTTCGAGGAGAGGTACCAGCTTGTGCCAGCACCATCCGCCGTGCAATGCGCCGTGAACCAGCACGAATGTCGCCATGGCTGGATAAGATGACGGCTGCTTCGCTCGGCGGCAAGGGGTATCGTGAGCACATGAGCTCGATCCGCCCCGCCATTCGCGCCGCATCCGCGACGGACGTAGCCGCACTCGCGATTCTCGTGCAGCAGTATTGGTCGTTCGAGGGCATTCCCGGATTCGACACCCACCGTGTCGAGGAGCTGCTGCGCACCGCGCTGGACGCGGACAGGCGCGCCCGCTGCTGGCTGGCCGAACAGGCCGGCGAGCCCGCCGGCTATCTCCTCGCCGTGTTCGTGTTCAGCCTCGAGCATGGCGGCGTGATGGCCGAGATCGACGAATTCTTCGTGGCCCCTGACTGTCGCGGGCAGGGGATCGGCGCCGCGCTCTTGAGCCACGCAGAGCGCGTGCTGCAGGAGAGCGGCGTGAGGCGGCTTCAGCTGCAGCTCGCCTCGGGAAACGCGCGCGCACGCGACTTCTATGTTGCGCGCGGATACGGGCGCCGCTCGAGCTTCGGCCTGTGGGACAAGGCGCTGCCCGTCGCCGATTAGAACGCCAGCCGCCCGCCCACCATCGTGGTCGTCTGATCTCGCTGCCCGTGGTCCCGTCCGCGGTCGTGCCCACGAATCCGTTGGCAAGTCCGGCTTTGACCTCGGACCAGTTGGCCCGGACCGCGCGGGCTACCCCCCTGCTGTACAAGCTGCTGCGCCCTGCCGCGCGGCGAGCGCTGGGAGTTGAGCGGCGACCCGCGCCCAAAAGCCGGTCTATTAAGACTAAAGCCGGTTTATTGCGGCTTGCGCAGGTGGCGCGTGCGTCCCAGAAAATCCCGCTTGCCGATCGGGACTCCCTTCCATCGCAGGATGTCGTAGGCGGTCGTCGCGTGGAAGTAGAAGTTCGGTTGCGAGAAGGACAGCAGAAATTCCTCCGCCCTGAAATCCATGTGCCGCTCACCGAAAGAGAAACGCATGTCGCGGCCGATGAAGCCATCCACCTCGCCGGGCGCGATGGCAGAAAGGCCAGCGCGCGTTTCGGCGATCCGCGTCTTGAGAGCCGCGAAGCTCTCCGGCGGCTTCGTCATGTCGGGCGAGAAGACGCCGCGACGAACCCCCTCGATGGCACCGAGGGAGTGCACGGCGGAGGATTTCACTTGATAGGCAAAAGGCTGCATGTCCTCGGCCAGCCTAGCTTCAATGAGCTGCTCGGGCGCGATTCCCTTCTCGGAGCAAAACGACTCGGCCTTATCGAGCAAGCCGGACAGGCCGTCCAGTATCTGCAGATACGAAGGTACGACGGCGGAATAGAGAGAGAAGCTCATGCGCTCGAGTCTATGCCCCGCTCCGCCGAAGGGAAAGCCGCTCTGCACCCCGGCCCTGGGAAGCGAGAACCGCGCGCCTGCCGGGCGGGCCCGCCAGCGTCGCGTCCGCGGTTGAGTGCTAGGATGCCCGCATGCGAGCCGCCCTCCTCCTCCTCGCGGTTGCCTCCACCGGTGCCGCCCAGCCGGTCTCGACCGGTGCCGCCCAGCCGGCACCCGCAGACGCTTTCGCTCAGCTGGAGGCACTCTCCGGGGACTGGGAAGCGGATCTTCCGGGCTACGGGAAGATGCAGGACACTGTTCGACTGATCTCGAACGGCACGGCGATCGAGGAGACCATCGGTACCGCGGCCGACAACGAGGCCTCCATCTACACCCGCGATGGAGATCGGCTCTTGATGACGCATTACTGCGCCATGACCCCCGACGGGCATCAGGTACGGCTCGAGTCCCCCGCGCTGCACGGTACTCCGGACCGCCTCGAATTCGTTCTGGTCGGATCGACCAACCTGCACGATCTCAAGGCACCGCATATGCGCCGCATGTCCATGACCCTCGTCGATCGCGACCATTTCTCCGAGCGGTGGACGAAAACCGAGGCCGGCAAGGACACGGTCTTCGAGCTGAACTTCACGCGCCGCTGAGGCGTACCGAGGACATCAGGCACACGACCTGACGCAGCTCTCCCGCCCCTTCGGGCACCCGGGAGCCTCGCGTAGACATAAATCGCTTGGGCGCTGAGCAGTTTTCTCTTCCAGCTATATATCCGCTACTCCCGCCAACCCCGTCAACGCTTCAAGCTGCCCTCTTTGCCACAATATTCAAAGGCGCTCTCAGCTCGTCAAGCACTCGGGGTCAAACGCGTACTCGCCGCGCAGGAAGGCCGCGACCTCGTCCGCATAGGGGTTCCCGGCCTCGCTCTCGTATCGCTCGAGGAGGCCTCGCCGCGTGGCCTCATCGAGCCGGCTCAAGCCCTCGTTCTGCAAAAACCTGAGATCCTCGCTCAAGAGCTCTGCGAGCCGCGGCCCGGCCAGCTCCCGATAGATGCCGGGCAGCGCGCTCCGAAGGTCCGGACCTACGCCCAAGAGGTGCCGGTATCCCGAGAGCGCGATGCGCGACAGGTGCGGCTGGTTCATGGGATTGATCGCGAGTCCCGCCGCCGCCTCGACCGCCAAGCTCCACGAGCCGGCGGAGGGGTCGAGATAGAGATGGTTGGTGCGCGTCTTCGCATCGTTGGCGATGTGGTTATCCCAGATGAAGGGCTTGCGGTTGAGATCGGCGGCGACGTCGAATAAATGCCGCGCCGAGTATCCGTTCGAGATGATTTGCTCGCCCGTCCAGAAGCAATCGATGCGCGGATCGAGAAGGCGGCCGAGATCCTCGAGATAAGCCTTGGGCGGAGTGCCGAACTCGCGCGTGAGGCGCGTATCGTAGGAGTAATAAGTCGGGCAGACCATGAAGCGCCGGGCGCTGCTCCAGCCGGAGATGTCGGCGAGCACCCGCGCCTGCAGCTCGGCAATTCCCGGAACGTCGCCGCGCATATCGTCGAAGAGGATGGCGAGGGTGTCGGCGCCCGTCTCGTTGAGCTCGAGCACCTTGGCGCGCAAGCAGCCGCGAGCGGCCGCATCGTATTGGAGGTAGATCTCGAAGGGCGTGAGTCCGATGCCGAAGTCGATGCCCCGATCCCGGCAGCGCGCACCGAGCGCAGCGAGATGCTCGAGCGTGTCGAGAGGCTGGGGCTCGCGCCATTTGCGCCGCAGATAGGGATCGCCCTTCGGTGCATAGATGTAGAAGTCGAAGCCTGCCTCGCGCAGAAAATCGACGGCGCCGAGCCGCGCGGGCCAACCCCAGGGCTTTCCGAAGAATCCCTCGATGACGCCGGCAGGAATGTTGGACTCGGTATGCATAAGATCGATAGGCCCGTATGTTCTTAGACCGGGTGTCGCCTGGCAACCGGGTGGCGGGTGTCGCCCGGCAACCGGCCGGTATATAATGAGCGGAGTTCCACCTCCGAGCCGTTCCGGTCCCTCCCGTCGGGCCGGGTGGCTTCCCGTACACTGAAAGGTCCATGCCGCCTCTAGATCCGTCACGCGCGGATGCGATTCGCATTCGCGGCGCGCGTCAGAACAACCTCAAGAATCTCGACCTCGACATCCCCGTCAACGAGCTGATCGTGGTCACGGGCGTGAGCGGGTCGGGCAAGTCCTCGCTCGTGTTCGATACCCTGTACGCGGAGGGGCAGCGCCGCTACGTGGAGACCTTCTCGCCCTACGCGCGGCAATTCCTCGACCGGATGGATCGGCCCGCGGTCGATGCCATCGAGGGCATTCCGCCCGCGATCGCCATCGATCAGACCAATCCCGTGCGCACGTCCCGCTCGACCGTGGGCACGATGACCGAGCTCAACGATCACCTGAAGCTGTTGTTCGCGCGCGCGGCGGTGCTGCACTGTCGAGGCTGCGGGCATCCCGTGCGGCGCGACAGCGTCGACAGCATCCGCGCCATGCTCGAGGAACGCGCCGCCGCCGCGGGCGACCCGCGCCTGCTGCTGACCTTCCCGGTCCCGATTCCGAAGAACTTCAGTGCGCCGGAAATCAAGGCGCTGCTCGCGGGCCAAGGATACACGCGCATTCACGAGGAGCGAGCGGACGCTTTGCAGGTGATCCAGGACCGCTTCCGCTGGTCGGCCGTGGAGCCGGCCCGCGCCGGCGATGCGATCGAATCGGCGCTCAAGGTGGGACAGGGACGGCTCGACGTCTACCCGCAAGAGGACGACGGTTCGACGCGGCCCCCCTGGCGATTCTCCACGGCCCTGCATTGTCCGGATTGCGATATCCATTACAAGGAGGCGACCCCGAGCACCTTCAGCTTCAACTCGCCCATCGGTGCGTGCGACACCTGCCGCGGCTTCGGCCGCACGATCGGCGTCGATTACGGCCTCGTGATCCCCGACGCGACGCTCTCGCTGCGCGACGGCGCGATCAAGACCTGGCAGACCGCCTCCTACGAGGAATGCCAGACGGATCTGATCAAGTTCGCCCGCAAGCGCGGCGTTCCGGTGGACGTGCCATGGACCGAGCTCAGCGACGAGCAGCGCCGCTGGGTGATCGAGGGCGAGGGCGAATGGACGAAGAACGTCTGGTACGGCGTCAAGCGCTTCTTCGCATGGCTCGAGACCAAGGCGTACAAGATGCACATCCGCGTGCTTCTCTCGCGCTATCGCTCCTATACCGAATGCGGGGCGTGCGCGGGCGCCCGATTGAAGCCCGATGCATTGCTGTGGCGTCTCGGCAAGCCCGGCCTCAGCATCCGCGAGCTCATGCTGAAGCCCATCGACGAGACCCGCGATTTCTTCGCGCGGCTCGCGTTGCCCGCGCCGCTCGACGAGGCCGCGGACCTTTTGCTTACCGAGATGCGCACGCGCCTCAAGTACTTGACCGACGTCGGCCTGGGGTATCTGAACCTCGATCGACAGTCGCGCACCTTGTCGGGCGGCGAGGTGCAGCGGATCAATCTCACCACGGCGCTCGGCACCTCGCTGGTCAACACCTTGTTCGTTCTGGACGAGCCATCCATCGGACTGCACGCGCGGGACGTGGGGCGCATCATCGGCGTGATGGAGCGGCTGCGCGATGCCGGCAATACGCTCATCGTGGTGGAGCACGATCCGAAGGTCATGCAGGCGGCGGACCGCCTGATCGACATCGGCCCGGGTCCGGGCGAGCACGGCGGAGAGATCGTGTTCGAAGGCCGCTTCGCAGCGCTCGCGCAGGCGCGCGGCTCGCTCACCGCCGACTATCTGCTCGGGCGGCGGCGGGTCGAGATTCCGCTGCCCGGCAATCCGGCGCCGAGCCGTGGTTGCGTGCGCATCGAGGGGGCGGCCGAGCACAACCTCAAGGGCATCGATGTCGAGATTCCGCTCAACCGCCTGGTGTGCGTGACCGGCGTCAGCGGCTCGGGCAAATCCACCCTGGTGCACGATGTGCTCTATCCGGCGCTCAGGCGGACGCATGGCAAGCCGACCGACAACCCCGGCCGTCATCGCGCGATCCGCGGAGCGCGCGAGATCGACGGCGTGATCATGGTGGATCAGACGAGCATCGGTCGCACGACCCGCTCGAATCCCGCAAGCTACGTCGGCGCGTTCGACGCCATTCGCAAGCTGTTCGCACGCCTGCCGCAGGCGCGCGAGCGCAAGTACACGGCGGGCACCTTCAGCTTCAACGGAGGAAACGGACGCTGCCCCGGATGCGGCGGCAACGGATTCGAGCACGTCCAGATGCAATTTCTGTCGGATGTGTACCTGCGCTGTCCGGATTGCAACGGACGGCGCTATCGAGCGGAAATTCTCGAATGCAAGCTGAGCCGCGAGGGCTTCGCTCCGTTGAGCATCGCCGAGGTTCTCGACCTCACGGTTTCCGAGGCGCTCCAGGTGTTTCATGCCGACGCTGAGGTTTGCCTGCGCTTGGCGCCTCTCGCGGAAGTCGGACTCGACTATCTACGCCTCGGCCAGCCGGTTCCCACGCTCTCGGGCGGCGAAGCGCAGCGGCTGAAGCTCGCAGGCCATTTGGCGGAGAACGCCGTGCAAGGGGCGTCCAGAAGAAAGGCCTCCGCGCGCGGCTCGCTGTTCTTGTTCGACGAGCCGACCACCGGGCTGCATTTCGACGATGTCGCGAAGCTCTTGCGCGCGTTCCGCCGCCTCATCGAGGCGGGGCACTCGTTGCTGGTGATCGAGCACAACCTCGAGGTCGTGCGCGCCGCGGACTGGATCATCGATTTGGGTCCCGAGGGCGGCGATGCGGGCGGGGATCTGGTCGGCGCCGGAACGCCCGAAGACATCATGCGCATCGCCGCCTCGCACACCGGCCGTGCGCTCATCGAGGCGGCGCAGACCGGGGGCGCCCTGCTCGCCCGCGGCGTGCACGATGCGGCGCCTCGTAGTGCGCTCCCGCTCGCTTCCGGCGCCATCTCGATCCGCGGCGCCCGCGAGCACAACTTGAAGCACATCGATGTCGATCTCGAGCGCAATCGCTTCACGGTGATCACGGGCGTTTCCGGAAGCGGCAAGAGCACCCTCGCCTTCGACATCCTGTTCGCAGAGGGCCAGCGGCGCTATCTCGAATCGCTCAACGCCTATGCCCGGCAGTTCGTCCAGCCGGCGGCGCGGCCTGACGTCGACGCCATCTTCGGCATCCCGCCGACGGTCGCCATCGAGCAACGCACCAGCCGCGGCGGACGCAAGAGCACGGTCGCGACGCTGACCGAGATCTATCACTTCCTGCGCCTCATGTACGTGAAGCTCGGGGTACAGTACTGCCCGAGCTGCCGAGCACGCATCGAGCCGCAAAGCGCCGAGGCGATCACGGCGCGATTGCTCAAGGACTACCGGGGCAAGAGGATCACGCTGCTCGCGCCTCTGATCGTCGCGCGCAAGGGCCTATATACCGCGCTCGCCAAGTGGACCCGCAGCAAGGGATTTCGCGAGCTTCGGGTGGACGGCAAGCTCCTGCCGACGGCGAAGTGGCCGCGCCTCGATCGCTTCGTCGAGCACAACATCGAGCTGCCCGTCGCGACGCTCGATGTGAGCGCGGCCCGCGAGGAGGAGCTCCGCGAGGCGCTCGCAAGCGCCCTCGAGCACGGCCGCGGCGTGGTGCACGTGCAGAGCGCGTCCAACGGCGCGGCAGCCGTAGATCCCGCCGTGTTCTCGACCAAGCGCGCCTGCCCGAATTGCGGCACGGGTTTTCCGGAGCTCGATCCGCGGTTGTTCTCCTTCAACTCGAGACACGGCTGGTGCAAGAGCTGCTTCGGCACCGGGCTAGCGCTCGCCGAATTCGACGCGGAGCAAAGCGGCGAGGAAGCGCAGTGGCGCGAGCCGGTGGAAAGCACGGATGGCGGGCCCGCGACCTGCGCCGAGTGCGCGGGCGAGCGCCTCAATGCGGTGGCGCGCAACGTGCTCTTTCGCGGCCGCTCGATCGGCGCGCTCACTGACCTCGCCGTCGATGAATTCGCGGCGACCATCGCCAAGCTCAAATTGACCGGCCGGGAGGCTGAGATCGGGCGCGACCTGCTTGCCGAGCTCACGGCCCGCACCGCATTCCTGCGCGATGTGGGCCTCGGGTACCTGCAGCTCAACCGCCCGGCAACCACGTTGTCCGGCGGCGAGGCGCAGCGTATCCGGCTGGCCGCGCAGCTCGGTTCCAATCTTCAGGGCGTGTGCTATGTGCTGGATGAGCCGACCATCGGCCTGCACCCGCGCGACAACGTGGCGCTTCTCAATACCCTGGAGCGCTTGCGCAGCAAGGGCAACACCTTGGTGGTGGTCGAGCACGACGAGGAGACCATTCGCCGTGCCGATCACGTGATCGACCTCGGGCCGGGCGCGGGAACCCGCGGCGGACAGCTGGTCGCGCAAGGCACCGCCCGCGAGCTCGAGCGCATGAAGGACTCTCCCACCGGCCGCTGTCTCGCCGCGCCGCTCAAGCATTCGCGCACCCGCCGGCGCGCCGTGCTCGCCGACACGCCATCCATTCGTATCCGCGGTGCCGACCTGCACAACTTGCGTAAGGTGGACGCGCGTATCCCGCTGGGCCGCCTCACCGTCGTGACCGGCGTTTCCGGATCGGGAAAGTCCTCACTCGCCCGCGACGTGCTGCTCGGCAACTTGAAGCGCCTGCTCGCGCGCCGCACCGTGGCCAATGGGCGGGGCACCGCACCTGCGATCGAGGGATGCGTCTCCATCGAGGGCTGGCAAGCGGTGAGCCGCGTGCTCGAAGTGGACCAGACCCCCATCGGCAAGACCCCGCGCTCCTGCCCGGCGACCTACATCGGGTTTTGGGATGCGATTCGCCGGCTGTATGCCGATACCACCGATGCGCGCATCCGCGGCTTCACGGCGAGCCGCTTCTCGTTCAACACGGCCGGCGGCCGTTGCGAGGCGTGCGAGGGCCAGGGCATCCAGCGCATCGAGATGAGCTTTCTGCCCGACGTGCAAGTGCTGTGCGACGTGTGCGGCGGCCGGCGCTTCAACTCCGAGACCTTGAGCATTCTGTTCAAGGGCAAGAGCATCGGCGAGACCCTGGCGCTGTCCGTCGACGACGCCGTGGAATTCTTCGCCGCGCATCGCGCCGTGCATCATTGCGTGCAGCTCCTGGCCGATGTGGGCCTCGGCTACTTGAGTCTCGGCCAACCGAGCCCCACGCTCTCGGGCGGCGAGAGCCAGCGCATCAAGCTCGTCACGGAGCTCGCCAAGTCGCGCACCGACGCGGTCGGCATCGATAACGCGCGCCGCGAAGGGCAGCACACCTTGTACGTGCTCGACGAGCCCACCGTCGGACTGCACATGGCGGACGTGGAGAAGCTGGTGCAGGTGCTGCAGCGGCTGGTCGATGCAGGGAACAGCGTGGTCGTCATCGAGCACAATCTGGACGTCATGGCGGAGGCCGATTGGATCATCGATCTCGGCCCCGACGGCGGATCGAGTGGCGGACGCGTGGTCGCCGAGGGCGATCCGGACAGCATCAGCAGGAAGCCCGGCAAGAGCCACACCGCGCAATTCCTCGGCAAGTTCCTCCGCGAGCGCGGCGTTCGATAGCGCGCGGCCGCGCCGTGATCCTGATCCTAGGGACTCTACTCTTCAGTCTGATCGTCGCCCTGGTCGCGGCCTGGGGCGCGCTCGCCCTCTGGTATCAAACGCGCCGGAGCGTGGCGATGCTCCGACGACGCAGCCTCGGGATGCTCTGTGCAGCGCTCTGGGCGGTCTTCGGCCTCGCCTGCGCCGGCGCTCTCTGGCGGGGACACCTCGGAGCCGGCGTCGCCGTCTTCGCGCTGGCTCACGGCCTGCTCCTCATCTGGTGGAGGGGCCTCCGTCCATCGAACGATCGAGACTGGACCGACGATGTCGCGCAGACCGTCGCCGGCAAGATCGACGGCAATGTGGTGACGCTCGACAAGGTGCGCGATTTCATCTGGCGGAGCAATGACGACTACACGCCGCGCTGGATCACGCAAAGTTACGACTTGGCGCGGCTGCGCTCGCTCGACATGATCGTCTCGTACTGGGCGCTGCCGTCCATCGCGCACATGCTGATCTCGTTCGGGTTCGGAGAGAACGACTACGTCGTGTTCTCGGTGGAGATCCGGCGCCAGAAGGACCAGACGTTCTCGGAGATCGGCGGCTTCTTCAAGGAGTTCGAGCTCGTCGTCATCGCGGCGCAGGAGCGCGATATCGTGCGTCTGCGCACCAACGTGCGGCGCGAGGACACGTACCTGTTCCGTATGAACTTCGAGCCCGCGGTGATGCGCGCGCTGTTTCTGGCCTATGTGGCGGAAGCCAACGCGCTGGCTCGCGAGCCCCGCTTCTATCACACCATCACCGGCAACTGCACGACGGTGCTTTACCGCATGCTGAAGCGCATCGTGCGGCGCCTGCCCTTCAGCTACCGGGTGCTGCTGTCGGGCTACATGCCCGAATACTTCTACGGCATCGGGTACCTCGATCAGCGCTACCCGCTCGAGGAGCTGCGAGCGTTCGGCTACGTCTCGGAGCGCGGCCGCATCGCCGACGAGAGCCCGACCTACTCGGCGGACATCCGGCGCGGAATTCCGCCCCTCTGATCGAGTGCGGCACGACCCACGCTACTGCGGTGGCTTGTGCTCCTGGGCTTCCTTACGCTTCTCGTCGGCGGCCTTCTTCGCCGCAGCCGCTTCGGCTGCTTTCTTGTTGGCTTCCTCGGCAGCGGCGGCCTGCTGCTTGCTCCGCTCCTCCGCCTGCTCCTGCGCCTTGCGCTTCGCTTCGCCGGCGGCCTCCTGCTGCTGCTTGTTGTGCTCGGCTGCGGCTTGCGCGGCATTACGCTTCGCGTCGGCGGCGGCTTCCTGCTCTTGCTTGTTGCGCGCGGCCGCGGCCTGCGCGGCATTGCGCTGGGCCTCGGCGGCTTCCTGCTGCTGCTTGCCGTGCTCCGCCGCAGCTTGCGCGGCATTACGCTTCGCCTCGGCCTCCTGCGCAGCGCGCTGTTGCTGCTGCTCTTGCGCCGCGCGCTGCTGAGCCGCGCGTTCCTCGGCGGCATTGCCGCCCGGTGCCGGGCGGCCTGCCGGCTCGCCGGGCCGCGCCGCGGGTTCGCCCGGGCGCGCTGCGGCCGGCGGCGCAGGAGTCGCGGCCCGCGGACGCGTCAGCTCCGCCGGCACGACCGCATGCACCACCGCGGGGGGCGGCAAGCTGACGGGGCGAGCCGCTGAGTACGCGGCTAGCGGCTTCGTGGAAGCCGGCGCCGGCGCCGGCACGCGGACCACCGGAGTCTGAGCTGCCGCCAGATGAGCAACCGCCGGCACCCGGGCGTTCACGGCCACATGGTTCGCCGTAGCGCTCGCCGGCGCCTCGATCGTCACGTTATTGATCGTGGTGTTATTGATCGTCGTGTTGTTGATGGTCGTATTGGCGATGTTGGTGTTGCTGATCCGCATACCGACGGCGACGACCGGCGGTGCGCCGATGACTACGGCCGGAGACGTACCGATCGGCGCAGGCACGATGAGGCCGAACCTGGAGCCGGGCGGTGGCGGGACGAATATACCTTCGGGGCCCATGGGGGGCGGCCCAGGCTGAATACCGGGCAGTGGCACGGCCAAGGTCAAGCTCAAGCCGAACGCCGGCGCGACGAAGGAGACGTTCGGCGCACCCCAGAAGCCTCCCACGTACACAACGTGCGGGCCACGGTGCTCATAGTAGGGTTGAACCCAGTGATAACCGGGGCGCGGAGGCGGCGCCCAGCGCCCGTGGATCCATACCCAGTTGCCGTACCAGCCCCAGTATCCGCCGGTCCAGACGTATTGCGGTCCGGGCGGCGGGGGCGGGGGCTCAACCAGCATGGGCGGCGGTGCCCAGCCGATCTCTTCGGGCGGTGGCTGCGAATCTGGAGCATCCTGGTAAACGCTCACGACCTGCTGCGGCGGTGGCGGCGTATACGTCTCCTCCGACACGTTCTCTGCGTTGCTCGCCTCGGTACCGGCATTCTCCGGGGAATTCTGCGCGGTCTGGTCCGCCGGAGGTGGCGCGGTCTGATCCGCCGCCGGGGGTGCAGCAGTCTGATCGGCGGGCGGTGGCGGTGGCGGGCTCTGTGAGTTGCAGGCGCTAAGTGCACCGGCCGCGACAATCAAGGCAATGATGACTCTCATGTACCGCACTCCCGTCTATCTATGTAGGGCTCTATGTATGAGGCGTACCGTACCCCCGTATGGCGCGGGGTTGTAGAACGTTAAGAAAGGTTAAGGCTATGCCGCGAAAACGACCTTTTGCCGGTGGTCGCAGGTAGGCGCCTGGGATTCGTCTTACACCTGCTTCTCGGGAGCTGCGCTTGCAAATGCCGGCAATTCGCCGCACGCCGCGTCTATCGCCACGATGCGCGGATAGAGCGTCAAATCGACCGAGTAGCGGCGTGCGTTGTAGACCTGCGGCACCAGACACACGTCTGCCATCCCCGGCTCAGCGCCGAAGCAAAATCGTCCCCGTGCGTCATCGCGGCCGAGCGCGTCCTCGAGCGCGGCAAATCCCGTCGCGACCCAATGCCGGTACCACTCGTCGCGGGCTGCTTGCGCCACATTCAAGGCCGATTCCAGATATTGCAGTACGCGGAGATTGTTGAGTGGGTGGATATCGCACGCGACGAGCTGACTCAGGCTGCGCACGCGGGCGCGCGCGTTGGGATCCGCGGGCAGCAGCGGCGGCAGCGGATAGGACTCCTCGAGCCACTCGATGATGGCGAGCGACTGGGTGAGCACCGTACCGTCCTGCAATTCCAGCGCGGGGACGAATCCCTGAGGATTGATCTTCAGATAATCCTTGTGGCGATGCTCGCCCCGACGCAGCTGCTTGTTCACGGTGCTCGCCTTGACGCCTTTCAGAGCGAGCGCGATGCGCACACGGTAGGCGGCAGAGCTCAATGGATAACTGTATAGCGTGAGCATGCGCTATTGACCTTTAAAATTGACCTCGATCCGAATCGACTCGACCTAAACTACCTCGAACAATCCCGCCGCGCCCATGCCGCCGCCGATGCACATGGTCGCCACCACGTACTTGACGCCGCGGCGCTTGCCCTCGATGAGCGCGTGCCCCACCAGACGCGAGCCGCTTACGCCGTACGGATGTCCTACCGCGATCGCCCCGCCGTTCACGTTGAGCCGCTCGTCGGGAATTCCGAGCCGGTCGCGGCAATAGATCACCTGCACGGCGAACGCCTCGTTCAATTCCCATAAGCCGATGTCGTCGACTCGTAATCCGGCTTTGGCGAGAAGCTTCGGCACGGCGAACACCGGCCCGATCCCCATCTCGTCCGGCTCGCATCCCGCAATCTGGAACCCGCGGAATATTCCCAACGGCGCGAGTCCTTTCTTCTCGGCCCGCTTGGCATCCATCACGATGCACATCGAGGCACCGTCGGAGAACTGACTGGCGTTCCCCGCAGCGATCACCCCGCCCGGCACAGCCGGTCGAATCTTGGCGACGCCCGCGTAGGTGGTGTCCGCCCGGATCCCTTCATCGGCGCTCAGGGTGACCTGCCGCACGCCGACTGTCCCCGCCTCCTTGTCGGCCACCGCCATGGTGGTCTCGAACGGCACGATCTCGTCGTCGAAGAGCCGCGCCTGCGCCGCGGCGGCGGCACGCAGCTGGCTGCGCACACCGTACTCGTCCTGCGTCTGCCGGGAGATGCCGTAGCGCTTGGCGACGGTCTCCGCCGTCTGCAGCATGTTCCAGTACACCTCGGGCTTGTGCTCGACCACCCATTGCTCCTTGAGCATGCGCACGTTCGCCTGATTCTGGATGCAGCTGATCGACTCCAGACCGCCCGCGGCATAGATCTCGCCTTCACCCGACAGGATCCGCTGCGCAGCGAGCGCGATGGTTTGCAGTCCCGAGGAGCAAAATCGATTCACCGAGATGCCCGCGGTCGTCACCGGGCAGCCCGCGCGCAACCCCACTTGACGCCCGACATTCGCGCCGGCCGCGCCTTCCAGGAAAGTCGCGCCGACGAGGACGTCCTCGACCTCGCCCGCCTCGATGCGCGCGCGTTCGATGGCGTGGCGCAGGACATGCCCGGCATAGGTGACCGGATGGGACATATTGAGCGAGCCGCGCCAGGACTTTGCGAGTCCTGTGCGGGCGGTGGAGACTACGACAGCGTCGCTCATGACGACTTCCCCCAGCTTGCAAAACCGCGATTCTCGGCGGCGAGACGTTGCAGGAGCGGCGCGGGCTGCCACGCGTCGGGCCGATACCCTTTGGCGAAGCCGCGCATCGCTCTCACGATGTTCGCAAGACCCACGGCATCGGCATAGAACATCGGACCACCCCGAAAGTCCGGGAAGCCATAGCCTGCGATGTACACGATGTCGATGTCGGAGGAGCGCGCGGCGACGCCCTCCTCGAGAATGCGCGCGCCTTCATTGATCAGGGAGTAGAGGGCACGCTCGACGATCTCCTCATCGCTCACCTTGCGGCGCTTGAGCCCGAGACGCTCGGATTCCTCGAGCACGATCTTCGAGACCGCCTCGGAAGGTATGGCGGCGCGCTCCCCCGGTTTGTAGTCGTACCATCCCGCACCGCTCTTCTGACCGAACCGGCCGAGCTCGCAGATGCGGTCGGGGATTCTCGAGAAGGGCCGATCCGGATGCTCGACGTACAGCCGCTTGCGGATGGCCCAGCCGATGTCGTTGCCGGCGAGGTCGGCGACTCGATAGGGTCCCATGGCGAATCCGAAGTTCTCGAGCGCCCGGTCGATCTGCTGCGGCAACGCGCCCGCATCGAGCAGGAAATCCATTTGCCGAAAATAGGCGTTCAGCATGCGATTGCCGATGAAGCCGTCGCACACCCCCGCAACCACCCCGATTTTCTTGATCTGCTTGGCAACCGCGAGCGCAGTGGCGAGCACATCCTTGGCGGTCTTGGCGCCGCGCACGATTTCCAGGAGCTTGGTAACGTTCGCCGGGCTGAAGAAATGCAAACCGACGACATCCTGCGGGCGGTGGGTGACCGCCGCGATCTGGTTGAGATCGAGTGTGGAGGTATTCGAGGCGAGAATCGCGCCCACCTTCGCCTTGCGATCGAGCGTCTCGAACACCTGCCTCTTCACCCCCATGTCCTCGAACACCGCCTCGATGACGAGATCGGCGTCGCCGATGTCGTCATAGGAGAGTGTGCCGGTGATGAGCGCGAGGCGCTCGTCGAATTGCTTGGGTGTGAGCCGGCCTTTTTTGAGCGTGCTCTCGTAGTTCTTCTTGACGACCCCGAGACCCTTGTCGAGTGCCGCCTGCGCAGTTTCGAGAACGATCACCCGCACGCCCGTATTGGCGAAGTTCATGGCGATGCCGCCGCCCATGGTCCCGGCGCCGATCACGGCCACCGATCGGACGGGGCGCGTCGCCGTGCCCGAGGGAACGTCCGCAATCTTGCCCGCTGCACGCGTGGCGAAAAAGACGTGCCGCAACGCCTTGGACACGATGTCCTCGAGGAGCTCCGCGAATCCGGCGGCTTCGACCTTGATGCCCTGCGCGAACGGCTTGAGCACCGCCGCTTCGACGGCGTCGATAATCTTGGCGGGCGCAGGGTAATGTTTCGTGAGTGGCGCAACAGCGCCGCGCGCAAAATCGAAAAACGCCTCGGCGTTCGGCAGCACGACCGAGATATCACGCGCTTTCTTGAGGGGCAGCTTACCGTCGGCCCCCCCCTGAGCGAGCGCAATGGCGCCGGCCACGACGTCGTCGTCAACCACCCGATCGAGCAGCGCCGTCTTCGCGAGCTCGCGCGCGGCCACCGGATTGCCGCCGACGATCATGTTGAGCGCGCGCTCTGCTCCCACCAGACGCGGCAGGCGCTGCGTGCCACCGGCGCCGGGCAGCAGTCCGAGCTTCACCTCGGGTAACCCGAGCTGCGCGCTCGCGAGGGCCACCCGGTAATGACAGCACATGGCGAGCTCCAACCCACCTCCGAGCGCGATGCCGTTGAGTGCCGCGATCACCGGCTTCTCGAAGCTCTCGATGAGATCGCACAGATCGTGAAGATTGGGCGCCGCGACCATCTGCGGCGTATTGAACTCGGTCACGTCCGCGCCCCCGCAGAAGTTCGAGCCTGCGCCTGTGAGAATCACGGCGGTGACCGAATCGGTATCGGCTGCCCGGTCCAGGCCTTCGGCGATTCCCTTGCGCAAGCTCGCGCTGAGCGCATTCACCGGCGCATTGTCGAGCCGGATCACGGCGATGGCGCCATGTAAAGTATAGTCGGCAGAGGTCATGCAAACTCCTTATCGAGCCTCCGATTATAGTGCTTTACGGCGAGCGGCTCGCGCTCGGATCGCTCTCGTCTCGATCGCCCTGCTCGGCGCCTGGAGCGTCGGCCTGTTTGCCCGCGGCTACTGGACGCCGGATGAGCCGCGCGAAGCCGACATCGCCTGGCGCATGAGCTGGCAGGCCGACAAGGCGGTGCCGCTTCTTGCCGGCGAGGCGTTCTGCGAGAAGCCGCCGTTGGCCTATTGGGTGGCGGGAGCGTCCATTCGAGCGTTCGGATCCGGCGCATGGGCCGCACGCTTGCCCAACCTGTTCTATGCGCTGATCGCCGCGCTCGGCGTCGGACTGCTTGCGCGGCGGAGTGTAGGGCGCGAGGCGGGGCCCGCCGCCGCCGCGGCCCTCGCAACCTTTCTCTTGTCGTACCAGGTCCTCGTGTGGCTTGCGACCGACGCACCGCTCCTCGCCGCCGTGTCGGTGGCTCTCTACGGTGCGTACGCCGGGTTCTATGCCGAACGAACCGCCGACCGGCTGCGCGGCTACACGGTCATGCACGCGGCGCTCGCCGTCGGTTTCTTGAGCAAGAGCGCCGTCGCCTGGATGGTGCCCGCCCTCGCCATACCGATACTCGTGCTCTGGGAGCGGCGCTGGCGCGAGCTCGCGCGATGGGAGCTGTACGCCGGTCTCGTGCTCCAGGGCGCCGTGATCCTCGCCTGGGTCTGGGCCGTGTACCGCGGGCCTGACGGCCTCGAGCACCTCAAGGTGTTTTTCTGGAACAACCTCGCCGGACGGTTTGCGCAGGTGGATGCGCCGCAGGAGCTGCAATACGCCGCCGGCCATCGCAACAGCCCCGGAAAGTACTTGATCGAGCTGCCGATGTACCTGTGGCCGTGGACGCTGCTGGTCGCCGCCGCCCTGCTGCGCGCGTGGCGCGCACTCCGTGCGCCACTCGCCGGCGCCGCGGCGGAGCTGCGCCCCGTGCGGTTCGCGCTCGCGGCCGCACTCCCCTCGCTCGCTCTTCTGTCCATGGCGGCCACCGCCCGCAACATCTATCTCGCTCCGGCGCTTCCGGGGTTCGCGCTGCTTCTCGGCTGGTGGACGACCCTCGAGTCCCGCGACCGCTGGGAGGTTTGGGCGCTGCGCGGCACGGCGTACCTGATGCTCGCGGCCATCCTCGTATTCGCCGCTGTCGGAAGCGTGCTCTTTGCCTCGAGCGCACCGCGCGGCTCGCTCGCGATCGCTGCGCTCGGCCTTGCCGCCGCAGCCCTCCTCGCGATCGGAGCCGAGTCGGCGGCGCGGCACGCGCAGATCAGACGCGCGCAGCTCGCGCTCCTGCTCGCCTACTGCGTGCTGCTGAGCGTCCCGGCATGGCCGCTCTACCACGAGGCCGATGCCTGGCAAGACCTGCCGAGCGTGGCACGGGCAATCGAGTCCGATGGGCGCGGCAGACCGCTGATCCTCATGGCGCCCGACGAGACCACCCAGGCCATCATCGACATGTATGCGCGCACCGACGCCGAGCTCGTCCGCGGACCGCTCGATACGGCCGCACTCACCGCCTTGCGGGAACGTCTCGCCCGCGAGCCGGACGCGCTCATCGTCACGCTCTTGCCGGGTCGGGAGCTCGTGGGGGCGTTCCTGCGTAACGTCGAGCGGTTCAAGCCGGGTGCCCACGCGCTCGACGACGGGCTTCCGCCCTGGATCGCGGCGTCGGGACTCACAATCGCGCACCGCTATGCGCTGCCGAACGGCCGGCGTTACGCGCTGCTGGAAGCGGTGCGCTGAGCGGTGCCGCGAAACACCTCGACGTACCGCTCGACCTGACGTCCCCAAGAGAAATCCTCGTGCATGGCGTTTTGCATCAGGCGCAGCCAGCTGCGCTGATCGCCGAACCAGTCGAGCGCCGCGTTCATCCCCCATAGCACGGCCGGCGAGTCGTAGTCGTTGAATACGCATCCCGTTCCTTCGCCGCTCGCCGGGTCGAAATGCCGTACCGAATCGGCAAGGCCGCCCGTCCGGCGCACGATGGGTATGGTTCCGTAGCGCAGGCTGTACATCTGATTGAGGCCGCATGGCTCGTATTGCGAGGGCATCAGGAACATGTCGCTCCCCGCCTCGATGAGGTGGGCGAGCGGCTCATCGTGGCCGGGCCGAAATGCCACGCGGCCGCGAAAGCGGGCGGCGAGCGAGGTGAAGAAGGCGCTGTAGCGCTCCTCGCCGCTGCCCAGCACCGCGAGCCCGAAATCACGGCTGGCGAGCGCTTGTGGTAGCGCATCGATCAGGATGTCGATGCCTTTTTGGGAGGCGAGGCGAGTCACCATGCCGATGAGCGGACTGCCGGGAGCGAGCTCGAGACCGAGCGCGCGCAGCAGCTCTTGCTTGTCGACGCGCTTGCCCCGCAGGTCCTCACGGGAGTAGCGCTCCACGATGTGCCGATCGTGGCGCGGATCCCACTCCTGGTAATCGACGCCGTTGAGGATGCCGATCACGGGGAGTGTGCGCGCACGCAAGGCCGCTTGCATGCCCATGCCCAGCGCTGTCTCGGTAATCTCCCGGGCGTAGGTAGGACTCACCGTGGTCACGGTGTCGGCAAATTTTATACCGGTTTTCAGGGAGTTGATCACGCCGAACTGCAGGTCTGCGGGATCGAGCTGCCCCTCCGGCGCCAACAGCCCGAGGTCGCTGAGGAATGCGGCGGGAATGACGCCTTGATAGCCGATGTTATGAATCGTCAAGACGCTGCGCGATCGCGCGAACAGCGGGACGGGCGCGTAAATCGACTTGAGGAACAGCGGCAGGAAAGCCGTGTGCCAGTCATGACAATGAAATATGTCAGGTGCGAACCCCAGGCGCAGGCAGCTCTCCATCACCGCGCGGGTGAACAGCAGGAACCTGCGATGCTCGTCCGGGTCGCGCGTATAAATGGCCGGGCGGTCGAACAGTTCCGGACAGTCGATGAAGTAGGCCGTGATCTCCGTGCCCGGCACATGGGTGGTGCGTACCGAGAATGAATAGGCGCGGCCGTCAATGGTAACTCCTACATTTTGCAGGCCCAGCACCGGCTGCGTGCCCGGGTTCGCACGCCTCACGGCGGCATAGAGCGGCATGAAGGCGCGGATCTCGTGCCCGAGCTGGGCGAACTCGCGCACCAGCGCCCCGACCACGTCGGCGAGACCGCCCGTCTTGGCGAACGGCACCATCTCGGAACTCAGTATGCAAACCTTGAGTGGAGTCATCGCGCCAGTCTAGCAAACGCGATTTCGAGCGCGGGTCGAAGGTGTCGCGAAAAAGCTGATGCGGTGGGCCGTCCAGTGTGGCAGGCTGAGAGCCGATTCGAAGGATGCACGGTATGCGACACGCCGCACGGACCAACACCGGACGCTACGTCAGCCGATTGACGAGCGGAACATTGGCGGTCGTGATGGCCGGAGGCCGCGGCGAGCGCCTCAAGGCGCTGACCCTCCACCGCTGCAAGCCCGCAACGCCGTTCGGCGGCAAGTTCCGCATCATCGATTTCGTGCTATCGAATTGCGTGAACTCCGGCATCCGTCAGATCGCCGTGCTCACGCAGTACAAGGCGCAGCCGCTGATCCAGCATATCCAGCGTGGCTGGAGCTATCTGCGCGGCGAGCTCGGCGAATTCGTGGAGCTGATTCCCGCCCAGCAACAGATCGGCGAGCACTGGTATCGCGGCACCGCGGACTCGGTATATCAGAATCTCGAGTTCATCCGCTCCCATAATCCGACGCACGTGCTCATTCTCGCGGGCGATCACATTTACAAGATGGACTACGGTCCGATGATCGCCTACCACGAGCAATGCGAGGCGGACATCACCGTGGGCGTCGTCGATGTGCCCATCGACCGCGCGTACGAGTTCGGCATCATGACCACCGACGACACGAATCGCATCGTCAAGTTCGCGGAAAAGCCGCAGGACCCCGATCCCATCATCGGTCACGACGACTTGGCGCGTGCCTCGATGGGCATCTATGTCATCGCGCTGGACAGGCTCGAGAAGCTGCTCAACGAGGACGCGCAGGATCGAGACAGCAAGCACGACTTCGGGCGCAACATCATTCCGCCCGCCATCGGTCGGATGCGCGTGTTCGCCTATCCCTTCCACGATGTCGAGACGCGAGCACAGAACTACTGGCGCGACGTCGGCAACGTCGATGCCTTCTATGAGGCGAACATGGAACTGGTGGCGCTCAATCCCGAGCTCAACATCTACGACCATCAATGGCCGATCTGGACTTATCAGGCCCAGCATCCCCCGGCGAAATTCGTCCTCGACGAGGAAGGACGCCGCGGCATGGCGGTGAACTCCATGGTCGCCGGCGGCTGCATCATCTCCGGAGCGCACGTGAGCCAATCGCTTCTCTCGAGCGATGTGCGCGTCGAGGACCAGAGTGTCATCGACAGCTCGGTGCTGCTGCCGGGCGTGTCCATCGGACGGCGCTGCAAGATCAGCCGCTGCATCATGGACGAGGAATGCGTCGTGCCCGACGGCACGCAGATCGGCCAGGATCCGGATGCGGATCAGGAACGTTTCTTCGTCACCAAACGCGGCGTGGTGCTGGTGACCCCGGACATGCTGCGTCCGCGGACCTGAGTCGAAGCGTCGACCAGGCTTCGATCACCTCAGCAGCGGTGATGCCGAGCATGCTCGGCTCGCCATCGACGCGCCCCGTGAGAACTTTTACCTCCGCGCCGCTCGTTCCCCACGGCCGGTAGAGCGCGGGTGAGGCGCGCCCGAACAGCACGACCAGCGGACATCCCACTGCGGCGGCCGCGTGCGCGGGCCCCGAGTCGACGGTGACGAGTCCCGCGGCGCGCGACAGCAGCGCGATGAGTCGCGGAATCGGCAGATCGTCGGCGGCGTTGCATACGTCGGGGATGCGCGCGGCGGCGATCAGCTCCTCGTTCACCCGGTATTCCGGCCCCGTGCCGAGCAGCACGATCCGATGCCCCGGGCAGCGCGCGCGCAGATAAAGCATCACGGCACCCCAGCGCTCGGTCGGCCAGTACTTGTGATTGACTGCGAACCGGCGCAATCCGCGGCGCATCGTGCGCTTGTTGCCCGCCTGAACGAGAATGAGCGGCGCGCCCGCGAGGCCGCGGGCTTCCAGCCACCCATCGAGATCGGCCTGCTGGCTCGGACTCACGCGTAAATACGCGCCCGGAGCGACCGTGCCCGCCGGCAGCGGCGGCGGCACGGCCGGACCTTTGGGGCTCATAGCCGCGAGCCGGCGCCATTGCTCGGTCGCGTGCTCGCCCGCTTCGAGCGGATGATCCTTCACGTCGACGATGTACTCGTCCGGGATGCCGGCGCGCTCCAGCATCGGCCTGGCCGCCTGATTCGCGTCGCAGAACCAGGTGGGTCCGGCGCCGCGCGAGCGCAGACGGCGCACCGCGCGATGTTGATCCGGCGCGAGCCAGTACGGGGTCTTGCGGCTGCGCACGGACAGGATCTCTCCCACCCCCGGCTGCCCTTCGAGCAAGGGAGCGCTCCAGGGTCCCGAGGTCACGATGTCGACGGGCTCATCGAAACGCGCGTGGAGCGCGCGAATCAACGCGGTGAGCAACACCATGTCGCCGAAGGCGCCGCAGCGGACGACGAGGGGTCTCGGGCTCACGCCTCGGGCTTCGGGCACGCGGCTCAAACACTTGGTACCGGGTCTCGGCGCTGGGCGATGCCGAGCTGCACCTTGCGCCAGTTGCCGAACTGATAATAGAGGCTCGCCATGGTCACCGAGACGATCGAGGCGACCGGGAAGCTCCACCAAATCGCATCCGCCTGCCAGTGATCGACGAGCGCGTAGGCAAAAGGCACGCGGATGCCCCACAGCGCGAGCGCCAGCATGATGAGCGGCGGCACGACGGCACCCGTGGCGCGCACCACGCCGTACAGCACCAGCGACATGCCGAACAGCACGAACGACCACAGCACGATCGCATTGAGGTGCACGGCGAGTTCGAGTGCCATGCCGTGTGCGGGCAAAAACAAGCCGAGCGCGGCGCGGTCCAGCGAGTAGATGACGCCGACGAGCACTCCGCCGCTCACCAGATTGAAAGTCACGCCGGTCGCGGCGACGCGGTTCACGCGATCCCAGCGGCCGGCGCCGACGTTTTGTGCGGCCATGGAGGAGACGGCGGCGCCGATCGCGAGCGCCGGCATCTGCACGTAATTCCACAGCTGCAAGGCCGCGCTGAACCCGGCGGTCTCCTCCGAGCCGAAACGGTTCACGAGCGACACCAGGGCGATCATGCTCGAGGACACCACGAACATCTGCAGCCCCATCGGCACGCCCTTGGTCACGAGCAGCCGTACGAGCGACCAGTCGACCATGAACAGGCGCAGCTCGCCGCGTCGAATGCACAGGAAATGATGGACGCGGTACAGGTGCAGCACCAGGGCGGTGAAACTAACGCCTTGCGCGACCAGGGTGGCGAGGGCGGAGCCGGCGATCCCCAACCGGGGCACAGCTCCCCAGCCGAAGATGAACAGCGGATTCAGGCCGATGTCGAGCGCCACGGCCAGCGCCAGGTACATGAACGGCGTTCGTGAATCGCCCGCACCACGCAGCACCGCCATGACGAAGAACAATCCGCCCATGAAGGGCAGCGCCAGAAAGATGATGCGCATGTAGGCGAGCGCCAGGGGCAGCGCATCCAACGGCGTGCCCAGCCAGCGCATCAAGTGACCGGCGAGCGCGAAACCGGCTACGCTCATGAGCATGGATAGGCCGAGGAAGAAGACCGCAGCGGTACCCACCACGCGCTTCGCCTCGACGATGTTCTTGGCGCCTATGCACTGCGCGACCATGATGGTCGAGGCCATGGAGAAGCCGAACAGAACCCCGAACAAGAGGAACATCACCACGTTCGCGTTACCCGCCGCGGCTAGCGCCGCTTCGCCGAGAAACTTGCCCACCCAGATCGAATTGATCGATCCGTTGACGGATTGAAGCAAGTTGCCCATCAGTATCGGTAGGGAAAACAGCAGCAAGGCACGCGGAATCGAGCCTTCGGTCAGAGATAGATTGGATCGCACGGCGCGTTCAGTATAATTCATCAATGTCGACGCAAGGGACCACCAATGGGACGAGATGCGGGATGGGCCGGGCTTTCTCGCCCGTGGCCGCTGCGCTCGCCGCGACGCTCCTCGCCGGCTGCGCCCATGACCGGCCGCAGCCGCCCCCCGACGTGCCGCCGGCTCTGCAGGTGCCCGCGGGTCAGAAACTGACCCGCATGCTGCACGCCACGGGTGTGCAAATCTATCAATGCACGGCGGGCTCGCAGAGTCCGCCGCGCTATGGCTGGGTGCTGCAGGCGCCCGCGGCGGATCTATCCGACCGTTCAGGGAAGGACGTCGGCCGCCATTACGAGGGGCCAACGTGGGAAGCCTACGACGGCAGCAAGGTGGTCGGCGAGGTCGCAGCTCACGTCGATGCGCCCGGAGGGAAAGCGATTCCCTGGCTCTTGGTACGGGCGAAATCGAATTCCGGCAAGGGTGTGTTCGCCAAGGTCCTGTCGATTCAGCGCCTGCACACCATTGGCGGGCTGGTGCCGCAAAGCCCCTGCGACACCGCGCACGCCGGGCAGCGCACCCGCGTTGCCTATTCGGCGGACTACTATTTTTATTCCGGCCGCCGCTGATATTCGCCGCGCGGCGCGGCGCGCGGGACTTCCCGGGTGAGATAGCGCACCCGTTTCGCACCCCCCGCCAGGACCGCCCGACCGACCTCGACGAAGCCCAGCGCCGCATGCAAGGCGTCCGAAGCGGGGTTCGGCGGCTCCGCGTTCACTTCGCAGCCGATGAGCACGTGGCGCGCCCGCGCGGCGGCGGCGAAGAGCCCCTCGTAGAGCAAGCGAGCGAGGCCGCGCCCGCGCTGGGACGGCGCGACGATCACCCGGTCGATGTAGACGAAGCGCTCATGGCGCGACTTGAACCATTGAAAGTTCGGGCTCGAGTAGATCGCGTCCTGGTCGAGCGCGATGAGAAACGCCTCGCGTCCGCGATCGCACGCTCCCACGTGAAAGGCCTGCGCGAGGAGCGCTCGCAGATCCGCCGCCTCGAGCGCCGAGGTCTCCGCGACGTGGGCGCGATTGAGCGCGAGAATCGCCGCCTCGTCGGCCGACGTGTCATTCATGGCGATGGGAGGCATGCGCTTTTTTTCACGGAGAATCGCGTTTCGTTTAAGATGCGCGCAATTGTAGCGCTCGAGCCGCTCGGGGGATCAGCCATGAGATCGATGATTCGTTCGCTCGCCGTTGCCCTCATCCTCGCCTTGGCTATGCTCCCTGCGCCGCCCGCGGCCGCGGCGGATCCCGGGGCGGCCGACGCCGCGGCCGCCGCTGCCGACTCCCCGATCGGCCTGTGGAAGACCTTCGACGACAAGACCGGCGCGGCGCGTGCCATCGTGCACATCTATGCGCAGGACGGGCGGCTCTTCGGCAAGATCGAAAGCAGCTTTACGCCCGGAGCCGGGCACCGCGTCTGCGCCGTCTGCAGCGATGAGCGCAAGGACCAGCCCATTCTCGGCCTCGTCATCATCCGCAACATGAAGCGCACGGACGACGAGTACAGCGGCGGCGACATTCTCGATCCGGATACGGGCTCGGTCTATCACTGCAAGATGCACATCGAGGGCGGTACGCACCTCGTGGTGCGAGGCTACATCGGCTTCTCGCTGCTCGGTAGAAACCAGACCTGGCAACGTGTGCCGGAGGCAAACGCGTCCGCCGGCGCTAACCCTCGATGAGGATCAAGCCGGCGATGACCACGCCCAGGGCGAGCCACTGGTGCAGGGCGATGGCCGCACGATCGATGAGGCGCGACAGCAGCACGGTGACCGCGCTCGCGAGCGTGCTCAGTACCACCACGATCGCGACCCTGCCGGTCGACTGGCCGATGGTCAGGGCGGCATAAGCAGCCGCGCTGAATAGTCCCGCCCCGAGCACCGCTCCCCACTGATCCCGCTGCGGAAGCGCGAGACGCACGCCGAGTAGCGGCTGGAGCATCGGAATCGTGGCCACGACGATTCCGTAGGAGAGCCAGACCGGGATGAACGGGCCGAGCGTCGGCACCGCGAAGACGCCCTGCAGCCAGAAGCCCACGGCGTAGCAAACCGCGGCGCCCAGCGCCCAGCCGAAGCCGCTCGCATGCAAATGATCCCGGAACGCGCGGCGGCCGCCCGCGGGCAGCGACACGAGACACACTCCGCAAACCGTGAAGACAATCCCCCAGCCCGCCCTGTGAGACAGCCGCTCGCCGGTCGCGGCCGACAGAAGTGCCGCGATCGCGCCATAGCTCGCGGTCAACGGCGCCACCACGGCGAGCCTGCCGCGCATGAGTCCTCGAGTGAGCAACGCCGCCGCCCCGAGCAGAATGATGCCTGCGACGAGAGAGGCGATCCACGCGGCGGGATGCCCAGTGAAGGCGCGCGCCGTTCCCGAGGCGCATGCGAACCAGGCGCTCAACACGAGGAACGCCGCGAGATCGCCGTAAAACATGCTGCGCCAGACGCCGACGGCGCGCCCGGCGATGCGTGCGAGGTAATCCGTGATCCCGTAGCACAAGGCCGAGGCCAACCCCAGGAGCAGCGCCACGTTCATTGCGATAGAATCACTCGATGTCGATCTTCAACGTGTTCATCCTGGCGATCGTACAAGGTTTGGCCGAGCTCCTGCCGGTATCGAGCTCCGCGCATGTGGTGGTGGTCGAGAAGCTTTTGGGACTCGACCCGTCCTCGCCGCCCATGACGCTGCTTCTCGTCATGCTGCACACGGGCACGATGTTTGCCGTCATCGCATTCTTCTGGAAACAGTGGCGCGCCACTTACTTCAGCACCGCGGCGGCTTTCAAGGCGATCGCCGTGCGGCTCGTGCTCGCGACCGCCATCACCGGAATCGTCGGCGAGGCCATCGTCAAGGTCATGGAGAAAACTGCGCTCCGCGGCGTGCCGCATGCCGAGATCGAGGATCTGTTCGGCCATCTGGAATTCATCGCGCCGGCCCTTGCCGCCGCCGGTTTGCTCATTCTCATCGCCGGCCTGCGCGAACGCCGCCTGCGCGCCGCCGCGCGTTCCGACTCGGGCGAGCTCACCCTCGCCGACGCCGGTATCATCGGGGCCGTGCAGGGGTTGTGTTTGCCCTTCCGCGGCTTCTCGCGCTCCGGCGCCACCATCTCGACCGGCATGTTGATCGGCGTCTCCAAGCCGCGCGCCGAGCGCTTCAGCTTCGCGCTCGCCGTGGTGCTCACCCCGGCCGTGGTGGCTCGCGAGGCGCTGCGTCTGGTGCACGCGCCGCCGGGCGTCGCCACGCCCGCTCAAGAGAGCCTGCAGTCGATCGCCCTGCTGAGCGTGCTCGGCGCCGTGCTCGCCTTCATCGCCGGTCTGCTCGCGCTCAAGTGGCTGAGCCGCTGGCTGGAGAGCGGGCTCTGGCATTTATTCGGCGTGTACTGTCTCGTGGCCGCGGTCGGCGTGGCGCTGCTGCATTACCGCGGCTTCTGAGCCCTTCGCGGCCTTTCGGCCGACGCGAGCTCCGCGGTCCGGTACAGCTCGAGAAATGCCTCCGCCGCCTTGTGCACGTTGTCGCGCCAATGATCCGCCGCCGCGTGATCGGCGCCGTCCGTGACGTATTTCGCGCAGGCGAACGGGGCTCGCTCGAGCCAGCATGTCTTGGCGAGCGCGTAGGCCTCCATGTCGACCACGTCGCACTCGACCGCGCAACCGTTCATCGCGAAAGAATCGCCGCTCCCGCAGAGCGCCGGCGGCAAGTGCGCGAACAGCGGGTCGAACGTAAGGCGCGCGGGCGCGTCATCGTACGGTGTCGCCCCGAGGGCAAATCCCAGGCCTGTGACGTCCATGTCGCGCTGGACGAACTCGTGGCAGGCCACCAGCGCTCCCGTGTCGTGCACGCGGCTGCCGGCCGAGCCGAAATTGACCACGAGCGGTGCGGGTTGTGAGGCGTGAGCGTAGCGGCGCAGCTCGCGCGTCAGGACGATCGCCGCGTTGACCTTGCCGACGCCGCAATAGAGCACCGGGACGCGCGCCTGCTCGAGAACGCCCGCCGATTCGGCCGGGAGGGCCATGACGACGAGCAACCGCGGTAGTTCATTCATCGAATCCCGCCAACTCCGGGCTAATAACAGATGACGGCGCGCAACGGCACGTCGCGCCATCGATAGTCGACCACGATCTTCAGATCGATCAGCACGGCGAGCGCTGCGACCGAATAGCCCGCGCGCACGCACAGCTCCGCCGACGCGCTCAACGTGCCGCCGGTGGCGAGCACGTCATCGATCAGCAGAACGCTTCCATGCCCCCTTTGCATTTCCAATACGCCCGAGCCGTACTCGAGATCGTAGGACACATCGACCACCGGTGGCGGGAGCTTCCCTTGCTTGCGCACCAGCACGAAACCCTTGCGCCGCTGGAGCGCGAGCGCGGCGCCGAGAATGAAGCCGCGGGACTCGATGCCGGCCACGGCATCGATCCCGTCCCATTCCGCCTCCGTGAGCAGGCCGTCGAGCGCCTGAATGGTGGCGGCGAGGTGGCTCTTGAGCAGCGGCGAGATGTCGCGGAACAGGATTCCCGGCTTCGGGAAATCCGGCACGTCGACAATCGCCGCCTTGAGCTCCCGCGCCGCCGGCGTCGTCATGAAGTCTGTCCCGCCATACCGCTCCTCGTCTTCTCGATGAATGCAGCGACGTTGGCGTGCAACGCCTTCAGATCGGGCTCATGCGCGTACACCATGTGACCCGAGGTGTAAAAATGCATCTCGATGTTGTCCTGCAGGGACCGCTCGATCGGGAGCTGCCGCAGCTCGAACATCGCCGCGAAATACGGCGTAGCGAGATCGTAGTAGCCGCCATTGAGCTGCAGTTTGAGCTTCGGGTTCTGCTTCATGGCCGCCGCGAGATCGAGCATGACGTTGGTCGTGCCGGGGAGCTTGGACGGAGCGCCCGGCGGCTGATGCGTGAAATCCCAGTTCTTCTCGACGTCGATCTCGGGCTTGTAGACCATCCTCTCCCCGAACTTGAGCGTGTTGCGCACGTAGTCGTTGAACGCCGAAACGTAGGCCGAGGAAATCGCCGCGGATTGAGGATCGTACTCTGCCTCCTTGCTCATCGGATCGAGCGTCGGGCCCGAGAAGCGGGTATCGAGACGGCCGGTCGTGGTCTCGCTGCCGAGCAGGGTCTTCTCGAATTCCCCGCCGTTCACGCGCAGGTTGGCGCGCTCGATATAGTCGGCGGGCAGACCCGTGTACTCATGCAGCTTGGCCGCGATCTGAGACTTCCGTTCCGCGCTCAGCGTGGTCCCGGCGGCGAGCGCCTGCGAGTAATCGTTCAGTGCGAAATTCTCCACCTCGCGCAAGAACGGCTCGAGAGCCGGCGGCTGATTCGGCAGCTTGTGGTGATACCAGGCCGTGGCCGCGAAGGTCGGCAGCGCGAGCATGTAGGGCAGATCGACGCCCGGGTTGAACTGAGGCGCGTCCGCCCCGTCGTCGAAGTTCAGTACCTGCGAAAGCAGGATGATGCCGTTCAGGTCGAGGTCCTTCTCGTTCTCCAGAATGCTGGAGAGCGCCGCCGATCGCGTGGTCCCGTAGCTCTCGCCGAACAGATACTTCGGCGAGTTCCAGCGCTTGTGGCGCGAGAGGAACTCGACGATGAAATTGGCGAACGCATGCGCGTCCTGGTCGACGCCGTAAAACGCCTTCTCCTTGTCGTTGCCGCGCAGATGCCCGAAGCCGGTGCCGGGGGCGTCGATGAACACGAGATCGCTCACGTCGATGAGGCTGTACTCGTTGTCGACGACGCGGTACGGCGCGGCCGCGCTGTGCGTATCGTCGGCGGTGCGCACGCGCTTCGGACCGAAGGCGCCCATGTGCAGCCAAACCGTGGAGGAGCCCGGACCTCCGTTGTACAGAAACGTGATGGGACGATGCGCATCTTCCTTGTCGCCGCGGAAGTACGCGACGTAGGACATGCTCGCTTCCGCCGGAGGCGGCGGCGGGTTGCCGTGCTCATCGTGCGGCGGCGGCGGATCATCGTCCATGGGATCCTTCACGTGGACCACGAGCACGCCCGCCTCCGCCTGATAGGCAATGGCGCGTCCTTCGACCGTGATCGACCCCTGCGTCGTCTGATGCGCATCGTGCAGCAAGCGCGACGACTCGCTCAGCTCCTCGGGGCTCAAAGACTTGGTGTCGGTCGCGTCCGCCGCGGCATGATCGGCAGCAGCATGTTCGGCCGCCGCACCGATCGAGATTGCGGCCGTGGTGCTGAACAGCGAGCACAGCACGAAGCCGGCCCTGGGTTTCGTCATTTTCACCTGAAAGAACTCACATGGTTGGCGCGGTCTTCGCGCGATGCGCAAGCATGCCGTGAATTTTAGAAACTTTCACTGTCCCGCGCATAAATACTTCGCGCGAGTTGTGCCGCGCGATTTGCGGTAGGATTCGCCCGTGCCGCGCCTCGCTCGTTCACAAATCGCCATGTTCTCGATCGGCGCATGCGCACTCGCCGCGTCGCTCGCGCTCGCGCTCGCGGCCAATCCACCCGCGCCGACACCGCCTGCGCGGGCGGCATCATCGTCCGCGCCGTCCCCACCCGCGCCGTCCCCATCCGCGCCGCCGGCACCTGCGCCCGCTGTCTCGGCCGCTGCCGGATCCGCCGCCGCACCGCTTGCGCCCATGAGCGCGGCGGAAGTCATTCAAATGCTGGATGAGACGGTGGATTGGTACCGCACGCTCGGCGCTCAGCAGCAGATCGCGGACGAGCCGGGGGACCTCTTGATCCTGTCCGAGAATCGCCAGATTGCCAATCAAGTCGTGGGCCTCGCGTTCGATGTCGCGCGGGCAAGCGCCGACCAGCTCGTCGAGGGTCCGGCGAGCGCAGCCTCGGGTAATCAAGCGAATGACTCCACACAAACGCCCGCCGCACAAACCCTCGCGGCGCGGCAGCACAAACTCGACGCGCAGACGCTTGCCGTACAGAGCGAGATCGATTCGACGCGCGCCCGGCTCGCCGGCGCGCCAAAAAAGCCCCAGCAGGCGCTGCAAAGTAAGATTGCCGAGCTGCAGGGCGAGCTCGACCTCCTCAGCGCCAAGAAAAGCATGCTCGGCAGCATCGCGAGCGCGGTGAACGGCGGCGACGCCAGGGACGTGAGCGCGCTGCGCTCCCAGATCGACGCAATGGCGGTGGCATTGCCGGGCACTGCCGCCACCGGTGCGGCAGCCGGCGCGGCGGCGCCGGCGGCGCAGCATCCGGCCGGCACGGCGGCATCGAGCGCCGCGCCCGCCGCGCCCGCCGCGCCCTCGCGTTTCGGCGTCTGGGACGAGGCCGCGAACGTATTCAAGCTGTCCGAGAAGATTTCCTCGATCGACGCGATCGATCGGCGCACCGATGCCCTGCAGACCGCGCTGGTGCAGATCCAGAACAAGCTCGTCGCGGAACTGCGCGCGCTCTCGGCGCGCGGCGACGCGCTCATGGCACAGGCGGACAGCGCCGACAGCGCCGGGCTCGGCGTGACCCGCGATCAACTCGATACTCTTGCCAACCAGTTCAAACAGGCCTCGGTCCTCTTCGTGCCCTTGAAGAAGCAGGCCGCACTCCTGGATCAATACCGGCGCAGCCTGAAAAACTGGCGCGACGCGGTGAAAGCCCAGTCGCGCAGCGCGCTCGAGTCTCTGGGAATTCGCGTCGGCGTGCTCGGGCTGGTTCTCGGCGCGGTGTTCGCCCTTGCCGAGCTCTGGCATCGCGGCGTGCTCAAGTATGTGCAGGATTCGCGCAGGCGCTATCAGCTCCTGTTGTTGCGCAGGATTGCGCTGTGGACTCTGGTGGTCGTCATCATCGGGTTCACGTTTGCGAGCGAGCTGAGCTCGATCGTGACCTTCGCCGGCCTCATCACCGCGGGTCTTGCGGTCGCGATGCAGAGCGTGCTCGTCTCCATCGTCGGTTATTTTTTTCTGATCGGAAAGTACGGACTTCGCGTCGGCGATCGAGTGCAGATCGGCGAGGTGAGCGGTGAGATCATCGAGCTCGGAATGGTCCGCATGTACTTGATGGAGCTTGCGGGCCGCGGGTCGGACGTCCCGACGGGGCGCGTCGCCGCTTTTCCCAACTCCGTGGTGTTTCAAGTGACGACCGGTCTATTCAAGCAGATCCCCGGTGTGAGCTTCGCATGGCATGACATAACGCTCGCCCTTCCCCCGGGAGCGGACTACCCGGCCATCAAAGAAAAGCTATTCACCGCCGCCAACGAGGCGCTCGCCGACTACCGCGAAGAGATCCAGAGACAGACGCGCGAGATGCAGAAGACCACGCTCTCCGGCGCCGGAGGCGATGCGCTGCCGACCGTGCAGTTGAGCTACTCCATCAAGGGCGTGGAGGCGCACGTGCGCTATCCGGTGCACTTGTCCCATGCCGCGGAGATCGACGAGCGCATGTCCCGGACGCTCCTGCAGGTGCTTTCGGGCCTGACGCCGGAAGGCTCGGGCGGACCAGCGCCTTCGGCCTGAGCGATGGCAAGATGCTATGCTTCGGCGCTTTACCGCGATCGGCGGCAGCCTCCGGAGCAAGCGGGTCTTTCATGATTCTGGTCATCGACGTGGGCAACACCCGCTTGAAGTGGGCTTGGCTGACGAGCACCGGCCTGTCCGATCAGCAGGCCGTCGTGCACCGTGATGCGAAACCCGGAATGTGGACGGCGGCCCTGTTCGAGTCGGGCCAGCGCCCCTCGCGGGTGCTCGTATCGAACGTCGCCGGTCCCGAAATGGCGAAGACCTTGACCAAGCTCACCAAGAAGACGTTTCACGTGGATGTCGAGTTCATCTCCGCGGTGCCCGAGTATCACGGCTTGGTGAACGGCTACCTCGATCCGAAGCTGCTCGGTGCCGATCGCTGGCTCGCCCTGATCGGTGCCTGGACCCGAGCGCGGTCCGCGCTTTGCGTAGTCGATGCCGGTACGGCGGTGAAGGTCGACAGCGTCGATGCATCGGGACACCATCTCGGGGGCCTGATCGTGCCGGGCATCCACATGATGCGCGAGGTGCTCATGAGCAAGACCAGCGACATCGCCCGGGCCGCCGAGCACAGCACACCCTCGCTCGCGGGCGTGCTCGCCAACAACACCATCGGAGCCGTATCGCGAGGCGCCGTATTCGCCCTGGCCGGCATGGCCGACCGGGCGGCCGAGGTGATCGAGCAAAGCACGGGCGTCAAGCCGAAGCTGTTCATCACGGGCGGCGATTCGGGAATGATCACAGGCACCATGCGCACTCGCGGCGAGATCGTGCCGGACCTCGTGCTGCAGGGATTGGCCGTGATTGCGGCCGGACAGTCCGGCTAGCCCGCGCATGCCACGGCCGGCGGCGCGCAACCTGATCACCGACATTCCGGGTCTTCGGGTCGGGCATGCCGTCGACGAGCGCGCATGCACCGGCGTCACGGCACTCTTCTGCGCCCGGGACTGGGCCGCCGGCATCGACGTGCGCGGCGGCGGTCCCGGGATACGCGAAAGCGAAGTCCTCGCTCCTGAAAATCTCATCGGACGCGCACACGCCATCGTGCTGGCAGGCGGCTCGGTGTTCGGACTCGCGGCCGCCGACGGCGTGGCCACCGCGCTGTGCGCGCGCGGCGTTGGATTGCATCTCAAGCCGGATTCGCTCGCCATTCCCATCGTGCCCTGCGCCGTGTTGCATGATCTTGCGAACGGCGGCGACAAGGATTGGGGCGGCACGCCGCCCTACCGAGATCTCGGCATCGCGGCCGCCGAAGCGGCCGGCGTGGATTTCGCACTCGGCTCGGCGGGCGCCGGACGCGGCGCGCAAGCGGGCCTGCGCAAGGGCGGTGTCGGCTCCGCCTCGCTCGATCTCGGCGGGGGCCTCATCGTCGGCGCGCTGGTCGCGGTGAATTCCGTGGGCTCGGTGTTCATGCCGGACGGCAAGACCTATTGGGCCTGGGCGTTCGAGCTCGATGGAGAGCTCGGAGGCGCCACGCCGCCGCACGCCGGCATGGATTTGGGCAATCCGCTCGCGGATGACTCGCGCCTCGCGGAGCTCGGCCGCCTGCAAGCCGCGGCGAACACGACGCTCGGAGTCGTCGCATGCACCGCGGACCTATCGACGGCGGAATGCAAACGCATCGCCATGATGGCCCACGATGGCATCGCCCGCGCGGTGCGTCCGGCGCACACGCCCTTCGATGGCGACACGGTATTTGCGCTCGCGAGCGGCGGCTTGCCGGTCGGCCGTGCGCCGCTGCGCGCGGTCGAGGTGGCGCGCATCGGCTCTGCGGCGGCGGATTGCATGACCCGCGCCATCGCGCGCGCGGTTCATCACGCACGCTGAACTAGCCGCTTCGGCTAGCGGCTTTCGGGTGCCGTCGCTTGTGCCGATGACGGGGGCGCGGACGGCGCCTCGGCTTCCAGTCCCACCGTGGCAATGACCCCATCTGCCTTCTGCAGCACTTCGCGCGCGTAGTCCCAGTGGATCGCGACGACCTGGTCTCCGACCGCCTTTTGCAGCAGTTCCGAAAACTGATCGACGTTCGGCTCGAAACTCTGTCCCTCTGCATCGACAGGAGGGTGGGCTTCGAGCAGCAGCTCTCCGTCGACCCAGGCGACCTTGATGGGCTCGTTGATGAGCCGCACCGGTGTTCCCACCGGCACCAGCGGGAATAGCGCGGCAACGTCGTCGGGATACATGCGGATGCAGCCGTGCGTCACGGCAAGCCCGACCGCGATCGGATTGTTCGTGCCGTGAATCAAGTACGTGCCGTTGCCGGCGGCGAGGCGCATCGCGTACGCGCCGAGCGGGTTGTCCGGACCCGGCGGAACGCTCGCGGGCAGCGGATCGCCGGCCGCCGCGTGCTCCTTGCGCACCGAAGCCGGCGGATACCAGGTCGGGTCCTTTTGCTTCGCTATCACGTGCGTCACACCGAGCGGAGTGCGCCAGTCCATCTTGCCGATGCTCACCGGATAGGTGATCACTTCCTGAGGCTGGCCGCGCTTCAGCTTCGGGTAGTAATACAGCCTATGCTCCGGCAGGTTCACGACGATCCCCTCGTGGGGCCCCGGGGGCAATATATGGCGTCCTGGAACCACCACCATCTTGCCGGCGCCCGGCAGCCAGGGATCGATGCCGGGATTTACTCGAATGAGTTCCTCCGATCCCAGGCTATACGTGCGAGCGAGGTCATAGAGGGTGTCCTCATAGACGGTCATCACGGTCTGGTCCTCGCCGAACACCGCGTCGCCAGGATGCGTCAAGCTGTACACGGTCGCACGCGCCGGTGAGGCGAGCGCGAGCCCCATCGCAGCGCACATCAGAGCACCCGCCATCAGGGGGCGCTTTGCCTGAACTTTCATGGTGTTAGCTTAGCATGTCGGCCGGGAGGCATTCCCTGAACGTGAGCGCGCGCGCACCTCGTTCTATCGTCTCGATGCGCGAAACGCCGCCTTCAACGCCCAGCCGATCATTGACATTTGGTAAGTGTTAGCTTACCGTAAGTTATGACTTACACATCGGCACTCGCCGCTCTCGCCGACCCCACGCGCCGAGCCGTTTTCGAGGCCCTGCGGACGGGCCCTCGTCCCGTGGGCGCGATAGCGGCGGGTGTACCCGTCAGCCGTCCGGCGGTCTCGCAGCACCTCAAGGCCTTGAAGCAGGCCGGCCTCGTGCGCGATCGAGCGGAGGGCACGCGCCGGGTGTACTACATCGATCCGGATGGGCTCGGCCCCTTGCGGCGCTGGCTCGACGAGTTCTGGACGGAGGCGCTCGACGCCTTCAAGCGCGAAGTGGAGAGCGAGTGATGACCTCATTGCAAATCGCGCCGGTGCGCAAGACCCTCGTCGTTCAGGCGACGGCGCACAAGGCGTTCGAGGTGTTCACGGCCGGCATCGACCGATGGTGGCCCAAGACCCACGGCATCGGCGCAGCGCCGATCCGGGAGTCGATCATCGAGCCCTTCGTGGGGGGGGCGGTGGTACAGCCGGCATGCCGACGGCGCGGAGGCCGTGGTGGGCCACGTGCTCGTCTGGGAACCGGCGCGGCGCTTCGTGTGCTCCTGGGAGATCAGCGCGGACTGGAAGCCGGATGCGCGGGCGGTGTTCGCCTCCGAGGTCGAGGTGCGCTTCGTGCCCGAAGGTCCAGGCACGACCCGCGTCGAGCTCGAGCATCGGAAATTCGAGCGCATGGCAGCGCCCGGCAGCGCGAAGATGCGCAACGACGTCGACGGCGGATGGGTGAAGATCCTGGAGTTGTTCGCCGAGGAAATATCGAGAGAGGGGAGCCGCACATGACCGAGATTAAAGTTCACAGCATTCCTGGAAGTCCCTACGGGCGGGCGGTGCTGATCGCACCGGAGGAAAAGCGCGCGCCCTATCGGCTCGTCGCCGTCCCGCCCAAGAGCCTGCGCTCCCCGGAGCATCTGGCGCGTCATCCGTTCGGCCGCATCCCGGTCCTGGAACACGGTCATTTTCGTCTCTACGAAACTCAGGCCAGCCTGCGTTACATCGACCGCACTCTGCCCGGCCCTCTCCTTGCGCCCCTCTTGCACGCGAGCTCGGCGAAGGCGACTACTTCGGGGGCGACTCGCCGAGTCTCGCCGACGTCATGATCGCTCCGCAACTCGATTTCTTTACGGCCACTCCGGAATGGTCCCCGCTCACGGCGACGAAACCCCTGCTCGTGCGCTGGATGGATCGGATGCAGAGTCGTCCCAGCATGCGGGCGACCGCCTGGGAGCGCGTGGCGGCGATGGCTCAGGCGAGCTGAGGCGTCGCGGCCAGGAGCGCCCTCGTGTACGCATGCTGGGGCGAGCGGAACACGCGTTCCGTCGGACCCTGCTCGACGATGCGTCCCTGCTGCATGACGTAGACTCGGTCCGCAATCGCGCGCACCACGTGAAGATCGTGCGAGACGAACAAGTACGCAAGCTGCAGCCGGTCGGCGAGCTCGGCGAGGAGCGTCAGGATCTGCGCGCGCACGAGCACGTCGAGCGCGGATACGGCCTCATCGAATGCGATGACGGCGGGCCGGAGTATCAGCGCACGCGCGATCGCGATCCGTTGGCGCTCGCCGCCGGAGAACTCGTGCGGATAGCGCGCGCCGTCGGCCGCGCACAGACCCACCTCGGCAAGCGCGGCGGCGACGTTCGCCTTCAGCAGCGCGGCGTCGGGTGGGTCGTCGAGCGCGTAGTAAGGCTCCGCGACGAGCCGCTCGACGCGCCAGCGGGGATCGAAGCTGCCGACGGGGTCTTGCAGCACGACCTGGATGGAGCGGCGCAGGCGGCGCGACGCTGCACCGCGCGATGCCCCGAAGTCCTCGCCGAGCAAGCGCACTGCGCCGGCTTGCGGCCGCTCGAGCGCGAGGAGCGTGCGCAGCAAGGTCGATTTGCCCGAGCCCGATTCGCCTACGAGGCCCACCGTCTCGCCGGCGTGCACGTCGAGCGACACTCCGTCGACCGCGCGCCGGGGCGCGGCGCGCCGCAGGAACGAGCGGCGGCGCCGCGGATACTCGCGCACGATCTCGCGCGCCTCGAGGACCACCAGCGCACTTTCCGGTCGGCGCGGCACACGCTTCGGCTCGAGCCGCGCGGCCGCGAGCAGCGCCTGGGTGTACGGGTGATGTTCGCGCGTGAGCAGCTCCGCGGTCGGCAGCTGCTCGACGATCTCCCCGTGGCGCATGACCGCGATCCGATCGGTGACTTGCGAGACGACCGCGAGATCGTGGCTCACCAGGATCATCCCGGAGCCGCGGGTGCGCACCAGGTCCTCGAGCAGCCTCAAGATATCCGCCTGCGTCCCGACGTCGATTGCCGTGGTGGGCTCATCGGCGATGAGCAGCGCGGGTGAGAGCACCAGGGCCATGGCAATGGCGACGCGCTGCCGCTGTCCGCCGGACAGCTCGTACGGGAGCCTCTCGAGCTCGATGCCGTGCAAGCCGACTCGATCGAGCGCCTCGCGCGCGAGCGATCTCGCCTCGGCCGCACCCGCCGAACGATGCAGCCTCACCGTCTCGGCGACCTGGGCGCCGATGCGGATCAAGGGATTCAGCGCGGTCATCGGCTCCTGAAAGACCATGGCCATGCGGCCGCCGCGGACCGCTCGCAGCTCCACCTCGCTCATTGCACCGAGCAGCCGATCCTCGAAGCACACCGACCCGGTTACGCGCGCCGCGCGCGGCAGCAGCCGCATGATGGCGAGGGCCGTCATGGACTTTCCCGATCCCGATGCGCCGACCAGCCCGAGGATCTCGCCGCGCGCTACGTGCAGGGAGACGTTGTCGAGCACACGCTCGGTGCCGATCGACACGCCGAGCGATTCGATATGGAGCAGCATCTCGCTCGTCATTGCAGGCCTCGCCCGCGGCCCAGACCGTCGCCGACAAGATTGAGACCCAGCACGAGCAGCACCACGGCGCCTCCGGGGTAGAGCGCTAGCGCCGGATCGAGCGCCGTGAGCGATTGCGCCTCGTTCAGCATGCGGCCCCAGCTCGGCGTCGGCGGCTGCGCGCCCAGCCCGACATAGGACAGACCCGCCTCCGCGATCACCCCGAGCGAGAACTGAATGGTCCCCTGCACCACGAGCAGAGTCGCGAGATTCGGCAGGATGTGCTCGAGCGAGATGCGCGCGCGGCCCTTGCCCGCCACGCGGGCGGCGAGCGTGTAATCACGCGTCCAGAGATTGCGCGCGCCTCCCCGCACCACGCGCGCGAACACCGGGATGTTGAACACGCCGATGGCGATGACCGCGTTCACGGCACCGGGGCCGAGCGCGGCGGTGATCAAGATCGCGAGCAGGAGCGCAGGAAATGCGAACGTCAAATCGTTGGCGCGCATGATGAGCTCCTCCACCACTCCGCGCTCGGCGGCGGCGATCAGCCCGAGCGGAATCCCGACGGCCGCGCCGATGAGCACCGACAGCAAAGCCACGCCGAGGCTGTTCCTTGCGCCCGCCATGATCATCGACAGCACGTCGCGGCCGAGCTGATCGGTGCCGAACCAGTGATGCACGCTCGGCGCCTGCAGTTTGTCGATGATCGAAATCGCGGTGGGATCGTGGGGCGTCCACACGCAGGCGACGAGCGCGAGCGCTAGATACGCGGTCGTTATGGTCGCGCCCGCGGCGAACGCGGCGCCGGCGCCCGCACTGCGCCGTACCGGCCTCCGCGCTGCCCCGCTCGCGGTGTCCCCACCCACAACCCCGCCGCTCATGGCGCCGAGCCCCGCAGGCGCAGCCGCGGATCGACGAGCTCGTAGGCAAGATCGACGAGAAAGCTCACGCACGCGACCGCCAGCACGAGCACGATCACGACGCCTTGTACCACGATCAGATCGCGCTGCTCGATCGCCTGGAGGACCAGACGCCCGAGGCCGGGCAGGAAAAATACATTCTCGATGATCACGCCGCCCGCGAGCAGGAAGGAGAACTGCATGCCGAGAATGGTGAGAACCGGAACGAGCGCATTCGGCAGCGCGTGCCGCCATAAGATCCGGCGCTCGCTCGCGCCCTTGGCGCGCGCGGTGCGGATGTAATCCTCATGGAGGGTATCAACGAGCGCACCGCGCAGGACCCGAGCGAGGATCGCCGCCTGGGGCATGGCGAGCGCCACGGCGGGCAGCGTCAGCGCGCGCAGCGCCGTCCAGAATCCCGCGCCCCAGCCCGGAAAGCCGCCCGCGGAAGTTGCATGCAGGCCGATCGCAAATACCAGCACGAGCAGCATGCCGAGCCAGAAATTGGGGATGGCGAGTCCGAGCTGGGTAAAGCTTGTGAGCCAGGCATCGCTCGCGCGCCCGCGGCGCGCGGCCGCCGCGAAGCCCACCGGAAACGCCACACCCGCGGCGAGCACGAGCGCATAGAGCGCAAGCGGCAGCGACACCTGCAGCCGTTCGGCGATCAACGACCTCACCGGCACTCGGTAGGTGTAGCTCAATCCGAAGTCGCCGTGCGCGAGGCCCCCTACCCACTGCACGTAGCGCTCGAGCGGCGCCGCATCGAGGCCGAGCACGCGCCGCATGGCCGCGACCGTGTCAGGCTCTGCCTGCAATCCCAGCATGTAGCGCACGGGATCGCCGGGTACGACCTGGACGATGACGAACACGACAACGGTCGCGGCGAGGAGCGTCAGCAAAAGCACCGCAAGACGCCCGCTCAAGGCCACGGCCCCGAACCGCCGCGCCGCGAGCGCAACCAGCAGGAGCGCCGCGGCGCCCGCGAGCCACGCCGCACCGCGCACCGCCGCCGCGACCTTCGAGGGGGCCGCGCCGAGAGTGTTCGGGCGATCGTCGTACGCCCGGGCGAGCTCGACCGTGCCGAGCGGGTTTTCGAACCCGACACCGTGCAAGTGCGCGTTCCAGACGGCGAGTCGCGGCAATTGAAACAAAAATCCGTTGACGGCGTCCTGCGCGAGCTTGCGCTGGATCTCTTCGAGCAGCTCGCGGCGCCGCGCGGGGTCGATGGTGTCGTCGAGGGCGGCGATCAGCGCCTTGAAGTCCGCATTCGAATAGCCGAAATAATAGTCGTCGCGGGCGTAGATATCGTAGTCCATGGGCTCGACATGGGCGACGATACTCATGTCGAAATCATGGCGCGCGAAAACCTGGTCGAGCCACTGCGCCCACTCGAGATTCTCTATGGTCACGCGAATGCCGACCGCCGCGAGCTGCGCGGCGACAATCTCGCCCGCGCGGCGTGCATAGCTCGGCGGCGGGAGCTTGAGGGTGGCGGAGAAGCCCTGCGGGTAACCCGCCTGCGCCAGGAGGGCGCGCGCCTGCGCCACGTCGTGCGGATACGTGCCCGTGAGATCGACGTAATCGGGGCTGCGCGGCGGAAAATGGCTGCCGATGGGGGTCGCATAGCCGAACATGGCACCGTCGATCAGGGCGCGGCGGTCGAGAGCGTGCGCGATCGCGCGCCTCACCGGCAACAGGCTGAGCGGGGGCCGCCGGTTGTTGAGCGCGAGCACGGTCTCGCCCTCGGTGCTGCCCACGAACACCTTGAAGCGAGGATCCGCCGCGAACTGCGCAACGTTCTCCGGTGCCGGATAGGCCGAGAACGCATCGACGTCGCCGGCCATGAGCGCCGCATACGCAGCGCTCGGATCGGAGATGAATTTGAATATCGCCTTGCCGAGACGCGGCCGCCCGCCCCAGTAGTCATCGTTCCCCTCGAGGACCAGCGCATCGCCACGCCGCCACTCGACGAAGCGAAAAGGGCCGGTGCCGATCGGCCGCGTCGCATTGGTCGCGGCGGTGCGCGGCTCGACCATGACGAAGGCGCCCCAGGCGAGCGATTGCAGCAGGCCACCGGAGCGCCGGTGGAGCGACAGACGCAGCGTTAGCGCATCGAGCGCCTCTACGGCGCTGATCGCGGAAATCCTGGCGCGCTGCGGATTCAGCGAGTCGGGCGCGAGCGCGCGCTCGAGCGAGTACTTGGCAGTGTCCGCGTCGAAGCGGGCGCCGTCGTGAAAGCGCACCCCGTCGCGCAGATGGAACGTGTATGAGAGGCCATCGGCCGCGATGTCCCAGGAAGTGGCGAGGCACGGACGCACCGAGCCGTCGGCGGCCAACTGCACCAGCCCCTCGAACAGATTCGCATACAAGCCTTCCGAGATCGCGGCGGCCGGATTTGCCGTCGGATCGAGCACCGGCGGCTCGAGCTGCATGCCCACGGTCACGGTATCCGTGGCGCGTGCGGCCGGCGCAGCACACGCGAGCCCCAGCAGCGCGAGCGAGGCTCCGAGCAGCGCCGCGCGCGGCCCTCGCCGCTTCGGCCTCATGCGCTCCTTGAGAGGAGCGATGCGGCGGCGAGCGCCATCACCTGGGCGGAGGCGACGAGGTCGTCGATGAGCACATACTCATCGGGCTGGTGAGCCATATCGAGAATACCCGGACCGTACGCGATGCAGTCGTGCAGCCTCCCCACGCGGTCGATGTGTTTCTGATCGTAGGTCCCCGGCGAGCAGATGAATTCGGGGTCACGGCCCATGACGCGGCGTATGGCGGCAGCCGCGGCGCGCGCGACGGGGCCGTTGCGGTCGCTCATCACGGGCTTGACCTCGAAAATATCCCGCAAGCTGTAGCTGAAGCCCGCACGCTCCTTGACCAGCCGCTCGAGGAGTTCGCGCACCTCGCCCTTCACGCCGTCGAGATCCTCCTCGATGAGCCAGCGGCGGTCGATGACGACGCGGCAGGAATCCGGGACGCACGGCGAGGGCAGCGCGCCGCCCGAGAGCTCCGGCAGACCGCCGTGAATCGAGTTGATGTTGAGCGTCGAGTGGCGCGCACCCGAGGGCACCACGGGCATGTCCGTCTTGCGCGCGGCGAGCCTCGGGTAAAGCTCCGTCTCGAAGCAGTCGAGTACGGCATTCATGTGGCGCACGGCGCAGTCGCCGAGAAATGGCATGGAGCCGTGCGCCATGCGTCCATGGGTTTCGATCTCCGCCCACCACACGCCGCGATGGCCGATACAGACACGGTCCACGTTCAAAGGCTCGGGAATGATGACGTGATCGACGCGCGGCGGCGAGAAGAAGCCGCGCTCGGCGAGATAATGCACGCCGCCGTAGCCGCCGGATTCCTCGTCCACCGTGCCCGAGATCTCGAGCGCGCCGGGAAAAGGCTCGCCCGAATCGATGAGAGCCTCCACGGCGACGATGGCAGCCGCGAGGCCGCCTTTCATGTCGCACGCGCCGCGGCCGAAGAGCTTGCCGTCGCGCACCGTTCCGGCAAAAGGCTCGAAGGTCCAGCCCGAGCCGGTCTGCACGACGTCGATGTGGCCGTTGAAGTGCACGCACGGTCCCGGCAATCCGCTCTCGCGGCGCGCGATGACATTGAGGCGCGGCCAACGCTCGCTGTCGCCGGGAGTCCCCTCGGCACGCACGTACCTGAGCCCGAAGCCGCGCCTCGCGAGCCGGCGGCCGATGAATTCCGCGCAGGGGCGATACGCTTCCCCGGGCGGATTCACCGTCGGAAAGCGGATCAGCTCCCGGGTGAGCTCAACGAGCTCTTGCCGGCGCCCCTCGACGCAGGTGCGCAGTCGGTCGATGAGCTCGGCGGATAAGGAAAGCTCGGCCATGCGCTACACGGAATGCCGGAGACGAGCCGCCGCGGCCCGAGCGCGCGCCTCATCCGCGAGCGTCGCGAGGCCGAGCTCGGCGTAAACGCGGGCGAGCGCGGCATTGACCGGCACGCCGTCCGGGTCCGCCGCACGACGCAGCTCCAGCATTTGTTGTGCGGCGGCGAATCGGCCGCTCTCGATCGCGGCGTCCAGAAGAATCTGTTCGAACAAGTCCCGCTGCGCATGGCTGCCCCCCACCTCGATCATGCGGGGCATCGCCCGGCCGAGCTCGCGCCACGCCCGGTCGTGGTCGCGGCGCGCGTACGCATGGAGTCCTTCGCTCGCAGGCAGCGCCACGTCCCGCCACACCTCGCGGGTGTGAGCCGGCGCGCTGTCCGCCCGCTGCCGCACCCCCTGAAGGAGCGTGTGCGCCTCGGCGCGCTCGGCCCGCGCGAGCCCGTAGAGGTATTGCAGCGTCAGGAACGGCTGCACCGTGTCCTCGGCACGCGCCGCGAGGTAATCGGCGAGCTGCTGCCAGCGGCGCCCCACATCGACGCCCGCCATCTCGATGCGCGCGAGCAGCGATACGGCGCCGACCTGGTCCTGCGAATACTCCTTGGCAACCCCCCAGCAATACCGGTCGTAGATCTCGAGGGCGTGGGCGAAGCGCCCCCGGCTGAGATCGAACAGCGCAGCGTGCCACCAGAGATGGGTGATCATGAAGGAGTTGAGATCCGTCCAGGTCGACGCGACGTCCTCGAGAAATCGCGCTCCCTCCTCGATTCGGCCCTGCGTCAGCATCACATGGGCGAGAGCATGCTGCGCCCAGGGCTCCTTGCGCTCGAGCTCGAGGGCTCGCCGGGCCGCGCGCTCCGCCTCGCGCGGCAGATGACATTCCTCGTAAGCAAAGGCGGCCATGCCGTGCGCGTATGCGACGTCGGCGTTGTGCTCGAGCACCTTGAGCGCCGCCCGCAGCATGGCCGGAAAGTCGCCCCGATTGAACTCGAGGTATTGCTCGAGCTTGAGCAGCACGAGATCGCGCGGGAACTCATCCGTCGCCTGTGCACAGGCGGCGAGCGCCCGCGGCACATCGTCGGCGATCCACGCACGCAGCACCTCGAGGTTGAGCTGCTCCCGGCGCGTGGCGTCCGGGGCGGTGCGCCCGGCGGCGGCCAAATACCGTGCAGCATGCAGAGGCGCCTGCGGCGCCTCGAGCAGCATCCAGAGGAAGCCCGCGTACACATTGGCGATACAGCAGTCCTCAGCCTCGTCCGCCGCGCGCACGATCCGCTCGGCGCGCGTCTCGTAAGCGAGAAATCCCACGACGAAATCGTCCACCGCCTGCAAGGTGCCGGAGGGTGCGGCGCTCAGAGCGTTGCCTAGACAGTCTCGCGGCATTGATCGATGATACCTAAGCCGTGGCGCGGGAGGCGCTCCAAGGCGGTGGCGACCGGCTAGAGCCGGGCTTGAAGGAAGGCCGCCACGTCGGCGGCCGAGCGCTCTGGAATCTCGATCTGCGGCAGATGGCCCACGTGCGGGTAGGTGATGAGCTTTGCCGCCGGGATGGCGGCCGCGAACTTGCGTGCGCTCGCCGGCTCGACCAGCACGTCGTTCTCACCGTTGATGACCAGAGTCGGCACCTTGATCTGGCCGAGAGCGGCCGCCGACGCGCGATTGACGCTTGCCGGGTCGAGCGACATCAGAATCGCGCGGTGCCCCGGCGCGCGCTGAAATTCCGCCCAGCGGTCGACGAAGGCGGGCGTGATCACCGACTTGTCGTACACGTCGATCTTCAGGCCTTCATCGATGAGCGGCCGGTTGTCGATGTTGCGCAAGAGCGCGCGGCCCAATCGGTACTGCAAGATCCGGAACGCCAGCGGGATCTTGGCCGGCGGCGTCTCGTTGGCAAACCCGCCCGCGTCGACGAGAATAAGCGCATTGAGCCGCTCCGGATGGCGCAGCGCCAGCTGCCAGGCGACGGATCCGCCCAGGGAGTTTCCCGCCACGGCGAATCTCGGCAAGCCGAGCTTCGCAGCGAACGCATCGACGAGATCCGCGAGCTTATCTGCGCTCAGCTGGTACCCCTCGGGCGCGCGCGTCAAACCGTGTCCGGGAAAGTCCAGGCGGATGATGTGATACTCGCCGCCGAGCTCGCGTACCCATCCGTCCCAGCTGGTGTACGAGTCCCCGAAGCCGTGCAGCAACACCAGGAGCGGCAGGGCCGGATTGCCCTCGTCCTCGTAATGCACGCGAAAGCCACCCGGCAGGTCCGCGAAGCGCGATGCGCCACCGGTGTATTTCGCCTCCAGCGCCTCGTACGGAATGTCGGGCCCGCGCAACTTGAGCCAGGCGAGCACGAGCACCAGCACCACGATCGCAACGACGATGCCGAGGATTCTCAAATCAGCGCTCCTGGTCGCCTCCCGAGCGGACCTCAGTACTTGTAATTGAAGCGAATGCCGAACATGGCAGGATCGCCCGCTTGAGCGACGTTCGCAGTGTTCAAGAAGAAATTCCGGGTGAGGTCATAGTCCCGGTTGAAAATATTCCTTCCCCACACAGTCAAGGTCCACGGCCCACCTGAGCCCGGGGACAAGGACAGGTTCGCGTTGGCGAGCCAGTATGCAGGGATGGTGAACGCGTTGCTGCCCAGCAGGAAGAACTGGCTGTACGTGTCGTGGAAGCTATAGTTGGACTCTGCGGTCAACTGATAATCACCCACCCTCCACGCATAGCTGAGGTCGCCGCCGTAGGTGTTCTTTGGAATGCTCTCGGGCCGTCCGTTGTAATTGACGGGCGGCTGCACCGTATTATCGATCAGGTTGCTGGTGTAGTAGCCCTCAACGAATCCGTAATACTGCGAGATCGACAAGCCGGGAAGCGGATGCCATTCCAGCTCGAGCTCCCCGCCGTCCAGTCTCGAGTCGGCATTCACGAAACGGCCGATGAGACCGTACACGGGGTCGTAGATCGTACCGAGGATTTGCTGATCCCGGTATCTGTAGTAGAAAGCCGCGGCATCGATTCGCAGCGTCGGCGTCACGTTCGACTTGACGCCAACCTCGTAGGCGGTGAGCTTCTCCGGCTCGAAGGGATCGGCTTGAGGGGCCGCAACCGTATTGTGCGCGGTGAACCCGCCCGATTTCACGCCGCGGCTGACGCTTCCGTACACGAGAGTCCCCGCCTGCGGGGTGTAATCCACCTCGAACTTTCCGGAGGGCAGGTTGGAGGTGATCGAGTGGTTGATGTCGGTGTTGAAGGGAACCACGGGCTCGATGAACCCGCTGGTTAAATTCACCAGCTCGCGCGTCTCATGATCCTCGCGCGCCCCGAGCGTTACCTTGAACGCGTCGTTGAACCGGTAGTTGACTTGACCGAACTCGCCGAAGGAATTCGCGTTCTGTCCGTAGTTCGTGAGTGCGATCCCGCCGTACGAGCCGGTCAAGTCCGAATAGAAATTCTCATCGAGCCGCTGATCCGAATAGAACACTCCGCCAACCCAAGAGAGCGGTCCCGTACCCACGGAGGCAATGCGCAACTCTTGTGAAATGACGTTGAGGTAGCTGCGGAAATACTCGTCGGAGTCGTCATACTGCGTCGCGTCCCAATCGCTGTACTCGCGCCGGATCATCCGGTTCCACGCGGTGATGCTGGTAATCTTGGCGGCGCCGAAATCGATGTTGCCGGTGAAATTGACGCCGTAGTTCTCGTTGTCGAGACCCGGCTTGGAGTTCGGGCTGATGCCGATCAGATTGGCAAAAGTCGGATTGAGCTGCCACCCGGTCACGTAGCGATCCGTATCCGCCGGTATGAGTGTGGCCGTACCCGGCGGAGAAGCCGGGTAGTTGTCCAAGAGGTGCAAGCCGATCTCCTCGGACTTGTCCTGCGCCCAGTAGGTCTCCAGCCGGAAATTGAACGCCTGCGTGGGATCGAACTCGAGTTGTCCGCGCAGGGCAACCTTGTCCTTGTTGCCCAGGCTGTCCCCGTTCAGGCGATTGTGCTGCCAGGCCCCGCCCTGCTCGGTGGCAAAAGACAGCCGCCCCGTCAACCCGTCGGCGATGCCCCCGGATACGAATCCCTGCCCGGTGAACTGGTTGAAGGAGCCGTATTCGACCGTGACGCCCGCGTGCGGGTCCGCCGTCGGCCGGTTGGTGATGAAATTGATCTCGCCGCCGGTGGTATTGCGTCCGTACAGAGTGCCCTGCGGCCCGTACAGCACTTCGACCCGATCAATGTCGAACAGGAGGCCCTGGGTCTGGATGGGCAATGCGAGCGCGACGTCGTCGATGCTCACCCCCACCGGGGATGCGTTGTTCGAGGTGTAGTCGATGAAGCCAACCCCGCGCAAGCGGAACTGCGGCTGACTGCTGCCGAAAGCCGGCTCGATCTGCAGGCTCGGGACCGCGTTCTGCAAGTCGTTGACGTTGGCGATGGACTTCGCCTCGAGGCTGCTCCCGGGTAGTACCGCCATGGCGATCCCGACGCTTTGCGCCGATTCCTCTCGGCGTTGGGCGGTCACCGTGATCTCCTCGAGGCCCCCCGCCTCCGCCGTGCTGTCGGCTGCCGGATCGGCAAAGCTCGCTTCGCCGGCCAACAGCGCGCCGGCACCCACCAAGATGCCGGCCCATCGTAAAGACATCCCCTCTCCCTTGTAAAAAGCGCGGCCAGCCGCAACAAACGACATCATCCCCGACGGATCATGCCTCAGGGAACTAACATTTATGAACTACGCGCTGCAAATCGGTTATGACGCGGCGGCCGCTCCGGCCGCCGCAGGAGCCGCCCATGAATGACACTTCGAGCGATGCATTGCACGTCGTCTGCGGCCACTGCGAGTCGGTGATACGCCTGCCGGCCGCACGCCTGGGCGAGGCGCCGCACTGCCCCAAATGTCACTTCGCCCTGTTCGAAGGCAAGCCCCTGAACCTCACCGAGGCGAGCTTTGCCCGGCACCTCGAGCGCAACGATCTGCCCCTGGTGGTGGATTTCTGGGCACCGTGGTGCGGTCCCTGCATCGCCATGGCGCCGCATTTCGAGACCGCGGCGCGCGAGCTCGAGCGCAAGATGCGATTCGCGAAACTGAACACTCAGGATGAGCCGGCGCCCGCCAACAAGCTCAACATACGCAGCATCCCCACCCTCATCGTATTTCGCCAGGGCAAGGAGCTGGCGCGCCAGTCCGGCGCCATGGATTCGGGCCGACTCGTGCGCTGGCTCGACAGCGTGGTGCAATAGCCTGGAGGCTAGGCCGCCGTGCGTTTAAAATGAGCAATGAGCGAAAACACCCTCCGCAAACCCGTGACGTTGCGGCGACTCCAGGAGATGTGCCGCGCCGGCGAGAAGATCGCCATGCTGACCTGCTACGACGCCTCATTCGCCCGCGCGCTCGATGATGCCGGCGTCGACGTCCTGTTGGTAGGCGACTCGCTCGGAATGGTGATCCAGGGCCATCCATCGACGTTGCCGGTTTCGATGGAGGACATGGAGTACCACACCCGCTGCGTGGCCCGCGGCACTGAAAGCGCCTGGATCATCGCCGACATGCCGTTCGGCTCCTATCAAGAGTCGATCGAGCAGGCGATTGGCAATGCCGCGCGTCTCATGAAGGCGGGCGCGCACATGGTGAAGCTCGAGGGCGGCGGCTGGACGGCGCCCTGCGTACGAGCACTCGTCGAGCGCGGCATTCCGGTCTGCGCTCACCTCGGATTCACACCCCAATCGGTGCATGCGCTGGGCGGTTACCGCATCCAGGGACGGGAAGATGCGGCGGCGAGCACGATGCGGCGGCAGGCCCAGGAGATCGCCGATGCCGGCGCCGGAATGCTGGTGATCGAGCTCACGCCGGCCGCGCTGGCGCGGGAGATTACCGCCGCACTATCGATCCCGGTCATCGGAATCGGCGCGGGAGCGGGCTGCAGCGGCCAGGTGCTCGTGCTGCATGACATGCTCGGCGTCACGCGGGGGAAGCAGCCGCGCTTCGTGCGGAATTTCGCCGAGTCCGGTCTATCGTCCGGCCACTCTGTCGACGCGGCCGTGCGGCTCTATGTGTCCGAGGTCAAGAGCGGGCGGTTTCCGGATGACGCGTTGCACGGCTACTGACATCGCGGCCCGATGCGCATTGCCCACACCATCAAAGAATTGCGCGCGGCTCTCGGCGGCGCGCCGCCGCCTGCCCTGGTTCCGACCATGGGAGGTCTGCATCAAGGGCACCTTTCTCTCGTCCGCATTGCACGGCGCCTCGGGCGTCCCGTCGTGGGCACGATCTTCGTCAACCGGCTGCAGTTCGCGCCGTCCGACGACTTCGACCGCTATCCGCGCACCCTGTCTCGGGACATCGAGCTCCTCGAAGCCGAGGGCTGCGACGTTCTGTTCGCGCCCGCGGAAGGCGAGATGTATCCAGAGGCGCAAAGCTACCTCGTTCGTCCGCCGCCGGAGCTGGCCGATATGCTCGAAGGCGAATTTCGTCCAGGTTTTTTCGCGGGAGTCTGCACCGTCGTCCTGAAGCTCTGCAACATCGTGCAGCCGGGATTTGCTGTGTTCGGCAAGAAGGACTATCAGCAACTGCTGGTGATTCGCAACATGGTGCAGCAGCTCGCGTTGCCGATCGAGGTGATCGGCGGCGAAACCATACGGGAATCGGACGGGCTCGCGATGTCCTCGCGCAATGTGTATCTGAGCGCCGCCCAACGCGCCGAGGCGCGAGAGTTGCAGGCCGCTCTCTCGCGAACCGCGGCAGCAATCCGTTCCGGAGAGCACGACTGGCATGGTTTGCAGCAAGAGGCAATCGACGCTTTGAGGAAGCGTGGGTGGACACCGAACTACGTGGCGATTCGACGGAAGGACAACTTGCTCGAGCCGGCCGCCGGCGCACCGCTCGTCGTGCTCGCTGCGGGCACTCTCGGAACGACGCGGCTGATCGACAATCTCGAAATCGGCTCGTGATTCGAGAGCTCGCGGGCGGGAGCGGTCTTTTAGTCGCAGTCCTAACGCGAAACCCTGGGCTTCGTGGCGATCAATGCCGCCAGCGTCAGCACTCCCGAGCCCGACAAATACAATCCCACGGAGCCCACGCCATGAGCCTGCGCGAGTCGGCTCGCGATATAGGGCGCGAGCGACGCGCCGAGAATGCCCGCGAGGTTGAACGCCAGCGAGCTGCCCGTGTAGCGCACGGCAGTCGGAAACAGTGCGGCAAGGGCGCTCGACGTCGGTCCATAGGTGAGTCCCGTCAACGCAAAGCCGAGCACGAGGAACGCAGTCACCCGAGGCGTGTCGTGCGAACCGAATAGCGGTGCAAAGGCAAAGCCGAACGCGATGATCCCCAAGGTGGCGATGATGAGCATTCCGCGCCCGCCAATGCGGTCGGCTGCGGCCGCCGAGATCGGAATCGTCAATGCGAAAAACAGCACGCCGATCATCTGCAGGATGAGATAATCGCCGCGCGCGAATCCGAGGCCATTGGTCGCCCAGTTCAGGGCAAATACGGTCATGAGATAGAACACGAGAAACGTGGTGACGGTCCCGAGCGTTCCCAAGATGAGCTCGCGCGAATGCCGCGATACCACGGTGACGAGCGGCACCCGCACCTGCTCGCCGCGCTCCATGGCGCGGCGAAACTCCGGAGTCTCGACGAGCTGCAAACGCACGTAGAGACCGACCAGCACCAGCGCGGCGCTTGCGAGAAAGGGTATGCGCCAGCCCCAGGCGAGTATCTCCGCGCTGCCCAGATGCGAGCCGATCAAAAGGAACACCCCGTTCGAGCAGATGAAGCCGAGCGGCGCTCCGTATTGCGGGAAGCTGCCGTACCAGGCGAGCTTGGGGGCCGGCGCGTTCTCCGTGGCGAGCAACACTGCTCCGCCCCATTCGCCGCCCAATCCCAGACCCTGCCCGAAACGGCACAGCGCGAGCAGCGTCGGCGCGAGCACGCCGATGGAAGCATAGGTGGGCAGGAGGCCGATGAGCACGGTCGACACGCCCATGGTGAGCAGCGCGGTGACGAGAGTCGCCTTGCGCCCGATGCGATCGCCGAAATGGCCGAACAAGGCCGAGCCGATGGGGCGCGCGATGAACGCCAGTGCGAAGGTCGCCAAGGACTGCAGGGTCGCGGTAGCTGCATCCTGCTTCGGAAAAAACAGCGTCGGAAACACGAGCACCGCAGCCATGGCATAGATGTAGAAATCGAAGAACTCGATGGTCGTGCCGATCATGCTCGCGAAGAGAATGCGGCGCGTGGGGAGCGAGGCCATCTGCTAGCTTAACTCGATGGTCCCCTCGCCTCGTTGTTCAGCTTGATGAAGTCGTCGGGCGCGACCTCGGTGCCTGCAGCACGGCGGCGCGCCGTTCGCCGGCGGCCACGCGGGAGCCCTACCGCGGACTCAGCTCCGCGCGGACCGCGGCGAGGCCAACGGGCACGCGCCCACCGGGTGTGCGCGGAGCGGCGAGGTCCGCCGCATCAGCGCGGCCGACCAGGAATCGACGGAGCAGGATGGCCGCCGCCCCCGCCATGACCGCCGCCCCCAGGACGACCGCCGCCGACGGGACGACCGCCCCCGTCAGGGTGACCACCGCCGTCGTGGCCGTGACCGCCGGGCGGCGGGCCGACATGATAGCGTCCGCCCCAGCCCCCGTAGTCGTAGCCATAGGGCTCATAGTAGTCGCCGACATATCCCACCCCGGCGTACCCGTCCCCATAGTAGCCGCCTCCGCCGACGCCGACGGTGCAGGAAGCAAGCATGGCGAACCCCGCGAAGAGGGCTGCGGCCGCGACCAACCCGCGCACGCGCGAACCGCTCACGGTGCTCCTCCGGTCTGCGGCAAAGCCGGGGTGGTCGGGTGCGCCGGATCCTCCTCGCTATCCGCCGCGGTCCACTCCATCAGGCCGACGGGCGCGCCGAAGGGATCGGCAATGACGGCGACATGACCGCCGTGCCGATCGACGAAAGGCTCCACGAGGACGCGTCCGCCGAGCGCCACGGCCTGTGCCGTAGCCTGTTGTGTGTCGATGACCCGAACGAAATTGAGCCAGTGCGGATGCCGGTGTCCCGGGGGCAAGCTGTGGATCCCCGCTCGGGCATAGTCGTCGCTCGCGAGAATCACGTGCTGGGCCCCGTCGTCGCTCGGTAGATCGTAGACCTCGTAGCCGAAGACTGCCTGGTAGAAGTCCGCGCTTCGCGCCGGATCGCTCGAGAGCAGCGAGCTCCAGATCCATTCGCCGGGCGTCGCCAGATAGTCGGCAGAGTCCCCCGTGGACGAGGAGAGCATCGCGAACACGGCACCCTCGGGGTCCGCGAATATCGCCTGGCTGCCGCGGCGCGGGTAGGTCTTCGGCGGCGCGAGACTTTTCGCGCCGTGCGCGAGCGCGAGTTTGTCGGCGGCCTCGAGATCGGGAACGGCGATGAAGGTGAGCCAACCCGGTTGACGCTTCTGGCCCGTGGGGATCGGTCGCTGCACGATGCCCCCGATCGGCCGCCCGCCGAGCAGCGCGACGGCATACTCCGGTCGAATCTGCTGGAACGCCCAGCTGAACATGCCGCTGTAGAAATGCTCCGCGCCGGCAAGGTCGGGCGTGACTAGATCAACCCAGACGACCTTGCCGGGATGCCGTTCGATGGTGCCGGTGCCGCCGATCGGCGGCACCTCGAATGGGGGATCGGCGAAGGCCGCCGCCGGAGCGAGCAGACAGCAGATGAGTGCGATAGCCAAGCCGCGCGGCATCCGGCGCTTCATTCGAACAAGCTGAACTCGCATTGCGACTCTCCGGTACGCTCGTCCTCGCGGCACTGCGCAGCGAGGGGGCGGCGAGCAACCGAGGTATCCTCCTCTTGTGCAGAACGCGGGTCTGTACGGTTGCGCACGCAGCGGACGTGGGATAAAGCCTACGCGCCGAGCGGCGCGGCCGCGCGCGGGCAGCGCGGGCGGCGATGCAATAAGCGCGACGCTGGTATTTCGCGCGCATGCGATGCAGTCTTGAGGACCAGACACTTCCTTGCCGAGGCCAAGAATGTCCATCAATACAAAAAAATTCAGGGTGCGCGAAGACAGCCGCGTCGATCTGAAGAAATGGCCCACACGCGTCGATCCGCTCTACAAGAGCGACGACGATTACCAGAAATTGCTGAAGGATCACGTCAAGAAGCTGAGCTCGCAGCAGGAGCTCCTCTACGCGTCGAGCTCGTATGCGGTGCTTTTGATATTTCAAGCCTTGGACGCGGCCGGCAAGGACGGGGCGATCTCGCACGTGATGTCGGGGGTCAATCCACAGGGCTGCGACGTGCACAGCTTCAAGCACCCCAGCCCGACCGAGCTCAAGCACGACTTTCTGTGGCGAACCACCCTCCCTCTTCCGGAGCGCGGCAAGATCGGAATCTTCAACCGCTCTTATTACGAGGAAGTACTGATCGTGCGCGTGCATCCGGGAATTCTGCGCGCGGAGAGCGTGCCGGGCGCCGACGACGAGAAAGCCTTCTGGGACGAGCGTTATCACTCGATCCGCGGGCTGGAGCGGCACCTCGACCGCAACGGCACGCGCATTCTCAAGTTCTTCCTGCATCTGTCCAAGGAGGAGCAGCGCAGGCGCTTCATCGCGCGCATTGATGACCCGGAAAAGAACTGGAAATTCAGCGAGGCGGACATTCAGGAGCGCGGGTACTGGAAGGATTACACGAAGGCCTACGAGAAATGCCTCTCTGCCACCAGCACGAAGCATGCGCCCTGGTACGTCGTGCCCGCCGATGACAAGCTAAACGCGCGTCTCATCGTCTCCCATATCCTGCTCGAGACATTCGCCGAACTGAAGCTCAAATTTCCGAAATCGCCCGCCGAGCGACGGCAGGAGCTTTTGAAGCTGCGCAAACAGCTGGAGAAGTGACCGGACGTCGCACGCCGGGCAGCACGGGCGCCGGGCGCGGTATTTAGCGGCGCAATACCAGCTCGCCTCAGGGCACGAGAACTGCGGCGCCCTCGAAGCGGCCGGCACGCAGGTCCGCGAGTGCCTCGTTCGCCCGGTCGAGGGGATAGGGTGTGGTGCGCGTCGCGATGCCGATCTGCGGCACCAGTTTCAGAAACTCGGCGCCGTCTTTGCGGGTGAGATTCGCCACGGAGAGAAGCTCGCGCTCCTCCCAGAGCAAGCGGTAAGGCAACGCGGGAATGTCGCTCATATGGATGCCCGCGCATACCACCCGGCCACCCTTGCGTACGGCCTCGAGAGCGAGAGGCACCAGATCGCCGACCGGAGCGAAGATGATGGCGGCATCGAGCGGCTCCGGCGGCGTATCCTCGGAGGCGCCCGCCCATACCGCGCCGAGCGAGCGCGCGAACTCCTGCGTGCGCGAGTCCCCGCGGCGCGTGAAGGCGAACACCGAGCGGCCTTGCCAACGTGCGACCTGCGCGAGTATGTGGGCCGCCGCCCCGAACCCGTAGAGGCCGAGGCGCTGCGCCTCGCCCGCGATGACAAGGGCCCGCCAGCCGATCAATCCCGCACACATGAGCGGCGCGAGCGATGCATCGCTACCCTGCTCGCCCAGCGCAAACGCAAATCGCGCATCGGCGAGGACGGCGGTGGCATAGCCGCCGTCGCGCGTGTAGCCGGTGAACAGGGGCCGGTCGCACAGGTTCTCGCGACCCATCAGACAATAGGGACAGGTGCCGTCGGTAAATCCCAGCCAGCCGACGCCGACACGCTGGCCGATCTCGAGGCCGCTCACGTCGCGTCCCAGCGCCGCGACCCGTCCGATGATCTCGTGACCCGGCACGATGGGAAGGCTCGCGTGGTCGAGCTCGCCGTCGACAACGTGCAGGTCCGTGCGGCACACGCCGCAGGCGTGCACGTCGATACGGATCTCGTCTCGTCCGGGTTCTCGGTCGGGCAGCTCGACCGGGACGAGCGGGGTGTGCGGCTGCCTCAACTGCATGGCGCGCATCAGGACATGCTGGGCGGTCCGGCGAGCGTCGTCAACGCCGCGGTGATCAGAAGGATCAGCCCCGCCACGACCATCTCGGCGCCGATGGAGCGGCGCAAGCTGCGCACCGCGAGCGCATCCCCGGCAACGATCCGCGGCACGAGACGCAGCTTGTTCCACGCCGCCAGGGCGAGAAGGCACGCGACGAGCGCGATTTTCGCGCAAGCGAGGCATCCGTAGCCGCTGGTCCACAACTCCGACAGGCTGCCGAGCAGGATCCAGAGAACCGCGGCGCCGGCCGCCAGCAACACGCCCACGAGGGCCATCGCGATCCGGCCGAAGCGCGCGGCAACGGCGCCCAGCCGGCGCGGCTCACGGCAGCGCGCCAGGATTGCCAGCGGCCCGAGCGCTCCGAGCCAGAAAGCAACCGCCAGCACGTGAACGCCCAGAAGCAAGGGCGTCGCATCTTGAGCCGCGGCGCGTGCATGTCCCACCCAGGCAAACGAAGTCGCGGCCACGGCGGCACCGACGATCGCGAGCCACCCCGCACGGCCGTAGCGTGCGACAGCCGGGACCGCGAGCAGCAATCCGCCGGCGCGGATCGCCGCCGCCCGGCCCTCCCCGCCGTGCCACACCATCGCGAGCAGCCGGGCATCGAGCATGCCCGCCGCGTCCTCGCTCATCGAGGCGGCGGTGAGCAGCACGCGCGCCGCACTCGCCGCGATGGCCACCACGACGAGAATGCAAAGAGGTCGCGCGATCGCGAGCCGATCCGCAGACTCGAGGAACGAGCGGCTGTACGCGAGGAAAAATACGCCGCCCGCGGCGCCCAGGGTGGCGGCGTAGAGCGCGGCCTTCACGAGCACCGCCGCGCCATCCCAGATGCCGACGTTCACTTGAGTTTTGACACCCGGAGCGAGTGCGGTCAGTGTGCGCCCGTCACGACGAACGAGAACGTGCCCTTGACCACGTGACCGTCGTCGACCGTGAGCGCGCTCCATTGCACGCGATACGTGGCCGGGACGAGCGCCGGCAGCGCCACGCTCACCGTGGCCGCGGCCGCGGCCGCCGCGCCTCGATCGAGCGCGATCGGAATATCCTTGCCGTCGGCGGACAACTTCAGCACCCCGAGCTGCACCGCTTCGTTGAACCGCAGCGTCAATTGTTTCGGCGCAGCGGCAAGTTGCTCGTCCGCCGCGGGTGCCGTGCTCAGCAGTTTCGCATGCGCGAGTGCCGCGAGCGGCAGCAGCCCTGCCGCGGCGATGCACGCCAGCCACATACCTTTCCTCATGATCCACCCTCCGGTTAGGCGCTTCCCGCGCTGTGGGGGACGCAGTTCTCAAGCCTAGCCGAGAATCGGCCGATCCGCGTGTATTATCGCCGCACGAGTGCTATGTTTTGGGCACGGCCATGCGGTTCCATCGACTATCGAAGCTTCTGCTGACGCTCATCCTCGCGGCTTCGCTGCCGCTGCGAGTCTATGCAGTTTCCTGTGAGTCGCCCGTGGCGGGCGCTCCCCACCACGCGCAAGCCGCCGGCATCGCGCAAGCCGCCAATCACGGCACGCACTGCGAGCACGGCTCGACGAGCGGCCACGGCACCACCTGCGACTGCTGCGGCGTAGCCGTCGCTGCGGCTCCCCCGAGCTGGGCGCTGCCTCACGATTCTCCATCCGCCGTCCTAGCACGGCTCATCAGTCACTCTCCCGTCCTCACCCTCGATCGACTCGACCGTCCGCCGCGCCTGCCGGCTTGACGCTGAAGCCGCCGCGCGCGGAGCACAAGCCGCGCCCGGCCAGTCTTTCGATTGCATGAGGAAGGCCCATGAACATTACTATTCCGTGGACGCGGGGAATCGCGGCGTACGGCGCGCTGGCGAGCGCACTGCTGCTCGCCGCGTGCGCCCATTTTTCGCAGGACGGGGGCTTCGACGCCGTGGCGCGCGCCGCCGAGCCGCGCATCGGACAGAAAGCTCTGTGGAAGCGCACGCAGGAAGATCAAGCCGCGGCGGAGCACGATACCCAAGAGATGCTCGCCCGGCCGCTGTCGGCGGACGACGCCGTTCGGATCGCGCTCCTCAATAACGGCTCGCTCCAGGCCGCGTTCGCCGAGCTTGGCATTGCGGAAGCCGATGTGGTTGAGTCCGGCAGGCCCCCGAATCCGCGCTTCACGGTGCGCCGCTCGAGCGCTCAGCGGCTGAACGACGTCGAGGAGACGGTGACTTTGAGCGTACTCGCGCTGCTCGCCGCGCCCTATGTTCACGGCATCGAAAAGCAGCGCTTCGCCGCGGTCCAGGCAAGCTGTGCCGCCGAGATCGTGCAGGTGGCGGCGCGCACCCGCGCAGCCTACTTCATGGCGCTCGCCGCCCGCGAAACCGCACACGATCGGCGCGAGGTCGAAAAGGCGGCCGAGGCCGGAGCGGAGCTCGCGCGGCGCATGCGTCAGGCCGGCAACTGGAACCCGCTCGATGAGGCGCGCGAGCGCAGCTTTCACACGGAGGCTGCGCTCGAGCTCGATCGAGCGCGGCTCGCCGAGATCTTGGCGCGCGAGGAATTGATCGAATCGCTCGGCGTGGACATCGCGCCGGAAAAGCTCGAGCTGGCCGACCGTCTGCCGGATGTGCCGCCGTCGATCGAGGATCTTGCGGACATCGAGCGCACCGCGCTCGACAACCGCCTCGACCTCACGGCGATGCGCGCGAGCCTCGAGGCCCTCGCGAGGAACTTGCACCTCACCCGTGCGACCCGGTTCGTGAATGTCCTCGACGCCGGGCCGACGCGCGTGCAGCAGGGACCGAGCTCGGCGCCGTACGAGAATGGCTTCGAGGTCACTCTCGAGGTGCCGATCTTCGACAGCGGAGCGCCGCGGGTGCGCAAGGCCGAGGCCCGCTATCGCCAAGCACTGGCGCGCTACGGTCAGGCAGCGATCGAGGCGCACGCGCAAGTGCGCAAGGCCTATGCGCGTCTCTCCGCGGCGCACGACATCGCCCTGCGCCAGCGCGACGAGATGCTGCCGCTGCAAAAATCCGTCGCCGAGCAGGATCGGCTGCGCTACGACGCCGGCCAGATCGGCGTGTTCGAACTGCTCGCCGACTCGCGCATGGAGATTGCGGGCGTGAGCGGCTACATACAAAGCGTGCGCGATTTCTGGGTCGCCCGCTCATCCCTCGACGCAGCCCTCGCCGGCGCAGTGCCGCAGCCTTAGGAGATACCCATGGTGACACGACGACATTTATTCACCGGCGTGGCCGCGCTCGCCTCGGCCGCGGTCGGCAAGTCCGCCCTGGCGGCACTACCCGAGATCGTCTCCTCGACCGCAACGGCCACGCGCACCCCTCTGATGCCGCCCAGCGGGCGGCCCTATCGACCGGTGGCGACGCTCAACGGCTGGACACTTCCCTGGCGCCAGCGCAACGGAGTGAAGGAGTTTCATCTGGTGGCCGAGCGCGTGGTGCGGGAGATCGCGCCCGGGATGAAAGCCAATCTCTGGGGCTACAACGGACAGTCGCCGGGGCCCACCATCGAGGTCGTCGAGGGCGACCGGGTGCGGCTGTTCGTCTCCAATCGCCTGTCCGAGGCCACCAGCATTCACTGGCACGGCCAGCGGCTGCCCAACGGCATGGACGGCGTGTCGGGACTCAATCAGCCGTCCATCAAGCCGGGGCAGACCTTCGTGTACGAGTTCCGCGCGGAGCGTGCCGGAACCTTCATGTATCACCCGCACGCGGACGAGACCACGCAGATGGCGATGGGCATGATGGGCTCCTGGGTCACGCATCCGGCCGACCCGCATGCCATGGCGGTCGACCGTGACTATGTATTTCTTCTCAATGCCTACGACATCGATCCCGGGAGCTTCACACCGCGGGTGAGCACCATGCTCGATTTCAATCTCTGGACCTTCAACAGCCGTGCGTTTCCCGGCGTCGATCCCATGGTCGCGCGGCAGGGCGAGCGCGTGCGCGTCCGCATCGGCAACCTGAGCATGACCAATCATCCGATACACCTGCATGGGCACGAATTCGAGGTCGCGGGCACCGGCGGCGGATGGATCGCGCCGAGCGCTCGATGGCCCGAAGTCACGACGGACATCGCCGTCGGCCAGATGCGTGCCATCGAATTCACGGCGCGGGCGCCGGGCGACTGGGCCTTTCATTGCCACAAGGCTCACCACACCATGAACGCCATGGGCCATCGCGTGCCCACCATGATCGGTGTCGATCAATCCGACCTCGAGCAGAAGATCGCCGCGCTCGTTCCGAACTACATGAGCGCCGGCGACATGCAGAACATGGACCAGCCGATGCCCCTGCCCGACAACACGCTGCCCATGATGGGCGGCGGCGGTCCTTACGGCAGTATCGAAATGGGGGGCATGTTCACCATGGTCAAGATCCGGCCCGATATCGCACCGGGAGATTACCGGGATCCGGGCTGGTATCGGCCGCCCCCGTACAGCGTTGCCTATCTCTGGAAGGGCGAGCCCCCGCCCATTTCGGCGGCGCCGTAGAATACTCGCATGACTCACCACGCCCTCTCGCCGACGCTCGCGGTGTTCCTGCTCGCGAGCCTGGTGCTCGCCGTGACCCCCGGCCCGGGCGTGATTTACCTCGTGACCCGCACGCTCGCCGGAGGCCGCCGCGCGGGGCTCGCATCGGTCGGCGGCGTGGCGCTCGGCAACCTTGGCAATGCCGCGCGCGCCTCGGCGTGCGGCCGGTCATGGCGCGCCTCGCGGGGCTCTCTTTCATCGCGCTGGGACTCGTCGGCGCCTGCAGCGACACGCGCTCGGCGCGGTGAACCAGCCGGCGACCGGCTAGTGGCGCGCGGGACGCTCCTCGCGCAGACGGTCCGTGGTGTAAATGAACAGGCTGTTGCCGAGGATGCTGATGGCAAAGAGCGCGAGCGAGGCGGGCAGCGCCTCGAGCACCTCGTGCAGGCCCAGCCAGGTCACAGGCGCGTCGAGCCAGTGGCCGAGTGCCGCGCGCCAGCCCGTCAAGCCGTCGGGGCCCGCGAAGTGCGCGAGCGCGGCGCGCATGCCGTCGTTCACGCCGACGTGCGTCCACTCTCCGTTCTGGAACCAGCGGTAGACCTGGAATCCCAGCAGGCCGAGGAACGCGATCAGATAGCCGTACGCCACGATCGCGCCGATCACGCTGCCCAATCGCAAGACGGCGTCGCGCGCACTCACGGTCGCGCGGGCGCTCACGGTGTCGCTCCGGCGCTCGGGCAGCCTTTGACTTCCAGCCGCTGAATGCGCCCCGTCTCACTCTGCAGATCGCTCGGCTTGAGCACGCTGTCGGTGGGTTTCAGATCGATGTCGATCCAGTACACATCGCCGGTGCGCTTTCGATCGGCAATGCCCGGATTGAATCCGAGCGCCTGTGCCTGCGCCACCCGCGTTTGCGCGCGCTTCTGATCGCCATAGAGCCCGAGCGAGATCACCGAGCTCTCGTTCGGACCCGGCATCTCCAGCGCGTCCTCGATACCGGCGGCCTTGAGCTTGGCTAACATTTGCTCGCTCGAGCGGGCGGGCGGAATCGACAGATAGACCCACACGCCCGCCCAGACCTCGCCCTCGGCGACCCGTTGCCGCGGATCGTAGCCGCCGCTGCGCAAGGTGCTCGCAGCATGCGCGGTCTCGGACACGTCGCGAAAAGGCCCCACGCTGATGCAACGCTTCACGTTCGTGAGGAGCGCGGCCGACGCCGAGCTCGGCGCAGCGACAGCCGGCGTGGCGACGCCCGGCGTATCGGCGCCCGCGCCGGCGCCGACGATGCCGGCTGCCCCCGAGGAGCTCGCCTGATCGTCATTCGCGGCCGCTGCGGCGCGCTGCGACCCGGGAACCTCGGAAGTGAGCTTGAGCGTGGCGGCGGGCGATGCGGCGCCCGCCGCCTCCGGATGCGCGATGCCGCGCGTCCACAGGAAATAGCCCACGTTGGCGAGGGCCAGAAGCACCACGATGCTCTTCAACAAGGTCACGGGTCACCCGCGAGCAAACGCAAGCTCGCCTCGCCGGACATGAATTTTTCGAGATGGCCGCCGCTCTCGAGCAGCAGTCCCCCGTCCTCGTCCACGCCGCACGCGATACCCTCGACGGTGCGCTGTGCGAGCAATACTCGCGCCGCACGGCCCCGAAGCGCATCGAGCGAGCGCCATTCGTCCCGGAACGCCTCGAAGCCGTGGCGCTCGAACAGCGGAAGCATACTCAAAAGCTGATCCAAGAGTGCCGCCGCGAGAGCATTGCGCGCGATGGGCGGTGGACACGCCTCGTCGAGGGCGGCGAGCCCATTGCTCCCGATCCGGGTCCGCGACTCCTCGGACAGATGTAAATTGAGCCCGACGCCCACGACCACGTGCGCCGTGCCGCCAGAGCTCTTGGTCTCGACCAGCACACCGCCGATCTTCCGGTCCGCGAACCAAAGGTCGTTCGGCCATTTCAACAGGATACCGCGCGCCCCGAGCCCGCCAAGCGCGCGGGAGACGGCCACGCCCACGGCCAGGCTCAAGCTCGAATCACGCAGCGCGGCGTCGCTGAATGTCCAGCCGAGCGACAGGGCGAGGCTCGCGCCGAAGGGCGATATCCAGCGCCGCCCCTGCCGTCCACGGCCGGCGCGCTGCAGCTCCGCGAGTGCGGCATCCGCGACGGCAGCGGGGGGGGCGGGCCGTTCCAGCAGCCGGGTATTGGTGGAGTCGACCTCGAACAGCACTTCGAGCCGGCGCAGCCGGCCCGCGGTCTCCTCGCGCATAGCCGCACGGATCGCATCGGCATCGAGAAGTTCGAGGCGGGTCCCCACCTCGAGCCGAAAGCCCTGCGGTGAAGCGGCGATGTCGATGCCGAGTGCCCGCAGCTGCTCGATGCCGCTATCGATGTCGAGCTCTTTGGCATCGAGGGCGCGCGCGAGCCAGGTCCCCGAGCGCGGTCTGCCCTGCGCGAGCAACGCGAGCAACGGGCGCCTGAGGTCTAAGCCGTGCGTGAGCGGAACAGCCATAGTCGTTGAACGCGATGTTCATTGCCGGCCAGCATGCGCGCGATATTCCCCCGATGGGTGAAGACCACGAAGATCTCGATGGCCGCACAGAAACAGAGCAGAGCCGCGTTGCCCGGCTCGAGGAAATACACGAAGGCGACGAGCGCGGCGCCCGCAAGCATGCTCGCGAGCCCCACGTATCCGCTGAGCACGAGTACGACGAACCAGCTTCCCAGGACGGGCAGGAGCAGCCGCGGGTCGAGCGCACCGACGACGCCGACCATGGTCGCGACGCCCTTGCCGCCGCGAAAGCCGAACCACACCGGATACACGTGGCCGACGATGACGGCGAAGCCGCAGGCGAGCGTAAGCAATGCGCGAGGAATCTCGGGGTCCAGGGGGACGCCCGGCAAGGACGCCTGCGGGAGATACAGCACCGCGAGCACCCCTTTGCCGATGTCTATGACCAGCACCGAGAGAGCGAACAGCTTGCCCTGCGTGCGCAGCGCATTCGTGGCACCGGCATTGCCGCTGCCCGTACGGCGGATATCGACGCCGCGCAAACGCCCCAGCACGAGACTGCCGAGCAGTGCGCCCAGCAGATACGCGAGGAGCGTCTTTACCGAGAGTTCCAGCATACGGCGATTATGACATCAGACGCGCACGGCTAGTGGCGCACGGCTAACGGTCCGGCGCTAGAGGCGCGGCGGCAGATGCACCTCGGCGAGCATGCAGCGCACGCCGCCGCCGCCGAATCGCTCGATGACCGGAATCTCGGCCGCCAGCACATTGCCGTGCTTCTCGAGCGTGCGCCGCTGGTGGGCATCGAGACTTCCCCATGCCGTGGTGGACAGGGCGATCACCCGCGAGCCGGGCGGCGCAAGCTCGAGCACATTGCCCGCGAAAGCCTGCATCTGCCCGAGGGAGATCTCGACGATTTCCCGGCCGCCCGCGACGAGCGTCGCGCGCACGGCGTCGCGGGAGCGGGTCTCCACGATGGATTCGGCGCACAGCACGGCAAAGCCCTCGCCGATGGCCATCATCACATTGGTGTGGTAGATGGGCTTGCCGCGGTCGACGGACTCGAACGTCACCAGCTCGTAATCGAGCTGCTGCGCGAACTCGCCCAGCGCATCGAGATCGGTCCGCGGAGAGATGTTCGCATAGGCGAGACGCCGCGGCCGATCGAGCACCAGGCTGCCCGTCCCCTCGAGGTACTGGCCGAGCTCCTCGTGATGGCACAGATCCACCGTGCGCGTGATGCGAAATGCACCGGCGGCGGCGACCTCGGAGAGCACCTCGTCCCGGCGCTCCAGGCGGCGGTTGGGCGCCATCATCGGATAGAGCACTACCGTGCCGTCGCGATGAAAGCTCACCCAGTTGTTCGGGAAAATCGCATCCGGTTTCGCGGGGTGCACCGTATCGTGAGCAACCACGACCTGCACGCCGGCGCGCACGAGGCCCTCGGCCAACGTGTCGAACTCGGCCAGCGACGCCCCGTGGATGGCGGCCGCATCTGCGCCTTGCGGCAAAGTATTCTCTTGGAACACGTTGCTCGCGGCCGTTTGCGGATTGAATCCGAACCGGGCCGGCCGCACCATCAGCACGGCCGCTGCGCTCTGCGGTTCCTTGTGGGGCGCGGATACGAGCATCAAGCTAAACTATATCAGGCTGCGCGCGGGATCAGGCGCCCGAGGCCGCTGCGGCTCGGGCCGGGCATCCTACGCGCGCGAGCGCGCATTCGAAGAAACGAGGGAAAAGAAGTTGCCGCTTGCATTGAAGAAACTCGTACTCGCGACGTTGCTGACCGCGGCCTCGAGCGTCCCCGCTCGGAGTGCGAATCCGCGCGCCGAGGAGCCGACTAAGGCCGCGGGCGGCTATGATTTCAGCTTCGACACGCTCCTCGAGGAAGCGAAAGGACTGGCGGGAAAACCCTACGCTCCGCAGCGCAGCACCCTGCCCGCCGGGATCGATAAGCTCAGCCCGGAGCAATACCGCAGCATCCACTTCGATCGCGAGGCCGCGATCTGGCGCCGCGAGGGCTTGCCGTTCCGCCTCGAGCTGTTGCGGGCGTACTTCAACCAGAAGGCGCCGCCGGTGACCGTGTCGACGGTCGAGGGCGGCACCGCACGCGACCTCATCGCCACTCCGGCCATGTTCCAGATCGCGCCCTCGGTCACTCAACTCGGCACGGTGTCGCTGCCCCTGTCGGGATTTCGTCTGGTGACTCAGCTCAACTCGAAGAAGACCTGGGACGAGTTCCTGGTATTCCAAGGTGCGAGCTATTTCCGGGGCGTCGCGAAGGGCCTTCTGTATGGGCTGTCGGCGCGCGGGCTCGCCATCAATACCGCCGAGCCTGTGGGCGAGGAATTCCCGGCGTTCACGCATTTCTGGATCGAGCGGCCGGCGCCGCGCGCGACCGCCATCGTGATCGATGCCCTGCTCGAGAGCGAATCCATCACGGGCGCCTACCGCTTCACCGTACAGCCGGGCCTCGTCACCGTCATGGACGTGACGTGCACGCTATTTCCGCGCACCGATCTACACGTCGTCGGGATGGCACCCCTCACCTCCATGTTTCTGTTCGACGAGACCAACCGCGGCCGGCTCGACGACTACCGCCCCGAGGTGCACGACTCGGACGGGCTGCAAATCACCTCGAGCACCGGCGAGCACGTCTTCCGCCAACTCGCCAATCCCACCAAACTCCAGGTGTCGACGTTCACGACTCGCCCGCCGGAGGGGTTCGGTCTCGTGCAGCGCTCGCGCGATCAGAGCGATTTTCAGGATTTCGATGATCAGTACGAGCGGCGTCCGAGCGCCTGGGTGGAGCCCAAGAGCGACTGGGGCCCGGGCGCCGTCGAGCTCGTGGAGATCCCCTCGGGGCGCGAGAGCAACGACAACATCGTGGTCTTCTGGCGTCCGTCGCAAGGCCTCGCCGCGGGACATCCCGCGGAGTATGCCTACCGCCTGAGCTGGCTGGCCGAACCCGCGTTGCCCAAGGGACTGGGCCAGGTCATGGCGACCCGCTCGGGAGCGAGCCTCGACGGCAAGCGGCGTGTGTTCCTCCTCGACATCGTCGGCGCGGGCGAAAAGACCGACGGCCTCTCGGTCGACGCGTCCGCCTCGGCGGGCAAGATCTCGAACGTGGCGCTGACGTCGAACACGGGCATGCACGGCCTGCGCGCGAGCTTCGAGATCGACCCGAGCAATGCGGACCTCATCGAGATGCGGCTGCGGGTGATGCGCGGCGATCAGCCGGTCAGCGAGACCTGGCTGTACCGATGGACGGCTCCTTGAGCTCGGCGGTACGCATCGCGGCTTCGGAAAGCTCGGGAGGCATGCCCACCGAGGCCCGGCTCGGGATGCCGTCGCAGGATCTCGATTATGCGCCGCCGCGTCTGCCGATGGATCCCGCCCCGGTCGCGGTCTGGTTCGCGCGCATCATCCTCATGACCGTGAGCCTCGGCATCACGATCTACGGCGTCTATCAGATGCTGCAGGTCGTGCGCTTCGCGAGCATGACCTTCTTGCAGGGTCTGATGATCTTCTTCTTCGGCGTGTCCCTCGCATGGATCGCATTCTCCGCCGGCTCGGTGATCGCCGGCGCCTCCAAGCGCCGCGATCCGAGGCCCGACCCTGCGATCGGGCTGGGCGAGACGCTCACCGCCCTGATCATGCCGATCTACAACGAGGATCCCACACGCACCACGGCGGCACTGCAGGCCATGGGCGAGGCGCTGCAGAAGGTCGGTGCGAACCGCGCCTTCGAGATCGTCGTGCTTTCCGACTCGACCGATGCCGATGCCTGGGTGCGCGAGACTGCGGCCGTCGAGCGGCTGCGTCGTGCGCTCGCAGGCGTCGTCCCCGTCTGGTATCGGCGCCGGTGGCGCAACGTCGCACGCAAGTCGGGCAACGTAGAAGATTTCGTCGCGCGCTGGGGCGGCCGCTACGATCACATGATCGTGCTCGACGCCGACAGCCTGATCGACGCGCCGACCCTCGCGCGGCTTGCGCAGATGATGCATGCCGACCCGGGCCTCGGCATCCTGCAAACCGCTCCGCAGCTCATCGGTGCCCGCACTTTGTTCGGTCGGCTGCAGCAGTTCGCGGCCTGCGCTTACGGACCCGTCATCTCGCGCGGGTTGGCGGCCTGGTCGGGCGACAGCGCCAATTACTGGGGCCACAATGCCATCATCCGCGTGCAGGCGTTTGCCCAGAGTTGCGGGCTGCCGCAGCTCGAGGGCCGCAAACCCTTCGGCGGCCACGTGCTGTCGCACGACTTCGTCGAGGCGGCCTTGATGCGCCGCGCCGGATGGAAGGTGCGCATGACCACCGACTGCGGCGGGTCCTGGGAAGAGTCTCCGCCCTCGCTCATCGACGTCGCGGTACGCGACCGGCGCTGGGCGCAGGGCAATCTGCAGCACATGAAAATCATCGGCGCGAGCGGCCTTTCCTTCGCGAGCCGCATGCACCTCGGCATCGGCATCATGAGCTACCTGTCCTCCCCGCTGTGGCTGGTCATGCTGTGCATAGGATTCGCGCTCGCCATACAGTCGCACCTCATCCGCCCCGAGTATTTCAACCACGATTTCCAGATGTTTCCGAGTTGGCCGCGGTTCAACGTCGAGCTGATGATGACGCTCTTCTGGTTCAGCATGGTGATATTGCTCGTGCCCAAGTTCCTGGGACTGTTGCGCGCGCTCTTGTCGCGGCGCCTGCGCCGCGGCGGGGGCGGTGTCATCGGCTTGAGCGCGAGCTTCCTGCTGGAAGTCGTGCTATCGGCGCTGTATGCGCCGGTGTTGATGCTGAGTCAAAGCCGGCATGTCTTTGAGATTTTCATGGGACGCGACTCGGGATGGAATGCGCAGCGCCGCGACCACGGCGGCACGAGCTGGGGCGAGGCGTTGCGCTACCACATGCGCGACACGCTGATCGCGGCTATGACGGCCGCGATCCTGTGGTTTCTCTCGCCGCCGCTGCTTGCCTGGGTATCACCCGCCCTGCTTGGATTGCTGATCGCCATCCCCTTGTCGCGTGCGAGCGGGTCGCAAGCGATCGGCGGCGCGCTGTCCAAGCTCGGGCTCTTGCGCACTCCGGAGGAGGTCGAGGTACCAGCACTCGTCAGGCGCCGCGCGGATCTGGTCGCACAGGCGCGCGCGTTGCCCGAGGACGGGCTCAGGTACCTCGCCCGCAACCGCGAAGCCCGGCTTGCGCATGTCGAGGGAAACTTGCCGCGTCCTGCCGACCCGCCGGGCCAGCCGGATCCCAATGCTTTCACCGCGCGGCAGAAATTGCTGGATGCGCACTCGCTCGAGGAGGCGCTCGGCTGGCTCTCGCGAATCGAGCGGGTCGAGGTGGCCGGCAGCGAGCAGTTGCTCAACCTGCTGTCGCAGCTTCCCGACGCGCAGCGCCCCCTGATCTAAAACCGCACCGTTCGCCAGAGGATCCCCATCACATGACCGACCGACGCGCCGCAATCAAGAAACTGGCCCTGGGACTTGCAGGCGGAACGCTCGCCTACGGCTCCCTCGCGCGCGCGGCTCAACCAACGCCCGCGCCGACACCGGCTGCCGGGCCGGGGCCCGGCGCACCGAGCGCGCAGCAGCCGTTTGATTTCGCCTGGCTCAAGGGGCAGGCGCACTGGCTCGCTAGCAATGCTTTCCAACCCTCCAAGGATGTGCTGCCTCCGGCCATGGGCAAGCTCGGCTACAACGAGTACCAGTCCATTCGCTTTCGCGGCGATCACGCGCTGTGGGCCGGCGCGGGCGCCGCCTTTCGCGTGCAGTTCTTCCACGTCGGGCGCAACTTCACCGAGCCCGTTCACATGTACGAGGTCATCGACGGCCAGGCGCATGAGATCGTCTACGATCCGGCGATGTTCGAGTGGGACAAGAGCGGCCTCGATCCTTCCCTCATGAAGGATCGCGCGGGGTTTGCCGGCTTTCGAGTGCAGTTCGTCACCGACTGGCGCGACGATGTCGCGGCGTTTCTCGGCGCGAGCTACTTCCGTGCGGTCGGCGGGGATACCCGGCAATACGGGCTGTCCGCGCGCGCCCTCGCCGTCGACACGGCGTTTCCGCGGCCCGAGGAGTTTCCGCGCTTCACCTCGTTCTGGTTCGAGCGGCCGGCGAAGGATGCCGGCACACTGACCCTGTACGGTCTGCTCGACTCCCCGAGCGTCGCCGGTGCGGTGCGGTTTCTGATCGCTCCCGGCGGCACCCAGATCATGAACATCGACAGTGCCTTCTATCCGCGCAAGCCGATCGAGCGCATCGGCATCGCGCCGCTCACCAGCATGTTCTTTTACGGCAAGAACGACCGCCGCATAGCAAACGACTGGCGTCCCGAGATTCACGACTCGGACGGACTATCGATGTGGACGGGTGCGGGCGAGTGGATCTGGCGCCCGCTGGTCAATCCTGCGCAGCTGCATCTCAATTCCTATATCGACGACAATCCACGCGGCTTCGGACTTCTGCAGCGCGACCGCAATTTCGATCACTATCAGGACGACGGCGTGTACTACGAGCGCCGCCCGAGCTTGTGGGTCGAGCCGCGGCCCGGCCCAAACGGAGGCTGGGGCAAAGGCGCCGTGCAGCTGGTCGAAATACCGACCGTCGACGAAACCTTCGACAACATCGTGGTGTTCTGGAACCCCGCCGACAAGCCGAAGGCGGGACAGGAGCTCTTGTTCAGCTGTCGTCTGTACTGGGGCGAGAAGATGCCTTACTCCTCGCCGCTCGGCCAGACGGTCGCGACGCGCACGGGCATCGGCGGCACCGTCGGCGTGAAGCGTCAGTACTACTCCTGGCATTTCGCCGTCGATTTCGTGGGCGGTGAGCTCGGGGCGCTGCCGAAGGATTCGGAAGTGGTGGCCGTGGTCACCACTTCGCGGGGCACCACCGAGCACGTGACCGCGCACTACGTTCCGGAGTTCGGCGGCTATCGGGCGCTGTTCGACATGCGGCCGACGGACGATTCGGTCGAGCCCATCGACCTGCGGATGTACTTGCGCATCGAAGGCAGGCCGCTCACCGAGACCTGGGTTTATCAGTGGACCCCGCCGTCCGCCAAGGAGCGCAAGCTCGCGATCCAGTAGCTCGCGATCCAGTAGCTCGCGATCCAGCAGCTCGCGCGCCCGCGCCCCGCCGCGCCCTCAGCCGGCCTTGCCGATCGCTACCACGTGCTCTCGGCCGGAGACGACGACACCACCCGGCTTCTCGATCGTCACCGCAAACGCTTTCGCCGCGTGCACCCGCAGCGCGGCGTGGATGGGCACCACCACCTGATCGGCGTTCGGCGGCACGTCGAAGACGCCGCCGTCGACCGGATAGCGCTGATCGCGGTCGCCGTCGAAGATCCAGAGCTGATACTGATGCTGCGAAGGATCGTTCGGCTTCAGCCCGACGAATCGCACGACGCCCTGCTGAGTGCGCGGATCCCACACCACGTCGGCCTTGGCGCCGGCGGCCGCGGGCTCCGCCGTCGCGTCGAGCTGAACCTGCAGGGTGCCCGGCTGCGCGAGCAATGCGTCCCGCTGCTGCGCCGGTGTCGGCACCGCGCCCGGCCCGTGCACGGGCGACGGCGCGCGCAGCCAGCCGAACACCGCAAGCACCAGACACGCGGCCGCCGCCCACCAGCCGGCAGTACTTCTCGACTGCGGGCGCGGCGCGCGGCCGATGGCGCCGACCGTGCTCGAGCGGCCATTGGGTGCAGCGGCTTGGGTGGGCGCAGCCGCGGGCGCCATGGCGGCCTCGAGCTGCGCCTCGATGCGCGCGCGCAGGGCCGCGGGCATCGGCTCGGGCTGCCCGGTGCCGGCGAGGGAAATCGCGGCAGCCGCGTGCTCGAGGTCGCGTGCGTACGCGCTCGCGACCTCGTTGTCGAGGACGTCGAGCTCGCGCTGCTCCTCAGGCGACAGGCCCTCGGTCACTTGCTTGATCAGCAAGTCCAGCATCGCCTCGTCGGGCTCCTTGCGCGGACCGGTCTCAGCCATCGGCCCTCCCGGCTACGCCCTCGATTTCGATGTTCATATATTCGCGCACCCGCAACAGGCCCCGTCGCATGAGCGATTTCACGGTTCCCAGCGGCATGCGGAGCCGCGATGCGATCTCCGATTGACTGAGCCCATGCATCAGACCGAGCTCGAGCACCTGCCGCTGCTCGGGCCGCAGCTCTTCCAGCGCGCGCGCGGCATGCGATGCGTCAATCGCGGTCTCCGGCAAGCTCGCCGGATCGGACCAGGCGATCGATTCGAGTGCTTCAGGCGGTTCCATGGGCGGCTCCCCGCCCTTCTTGCGCATGCGATCGATGAGGCGGCGACGCGCGATGGTTGCTACGAACACCTTGTCGGAGCCCCGCGAGGCATCGTAGCGGGCCGCACTGCGCCAGATGTCCAAGAAAATTTCCTGAGCCGCGTCTTCCGCGTCCGACGCGGTGCGCGATAAACGCCTGGCAAGACTCCACACGAGGGCTCCGTACCGATCCATGCACTCGCGCACGGCGGCGGGATCTCCACTTGCCATACGTTGGAGGACCGTCGAACTCATACCCACCTTGAATACTTATTCGCAGCAGCCATGCGCGCGGATGCGGGCGCGCGCATGCGGCCAATGCGCCGTGCCGGTTCTTTTCGGCGGCAGTTTAACAAAGCGCGCGAGCGCGTGTGAACGGCGTCAACTGCGCTTGGGGCGTCCCAGGGACGGCAAACGCTGCGTGTCGCCGGTGGGACGGCGCAGCGCCGCCTCGCGCCTCATGAATGGCTGCGCGCCACGCGGATCGAGAATTGCGGCGCGATATTCGCCGAGCTGATGCTTGAGCAGCGGCAAGAGGGTGCGCTGCGAGTCGGTCTCTTCGGGCGTGCCGAGCAAAGAGCGGCAATACAGATTGAAGTATTCGCAGTACAGCTCCTCGTAGCGCCGCATCGGGTCGATGAACGCCGGATCGCCCACCACGTCCGCGCCGAGATGATTCGTGCAGAGAAAACTCAGCGCCTTGCGCAGGTACTCCCCGTGCTCGGAGATCATTGCCGCCTCGAAACTGCGTCCGGGACGAAAATGCGCCATCAAGCGCTTGCGCGCGTCGCCCCGCACTTCCGCTCGGCTCAGATATTGAAACAGTGCCTTCCCATGCAGCAGCCGAAACGTGGCCTGCTTGAGCTCCTCGCCTTGCAAACGCGCATTGCAGCTCGCGACACGACGCATGAGATCGGAATGCGAGCGCTCCCAGTGGCCCCAGCTCGTCGGGGTCTCCAGGATGCGACGAGCGATGAGCTGTTCGGCGGCTTCGCCGTGTTTCAGCGCCGCTTCGACGCGGTCCGTCGACGCGCGCATCAAGCGAGCGTGACTGATGGGCTGAACCATGCTTCCCTCCCTCGGCCACACTCATGTAGGGGGCCCCCGGAGTCAACGGCGTCGCCAATGACCGACAGAAATGCTGCGTCGCGCGTAGGCAGCGGGCGGGGCACTCGCTTGTGCGGCGCGTCAAGCCTGAGTCAGGCGCCTAGTGTCCGGAGGACACTAGTAGTGGCGAGTCAGGAGCCAGTTCGCCAGCGAGCGCAGCGGCGCCGCCCGCTCGCCGAAGGGAATCAGCGCATCGAGCGCCTGGTTGTGCAACAGATGCACGCGCTCCTGCGAGGCCGGGATGCCGATGACCGTCGGATGAGTGGGCTTGGCGTGCTCGCGGTCCGCGCCCGTCGGCTTACCGAGCGTGGACACATCGCCCAGCAGATCGAGGAGATCATCCTGGATCTGAAAGGCGAGGCCGATGGCGACCGCGAAGCGCGTCAATGCGGCATAGTGCGCAGCAGGCAGATCCGCGGCGCAAAGGGCCGCCATCAGCACGCTCGCCCGAATGACGGCGCCGGTCTTGCGGGCGTGCATGTCCTCGACCTGCGTGATGTCGAGCTTTTTGCCCTGCACCTCGAGATCGATGGCCTGGCCTCCGGCCATCCCGAACGTGCCGCTCGCCTCGCTCAACAGGTCGATCAACCGCAGGCGCACGGCCGGCGAGGCCGGCAGCGCGGGATCGCGCACGAGAATCTGAAAGGCGAGGGGCTGCAGCGCATCGCCGACCAGGATCGCCGTGGCCTCGTCGTAGGCCTTGTGGCAGGTCGGCCGTCCGCGGCGCAGGTCATCGTCATCCATGGCCGGAAGGTCGTCGTGCACCAGCGAATACACGTGAATCAGCTCGACCGCGCAAGCGGCCGCCTCGACCTGATCCTCGGTGAGCCCCAGGGTGCGCGCAGTGGCGAACAGCAGCGCGGGCCTGATGCGCTTGCCGCCGCCGAGCACGCTGTAGCGCATCGCTTGATGCAGACGCTGGGGGACTTCGTCGCTCGCCGGCAGACGCTTGTCGAGCGCACGCTCCATGCGTGACTGCCAGGCCTTGAGCTCCGCCTCGAACGTGTCGCTCAACTCTTCGCCGGCCCGGCGACTTGCTTCGCTCACCCGGTCTCTCCGGCCAGCGCGGCGTGCGCCCTCAGCGGGTCGCCGCCACTCCCGCGGAATCCTCGGACTCGCGGCGTTTGATCGCGGTCACCGGGATGGCGGCGACCGTGGGATGGGCGGTGCCTTCGGCATAACGAATCGGCAACTCGGGCGCCATCGGACCCGCGAGCTTGGGCCCTCTCAGGGAGGTCACGAACGCCTTGAGCGGATGACTGAACGCATCGTTGACGGCCGTGCCCTCGAAGCCGCAATGCGCCATGCAGTTGTCGCAACGGGGGTTCTTACCGACGCCGTAGCGTTCCCACTCGGTGTCCTCGATGAGCGACTTGTAGGTCGGAGCATAGCCCTCGTCCGTGAGCAGATAGCAGGGCCGCTGCCAACCGAACAAGTTGTACGTGGGATTGCTCCACGGCGTGCACTGATAGGCCTGATTGCCCGCGAGGAAATCCAGGAACAGGCTGGAATGATTGAAGGACCAGGATTTGCTCGACGGGCGCCGGCGGCGTTTGAAGATCTCGCGAAAAAGCTGCTTGCTCGCGTGGCGTCCGAGGAATACGTCCTGCCGCGGCGCATGATGATAGCTATAGCCGGGCGAGACCGTGATGCCCTCGATTCCGAGGCCCATCGCGGTGTCGAAGAAATCGGCCACCGCATCCGGATCCTCGCCGTTGAACAGCGTGCAATTGATGGTGACGCGAAAGCCCTTGCTGCGCGCGAGCTTGATGGCGGCGACCGCCTTGTCGTAAATGCCCTCCTGGCACACCGACTCGTCATGCCGCTCCCGATTGCCGTCCAGGTGAATCGAGAACGTCAGGTACGGGGAAGGCTTGTACTCGTCGATATGCTTCGCAAGCAGAATCGCGTTGGTGCACAGATATATGAATTTCTTGCGCGCGACGATGCCTTCGACGATCTGCGGCATCTCCTTGTGGATGAGCGGCTCGCCGCCGGGAATGGAGACCATCGGCGCGCCGCACTCATCGACCGCCTTGAGCGCATCCTCGACGCTCACGCGCTTTTGCAAGATGTCCTTCGGGTAATCGATCTTCCCGCACCCCGCACATGCGAGGTTGCACTGGAACAAGGGTTCCAGCATGAGCACGAGAGGGTAGCGCTTTACGCCACGAAGCTTGCGCCCGGCCAGGTACTTGGCCACCCGATAAACTTGCAGGAGAGGAATTGCCATACTCTATGTTACCGCGCCGCGGGTGTCCGGCGCGACATTAAGATTGGCTCATCCAGCGGTCAGGGCGAGCACCGCGGGGCGGTAGTCCCGCCAGACCCGAGTCCATTCCAGCACGAACCAGGGGGTATAGCGCGAGCTGTCAACCCCGGAGGACATCTCGCGTTGTAGTGCATCAGGCGGCATCCAGCGCCAGTCATGGATTTCCTCGCGGTTGACCTCCACAGAGCCGTCGCAGCGCCCGATGAACACGGAGCAGAGCTCATGCTCGGCGCCCGTCTCGTCGAATTGCGCGTGGTACTGAAATTTGAACAAAAATTCGAGGGTGCAGCCTATTCCGAGCTCTTCGTTCAAGCGTCGCCGCGTCGCGGCCGCCATACTCTCCGTGGAGCGCGGATGGCTGCAGCAACTGTTGGACCAGTAGAGCGGCCAGAGACGCTTGGAGGGGGCTCGTTGCTGCACCAGCAACTCGCCGCGGCCATTGAAAATCAGCAATGAAAATGCGCGATGCAGGACGCCGCGGCCTTCGTGGCACGCTTCCTTGCTCAACTGGCCGAGTCGACGGTCGGCTTCGTCGACGAGGATCAGGGCATCCGAATCTGCCATAATGCCTTCATCAGCGAGACGATTCACGTGCCTAGACTCATCCATTTCGACAACCGGACCTAGCCTCTCCATCGCCAAACAAGAAAGCGGGATGATAGCTTCTTACGAAACTTTCGCGCCAGCTCCAGGGTTTTCCGATCCTGGAGTTGCCGCATGATCACGACGTGGATGTTCTGGTGCGGCATCGCCGTCGCCGCGAGCGCCGCGGCGTATACGGTGGCCGCCGCCATTGCGGTGCGCGTGCGGCTGAAAGCGCAGTACGGGGTACGCCCCGGCGAGGTCCCCGCCGTCACCATCTTGAAGCCGCTGTGCGGCCATGAGCCCGAGCTCTACGACTGCCTGCGCTCGTTCTGCGATCAGGATTATGCGCAACTTCAGATCGTGTTCGGCGTGGCCGACGGCGCGGATCCCGCCGCCGACGTGGTGGGGCGGCTGCAGCGCGAGTTTCCGCATCTCGATTTGAAGCTGGTGGTCGACCGGCGTCAGCATGGAAGCAGCCGCAAGGTGAGCAATCTCATGAACATGATGGCGCTCGCCCGCCACGACTATCTGGTCATCTCCGACAGCGACGTGCGAGTGCCGCGCGACTATCTGTCGAGGATCGTGCGGCCGCTGCTCGATCCGCACGTGGGCATCGTCACGTGTCCTTATCGGGGAGTGCCGCGCAGCGGCTTGTGGTCGCTCCTCGGCTCGATGTTCATCAACGACTGGTTCATCCCCTCGGTGCGCGTTGCAGCCCTGTATGGATCGCGTGCTTTCGCTTTCGGCGTCACCATCGCGCTGCGCCGGCAAGTGCTCGTGGGCATCGGCGGATTCGCGGCCATCGCGAACCAGCTTGCAGACGATTACCGCCTGGGCGAGCTCACGCGTGCGCGCGGATTGCGGACGGTCCTATCCGACGTGGTGGTCGAGACGTGCGTCGATGAGCGCAGCTTCGGCGATCTGGTGCGGCACGAGTTGCGCTGGCTGCGCACCATCCGCGCCGTGCGCCCGCTCGGCTACGGCCTGTCGTTCATCACGTTCAGCCTTCCCGTCGCATTGCTCGGCTGCATGATCGCGGCGGGCGCGTGGCCCACGCTCGTGCTCTTCGCCGTCACGGCGCTCGGCTGGATCGCGCTGCATCTTCGCGAGCGCGGCACGGTATCGGCCGTTGCGCGCGATTTCGCCGTGCTGCCGCTCAGGGAGGCGCTGAGCCTCGGACTGTGGGCCTGGGGGTTCGTCACGCGCCGAGTGCACTGGCGCGACGATCGCTTGCGCGTGACCCGCGACGGTTCGGTGAAGCCCGTGGTGAGGCTTACCCAATGACAACGGCCGCGCGATGACCGTCCGCGGCAGCGGCCGCCGCGGCAGCGGCCTGAGGGTCGCTGCGTGCGGCGTCTGATCGTCACCGCGGACGACTTCGGAGCCGCGTTCGAGGTGAACGAGGCCGTCGAGACGGCGCATAGAGCGGGTATTCTCACGGCGGCGAGCTTGATGGTGAGCGGTCCTGCGGCAGACGATGCCGTGATACGCGCGCGCCGCAACCCCGGCTTGCGGGTGGGATTGCATCTGGTGCTGGTCGAGGGCCGTCCGGTGCTGCCGCCCGGTTGCATTTCCCGGCTGGTGGATTCGAGCGGGGCGTTCCGCTGCGACATGGCGGCGATGGGCGCCTTGTTCGCGACCAGCGCCGAGGCGCGCCGTCAACTCGCCGCGGAGATCGCCGCCCAGTTCGAGGCATTCCGCGCCACAGGCCTTGCGCTCGATCATTGCGACGCCCACAAGCACTATCACCTGCATCCGCTCATCGGCAGCCTGATCGCAAGCATCGGACGCCGCTTTGGATTGCGCGCCGCGCGCGTGCCGCTCGAGCCTGCCGCGATCCTGCGCAAGATCGAGCCGAGCACGCCGCGAATGCCCTCGCTCGCCGTTGCGCCGTGGGCACTCCTGTTACGGCGGCGCTTTCGGGCTGCCGGACTCTTCACTTGCGACCGCGTGTTCGGATTGCGGTGGTCCGGCGGCATGACGCGTGCTCGGCTGTGCGGCCTCATCGCGCATCTGCCGCCGGGAACGAGTGAGTTCTATCTGCACCCCGCCACGGCCCCCTATCCGGGCTGCGCGCCCGGATACCGCTACCGCGAGGAGCTCGAGGCGCTGACCGCGCCCGAAGTCGCGGCGACCTGTCGCGAGCGAGCGATCGAGCTCGGCGGCTTCGGCGATTTCGTGAGTCTGCGGGCGGAGGATGCCTCTCTCCATCGCGCGGCTTGACGTGGGCGCGGCGTGAAGAACAATTGGCGCGTCGCCGGCGTCGCGGCTCTGGGCGTCTGCCTCGCTCTCTACGTCGTCTTTCACATCGGATTCGGCACGGTGGTCTCGGCCGTGGCCCGAGCTGGCTTCGGCGGATTCGGCTTGCTGTGCCTGTATGGTCTTTCGATGTCTCCGCTCCTGGCGGCGGCGTGGTTCGTCCTGCTGCGCGGCGGCAGCGGATATTTCGGCATTTTCGTCTGGGCGAGAATGATCCGGGAAGCGGCCAGTGACCTTCTGCCCTTCTCGCACATCGGCGGCATCGCGCTCGGCGCGCGCGCCGCCATTCTGCATCGCGTGCCCGCCCCCCTGGCCTTCGCTTCGACCATCGTCGATGTAACCACGGAGCTGCTCGCGCAGATCGCCTTCATCGCACTCGGGCTCGGCATTTTGAGCAAGCATGCCCCGCCGACACCCCTCTCGGCCTCGCTCGGCAAATTCGTCCTGATCGGGCTCGCCACGGCGGTCTTCGCCGGCGCGGTATTGCTCGCCCTGCAACGCTATGGCCACCGCCTCACCGGACAGATCGCCGCCCGCCTCCTGCCGCGCGCCGCGGCACACACGGACGCCGTGGGCGCACAGCTCGATGCCATTCACGCTACGCGTTCACGCGTCGCACTCTCCTGCGCGGTGCATCTCGCCGCCTGGATCGCGAGCGGGGCGGGAACGTGGATCGCGTTCCGCCTCATGGGGGCGCGCGTCGATCCTTTGTCCGCGATCGCCGTCGAGGCCTTCGTCGGAGCGGCACGCAGTGCCGCCGTGCTCGTTCCGGGCGGACTGGGTGTCCAGGAAGCCTCCTACGCCCTGCTCGCACCGCTCCTTGGCGTCGGGCCGGAATTCGGGCTTGCAGTTTCCCTGCTGAAGCGGGCGCGGGACATCGTGCTCGGCGTGCCCATCCTCGTCATCTCGCAGGCCGTGGAAGGCCGCCGCGCGCTCGCCGGCGATATCATCGACCGGCAATGAGCCCGCGATCGCGAAACCATTGCACCGCATCTGCGAACGCCTCGACCGGCGGCCGCCATGAATAGCCGAGCTCGCGCTGCGCCTTGACGCTCGAGAAGAACATGCGCTTACGCGACATGCGCACGCCCTCCAACGTGATGCGCCCCGTGCGTCCCGACACACGGGAAAGCGCTTCCGCGACATAGGCGATGGGCAGCACCACCCCGTAGGGCAGGCGCACGCGCGGCGGGGCGCGGCCCACGAGGCGGGCGATCACCGCGAGTATCTCGCGCAAGCTCATGTCCTCGCCGCCCAGGATATAGCGCTCGCCGGCGACGCCGCGCTCGAAGGCAAGCAGATGTCCGCGGGCGACGTCGTCGACGTGCACGATGTTCAGTCCCGTATCCACATACGCCGGCATGCGGCCGCACGCCGCATCGAGCACCACCTGACCGGTAGGCGTCGGCTTCACGTCTCCCGGACCGACCGGTGTCGAGGGGTTGACGATGACCACCGACAGCCCCGCGCGCGCCTCGTCGAGCACCGCGCGCTCGGCAAGGAACTTCGATCGCTTGTAATGGCCGATCATGGCCTCGAGTCCGACCGGCGTCGCCTCATCGCCGGGCGTGCCGTCGGCAGGAATTCCGATGGTCGCGACGCTGCTCGTATAGACGCTGCGCTCGACGCCTGCGCGGCGCGCCGCCGCTAGGATGTTGCGCGTTCCCTCGACGTTGGTCCGGTAAAGCGGCCCGGGGTCGCGCGCGCCGAGCCGGTAGTCGGCGGCGACGTGGAAGAGGGCGCGGCAATCGGCGATTGCCGGCTCGAGCGAGGCCGGGTCGTTCAAGTCGCCGACCGCGATCTCGAGCGGCAGGCTCTCGAGATTGCTGCGCTCGGACCCCGCGCGCGCGAGCGCCCGCACCTGCCAGCCATCGCGCAGTAACGCCCTCGCGACTGCGGCGCCCACGAAGCCGGTCGCGCCCGAGACCAGCGCTCTCACGCTCGGCTCGCGCCGGGAGCGGCCGATGGCGGTTCGAGCTTGCCCAGGGCGGCAATCGCCTGGAGCGAACGCAACGCCACGCGGTAGCGCCGCGCCAGGCGTAGGAGCGAGGCGATCTGCAGGGGTGAGCGCATCAGGCCGAGGATCAATCGGCCGACCCGCACTTTCCCCGCACGGCTCGCTCCTGCCACCGCCGGCGGAATACTGTCGCGTGCGGTGTCGACGATCACGCGCACGGCGATGAAAGGCACCCCGTGGGCCTCGGCCACTTGCGCCACCGCCGAGCTTTCCATGTCGACGGCACAGGCGCCCGTGGCGCGGCGGGCGGCGCTCTTGTCCGCCGTGGTTTCGAGGGCGCGCTCGGCGGTGAGCAACGCGTCATTGCCGACGCGGCGGCCGAAAGGAACGGAGGAAGAGAGCGACTCCCGCCAGCAACGTGCCGTGGGGAGACGGCTGCCGTCGGCGGCAATGACCTCGCGCGGCACGCACACGGCGCCGGCCTCGAGATCCGGATCGAGGCCCCCGGCCAATCCCCAGCTCACGAGCGAGGTGGCGCCGGCGTCGATGAGGCGTTGTGCGGCACTGCGCGCCGCCTTGGACCCCATGCCGCTCACGGCCAAGAGATTGCCGTCCGCGAGCAGCGCCAATCCCTGCCCCTTCGGTTGCGAGGGACCGAGCACGCGCGCCTCCGCGGCCAGCGCCGCGACGACGCCCGCCGCATTCAATTCGTGATCCCGGCCCGGGCCAAGGTGCGGTAGCTGCTGAGCGCCCAGAGCGGGAAGTAGCCGCAGTAGCCGTGATACTTCAGGTAGAACACGCGCGGGAACCCGGGCGCCGTGAACGTCGCATCGCTCCACAGGCCGTCCGGTTCCTGGCTGCGCAACAGGTGATTCACCGCGCGCCGGGCCCCATCGGAGTGGGCCTCCCCCGCAGCGAGCAAGCCCAAGAGCGCCCACGCGGTGTGATACGGCGTGCTGGCCACTCGGCGGCCACGGCTGCCCTTCAAGTAACTGTCGTTGGTCTCGCCCCATCCGCCATCGGAGTTTTGCCGCGTGAGCAGCCAATCCACCGCACGGCGCACCGCCGGATCGTCCGCGTGCACGCCCGCCTGTGCGAACGCCGTGAGCACCGACCAGGTCCCATAAATGTAGTTCGTGCCCCAGCGTCCGAACCACGCGCCGTCCGCCTCCTGCTCGGCGCGCAAATACGCGATCGCGCGCTCGAGCGCCGGGCGATCCTGCGGCCGGCCGATGAGCCCGAGCACCGTCACGACGCGGGCGCTCACGTCGCTGGTCGGTGGGTCGAGCAGCGCGCCGTGATCGGCGAACGGAATCTTGTTGAGGTAATACGAGGTGTTGTCGGCGTCGAAGGCGGCGAATCCGCCGTTCTTGCTCTGCATGCCGACCAGCCAGTCGAGCGCGCGAGACACGCTCCCTGTGTAGTCGGACGCGTTGGGCGCTTGATGCATGCCCCAAACGACCACGGCGGTATCGTCGAGATCGGGGTAGTAGTCGTTGGCGAACTGAAACGCCCAGCCGCCGCCGTTGAGGTGCGGGCGGTCGACGCGCCAGTCGCCGGGTTCGTCGAGCAGCTGCTCGTCCTTGAGCCAGTCGAGGGCATCGGTCGCGGCCTCGAGCGAGGTGTCGTCCCCCACCTCCTGCATCGCCCGGACCGTCAACGCGGTGTCCCACACCGGGGAGACGCAGGGCTGGCAGTAGGCGCTCGACGGCCCGATCACCAAAAGCTTCTTGAGCGCTCGCTTCGCCGTGACGAGCCGCGGATCATCGGCGGGATACCCAAGGATGGTCATCACCTCGACCGCATTGACCATGGCGGGGAAAATCGCTCCCAATCCGTCGTCGCCGTTCAAGCGCTCGAGCATCCATTCCTCGGCACGCTTGGTCGCGCGCTCGCGCGTAGCCGTCGGGATGCAGGGATCGAGACGGCGGCCGATGCGCTCGACCACGAGCATGACCCGGCCGAGCAAACCGCCGAGTTTCTTGCTGTCGCGGAAATAATCACGTTCCTTCTCCGGGGGCGTCGTGAACAGCTCGCGGATGTGCACGCCGCGCGGGTTCTTTGCGACGGGCTTGCGCGAGCACAGGACGAACAGCGGCACCATGACGGTGCGCGACCAGTACGAGACCTTGTCGAGGTGGAAGAAGAACCACTTCGGCAGCAGCATGATCTCGACGGGAATGTACGGCACCCCGCGCCAGGGAAGCTGACCGAACAGGGCGAGCGCGATGCGTGTGAAGACGTTCGACCGCGCCGCCCCGCCGCGCTCGAGAATCGCGCCGCGCGCCCGCACCATGTGCGCTGCGTTGATGTCGTCGCCGGCGAGCTTGAGCGCATAGTAGGCTTTCACCGTGCAGCTCATGTTCAAGTCGCCGCCGTGGTAGAGCGGCCACCCGCCATTCGGCATCTGATGCGCGCGCAGATACGAGGCGATCTTGGTCTCGAGCGCGGAATCGATCTCGTCCAGGAAGTGCATCATCATGATGTACTCCGCGGGGATCGTGCAGTCCGCTTCGAGCTCGAACAGCCAGTAGCCTTCGGCACTCTGCCGCCCGATCATCGCATCGCGCGCGGTCGCGATGGCTCGGTCGAGGAGCGTCGAGACCGTCTTGGTGAGGGTCAGGGCGACGACATCGCCGCGTGCGGGGTCGGGCGCCTGCGCCGGCGCGGGTTTCTCGGCAATGCGGCTCATGTGCCTGAGCTCCCGTAGGAGCGGCGGCGCACCGGCTCCGCGCCGTGGACCGCTGCAAACTCCTCGATCGGCCGGGCCTCGGCCGGCCGCGCCTCGAGGTCGGCGCGGGCGGGCTGCGGCCGACGCACCTCGGAGAGCCCGGCGAGCGGCAGTCCGCGTGCGGCTCGCGCAAACAAGCGGCGCAGCAGCCAATCGTTGCGGACCGCGAGGTTCGCAAAGAAACGCGTCCAAGACACCGCGGAGCGCGAGATCTTGACCTGAGAGCCGGCGGTGAAGCCAGGATTATTATGAATTTTCTGCAATGTAAGCACGGCGAGTCCGATAGCCCATAAACAAAAACGCCGGATGCCGGTTTCGGCGGCCGGGATGAACAATGTGTAATCCAAGGCGTTGCGCAGGTGCGCATGCGCAACGCCGATCAGCTCGCTCATGCCGGCATCGAATCCGGGGCCCGCGGTCTCGGGCGACAGACCTCCGAGATCCACGTGGTGGGGCGTGAAGACCTCGCGCGGCAACCAGCAGGCGCCGCGGCTGCGATCTTCCCAGACATCCTTGAGGATATTGGTCATCTGCAGGCCCTGGGCGAAGGACACCGCGAGCCTCGAAAGCTGCGCGCGGTTCTTGGCGATGTCCGGCGAGTACTCGCAAAAGAGCTCCGTCAGCATGTCGCCGACCACCCCTGCGACGTAATAGCAATATTCGTCCAGATCGGTGCGGCGGGAAAGGCCCTCGAGACTCGTCGCCGACTGAAAACGCGGCATTCCGTAGCACATGAGATCGACGCAGCGCTGGATGGCGGAGCGCTGCGGCGGTGACAGCGACGCCGTGACGTTGAGCACGCGCGCCATGTTCACGATGAGGTCGCGCTCCGTCGCTAGGGTGCGGCTCGAAAGACGTTTCTCGACGTCGGCCGCCAGCGCCGCGGCGTCGCCGCGCCCTGCCACCACCGCTTTGAACCCCTCGAGAAGGGCGAGCGTATCGGCTGGCGAGAGGGCAGGCTCGTCCTCGATGGTGTCGGCGATGCGACACAGCAGATAGGCATTCGTCACCGCCGCCTTCAATCGAGGCGGGAGCTGCGGAATAGTCAGCGCGAAGGTTCGCGAGACGTGGGGAAGGATCTGGTCTTGATAACCTTCATCGGTAATGCCGGAATCCATAAGAGCAGTATCTCGGAAAGTCAGCGCAATGACACCTGTGGGCTAGGTGTGGCGCCGAGTACCCACAACCATCCTGAGGGGAGCTGCCTGTAACCCACCCGTAACTATAGCGGGTCGGGACGCGCTGCCGCAACGTCGCCTTGCGACGGTGGTGTCTTTGCCACATAAAGGCGACCAGTCCCATACCGACCGGGGCGGATGCTAGTATAAACTGTCAAAAATGACCCCTCCGCCCAATAGTTACCCCCTGCTCGAGTCCATCCACGTCCCCGAGGACCTGCGGCGCCTGCCGGCATCGAAACTCAGCGCCGTGGCGGATGAGCTGCGGCAGTTCCTCATTCAGAGCGTCTCGACCCGCGGGGGCCACTTCGCTGCGGGCCTCGGAACGGTGGAGCTCACCGTCGCGCTGCATTACATTTTCAACACGCCCTACGACCGGCTGGTGTGGGACGTCGGTCATCAGGCATACCCGCACAAAGTGCTCACCGGCCGGCGCGAGCTCTTGCACACCATCAAGCAGCCCGGCGGTCTTGCGCCCTTTCCGACGCGCAGCGAGAGTGAATACGACACCTTCGGCGTGGGTCACTCGAGCACGTCGATCAGCGCCGCCCTCGGCATGGCGGTCGCGTCGGCGAAGCGCGGCGAGGACCGCCGGGCGATTGCCATCATCGGCGACGGCGCTCTCACCGCCGGAATGGCGTTCGAGGCGCTGAATCACGCGGGCTCGCTGTCGACGGATTTGCTGATCATCCTGAACGACAACGACATGTCGATCTCCGAGAACGTCGGCGCGCTGTCGAATTACCTCGCGCGCGCCCTTTCGGGGCGGATGTACGCGCAACTGCGCGAAGGCGGCAAGAAAGTGCTGCGGCAAATGCCGACGGTGTGGGAACTCGCACGCCGCTCCGAGGAGCATTTGAAGGGCATGGTCCTGCCCGGCACCTTGTTCGAGGAGATGGGGTTCAACTACATAGGCCCGGTCGACGGTCACGACGTCAAGGCGCTGGTGACCACACTCGGCAACGTGAAGAAGCTGCGCGGGCCCCAGTTCCTGCATGTCGTGACCCGCAAGGGCAAAGGCTATGCGCCTGCAGAAGCGGATCCGATCAAGTGGCACGGGCCCGGTCCGTTCGATCCGGCCAGCGGCAAGATCTTCAAGGAAGCGAGCAGCGGGCCGTCCTATTCGCAGGTGTTCGGGCAATGGCTGTGCGACATGGCCGAGCGCGAGCCGAAGATCATCGGCGTCACGCCGGCGATGCGCGAGGGCTCGGGCCTGGTCGAGTACTCGAAGCGTTTTCCCGACCGCTACTTCGACGTGGCCATCGCGGAGCAACACGCTGTGACTTTTGCGGCGGGCCTTGCCGCGGAAGGATTCATTCCGATCGTCGCAATCTATTCGACCTTCCTGCAGCGCGCCTACGATCAGCTCATTCATGATGTGGCATTGCAGAAGTTGCCGGTGGTGTTCGCCCTCGATCGCGCCGGTCTGGTCGGCAGCGACGGCGCGACGCATCAGGGAAGCTACGACCTGAGCTTCCTGCGCTGCATTCCGAACATGGTGATCATGGCGCCGGCCGATGAAAACGAGTGCCGCCAGATGCTCTATACCGGCACCACCCTGTCGGTACCGTCCGCAGTGCGCTACCCCCGCGGCACCGGCCCGGGCGCCTCGATCGCCGCCGAGATGACTGCCCTGCCCGTCGGCCGGGCGCAGTATCGCCGCGAGGGGCGCAGCGGACTCGCCATTCTCGCGTTCGGCGCGCTGGTGGAATCCGCCCGCAAGGTGGCCGATCGCCTCGATGCGACCCTCGTCAACATGCGCTTCATCAAGCCGCTCGATGAAGAACTCGTCATCGATATCGCGACGCGGCATCGCGCCATCGTCACGATCGAGGAAAACGCCGTGATGGGCGGCGCCGGCTCTGCGGTTGGTGAAGTGCTCGCGGCCCGCGGCGTGCTCGTGCCGCTCCTGCAGCTGGGCATACCGGACCGCTTCATCGAGCATGGCTCACGCGATACGTGCCTCACTGCGGCCGGCCTCGATCTTGCGGGAATCACCGCGAGCGTCGAGGATTGGTGGTCGGCCAAGAACCCGGAGCGGGTTCGCTCGGTCAGAAGCGTCTGACGGCACCCCGCGCGCGGCGGGTTGCGAGCCGCTGCCGAGGCGGCGAAAATGACTGACGGAATTGCAAAGAGTAGCACCATGAAAACCTTGTTCCTCCACCCGCCCTCTTTCGAGGGATTCGACGGCGGCGCCGGCTCGCGTTATCAAGCGAAGCGCGAGATTCGCTCGTTCTGGTACCCGACATGGCTCGCGCAGCCCGCAGCCCTTATCCCGGGCAGCAAGCTGATCGATGCGCCGGCGGACGGCACACCGGTCGAGGACGTGCTCGCCGTGGCGAACGACTACGACCTCGTGATCATGCACACGAGCGCGCCGTCTTTCTTGAAAGACGGTCGCGTCGCGGAGCTCCTCAAGGAAGCGAACCCGAGGCTGCTCGTCGGCATGGTGGGCGCGCAAGTGGCGGTCGATCCGGCAGGGTCCCTCGCCGCCTCCAAAGCCGTCGATTTCGTCGCGCGCGAGGAATTCGACTACACCTGCAAGGACGTGGCCGACGGCCTCCCGCTCGACGGCATCGCGGGCTTGAGCTTCAGGCGCCCGGATGGGAGCCTTCAGCACAACCCGCCGCGACCCATGATCGAGGATATGGATGCTCTGCCGTGGGTGGCCCCGGTCTATCTGCGGGATCTCAAGATCGAGAATTACTTCATCGGCTATCTGAAGCACCCCTACGTCTCTGTCTACACCGGCCGGGGCTGCCGCTCCAAGTGCACATTCTGCCTGTGGCCGCAGACGGTGGGCGGCCACCGCTATCGCGTGCGCAGCCCGCAAATCGTCATCGACGAAGTGCGCTGGATCAAAGAGAACATGCCGCAGGTGAAGGAGATATTCTTCGACGACGACACCTTCACCGATTTCCGTCCGCGCGCCGAGGAAATCGCTCGCGGCCTGGGCAAGCTCGGCGTGACTTGGTCCTGCAACGCGAAGGCGAACGTGCCGTATCAGACCCTCAAGGTGATGAAGGATAACGGCCTGCGGCTGCTCCTCGTCGGCTACGAGTCGGGCAACGATCAGATCCTGCACAACATCCGCAAGGGGCTGCGCACCGACATCGCACGGCGCTTCACCGCGGATTGCCGCAAGCTCGGCATCGCCATCCACGGCACGTTCATTCTCGGCCTCCCCGGCGAGACGAAAGAGACGATCCGCGAGACCATCGAGTATGCGGTGGACATCAATCCGCACACCATCCAGGTTTCGCTCGCGGCGCCCTACCCCGGCACGGAGCTCTACAAGCAGGCGGTCGACAACGGCTGGCTCACCGAGACCGATGCATCCAAGCTCGTCAACAACCAAGGTGTGCAACTCTCGCCCCTGAGCTACCCGGGCCTGAATGCCGAGGAGATCTACAAGTCGGTGGAGGTCTTCTATCGGCGCTTCTATTTCCGGCCGCGCAAGATCATCGAGATGACCACGGAGATGATGAAGAGCTGGGAGATGATGAAGCGGCGCCTGCGCGAAGGCGTCGAGTTCTTCCGCTTCCTGCACGCGCGCGAGGCCTGACGGGGCAACTACGCCGGGCCGCGTAGGCTTCGCGGCGTGCGCCCGCGCACGCCGCGGCGTTCGACTCACACCCTGAAGCGATAGTCTGTTCCCGGCATGCGCTCGATGTCAGGGGGAAAATTCGCGCGCTTGTCGGCGAAGTACTGCGCGCGATGGTCACCGTACGATTTCGCATTGTAGGTGAGGTATAGGATCCGCCGCGCGCTGTCGGTCTCGTTCGCCTTGGAGGCATGCGGTACATAGCTGTCGAAGAACAGCACGTCGCCCGGCGCACACGGCAGCGGAATCATCGGATAGCCCGCCATCTGCTCGCGGGTGAGGGGCTTCCACTCCTCCCCGATCAAGCCGGCGGCGCGCGCCGCATCGGCGATTTCTAGACAGCCGTTGGCGATCGTCGCAGCGTCGATCGAGACCAGCGCGGTCACGAACAGCGGCGCATACACCGACCATCCTGCCTGCTGGTCCTGATGCGCTTCGAAGCCCGCGCCCCCCGCCATCTTGAAGTTGATCTTGTCCTTGAACAGCACCGCCGGCTCGCCCATCAGCGCCTCGATCGCGCTCTTGAGCCGATCCTGCACGAGCTCCCCGAACCGCGCGTGAAATCCGCAAAAGTTCTCGATTCTCTGCACCAGGCGCACCGCCGGATCGTTGAGCTTCTGCTCGTGATACACCATCTCGACGCCGGGCCGCTCGGGACGGCGCTCGAGTTCCTCCACCCAAGAGGAGATCTGCGCCGTCTGTGCTCGCGAGAAAAAACCCGGGACCGCGACCCACGCCTTGCTCGCATAGTGAGCAAGCTGCTCCGGGGTCAGAAGGGCCGGCGCCCCGCGCGCTGCGGGAGGCTCGGCATTCTTGGGTGCGGTCGAGGAATGTGTCATACGGGCTCTCCAGTGCGCTGATTATAGCGAACTTGAGCGCTCGCGCCGCGGCCCGGCCCGGCCCGCGGTACGGCGCACGGGCTGCATTTACTTTGCCCCGCGATGCTCCAATACTTTCGGGCCATGGGCTCACCGCGTCTCTTCGCCTGGCTCCCGGTCGTTTCTCGCCTGTTGAGTCTGCGCAGGCGGATCGGCGACATACCGCGCGCCGCGACCGACGGCGCCATCGCCGCGTGCGCTCTCGTTTCGCTGGCCCTCTGGATCGGGCTCGATTATCGCCGTGCGGGACCGGGCGCGCAGTTCGAGCCGACGGCCGTGGCCATCATTGCGCTATATGCCTGCGCGGTGCTCGGCACCGCGTTCGCCCTGGCGCGGAGCCTGCGGCCGAGGGGCGATTTCCGTTGCGTTCTGTTCGTGGTGCTCGCCCTGCTGCCGGTCGCGATCACCGCAGGATTCGCCATCGATGCGCGCTGGGATGGTGTGGCCGCACGGGGTGCTTGCGCACTCCTCGCCCTGTACGCGCTCGCGTATCTCGCGAACGCGACGCGTGTGCTCTCGGGCGCTTTTCAGCCCCGCGCCGCGCTCGTGCTGGTGGCGGCACTGGCCGCATCGCTCCCATTCAGCAGGACCCCCGATTTGAGTCCGTGGCTGTGGACGCCGCCAGCTTCCGCCGACGAGACGAACGAGGGGAATGATTCGCAGCTTCCGCCTTTGGTCGCCGAGTCGCTCTTGTTCGACGAACGCGCGCAGATCGACGAGGTCATCGATGGCATGCGTCCCGATCTCGGCAGCTCTCCCGCGGTGTACTTCGTCGGGTTTGCCGGTGTGGCCGAGGAGCACGTCTTCGCCGAGGAGATCAAGCTCGCCGCGCGCGTCGTAGACGACCGCTTCGCGACTGCCGGCCACCAGTTGCTGCTGATCAACGATCGCCGCGACATCGACACGTATCCGATCGCCACGGCGAGCGGGCTGGCCTATGCGCTCAAGGCGATCGCCGAAAAAATGAACCCGGATCGAGACATTCTGTTCCTGGCAATCTCCTCTCACGGTGCCGACGACGCCTCGCTGTCCGTATCCAGCGGCGGCTTACAGCTGGAGCAGCTATCGGACGAGGATCTCGCAGCCGCGCTGCGGGATTCCGGCATCAAGCGCCGCATCATCGTGATATCCGCGTGCTACGCCGGGGCGTTCATCCAGCCGCTCGAGAATCCCGACACCATCGTGATCGCCGCCGCGGCGCCCGACCGGACCTCGTTCGGCTGTTCGGACGACAGGGACATGACCTACTTCGGGGAGGCCTTCTATCGGGACGCGCTGCCGCACGCGAGAAGCTTGCAAGACGCGTTCTCGACGGCCGAGGCAGCCATTGCCGACCGCGAGCGGCTGGAGCACGAGACGCCCTCGCGGCCGCAGGCCTATTTCGGAACGCAAATCAGCGCGGTGCTGGAGAAGAATCCCATGCGCATCGAGCCGCGCGGCATCGAGCTGCACGCGCAGCGGTAGCCGCGCCCCCCCGGCACCGGCAATCTAGCTTTGCCGGGCAAAGCGGCGACGCCGCGGATGCGACGGATTTGTTGCAGAATCGTTGCGCCCGCAATATACCTTTGCATTACAAAGTGAGATGTGCTGTAGTTTGGATACGCCTTCGTCATTAGTTGCATGCGCCTCGATGAGGAGCCGGATAGTCGCACCATGCATGCCGACGTCGATACCGCTCTGGCCTCCTCGGGCACCACGCCCTACCGCACCCGGCGGGATACCGCTCGGTATTACGGTGTGGGAGGGATCGTGGTTCTGCTGGGCGTCCTCGGCCTACTGCCCGATTCTTGGCTCGCCGGGGTTGTTCAATCGAAGACCGCGTTCCATGCGCTCTTCGGTCTCTTGCTCTGCGGCCTGGTGGTGGTGCGATTCCGTTGGTGGTTGAAGAACTCTCCACCTGCCCACGCGCTCGACATCCGGCAGTTTTCCCGCCGGTTATCGCGCATGGTTTACCTGGTGCTCTATCTCGTCACGGGCGCCATGGAGGTCATCAACATCATCGGCCCGCAGCAAGGGGGCGTTCGCCCCACGCGCGCGATCTCCTTGCTGCTACCCACCCCAGACAGCCAGGCGTTTTTAACCTGGGGTCTCGTCGCGCTCGTGTCGATTCGTGTCCTCGCGTTCTGGAGCTGGCGGCGCCTGGTCCGAGCTGGCGGCGCCCGGCCGCCAGCAAAATACCTCAATAATTCGCGGTGATGGCGTTAGGCCCGCTTCCGCTAGGCACCGTGCCGATGGCGCCGAGAGCGCCGCCCGTGGCGATGCTGAACTCGGACACCGTGCTGTCGTAGAAATTCACGACGTACACGTCGCTCCCCGTGGGATCGATGGTGATGAACCAAGGCCCGCTTCCCGTCGCGGCCGTGCCGATGGCGCTGAGCACGCCGCCCGTGCCGATGGCGTACTCGGACACGCTGTTGCTGCACCAGTTCTCCGCATACACGTAGGGGCCCGCGGGGTCCACGGCGACCGACTCCGGGCAGCTGCCGCTCGGCACGGTGCCGATCGCCGTAAGCGTGCCGTCGCTCCCGATGGTATAGGCGGATACGGTGGCGTCGTTGTAGTTGGCCACGTACGCATAGCGGCCGCTCGGATCGACCGCAATGGACTGCGGATTGCCGCCCGTTGGCGCAGTACCGAGCAAGCTGAGCGAACCTCCGGCACCGATCGCATACTCCGACACCGCATTGCCGGTTTCGTCCACGGCATACACGTAGTGGCCCGTGGGATTGACGGTGATGGAAATCGGACTGCCCGCCCCCGGCGCCTCGCCCAGGGTCGTGAGCACCCCGCCCGGGCCGATCGCGTACTGCGAGACGGTGTTGCTGACGAGATTCGCGACGTACACGTACTCACCGGTCGTGTCGACCGTGACCGAGGCGGGCTCGGTGCCGGCGGGCGCCGTGCCGATGTTGCTGAGCGTGCCCTCGCTCCCCACGGCGTACTCGGAGACCGTGCCATCGCTCCAGTTGGCGACATACACATACCGGCCCGTCGGATCGACCACCAGGGCGTTCGGCTCGTTCCCCGCCGCGATCGTTCCGATCAGCGTGAGCCCGCCGTTCGCTCCGAGCATGAATTCCGAGACGGTGTTGTCGTTCTGATTCGCTACGTAGGCGTACTCGGGAGCGGCCGTCACGGTCAGCGTCACCGCGGGCGAGCCGATGCTGCCGAGCACCGCGCTGATCGAGGTCGAGCCCGCCGCGGCGCCGGTCGCCACACCATTCGAGCCTGCGGCATTGCTGATGCTCGCGGTCGGGGGGGCCGAGCTGCTCCAGGTCACGGCGGCTGTCAGGTTCTGCGTCGAGCCGTCGGTATAGCTGCCCATTGCGGTGAACTGCTGAGTCGAGCGGTTGGTGATGCTCGGGGCCGAGGGCGTCACGGCGATGGAGACCAAGGTTGCGGGAGTGACGGTCAGCAGCGTCGAGCCCGTGACGCTTGCCACGGCCGCCGTGATCATCGCGGAGCCCTGACTCACACTGCTCGCGAGTCCGTTCGTGCCCGCGGCGTTGCTGATCGTCGCGACGGTCGTATCCGAGGAGCTCCAGGTGGCCGCCAGGGTCAGGGGTTGCGTCGAGCCATCCGTGTAGGTACCCGTTGCCGCGAACTGTTGAGTCGTGCCGTCGGCGATGCTCGGCGTCGCGGGTATCACCGCGATCAAGACGAGTGTCGCAGGAGTGACCGTCAAGCCGGTCGACCCGACGATGTTCCCCAAGCTGGCCGTGACGGTGACGGACCCCGTCGCCTGCGTCGCGGCGAGACCGTTCGTGCCGGCTGCGTTGCTCACCGAGACGAGCGTCGTGTCCGATGAGCTCCAGCTCACCGAGCTCGTGAGATCCTGCGTCGAGTGGTCCGTGTAGGCGCCGGTCACGGTGAACTGCTGCGTCGTTCCGGCGGCGATGCTGGGATTTGCAGGGATTACGGTCAGCGAGACCAGTGTGGCCGGCGTGACGTTGAGCGACGTCGAACCCGACACACTGCCGAGCGCGGCGCCGATCGTCGCCGAGCCCTGGCCGAGACCCGTCGCGAGACCGTTCGAGCCTGCGGCATTACTCACTGCGGCGACGCCGGCATCGCTCGAGCTCCACGCGACGGCGGTCGTGAGGTTCTGCGTCGAGTTGTCGGTGTAGGTGCCGGTGGCGGCGAACTGCTGGCTCGTGCCGTTCGCGATGCTGGGGCTCGCGGGCGTCACCGCAATCGAGACGAGCGCAGCCGGCGTCACGGTAAGCGTGGTCGATCCCTGGATCGTGCCCATGGCGGCCGTCACCGTGACGACGCCCGTATCGAGCGCCGTCGCCAACCCCTCGAAGCCGGCGGCATTGCTCACGCTCGCGAACGCGGGATTGGAAGAGCTCCACGACGCGCTGGCAGTGAGGTTTTGAGTGGAATTGTCGGTATACGTGCCGATCGCCGTGAACCGAGTCTTGAGACCCAGCGCGAGGCCGGGATTGCCGGGAGTGACGCCCATCGATACGAGCGCCGCGGCGCTGACCGTGAGCGTGGTCGAGCTGGAAACGCTCCCGAGCGTCGCCGTGATCTGCGTGGTCCCCAGGCCGACCGCCGCGGCGAGCCCGCTCCCGGGGGCGCTGCCGACCGTGGCCACGGCAGGCGCCGAGGAGCTCCAGGTCACAGTGGCAGTGAGATCATGCGTCGAATGATCGGTGAATACGCCGATTGCCATGAGCGAAGTGGTCAATCCATTCGGAAGCGTCGAATTCATCGGCGTCACGCCGATCGACACCAGGGTCGCCGTGGTTACCGAGAGCGTAGTCGTTCCCGACACGGCGCCCATGGCTGCCGTGATCATGGCGGATCCGGGACTCCGTGCCGCGGCGAGCCCGGCCGAGCCCGGTGAATTGCTGACCGAAGCGACCGCCGAAGCGGAGGAAGTCCAGGTCACCGCACCGGTGAGATCGTGCGTCGAGTTATCGCTGTAGATGCCGGTGGCCGTGAGCTGGAGCGTCAGGCCGTTCGCGAACGCCGGGCTCGGCGGCGTGACCTCGATCGCCATCAGTGTGGCGGGGGTCACCGTCAAATTCGTCGACCCGGACACGCCGTTCAAGGCCGCGACGATGGTCGTGGTACCGGACCGGACCGTGGCGACCGCGCCTCCCGCACCCACCCAGGCGATGGCGGGATTGCTCGAGCTCCAGACCACCTGCGCCGAGAGATTGCGCTTCGAGCCGTCGCTCATGATGCCGGTGGCGGTGAATTGGCTCGCGAGCCCCATCGCGACCGCTGTGTCGGGCGGCCCGACCGCAATCGAGCTCAACTGCGCGAGATCGTTCGGATGCGACGATCCGCACGCGGAGAGCAGTCCCAGGGCGCCGATCACGATCAGCGCAGCCAGCCGGGCGAGTCCGGCGAGGGGCGCGTCTGCGTCCCTCGGCACACGGTCCGAGGTCATTCATTGACTCCAATCGCACTGCGTTCATTGCAGGCGAGAGGAGTGTAGGGGTATCCACTACAGGGACTCTGTGACGGGCCAAGCGGCGGCGGGCGCAGATAGCGAGCAGCCGTTCACTGTCGCCGAAGCGAAACTAATTAAGTCAAAGTGGGGTGGTGCGGCCGCCATGTCGCGCCGCGGGGTTGCGCCGCCGCACCGCCGCGTGAAGATCGTCGTCAGTTTCTGGGCCGCATGGCCTCGAGGGCGCGCTTTTGCAGCCCATTCTTGTCGAAGTTCTTGGGGTCGAGCCAGGTATCGAACGCCGACCGTATCCGCGGCCATTCCTCCGCGATCATCGAAAACCAGGCGGTATCCCGGCTTCTGCCTTTGTAGACGAGGGCCCTGCGGAAGACTCCTTCGAACGTGAACCCGTACCGCTGCGCGGCTGCGCGCGATGGGCCATTGAGGCTGTCGCACTTCCATTCATACCGCCGGTAACCGAGCTCGTCGAAGACCAGCCGCATTAACAGGTACATCGCCTCCGTACCGGCGCGCCTGCGCTTGAGGCGGGGCGAATAGGCAATGGAACCGACCTCGATGACGCCGTGTACGGGATCGATTCTCATGAGGGCTGCGGTGCCCACGGGCTTGGCCGTTTCGGTATCTACGATCGTGTAGTGCAGGGGATCCTCGCTCTTCGCGAGGTTGATCAAGTACTCCCGGAACAGGTCGAGAGTCTCGGGACGCTCCGGGAACAGGTAGGTCCAATCACGGGCGTCCGGCGCATCCAGGTAAGCCGCGAAGAGATCGCCTGCGTGACGCTGCGGGTCGACGGGATCCAGGCGGCAATAGCGCCCGGCCAACGTGCGCCGCGACGGGCGCGGCCGTTCGGTCCATCCGGTAACCGGTGGGCCAATGGGCTGATCGTATTGATTCCTGCGTTCGCTCATATGCTCGTGGGTCCACGCCGACTATTCGCGATTGAGCTTCAATTCAACGAGTTGCCTGATGAGAGTTTCAATCCTATCCGGATTTACCCCACCCAGTGACCGCCAAAAGGATCATATCCTTGCCCCAGGGCTTCGATCTGATGCGGCCGGCCACTTCATGGACGGCTTGGCCCGCGCGAACATTTTACCGCCGCGGTAAAAGGTAATCTTTCGAGCGGACTCGTGAGGAAGGCGATTGCCAGGGTGCTCCGTAATGACCCGCCCAAACGCGGCCGTTAATCGAGGCCGTCAGAAGTGCGTCGCCAACCAGCCGAGCAGCGCGCTCGAGCCCAGGCATGCGGCAAGACCGGCGGCTGCCCGCACGCGCAGCTTCCGGCCGAGCGATTCGCCATCGGACGCCGATAACAGGAACGCGCGTCCGTCTTTGGGCTTCGACATGATGCTGACCTCCTGCACTTGCGGTTTGACGAGCATGGTCTCGACGACCTGCCGGTGAGCCTCGGCGCGCGCAAGTTCCCATTCGGCACCGTCCAGCACGCCGTCATGATTGCTGTCGAATCGCTCCAGCAGGCTCTTTTGGTCCTGCTTCCACGTCCGCAACAGTTCCGCGACCGCGCCTTCCGGATTCTCCTCGCTCAGCGCGGCGCCACTACGGTAAGCCCCCAGAGCGTAGAGCGGCTCATTCGGCTGAATACGATACTCGGTGTACCGATAGCGGCCCCAACTCGTCAGCAAATCGCCGAGCTGCCCGATGATCCCTTGGCCCTTGGGGAGGTGCATCTCCGGCCACTCCGTGTCGCCGTACCAGACGTCCTTCTCGCTCGGGAAGACCTCGGCGCCGCGGGGGTCGACTACGCATTGACCCGTGCCGTCATCCAGGATGAACGGCACCGCGCTGGTATCGCTCTGGACCGTGGTCCATCCGCGAGAACGGCTGCTCCGACCGCGCTCCTCGACCTTGTAGCGCCACCAGGCACACGGTATTCCGCTCAGCGGGGCTTTGTTCTCCTTCTCGGACATCAGCAGCCCGTGACCGGTGAATTGAACGTACCCTTGAGCGGCCGAACGCACGCGAGATGTGGGCGTGTCGGCGATCATGCGGTTCTCGCGCCATGCTTTGAACGCGTACCAGAAGGAATACGCGACGGCGGCCGCGACACCGAGGATCAGCAACAAAAACTTGAGGCGATCTTTATCCGACATCGCCGTCGCCATCCTCAGGCTCGGAACAGTGCTCCCACGTCGACGTCGTGCTTCTCGTCGGCCGTGAACTCGAGCAAGTGCGCAGACGCGAACCCGAAATGCTGGGCCACCAGGACGGCAGGAAAGACCTTGACGCGAATATTGTTGAGATTGACCTGGTCATTGTAGAGCTCGCGGCGGTCCGCAATGGATTCCTCCAGTGCGCTGATGCGTGCCTGCAATTGCTGGAAGGTCTCGTCGCTCTTCAATTCGGGATAGCTCTCGGCAACCGCAAAGAGACGGCTCATGCCGGACCGCAGCTGCTGTTCAGCCGCGCCGACGGCGGCGACATTGCCCGCTGCGCTCGCATCGCTGACGGAGGCTCGTGCGCGCATGACTTTTTCGAGCGTCTCCTGCTCGAACTGCATGTAGCGCTTGCAAGTCTCGATCAGCTTCGGCAACTCGTCATGGCGTTGCTTCAGCAGGACGTCGATATTTGCCCAAGCTACCTTGACGTTCTCCCGCAGCCCGACCAACTCGTTGTACAGGGCGGCGATATAAACGATCAGGCCGGCGATCACGACCAGTACGATGGCGATAGCAATCAACACGGCACCTCGTGTGCGGGGGTCCGACTAAACTGCAGTATATGGTGTGGCTTTTTCTACACTCGCGATGCAGTTCACAAAAAGCGCTCTCAAACACCGCAGCCACCGGCATCCGTTCGGTAACGTACAGACTGACGCGGGCCGAATATGCTTTTTTGTCGCCAGGATCACAGCAAGTCCAGGGAAATGGCGCAAAACATTCTGTTGATTCAGGCAAACGCCACGGACGCGGCGGCGGTTCTCAACGCACTTTCCAGATCGCATAACGGCCACATCGAGTGGGTGGACACCTGCGCGCTCGGCTTGACGCGCCTTGCCATCCTCGGCAGACAGGATCAGCCCCAGGCCTCGGGCATCTCGGCGATCTTGGTGGATCTGCAATTGCCGGACGCTGCCGGCATCGACGGCTTCGATCGGCTTCATGCGGCGAACCCGCAGATTCCCATATTGATCCTGAGCTCCATCCAAGACGAGGAGACTGCAAAACTGGCCATCCAGCGCGGCGCGCAAGACTATCTGTTGAAGGGCCGCCTGGACGATCACCTGCTCCCTAAAGCCATCGCCGGCATGATCGATCGCGCAGCCATCACGGAGGCTTTGTTCGATGAGAAAGAGCGGGCACAGGTCACGCTCAATTCGATTGGCGATGCGGTCATCAGTACGGATGTCAAAGGCCGAGTGACCTACTTCAACATCGTTGCCGAGCAATTGACGGGCTGGCCCCGCATCGAGGCGCTGGGCCGTCAACTCGAGGAGGTGTTCCGAATCATCGACCGGACCACCCGCGCGGTCATACCGAATCCCATGGCCCTGGCGACGAGCACGAATGAAACTGTGGGCCTCCCGGCGACCTCGATCTTGGTGCGCCGTGACGGCGTCGAATCGGCAATCGAGGACTCATGCGCACCCATACACAACCGTCGGGGCGAGGTGACCGGCGCCGTCATGGTGTTTCACGATGTAAGCATGTCGCGAGCGCTGTCGCAAAGGTTGGTGCACCTGGCGCAGCACGACAGTCTGACCGATCTACCGAATCGAGATCTGCTGAACGAGCGTCTGACCCAAGCGATATCGGCGGCGCAACGCCGCCACGCGACTCTAGGCGTACTGTATCTGGACTTGGATCGATTCAAGCATATCAACGACTCGCTGGGCCACTCCGTCGGGGATCGTCTTCTGCAGAGTGTTGCCCACCGCTTGCGCGAATGCGTACGCGCCTCCGATACGGTAAGCCGCCTCGGGGGCGACGAATTCGTCATCTTGCTGCTGGACGTTGCGCATGCGCAGGACGCGGCCATCTGCGCCGACAAGCTCATCAAGACTATCGGGATGCTCTACACGATCGATGACATCGAACTGCACATTACGGTGAGCATCGGTATCGCCGTCTATCCGGAAGACGGTACTGAACTGAAGACGCTGCTGCAGAATGCCGACTCCGCAATGTACGAGGCGAAAGAGCACGGGCGCAACAATTATCAGTTCTATCGGGCGGATCTGAACTCGAGGGCGATCGAGCGGCAATTCCTCGAGAATGGCCTCCGGCATGCGATCGAACGCAACGAACTGGAGTTGCACTATCAGCCGATCGTGAATCTAACGACCGGAGCGATCTCTGGTGTGGAGGCTCTCCTGCGTTGGCTGCACCCTCCCCTGGGAGCCGTGCCTGCCGTCGACTTCATTGCGGTTGCCGAAGAGAGCGGCTTGATCGTACCCATCGGCCAGTGGACGCTCCGACAGGCATGCGCTCAGTTCAACGACTGGCAGCGGGCGCGATTGCCCGTACCCGGACTTGCCGTGAACATCTCAGCCGTGGAACTGCGTTCCAGAGGGTTCGTGGCCGGCGTCGCCGCCACCTTGTCGGAGACCGGCATTGATCCAAATCGTCTCACGCTGGAGCTTACAGAAACCTTCATCATGCAGGACTCCAAAGCCACCAAGCTCGTGCTGAATGCGCTCCGATCCCTCGGTGTACAACTCGCACTGGATGACTTCGGCACGGGTTATTCGAGCTTGAGCTACGTGCGCCGGTTCCCGATCGATGTTCTGAAGGTCGACCGGTCATTCGTGCTCAATCTCAGCTCCAACGCCGACGATGCAAGTGTCGTTAGCGCCGTTATCAACATGGGCAAGAGCCTGCGCATGCGAGTAGTGGCGGAGGGAGTCGAAACACCGGAGCAGGTCGAGTTTCTCAAACAACACGGTTGCTCCGAGGCGCAGGGCTACCACTTTAGCCATCCGTTGAGGGCTGACGCCGTTCCGCGATTCCTGCGTCAGCAGCCCAGTGCAAGGGTGCACCAACACGTCGTCTGAAGGTCCCCTCCCCGCGGTAAGTCAGTTAATGGCTCAGGCGCGCTGAAAACCGCAGCCGCACGTAGTCGGCCGTCCACTTTCCTGTCGCGTCTCGATATAGCGCACATCGAAGCCGGCGCCGGCAAGGCGCCCACCGTAATCTTGGATGGTCGGAAAATACCAGGGGTTGGCGGCCTGGCCATCATGCCCGCGGCGGTCGAGTTCCCGTCGGCGTCCTTCATCCAGTGAAGCGCAGCGTTGCTGAACACCGTATCGAAGCGCGGGCCGAAGTCCATGTCCGCGGCGCTCTTCTCCACGACCGCAAGTCCGAGCTTCAGGCGCTCGATCAGCGCCGCTCCAGATAGTGCACTGCCAGGGTCTGCAGCTCGCGCAGGGCTATCGCGCGGCCGCTCAGCCCCTCCTCATCACTCAACGAGCTCGCCGCCTTCATGAGCTGCAGCACCACGACCGACCGGTCGCGCGCAGCCTCTGCGGACAGCGTCGGCGAGCGCGCGCGCAGGATCGCGGCGATGCGCTTGCGCAGCAGGTAGCGGAAGGTCTCGCGGCGCGTGCGTTCGTCCATGCGGGCTTCGGCCAGCGGCAACGTCGCTGCACGCTCGCGGGGATGCCCCCGCAGCACGCCGAACAACCCTTCGACCAGAGCACGGGTGTCGATATCGCGAGCGCGTGCCAGGAGCGCTTCGAGGTCCGCCGCCAGCAATGCCACATAGTTCTGCACCAGCGAGTCGGCCAGAACCTCCTTGGAAGGAAAGAACTGGTACAGCGAGCCGATGGGGGCTGCGGCACGCGCTGCGATCTCAGTCATCGTTGCCGCCTCGTAGCCCTTCTCGGCAAATACCGCAGCGCCCGCCGTGAGCAGCTCCGCCACGCGCTGTTTGCCGCGCTGACGTTTGGGCGCCCGCGGCGCCGCGACCTGCCGTCGTTTGGGTGCGGGTATCCTTCGCCAGCGACTTCGCCGATGCGCCGCGCGCGAGGGTCGATCAGCCCGGCGACTTGGGCGCGTTGCCGCCCGGCTGGGACGAGTTCCCCGAGCCCTTGGACCCCGCCGACGTGATGGTGACCAAGCGTCAATGGGGCGCCTTTTATGGCACCGATCTCGATCTGCAGTTGCGGCGCCGGGGCGTGCGCACCATCGTACTGGGCGGCATCGCCACCAGCATCGGGGTCGAATCCACGGCGCGCAACGCCTGGGAGCACGGCTACGAACTCGTCGTCTGCGAGGATCTGTGCGCCGATCTCAGCGCCGAGACGCACGCCTCCAGCTTCAAACACATCTTCCCGCGCCTGTCGCGCGTCGTGAGCTCGCGGGCCATCACACTCGAATGAGCGCACCTGGAGTCTCGGCAGCCGTCCCGGCGCGTACCCGCGGGCTCGGCGGCTGGCCTCAGCCGCTGCTATGGCTGTCGCTGCTGGCGCTGTCGGCACTCATCTGGGCAGGCTGGGGCGCGCTCGGGCTGCCGGCCGCGTTGCTGCTCGGGCCGATGATCGGCGGCGGCGTATTCGGCGTGAATGGTGCGAGCCTGAGCATGCCGCGCGCGTCCGATCTCGGCGCGCAGGCGGTGATCGGCGCCATGGTCTCGGCAAGCATCACGCCCTCCATCCTTGTGACTTTCAGCCACCAATACCTGTTGTTCTGTGCCGTCATGTTCGGCACCCTGCTCGGCGCCGCGGGCATCGGCTGGCTCATCAGCCGCGCGGGTCTCATCCCGGGTGCAACCGCGGTCTACGGCACCTCGCCGGGTGCGGCAAACGCGATGGTTCTGCTGGGTGAGGCAGAGGGCGCCGATGCACGTCTCGTGGCCTTCATGCAGTATTCACGCGTGCTGCTCGTCGCCGTCGCGGCCGCCTTGGTGGCGCGCTTCTGGGCGCACGTCGGCAGTGCCCACACACCCGGCGCGCCCTGGCTGAGTCCCGTTCATTGGGGCAATCTCGCCTGGGTGCTCGCGCTGGCGCTGCTCGGGCAGCAGCTCGCCCGCCTGCTGCGCTTGCAGGCGTGGGCCCTGCTCGGCCCCATGCTCCTGCTGTCCGCGCTGCACGCCGCCGGCTGGCTCGACATCGGGCTGCCGCGCTGGGTGCTCGCAGCAGCGTACGCCTCGCTGGGCTGGCGCATCGGCCTCAGCTTCACGCGCGATGCGTTGATTCATGCGGGCCGGGCTCTGCCCGTTGTGCTCACCGCGGCGCTGTCCCTCATGGGGCTGTGCGCGGCGCTGGCTTGGTGCCTGACACGATTCGCGCACACCGACGCACTCACCGCCTATCTGGCCACAAGTCCCGGCGGGCTCGACTCGGTGGCCATCATCGCCGCATCGAGTCCGCAGGTGGATCTGCCGTTCGTGCTGGCCCTGCAAGCGGTGCGGCTGGTATTCGTCATCTGCCTGGCGCCGCTCATCACGCGCCTGGTGGTCAGGCACTCACCGCACCTGCAGGCCGCGCGAACCTGAGTCTCGCGCGCGGCGCTTTGCCGCGAGCGGAGATCGAGGCGGTCTGTCATCGGCTGCCTGGAGCGCGAATACGCGAACCAATTCATGGCCCGAAGCCGCCTCATGAGATATAGGATGAGCCCATGGGAAGCATGATTCTTCTGGATCTGACCGGCGGCGTTGCGCTGCTGTTGTGGGGCCTTCATATGGTCCACAGCGGCATCGTGCGCGCGTTCGGGTCAGATCTCAGGCGCTTTCTCGGGATGGCGCTGCGCAATCGCTTCGCGGCATTCCTGGCCGGGATTTTTGTCACCGCCCTTCTTCAGAGCAGTACCGCGACAGGTTTGATGACCGCCTCCTTCGTCACCGGAGGTACGGTCGACTTGATCCCCGCTCTCGCGATCATGTTGGGCGCCAATGTCGGCACCACGCTCATCGTCCAAGTCCTGTCGTTTAACGTCTCGGCCGTCGCACCGGTGCTGTTTTTGGTAGGCGTGATCACCTTCAAGAGGGGCAGTCAGACACGCACCCGCGATCTTGGGCGAGTAGCGATCGGCGTCGGAATCATGGTGCTGTCGCTGCACATCTTGCTCGATACGCTGGCTCCCGCGGAGAACGCGCCGGCGGTCCGCGCCCTGCTCGGCGCCATGACCGGCGACCCCATGTTGTGTCTGCTGATGGCGGCCGCCCTCACTTGGGCCGCCCATTCCAGCGTGACGGTGGTTCTCTTGGTGATGTCCCTTGCCTACTCCAATTTCATCACGCCGGTGGCGGCGCTGGCCCTCATCCTCGGCGCCAATCTCGGCAGCGCAATCAATCCGCTGATCGAGGGTAGTCGCGGGGACAATCCCGCGAGCCGCCGTCTGCCGTTGGGCAACCTGCTCAATCGAGTCGTGGGCTGCGCGCTGGTGCTGCCTTTTCTCAATCAAATCGCGGACGGACTCGCTTGGCTCGAGCCTAATCCTTCGCGGATGGCGGCGGATTTCCATACCGCATTCAATCTCGTGTTGGCACTGGTCTTCATTTTTCCGTTGAAACCTCTGGCGGCGCTGCTGATACGTCTACTGCCGGAGCGGGTGAAGCCCAGCGATCCGTCGACCCCGCTGTATCTGGACGACACTGCGCTCGGCACGCCCTCCGTGGCGCTCGCCTGCGCCGCGCGCGAGACCCTGCACATCGGCGACATCATCGAGGACATGCTTCGCCGGACGATGACGGCACTGATGACCGATGACCGAAAGATGGTGGCGGAAATCTGCCGGATGGACGATGCGGTGGACCGGCTCGATGAGGCCGTGAAGCTGTATGTCACCAAACTCACCCGGGAAAGCCTGAATCAACAGGACGGACACCGGGCAATGGAGATCATCTCCTTTTCGATCAACTTGGAACATGTCGGGGACATCATCGACAAGAATTTGATGGAGCTCGCGGCGAAGAAGATGAAGCGCAAGGTCGTCTTCTCCACGGAGGGCGCGGCAGAGTTGCAAGCCTTCCATCAGGAAGTCGTCGACAATCTCAAGCTCGCCTTCAGCGTCTTCATGTCGGGCGATGTCAAAATTGCGCGCTTGCTGGTGACCGAGAAGGCCACCTTGCGCGCCGCCGAATTCGCCGCGGCGGAGAGCCACCTGGCGCGCTTGCGGGACGGGCGTCCCGAAAGCCTTGAATCGAGCTCGCTCCATCTGGACATCCTGCGCGACCTGAAGCGCATCCATTCGCATATCTGCTCGGTCGCTTACGCGGTGCTCGAGCGTGCCGGTGAACTGCAGATGAGTCGATTGAAGGAGGTCGAACCGGATGCGAGTTCCGCCGCCGCAATCGGCAGCCCGGCCGCCTCGATTTTGAGTCCGAGGCGCTGACGGGACCGCCATAGAAAAAACCCCCGGCAGCTTTCGCCGACGGGGGTTCGTTCTCGATTCAAGAGCCTGGCAGTGACCTACTTTCACATCGACAAAGTCGACACTAGCATCGGCGCGGAGCGTTTTCACTTCCGAGTTCGAAAAGGGATCGGGTGGTTCCCACTCGCTATGGCCGCCAGGCAAACCGTTTGCAATGGGCGAGTCATGGCTCGCCCACCGCGGATTCGTACAATTTGTTTCGACGTATGTCGCAAATCGAGTCAGTACCCAATCACGCTCTGCCACGTTAGGGACAAATCGCTTGGGTGTTATATGGTCAAGCCTCACGGGCAATTAGTACTGGTTAGCTAAACGCATTACTGCGCGTACACACCCAGCCTATCAACGTCGTAGTCTTCGACGGCCCTTTAGAGACCTTAAAGGTCTAGGGAGAACTAATCTTGGGGGGGGCTTCCCGCTTAGATGCTTTCAGCGGTTATCCCGTCCGCACATAGCTACCCGGCAGTGCCACTGGCGTGACAACCGGTACACCAGAGGTGCGTTCACTCCGGTCCTCTCGTACTAGGAGCAACTCACCCTCAATTCTCCAACGGCTACGGAAGATAGGGACCGAACTGTCTCACGACGTTCTGAACCCAGCTCGCGTACCACTTTAAATGGCGAACAGCCATACCCTTGGGACCTGCTACAGCCCCAGGATGTGATGAGCC
>Ga0302324_100000516_pt1 | contig 102243 bp, 71 predicted proteins | sample Palsa_T0_1_FD_201949 | JGI IMG/M metagenome (GOLD analysis project Ga0302324, IMG submission 201949) | Peat permafrost microbial communities from Stordalen Mire near Abisko, Sweden - Palsa_T0_1 | ecosystem: Environmental > Terrestrial > Soil > Palsa > Peat permafrost | place: Sweden: Abisko... | reverse complement strand
GGCCGGGGCCGTGCTCGCCACCGCCCGGTTTTGGATACCGGTTACCGTGGCGGCCGTCAATGCACCGCTTAGATCGCCGCCCGTGCCGGGAAGTTGACTGGAGCCGACGCTGCCGGATATCTGCCCGAAGTTGTAATCGCCAGCCTGCGCCAGTACGGCGCCGCTCCTGCCAAATACGCTGCTGACAGCGCCGCCGCTTCCGCCGCCCACCGCAGCCGTGCCCGCGCCATTCACCACGCAGTACCCTGTCTGCGCAGTGCTGAAATCGATCGTGACGTTGTAGGTGGTCGGGCTGATCTGGACCTTGTCCGGCTCTACCAGCTGTGGCGGCGTCGAATTGTCATAGCAATCCACAATCAGATTCGCCGTTCCGAATTGGTGTACTGTTCCAGGAATCGTGACGCTGACTTGCGCCGTGAACGCATACGTTGAATTGCCCGCTTCGGCCGGCGCCGGTTGCCACTGGTTCGCGGCGGCGTTCCATTGCAATACCTGGCCGCTGGACGGCGTTGTATCGCTTAAATTCCGCCCTTGCAGCCCGGTTACGGTCAGTCCCTCTGGAGCGCCGGATACGTCTCCGCCGAGCGCCAGCCATTGGATGGTGCTCCCGTTACTCGACAGCACCTCGTTGGCGGTGCTGCCAGTTACCGACAGGCCGTTGCCTTCCACCGTCCATGTGTTAGCCGCGTTGCAGGCATATACATTGCTCCCCGCGGGCGCCGTCGTCAGGAAGAAGAACTGCCCTATCGCGCAAGTGGCGGGAAGGCTGCTTCCCGTTTGCATCGGTTTCGTGGATACGGCAGCCGAAAAGTCGACGCTCTTGCTCTGCGTGCGCAAATCGACTAATGTCTGACCCTCTGCCGTGGCGATCAACGCCGTCCATAGGCAGAAGCCTATTGCAATTCTGCATTTGTTCATGTTTTCGAGGCCTCTCAGTAGGCTGGAGCCGGCCGGCTCGACAGGACGAGGCCACTCCTGATACGATCCCAGCACGCTGTTAGGTGGAACTGACGGGTCAATCCGGGCAAGTTATAGAAAGTACACGTATCGAAAGGTCGGCGAACCGTGTGATCGCAAAAGGTTTCCTCACTTTCGCGGTGATCGGGGCCCCGCCCTGCCTTTTTCAGTCTGTCGGCCCGCGAAACTGAGGAAAGCTTTTTCAATCGCCAGCGCTACGCAGCCGACGATAGCGCAGTGCGGTACCCCGAGAGCCCCCCCCCGTTCTTGTGGCTACAATATAGCTACAATATCAATTGGATTTCGAACTTGTTTTTGAATGGGATGCTGCCAACCTCGGTCACATTGCGCGCCATCGGGTTTCTCCGGAAGAGGCTGAGCAGATCATTGAAAACGATCCGCTCGATTTGGAGGCCGAAGCTGTGAACGGCGAAAAACGTACCACGAGCATCGGATGCACACATAGAAGCAGGTTCCTGGTAGTGGTGACGACGCTGCGTGGAACGCGCGTTCGGGTTGTGACGGCGTTCCCGGCTCCCAAGGCGTTGATCGATCTTTACTTCACCCAGAAGGGGTCATGAAACCATGACGGACAAACTCAAACTACCCAGCTTCTCCAGCGAAGCCGAAGAGGCACAATGGTGGTACGACCACCGCGAAGAAGTCACTAAATCTTTCGAAAAAGCCGCGGCCCGGGGCGAATTGCGCACTGGTTCAGTCGCCAAGTTCGCCCGCCAACCCGCCACTGGCATCACCCCGACCACGACTATTCGGCTCGATCCGCAGGATATTTCCCGGGCGCGCGCGCTCGCAGCCCGGCGCGGCGTACGTTACCAAACCTACCTCAAGATGCTCATTCATGAAGCTCTTGCAACGGAAGAGAAGAAACTCGCGAGCTGACCGATGGGCGACCGGCGCTGGCAGGCCAACTTTGTGGGTTTTCGCCGGCCTCTTGTGTGAGAATTCGGAAAGGTAGCCTTAGCGGCATCCGCATATGTGTGGCATCGCAGGATTCGTAACCCGCGCCCCCGCCTCCTCGCCGGATGCGGTGCTGGCCCGCATGACGGACATCATCCGCCATCGCGGTCCCGACGCCTCCGGTTACTACCGCGATCCCCTCGCCTCCCTGGGTCACCGCCGCCTGAGCATCATCGATGTCGCCGGCGGTCAGCAGCCCATGTCCAACGAAGACGGCGCGCTGCGGATCGTCTATAACGGCGAGATCTTCAATCATGCCGATCTCCGTCCCGCCCTCGAACAAGCCGGCCATCGATACCGCACCCGCTGCGATACCGAAACCATCCTGCATGCCTACGAGCAATACGGACCGGATTGCGTGACGCGCTTCCGCGGCATGTTCGCTTTCGCCATCTGGGACAACAACGCCCACACGCTATTCTGCGCCCGCGACCGCCTCGGCAAGAAGCCCTTCTACTACTATTGGGACGGCCGCCTGTTCGCCTTCGCCTCCGAAATCAAAGCGCTGCTCGAACACCCTGCCATCTCCCCGCGCTTCGAAGAATCGCTACTGTCCGAATATCTCGATTTCGGCTACTGCTCCGGCGAGCGGACGCTATTCTCCGGCATCCGCAAGCTTATGCCCGGCTACTGGCTCCGGCTGACGCCCGAACAACTCGAAATCCGCCAGTATTGGGAGATTCCCTGCCCCACCGTTCATGAAAAGCGCGACGACCAGTCCTGGATCGCCGAATGCCGCACACGCCTGGAGGAAGCCGTCCGCACGCGCCTCATGAGCGACGTGCCCCTCGGCATGTTCCTCTCCGGCGGCGTCGATTCCAGCGCCATCGCCGCCCTGATGAAACCCATGTCGAGTGGGCCGGTGAAGACGTTCGCCGTCGGCTACCGCGAGCAGGAATTCAGCGAGCTTCCCTACGCCCGCCAGGTTGCGGAAAAAATCGGCACTGAACACCACGAAGTGGTCATTGGCCGGAACGATTTCTTCAACGCCTTGCCGCAACTCATCTGGCATGAAGATGAGCCTATCAGTTGGCCATCCAGCGTTTCTCTCTACTTCGTCTCGCGGCTGGCCGCGGAGCAGGTGAAAGTCGTCCTTACCGGCGAAGGCAGCGACGAGTTATTCGCCGGCTATGCCCGGTATCGCAGTTACATCCTCAATCGAGGGTTGATGAAGGCCTACGGCGTGGTGCCCAGCCCGTTGCGCAAGGCCCTCCGTTCCGGGATCGCCAACTCGCGCCTGCTTTCCGGCAACATCCGCCGCAAGCTCCAGCATTCCGTCCTAGGGCGCGGCGAAGATCTGGAAACCCTCTACCTCGATAACTTCTACGCCGCTTTTTCGCGCGCCGAGCAGCAGCGCCTGCTGAACGCGCCCGTGGGAGCTACTTACGATTCCTTCCTGCATTACTGGAACGCCCAGCCGGATGCTTCCCTGCTCTCCCGTATGCTCTATGCGGACCAGAAAACGTACCTCGTCGAGTTGCTGATGAAGCAGGACCAGATGAGCATGGCCTGCTCTATCGAAAGCCGGGTCCCCTTTCTGGACCACCTGTTCGTCGAATTCGCAGCCGCCGTCCCCGATCACATGAAACTCCGTGGCAGCGTGGGCAAATACATCGTGAAGCGCGCCGTCGAGGACATCCTCCCGCGCGACATCGTCTATCGCAAGAAGATGGGCTTCCCCACGCCGCTCCGCCAATGGCTGATGGAGCCCAGCGCCGGCGCCGTCGTCGCCCAGCTTCACGACCGCGACGGCTTGCTGGCGTCATATATCGATTTCGCATACCTAGACGATCTTCTCTCCCGTCACAGAAGCGGCCTGGAAGACGCCACCGACCGCATCTGGCGCCTCCTGAACCTGCAGCTCTGGGGCAACATCTTCATCACCAGTAGGACAGGCATGCTTGCCTGTCCCCTCCCATGAACCCCGCCCGCCTGTTGAAAATGCGCCCGGCCGAAATCGCCACCCGGGCCCAACAGGCGTATCTGAAAAGGTGGGGCCGGCCTCCCGACTGCAGGCTAATCCCGTCCGCCGCCGCCTCCGTTTTCCCGGACCTGCCCCCGCTCGCCTCGCTCGCTGCAGCCGAAAAAATCCGCCGGCACCGCTTCGACCTGCTGGGCTACGAAGATCTCGATTTCGGCACCCCCATCGACTGGCACCTCGACCCCGTACACCATAAGCGCTCCCCTCGCATACCCTGGCGCCAAATCCCCTTCCTCGACTTCGATCGAATCGGCGACCACAAAATCATCTGGGAGTTGAACCGCCACCAGCACCTCGTCACGCTGGCCCAAGCCGGTTTCCGCGACGAAATCCTAGCCCAATGGACGCACTGGCAAAGCGAGAACCCCTACCCCATCGGTATCAATTGGGCGAGCACGCTGGAAGTCGCCTTTCGTGCGCTGTCCTGGCTCTGGGTCCGCCATTTCATCGGAGATTTCCACCCTGATTTAATCCCCGCGCTCCACCTGCATGGCTGGTACATCGAGCACTTTCTATCCACCTATTTTTCCCCCAACACGCACCTGCTCGGCGAAGGTGTGGCGCTCTTTGCCATCGGCACGATGTGTCCGCAAATTGCGGACGCGCCCCGGTGGCAAACCCGCGGCTGGCAAATCGTCCGCAAACAAGCCGAAACCCAGGTTCGCCCCGACGGCTTCCACTTCGAGCAATCCATCTACTACCACGTCTATGCGCTCGATTTCTTCCAGTTCGCGCGCACTCTGGCTGCGAAGAATGCGCTGGCCATCCCACCATCTTTTGATCGCACTATCGAAAAAATGAGCGACGCCTTAGCCATCCTTTCCCAAGCCGGCCGGCTCCCAAGCTTCGGAGACGACGACGGAGGCCGTGTCATCGGATCTCCCGCTCGCACCCTCGCCCCCTCGCCCCATCAGCCGGTAGGCGGAATCTATAGCATGACCGATGCGCACTCCCAACTCTTCATTGATGCCGGCCCGCAAGGCGCCCTCACAGGTGGCCACAGCCACGCCGACGCGCTTAGCATCCAACTGATCACTAGCGGCCACCCCGTGCTGATCGATCCCGGCACCTTCTGTTATGTCTGCCCCGAACGCGATCGCTTCCGCGGAACCGCCGCCCATAACACGTTGCAAGTCGACGGCCGCGACCAAGCCCAGCCCAACGGTCCCTTCGCCTGGACCGGCACGCCCGAAACCACCGTCGACCGCTGGCACACCGGTGAAACGTTCGATTTCTTCGCCGGGCATCACAACGGCTACGCCCCTGTGATCCACCACCGTTCCGTTTTCGGTCTCAAGAACAAGTTCTGGTTGGTCCGCGACGTGGCGCACGCACTCGCGCGTGCCGCGTCGCCACTCGTGGCGACGCATGGTCTTGCCATCCACTGGCACTTCCTAGACGAGCGGGACATCTCTATCCTCCCGCCTGCCGGCCACAACTGGTCCCAATTCGTTGAACGCTGGGACTGGTCCCCCGTCTACGGTAAAAAAGAACCGGCTTACGCCCTGCGCTTTAGCGCGGAAACTTCCCTGCCCGCCGAATTCGCCGTGCTCCTGGTTCCCGGCGAAGCCGGCATTTTCACCCAAACCGCACCCGGAGCCTACTGTTACAAAGAACCCCAGGGGTCGCACGAGTTCATCTTTACCAACAACCACTTCCTCTATCGCGCCACTACACCCGATGGCGTCACGGAGCACTCCATATGAAGCTCCTGTGGGTAAAAGCCGGAGGCCTGCTTCCGCCCGATATGGGCGGCAAGATCCGCAGCTACAACATCCTCAAGCAACTGGCCCGCCGCCACGAGATCACGCTCTTCACCTTTTACCCGGAGCATCCCGACGACCAGCATCTCCTCGGCAACGGCTTCTTCGCGAACATCGTGCCGGTCCCACTGCCGCTTCCGCCGCGCCGCAGTCTTGGTGAGTATCTCCGTTCCGCCCGCATGATGGCCGCCGGGCGCCCCGTCACCATCGACAAGTTCCTCTATCCCGAAGTCCGCCGCCGCTATGCTGAACTGCTGGCGTCCTCCACTTTCGATGTGATCGTCTGCGACTTCCTGGTGCCCGGCTCGCTCATGCACTGGAAGACGCCTCCGCCCACAATCCTGTTCACTCACAATGTGGAGGCCCAGGTTTGGGAGCGCCACTACAAAATCACCACCAATCCGTTCATGAAAACGGCCTGCTGGCTGGAATCGCGCGCGCTGGCCGGCGCCGAGCGGCGATATGTCGAGATGGCGGATTACGTCCTAGCCGTTTCCGAAAACGATTGCGCGTTCTTTCTCCAATATGTGGAATCCAGCCGCATTACCGTGATCCCCACGGGTGTGGATACCGAGTACTTCCAGCCGTCTCCCAAGCCCGAACAGCCGGACACGACGGTTTTCACCGGCACCATGGACTGGATGCCGAACGAAGACGGCGTCGTCTACTTTGTCGATAAGATCCTCCCGCTGATCCGGCGCGAGATTCCGGGTGCAGCTTTTTGGGCCGTAGGGCGGCGCCCGCCCCGGCGCATTCAAGCATTGGCATCCGAACACGTGGTGGTTACGGGCGCCGTGGACGATATCCGCCCCTATCTCGGCAAAGCCGCCGTGTGCGTTGTCCCGTTACGGAGCGGCAGCGGGACTCGTATCAAGATCTTCGAAGCCATGGCCATGGGCAAAGCCGTGGTCTCGACCACTATGGGTGCCGAAGGACTTCCCGTACGCCATGATGAGAACATCGTCCTGGCCGACGAGCCCGCCGATTTCGCCCGCCAGGTTGTCCAACTCTTGCGCGATCCGCAGCGCCGCGCCCAACTGGGCCGGACCGCGCGCCAGCTTGTGGAAGAAAACTACGGGTGGCCTTCGGTAGCCGCCCACTTCGAACGGGTTATGTATGCCGTCGTGGGCGCACCGCGCAAGATTTATTGAGAATTCATGCCGTAAGCGCCAACCTCAAGTTCAGTGCGGAATCCTCGCGTTTTGCGCAAGATCCTTTTCGTATTCGGAACGCGCCCTGAAGCCATCAAGCTTTGCCCGGTGCTGCTGAACCTGCGTCGGAGCGAGCACTTCCAAGTGCGCGTCTGCGTCACCGCACAGCATCGCGCGATGCTCGATCAAGTGTTGGCGGCTTTCGAAGTCAAACCGGATTACGACTTGGATTTGATGCAGCCCGGGCAGACCCTCGCGCAGATCACCGCCCGCATCCTGGCAACTCTTGAGCCGGTAATCCAAGCCGAACGGCCAGATATGTTGCTCGTGCAAGGCGATACCACCACCACCCTCACCGGTGCCTTGGCGGCTTTCTATCAACACGTCCCGGTGGGCCATGTGGAAGCCGGACTGCGCACCGGCGACCTCGCGCAGCCATTTCCCGAAGAGATGAACCGCGTGGCCACCACCCGCCTTGCGTCCATGCATTTCCCGCCCACCGAAGCGGCGAAAGGCAACCTGCTGGCGGAAGGCATCCACCCGCAATGCATCACCGTTACCGGCAATTCGGGGATTGACGCCGTACTTTACGTGTGCGACGCATTGGCCGCCGGTCGGCTGTCCGGAGGCGCGTGGCACCACCTTGATCCGGCCAAAAAGCTGATCGTAGTCACCGCCCACCGACGGGAAAGCTTCGGCGAGGGCTTCGCGCACATTTGCAAAGCCCTAGCCCAGGTTGCCCAGCGGGACGATATTCAACTGGTCTATCCGGTGCATCGCAATCCGAACGTCATGGACCCTGTGTACCGGCAGTTGGACGGACTGGCGAACGTGTTTCTGGCCGAGCCTCTGGATTATGTCCCATTTGTGGATTTGATGCGGCGCGCCTACCTGCTGATCACCGATTCGGGCGGCATCCAGGAAGAAGGGCCCTCGCTCGGAAAGCCTGTTCTCGTGATGCGGGAAAAGACCGAGCGGCCCGAAGCGGTGGCCGCCGGCACGGTGAAACTGGTGGGTACCGATGCGGACCGCATCGTGCACGAAACCGAGCGCCTGCTGGACGACGAAGCGGAATACAGCCACATGGCGCGTATTCACAATCCGTACGGCGATGGACGCGCCAGCGACCGCATCCGCCAGGCGATCGAAGCGTACTTCGCCTAAAGGCCGAGTTTGGTTGCGGCGTTGTCGCGAAACAACGAACCCTCGCGGATGTATTTTCTTACGGTGGCCAGCGACCTGTGCCCGGTCTGCTTCATGATGGCCAACTCGCTCGCGCCATTCATGGCGGCCTGCGTGGCCAATCCCGCGCGGAGGCTGTGGCCGGCATACTCCACCGTTTCGAGACCAGCCCGCGCGGCAGCGCGCTTCACCAGATAGGCTACCGAATCCGGGTGCAACCCCTTGTCGCTCACCAGTCCATGCCGGTCGATGGCCCGAAACACAGGCCCAATCGTGATGCGCGCCTGTTCCAGCCATTCGCGTAAACCGCGCACCGGACAGGTCTGCGGATCGGAGCCATATGGCAGGGCCACCGGTCTTCCCTGCCCTTCCTGGTCGGTCTTCGATTTGCGGAGCCGTACGATGAGTCCATCGGGCGTGATTTCGAGATCCTCTACGCGCAACGCGGCCAGCTCCGACCTGCGAAAGCCGCCGGCAAAACCTGCCAGCAGCAGCGCCCGATCACGCAATCCCCGGAGATCGTCCGGTAGTTCCGCGATCATGCGCCGGAGATCGGGCGTCAGAAACGGCTTCTTTCCATGTTGAGCGATGCCCTTCTTGCGTTTGATTCCCTTCCAGACCTCGCTGACGATGGCATTCTGCATCGTAGCGGGCGAAGGTTGACCAGCCGCTTGGTGCGCCCGGTTGATGGTGGTGAGACGCCTGGCTAAGCTTGAGGTCTTTAGCGTCGCTGCGCGGTCGGTAAGGTACAAGGCCACCGTACGCGGCAAGGCTGGCAACGAGGCAACTTGATGCGCCTCGCACCACTCGTTAAAGTCCCGCCAGTCGGCCTGGTAAGCCCGGAGCGTGTTGGCAGTCTTCGCGGCTTCCGCGAATTCCCTGGCCTTTCGGCTAAGCGAGGTGAGTCCGCCTTGATCGGGTACCGGTAGCAAGGGCGATTCTATCACGCTTCTGATAACGTTATATTATCAGAAGTGATGGATCGCGTATTTTTCGCACATGCGCACAATCGCCGCCATCGTGTTAATTTAGTACGGTGCCCGATAAACCCTCATGGTATGGGCGGTTGGACCAAGTAATCGCGGAGCTCGGAGATCTCCCTTGGCCTTGGGTGGATCGTGAGACGATCGAGTCGCTCCTGCAGGTGGGTCCCAGAAGAGCACAACAAATTCTGCGGCCTTGCGTCACCCGACAGGTTGGAGCCAACGGCGTAGCCGACCGGGAGGAACTGATCGCGCACTTGAAGCGACTGGCGGCCGGCGACGAAGCGCACTATGAACGGCGCCGCCGCCAAAGGCTTGCCCAGGTTTTGGAAGCACTCCGGCAGGAGGCGCTGGCGCAACCGAAGGTACTGGTGGAAGCGCCCACCGCGATGCTCAATCAGGAGTTCGCCAGTCTGCCGGATGGCGTTTCGGTATCGCCAGGAGCCATTTCCATAACCTTCTCTTCGCCCAGTGAGGCGCTGCAGAGACTCCTGGCTCTCGCCATGGCGATCGGCAACGATTTCAATGAGTTCGAGCGAATGGCCGGGAGATGATCGAGCCATGAAGTTGTTTCAACCACAGGGGCTACATAGGATACTGTGGCCCAATGATAAATCGTTCGCGTTCACCATCTTCGACGACCCGGATTCGCAGACCTTGGAAGCCGGCCGCGAAGTATACGCCCTGCTGGCGGATCTTGGATTTCGTACCACCAAAGGGGTTTGGCCGATCCGCGGGTCGGGAACGCCCTCCGATCATGGCGGCACCTGCGCCGAGCCCGCCTACCGGGCTTGGACGCAAGACCTCCAACGCAAGGGATTCGAAATCGGACTGCACAATGCAACGTTACATACATCCGGCCGCGAGCAGACTGAACTCGGCCTCAAAACCTTCACGGAATACTTCGGCGGGTATCCCGTCGCTATGGCCCAGCATTACTACTGCAACGAGAACGTCTATTGGGGAGACCAGCGCGTCAGCGGCATCTACCGCTTGATTTACAACGCGCTGACGCGCGGCCAAAATCGCAATCGATTCCACGGGCACATCCCTGGACATCCGGAGTTCTGGGGCGATCTGTGCCATCGGCATATCCGCTACGTGCGCAATTTTACCTTCGCCGAAACCAATACGCTTTGCGCTTGCCCCTATATGCCCTACCACGATCCGGCCCGGCCTTATGTGAACTACTGGTTCGCTTCCACGGAGGGCGCCACCGTGGAGCCTTTCGTGGAACGAATCAGTGAAGCGAACCTCGACCGGCTGGAGGCCGATGGCGGAGCGTGCATCATGTACACGCATTTCGGCCTGGGCTTCTGGGATGGCCACCGGCTACACCCGCAGTTTGCAGAGTTGATGACGCTGCTGGCGCGGCGCAATGGCTGGTTCGCGCCGGTTTCAGAGCTCCTGGGTTACCTGCTGGCGCAACGCGGCGGCCAATCCGTGCTGCAAGGCGCCCAAAGGCGGGAGTTGGAGCGGCGCTGGCTGCTTCACAAAGTGCGCTTCGGCAACGCCTGAATTCCGCTTCGCCTGCGCCTGCGCGCCTGCTCGCGGTTAGAATTGTTGGCATGGAAATGAAGGGCTATCGCCGGAGTCTTCCATATATCTACTGCTTAGTGCTCCTTCCCTGCTCTATCTATACCGTGTTCTTTACGGCGCGCTCTTTGCGGCGCGATTATATCGACGTTCCTGCGTGGGATGCCTGGCGCTGTGTACAGGATCTGGATCGATTATGCCAATTCGATTTGAGGCCTTTGTGGAAACAGCATAACGAGCATCGTGTCATCGGAGTCCAGGTTCTATATTGGCTGGACTTTGGCCTCCTTCACGGACGGCAGTTCCTTCTCATTGGTTGCGAGGTCGTCTGCCAGTTGGCGCTGTTGGTCCTATTGTGGTGGCTCTTGAAGCAGATGAAAGCGATCCCTTTGGCGTTCCGGCTGGCGTTTGCCGCGAGTTGCGCGCTCCTGATGACCACCGCGACTCATGTGCAAGCCATGGTGATCCCTTTCCTGGTGCAATGGTATCTCACTCAGGCGCTTGCGGCGCTCGCGCTCCTGCTTCTGTGGCGCACGTCGCAAACGGGGCGGCTGGCCAGCCTAATCATAGCCATCGTCGCCGCCGTTATTGTCACATATACCACGGCCAACGGTATGCTGCTGTGGCCGGTATTAGTGGTCATGGCGGTATGGCTACGCCTGCCTCGGAAGCGAATTGCCGCCATCTGTGTCGCCGGAGCGAGCAGTGTCGCAATATATTTTATGGGTTACGTATTTGTTGGTGAAGGCCGAGCTCTGCTTTTAGTAACTCATCCATTTTATTCAACCGGGTTCATGGCGATCCTTCTAGGGGCTCCGGCGAGCTATTTCAGCAACGTTTTCGGAGGCGCAATAGGGTTGACCGGGATGGTGCTCACTATGCTTGCGTTGGTGGTAGCGGTCCGGCAGCGGCGTCCTCCGGACGCGGTCTTCGTCGTGGCGGCTGGCTTTTGCCTATTCATCGTTTCTTCGGCATTGATGTTCGCTTACGGCCGCATGAATCCTGCCGACCCGACCTTTCTTAAGGCTAGGGCCGAGCGTTACGCCATGGTCGGATTGACATTTTGGGCCAATCTCGTGGTTGTGAGCGCCTGGTTGTTGATGCGGCTTCCCCGCGGGCGGCAGTTCGCGTGGCATATAGCCACCGCCACGTTGACGGCAGTGCTCCTCGTGGTTGTGATGGGCTATCAGCAGACCTCGGAGAGAGCGTGCGCGGCGCGACAGGCTATGGCGGAAGAGGCCGGTATTGGCCTGGAGAATGGTGTACAGGACCGCGAGGCAATTAAGGACATTTACCAGGATCCGCTGTTTGTGTGGGCCGAAACGCCGGTCTTGCGGCGGCGGCGCTTGTCGATTTTCGCGGCGGGCCGCCAGGACTGGATCGGCCGTCGCGTAAGCGAGCTATTCCAAGTGGACTCAAGCCGCCTCTGTTCCGGGTCGGTGCAGGCCTTGACCGCGGTGTATTACGGATTCCGCGCCGAAGGGTGGGCATCGGATATGCGGACGAGTCGGCCTCCCGAGGACATTGTTTTCACGAACCGATCGGGAACGATCGTCGGGTTAGGTGCAACGCGGACGGGCGGGTATCCCCACCGCCCACGCGATCGCGCGCGAAGACCGCGTACGGATTTGGACTGGGCGGGTTTTGCGCGAGCGGGTCATGTCTCCGGTGGGGTGCAGGCTTACGCCATTGTTGGTGGCGGGAAGGCCGCGTGCCCGCTGGGAACGCCACAGCAGGCCCCTGTAGTATTTATTCCCGTGGATGCCAACATGGTTGGCGACCCGATCCCGATTTCGGGATGGCAGGCCGATCCGGCTTGGACACGTAACGGCCACCACCCCTCGGTAGGCACGCTGGCGGGCGAGGTCCTTTACGGAAGCTATAGCGGCAGCGATGCCAATCGAGGCGGATTGACCTCTGCGCCGTTTGAAGCCGCCGGGCGGGATTGTGTGGCGATACCGGTGGCACACGGCCCGTCACCTACCGGCCAGTCGGTGCGGTTGGTGGAGGATGGGAGCGGCAAGACCATGGCGACGATCCCGTTGGATGGCAATGGCGTCTGGCAATACTGGTTGATCGAGTTCCAAGGGCAGGCTAAGTTGCGCATCGTGGCGGAGGATCAGGGCGCACAGTGGGGGCAATGGGTGGCTGTGGGAGAGCCGCACGAATGCAGACCATAATATCGGGGAAAACACTACACAAGGAGCGCTTCGGCAACGCGCGAATCCGGCCTGCGCCTGCGCCATACGGCAAACCCAACCAGACAGATAAATCCCGCTCCGGAAATCGCGGCTCCGGCCGCAAAAGAAGCAGGTTCATAAGCGAACCGTACCAAATGTCTGCCCGGCTGCAGCAGTACGCCACGAAATAGATAGTTTGCCGTAATCCGGTGCAATCGTTGTCCATCGACGTACACGTTCCAGCCGGGATAGTCGCTGTCATTCAGCACCAACAGCGCGGGCCGCTCTACGGCGGCATCTATCCTCACTTCCTGCGAAGTGTACGATAGAATTCGCGCCGCGCGCACCCGCTCGGGAGGCATGCTGTTGTTGAGGCTCCGAATGGCCGCCAAATCCGCGGGGCCCAGGCCCGCCGACGAAACAACGGCAGTTTGAAATATGTCGAGTGCCGGAGACCCCAGCCTGGCCAGGGCCGCTTCGTCATCCTGCACAACTTCCACGCCGGAAAACAGCGCGGCCCGCGGAAGGTAATCGAGGTATTCGTAAATCTTGATTTCATGGTCGTACGCCAGACGGAACACCGGTTTTGGGGCAACATCCCCGTTGAAATGCGGATCGCCCCAACCCGCCCAAGCCGCACAAGTGTCTCCGGCCGGCCCGGGTTTAGTCGTGAATAGCAACTCGACAGTTTGCCCTAGGTACTCGCTCAGATCGACCGACGCCGGAATCCAGCGGCGCTCCGCGGGATTATGTTTTGGATCGATGTAACGGTCGTACAACAGCCGAATCCGTCCGGCGCCGTCCCGAAGCTCCAATTGGAAATCCACGCCCGCTCCGCATACGGGCATGGATCCGTCATAAACGGCCGGTTGCATGGCAACGTTGAAAGAAAACTCGCGGCTGGCAGGCGTGATCGCAGTCCTGAACGGCAACCGTTCGTACGGCGGATGCTCGAACAAAACTGCCTGGGTCTCCCCTGAAATCGTAAATGTCCGGACTTCGATCAGGTTTTCCCGTCCCGGCAAGATCCGGCCCTCATTCTGCCGGATGATTTCCTGTGCCCGCCCGGGCTCCTGGCCATACGGTTGCAGCGTCAACAGGAATTTCACCGACGAGAGTTGCAGCAGCCGGCTCTTGAGAGGACTGTCGACAGCCAGCCACCGGAAGCCGGTGAAGCGGTTTACAAGATCCCCACGCGCGCCCGGCGGTATTTCCTCGCGCAAAAAGAACCGGATAAAGTCAAAGTACTTGCGGTAATACATAGCGTCTAGCCCGCGGATATCGCCAAGCTGAAAACTACCCGCCCAGTCCGGGTGCAGGATTCCTTCTCGTCCGAAGACGCGCTCGTGGGCTGCGATCCCGGTTTTCAGGTAATCGATGTAGGGAGCTCCCCGGTATGGATTCGCGTCGTCACCGGCAGAGCTTGTCAACCCGTAGTAAACCGGATAAATGTAGTTACCGGCCATCTCCGCCGCCAGTAGGGTCACCAGCGCGGCGGGCAGCCACCTCCTGGAAGCCGGCCGGGCTGGTCCCAGTAGAGCGAGCGCAGCCAGGAACAAGATGGCGCCGGCTCCCGCGAGGCTCAGGTAGAATTCATGAGGTTGCGCGTTTGCCGCCAAGACCGCGGCCAGGGAAAACGCCAGAGCGGCAGCTAACACCCCAAAGACGATCAAGAGCGAGATCACGAGACGCCGGCGGCTCACCATGTCGGTCAAGACCTGATGCAAGCCGAATGCGCAGAGTGCGGCAAGCGCGAAGGCCAGGAGCGGCTCCGCGTATTTCGGAAACAGAATAAGTTGGCAAAACGGCAAATGCCCGATCGAATTGATTACGGGCGCTCCATACCGCTTCAGCACGACAGCCAAAGAGGCGGCGAAGAAGAAAAGAGTGAGGCGGCGCTGGCCAAGGAATCGGCTCTCCGGCCGGCCAATCACGCCTCCCAGCGCCACGACTGCAAACAAGATCTGCACGACTCCCATGAAACCCCGCACGCCGTCGTATCCGCCTAGGCCGGGACCGATGGCGTGCCAGGCAGGTCCGAACAGCGTGGGTATCGCATAGGTAAACAGCGAGAGCCCAAACGCGTCGTGCTTCAGGCCGAGAATCAGTCCGTGCAGGTTAGCCGGTTGATGCGAGTCCAAGGAAAGCTTCATGAACTCGAAAAACGGCAACAGCAGAAAGGCCGCCAGCGTCAGCCCCAGCGCTTGCGCGAAGAGGAAGTACCGCAGTTGAGTAAGGCGCGAAACGCGCGCGCGCGGACCCGCGGCCAAACGGAATAGGAAATAAGCGCCGCCAAACGCCAGGGCCAGAAACGCGCTTTCCGGCATTCCACCCACAATGCACAGGAAGGTGACTGCGATCGACAGTATCGTATTACCGGCGCTCTGCTTGCGAAGCAGGCGCTCTGTGGCCAGAAACAGGGCGGGAACAAGGATGTTCACGCTCAATTCAGGCATGTCGAAAAAGAGGATATAGTAGCCCGACAGCATGCACGCAATCCCGCCGGCGAGCGAGGGGATAAAAGGGAGGAAAAGCCGTAAATAAAGGTACGTGCAGAGGCCAGTCAGAAGAAAGCGTGCGAGGATGAAGAAATTGTAAGTGCGCGGCCCGGGGTTCATGGCAAACAGAAAAAAGAGCGGGTTGAACGGCTGCGACTGCATGTTCGCGGCTAGTGGCGCGCCATACGATTGATACGGATTCCAAAGAGGCAAATGCCGTTCGCGGAAATATTCATCGTGGACCAACGCCGCATCCGCCTCCAGCAGCCAGCCGGAGGCGCCCATGTCGTTGCCCCGGGAGAAGGTAGGCCCTTGGGCGCCACCATACCAGGCGCCATTGGGCATGATGCTGGGGATAGGGCCGCGAGAGGCGGTGAGCAACGTCCTATTTCCCCAGATGAACGGAAAAAAGCACAGATGCAACGCCAGAACGAGCAAGAGTGCGGCCGAGAGAGTCTGGCGCTTGGCCAGCCAGACGGCTACCTCCATGCCGCCGGCTCCCGAAGATCTTGCAATTCCAGTCCGGCGTCCTCCGCAGTGCGCCGGAGATGGGGGCTGTAGAAAGGGTCGCCACTCTCCAGCCACGCAGCCCAGCGCTGCTCGAACAGATAACGTTCTTCCAACCGCACGCCCGCCTGTCGCGATTGGCACTCATAATGGCGCAAGAGGGCCGCCGGTTCCACAATCGCTTCGTAGCCGGCTTGGCGCGCGCGCAGGCACAGGTCCACGTCGTTGTAGTTTATGGGGAAGGATGCATCGAAGCCGCCCAACTCCTCGAAGACGCTCTTGCGGATTGCCAGGCAGGCGCCAGTCACGGCGCTGACGTTGCGCGTGAACGGCAGCCAGTTCCAATACGGGGAGCCGAAAGTGTTGCGATGCAAGTGTCCGGCGCCTTCCATGATGCCGGTGACGATGCCCGCGTGCTGGATAGCGCCCGAAGGGTATACCAGCTTCGCGCCGACAGGCCCTACCTCCCGCCGGTTGGCGTGCGCCAGCAGGGCGGTTAGCCATTCGGATTCGAGCGGCTCGACATCGTCGTTCATAAAGACCAACACGTCGCCGGTGGCATGCCTGGCGCCCAGGTTATTCATCGCCGCGAAGTTGAACGGTCCGGTATACGGTACACGCACGCAGTCGTAAGTATCCAGCAGCCGATCCATGGCCGCGATGTCGCCTGCGCGGTGCTGCACGATCACGACTTCACGGTGGGCGTAAGCGGTGCGCTCCCCAACTGTCTGCAGGCAACGTTTTAGCAGCTTCGCATTCCGCGAACAAACGATCAGGCTGGCGCGCAGGTTGGCGGGGACGGACCAGCGGACGCGATAGGTATTAGGGAAAGCCCCCGCCGTCACTATTGCCTGTGCGTCGCGCCGCGCGACCGCTTCTGAAAGGGCCTTCCATCCGGCGGCTTGCGTATAGGGCTTGGCGGCGGCGTCCAGAGCCGTCGAATCCGGGTGCTGCCGCCAGTGATAGAGCACCCGCGGAATGTGCCGGATGGCCGCCGTCCGCGCGGCTAGACGAAGCGCGAGATCGTAATCCTGGCTGCCGTCGTATCCGGCGCGAAACCAGCCCAACTCGCGCAGCTTCGCCGTGCGGACCACCAGCAGATGTCCCAAATACATGCCGCACCGCAGCAGGTCCGGAGAAAAGGCGGGCTTGAAAATCGGCTGCACCCGGCGGCCTTGGCTGTCCAGGTAATCCTCGTCGCTATACAACAGGTCGGGTTGCGAATCTTGCACGGCCTGGGCCACACAATCGAGGGCGTAGGGCGCCAATACATCGTCCTGATCCAGGAAACCGGCGTATTCCCCATCCGCCAATTCGCCTGCCCGGTTCAAAGCGCCCGCAATGCCTAGACGCTCACTGGAGCGCGCAAACCGGACGCGGGGCTCGTTCGACATCAGGGCGGTAAAATACTCGGCTACCCAATCCTGTGCGGAGGCATCGTCGCACACACACAGTTGCCAGCAGCCGTAGGTCTGGCCGAGGACCGAGGCAACGGCCGCCTCCAGCCAGCCGCGTTGGGGATTGTGAACCGGCAAGATCAGGCTGAGGAGCGGTTCTCTGGTGCGGCTCCGCGCCCTCGGCGCCTGTTCGCTTTCGACCCATAACCGGTAACGGTCCACCGTAAAGTGAGGATGCGCCAGCTTCAGATAGAGCGGATGCAATGGAGAGTGCAGCAGCAATTGGCCCAAGCGCCCCTTCCAGTCTCCCAAGAAACGCCCGGGCCACTGGAGGGTACGCAGGAAACGGCTATTCTCGATTTCGAGCAGCCGTCGTTCCAACTCGGCATAATGCCGGACCGCCTGTTTCTCGCCGGATTCGATGTGCGAAAGGGCCTCTTCCAAAAACTCCGCAAGCGCCAGGAGTTCCCGCCGCGACGGCGGCGCATCCGCATGACGCAGCAATTCCCGCAGTTCGGCGATTGCGCGGCGTATCTGTGTAGTAGTTCCGGGCAGGCTTTCCTCACATTACGCGGGCGCGGTCTGCCGCCCGGCATATGCTTCCATGACATCGGCCACCGCGCCGCTCAGCATCAATTCGCCATGATCGAGCCAAATGGCGTGGTCGCATAACTGCCCGATCATGGTCGTGTGCGACACGCACAGCAGAGTTTTCCCCGCATCCCGGAATTCATGTATCTTCTCGATGCATTTGGCCTGAAACGCCGCATCGCCCACCGCCAGAATCTCGTCGATCAGCAGGATCTCGGGATCCCGATTGATGGCCACGGAAAACGCCAGCCGCATCATCATGCCCGTGGAGTAGGTCCGCAAAGGCTCATCGATGAATTCGCGGATACCCGAAAATTCCACGATGCGTTCGAACGCCTCTGCGGTCTGTTTGCGCGATAGCCCCAGCAGCGCGGCATTTAACCGGACATTCTCCCGCCCCGTCAAACTGGGATGAAATCCCGATCCCAATTCCAGTAAAGGCGTCACCTGCCCGTTTACCGTCACAGAGCCTTCATCGGGCTGGGAGATGCCCGCCACCAGACCCAGCAGGGTGCTCTTGCCGGCTCCATTGCTCCCAATCACCGCCAGGCTTTCGCCGCGCGCCACGGAGAAAGAGACGTGCTTTAACGCAAAGAACGGATCGTCTTTTTGCCGCGTAAAAAACCGCGTCAGATGATTGCGCAGCAGCATCTGCCCGGCATGCCGCGTAAATTTCTTGGAGACGTTGTGAAACTCTATCACTGGCATGGTCTCTCACAAATGATCGGAGAACCGCGGCTTCAGGCGTCGAAAGACCACCAGGCCCGCAACCAGCATGAAGATCGAAACGCCGGTGAGTTTCAACAGCAGCGAAGGGACAGGGCGCGTTCCCTCCATCAGGATGTCGCGCATGGCCATCACCAGCGCCGCCAGCGGATTGAGTTGGTAAATGGGCCTGTAGTTCGCGGGGATAATGGAAAAAGAATAAACCACGGGAACCAGCCAGAACAGAACGGTGTTGGCAGACTCCACCATATAGCGCATGTCTCGGATATAAACGTTGAGCGCGGAAGTGATCAAGGACAGGCCGCATACGAAGATCACTTCCAGCCCCCAGATCAACGGCAGCCAGGCCCAATGGCGGTTGGGGGTCTTTCCGAACAGAAACGCCAGCGCAATCAAAAGGCCGATCTGAATGAATAGATGCAGGCAGTTCGAGAGCACCGCAGCCAACGGAATGATTTCGCGGGGCGCAGGCACGCGTTTGATGAGGCCGGCATTATCGACCAGGGAAGTCGTCCCGGAAATCCAGGCGATGCTGAAAAAATTGAAGGGCACCAGGCCGCACATCACAAATAGGGCCCAATCCGGGTTGGAGCTCTTCAGTATCTTGGTGAAAACGAACGTAAGGACGCCCATCATCACCAGGGGATTCACGAGCGACCAAAGCACACCCAGGGACATGTTGCGATAACGGATCTTGAAGTCCTTTACGATCAAGCTGGATAAAAGGAAGAGGGCATCGCCGCGCCACATGGTAGGGGCCGCATTTGGAAACTCCCGAGTATAGCACACGCCGCGCTGCCACGTTCTCCGGACGAATTGAGCTAGACTGATCGTTCAGTCTCCGTGGACAGGCCCCCGGCCTGCCGCTGTCCGGATATTCCTAGACGTGTTGACACGCCTCACCCACTGCTTGGAACTGGTGGTCCTGCCGCCACCGCCGCCGCCCGGAGTCGCCGGGGCGCGGGATCGGTCATGACTGGCGGCGAGCGCCTGCGGGAGATCGCGTTCGATCTGTACGAGCGTTATATTCTGCTGGAGCACATCGGCAAGTTCTTTCGGCCGAGCGAGTCCACGTACCGCGTCCTGGATGTAGGCGGACATACGGAGGCCTTCTGGCCGGGATTTTCGTCTTTGGCCGGAGTTTTGATTCCAGACGCCAGGGTGGCGGTGGTGGACACGATTCCCACCGCCCGGTTGCGGAATTACATTCGCGCCAGCGGAGCGCAGCTTCCGTTTCGCGACGGCGCGTTCGATCTGGTCTGTTCGCTCGACACGCTGGAACACATTCCCGGCGAACAACGGCCGGCATTCCTGTCGGAACTCCTCCGGGTCACTCGGGATGGCCTGTATTTGGCGTTCCCGTTCGACTCCGCAAGCAACCGCTGGGCGGAGTCTGTGGTCGTAGAGTACGCCAACGTTGTACTCAAGAATCCTATTCCGGCCTTGCTGGAGCACCGTCAGTTCGGCTTGCCGGATCGGGACCCGGTCACACACGTGTTCTGGGGCAGCTCGTATCCCTGGATCGGATTCGCACAAGGCAACACCGATGTCTGGCTGCTGATGATGCTGACTTACCACAGCCTGCGGACACCGGGTACGGATTTCGTCCTGGAACTCAATCGCCGTTTTAACCAGGTGTACGCTACCGCGGATTGGGCGGAGCCGCACTATCGGGCCGCATACTTGCTATCCAAGCGACGGAGCGCCGCGGATCTGGAAGCGCTACGGGCATCTTTCGGATCTGCGGGGCAACAGGCCGATCTGCAGAGCGTGCTGGCGTTTTGCCAACTGTTCCTGGGAATCGCCCAAATTGGGCGAGTGACGGCCGATAGGGACATTGATCACGGCGACCATGGCGCGATGGCCGACATGCTACGGCGTCTGGCGGGCGGGCGGGCCGACCAGTCGCGCGCCGGGGATATTGATCGCCGGCTGTCCGACATGGCCACGGAGTTGGAAACGATTCGGGAAATGATCGACGGCCGGATGCGGAACCTGGAAATCGGTCTGGTCACCAACAAGCGTACGATTCAGGCGATTTACGATAGCCACATCTGGAAAGCGTTGTGCGCCATGGGTGGATTCGTGCAGCGGCTGACGGGCCGTAGCGCCGTTTCGCGGGGCGGTAGCCGGGTGTGGCGGGAACGCTTGCCGACCGGCCCGGCAGCTCAGTCTCACGACGGCATCGCAGACGATTTCCTGGCGTTGGTATGCGACAATCCCCGCGACGGCGGCGTCCTACCCGTGCGGGATATAGTCGAAATCCGGGGGTGGGTGCGCGCTGAATCCGGGGTCGATCGTGTTCTAATCCAAATCAACGACGATCCGCCAGTCCCGGCATCTTACGGAATTCCGCGGCCGGATGTCGCGCGCAGCCATCCCGGGGTCGTGGACGCCTGCCAGTCCGGCTTCCGGTTTTTTTGGGATCCTGACGGGTTGCCGGAAGGCCCGTGCACCGTGCGTGTGATTGCGGTTGCCCGAAGCGGGCAAATGCGCGAAACGATCAGCAACGTCCTGGTCGAGTGGAAGACGCCGCCCGGTTACGACTTGTGGATTGCACGCCACGAACCAACCGCCGCGCAGTTGTCCCAGATGCGGCGGGATGCTGGCAAGTTCGCCGTGTGCCCGCGCATCAGCATCGTCGTTCCGGCATATAAGACCCCGACCGCGTTGCTGGCCCGCTGCATCGAGTCGGTGATGCACCAAACCTACCCTGCTTGGGAACTTTGCTTGGCGGACGACGGTTCCGATGACGCGGAGCTTGCCGCGCTTCTTGTGAAATACGCACAACGCGATCCTCGCATCCGGCTCGTCACGCTGCCCCAAAACGCCGGAACTGCCGGCGCTACCAATGCGGCCCTGCGCTTGTGCACGGGAGAGTATGTGGCCTTTCTGGACCATGACGACGAACTCGCCGCTTTCGCCTTATCGGAAGTCGTCCGGACCATCAATGACAAACCGGACACCGAGCTGTTCTATTCCGATGAGGACAAAATCGATGAACAAGGCCGCCGCTACGACGCATTGTTCAAGCCGGAGTGGTCCCCCGACCTGTTCCGATCGTGCAATTATATCTGCCATTTTGCAGTCATGAAGCGATCGCTGGTGGAGAGTCTCGGGGGGCTGGACGAAAGCTACGAGGGCGCCCAGGACTACGAATTCCTGCTGCGCGCCAGCGAGCGGACGCAGAAGATTAGAAGGATACCCAAGGTGCTCTATCACTGGCGGGCGGTCGCGGGTTCCGCCGCCAAGGCGCCGGAGGAGAAGCCGGAAGCCAACGCGGATGGAAGACGGGCCTTGGCAGCGTATCTCGAGAGGAACGCGCCCGGTGCCCGCGCAGAGGAGATGGGGGCGTGCCGCTATCGCGTCCGCTATCCCATCGCCGGAGATCCGCGAGTCACTATTTTGGTACCTACCGGCGGCCACAAGAACGTCTTCCGGGCGCTGGACTGTGTACTGGAAAAGACGGCCTACAAGAACTACGATATCTTACTGATCGACAACTCGCGCACAGGACGCGTGCAAGAATATGTCTCCCGTTTGGCCGCGCGCAAGGCGCCCGTCCGATACTTCGACTGGCGGGGCCGGCCATTCAATTTTTCCCAGATGAACAACGCGGCGGCGCGCGCCACGGAATCGCCATACATCCTCTTTTTGAATGACGACACGACGGTCATCACGGCCGAATGGCTGACTGCGATGCTGGAGCACGCCCAGCGGCCGGAGGTCGGCGCGGTCGGCGCGCAGTTGTGGTACCCCAGCAACTTGATTCAGCACGCCGGCGTAGTGATGGGCATCTATGGCAATTGCGGCCATGCTTTTAAGGGTGTGCCAGGCGAGCTGCCGCATTACTACTTTGACTTTCCCAATCTGATCCGCAACTGCAGCGCCGTTACAGGTGCCTGCTTGCTGGTCGCGCGCCATAAGTTTTTCGAGGCCGGGGCATTCGACGAGGTCAACCTGGCCGTAGCCTTTCAGGACGTGGATCTGTGCCTGAAGCTGCTGGAACTTGGGTTTCGCAATGTGTACACTCCGTATGCCAGACTCTACCACTATGAAGCAGCTACCAAGACCGATAAAGACAAAATTCCGGACGCCGCGGAGGACGCTTTCATGAAGGAAAAATGGGCTCGGTATATCGCGGACGATCCCTACTACAACCCCAACCTGGCCAGTCTGAAGGAGGATTTCAGCCTGGCGTTGGACTGAGACCGGGCAACCATATGGGCTTGATTGGCTGTGTAGACAAACTCTGGGACACATGCATCTCTGGATGGGCTTCCGATGACGCCGATCCCGGCAAGCTGGTTCAGGTCGACGTGGTGGTCAATTCGCTGCCGGTGGCGACGGTCCCCTGCGTGGCCTTTCGGGAAGATCTCCTTGCGGCGGGCATTGGAGACGGGTGTAAAGGTTTTTTTTTCGATCCCACCGCGCATCTGAAACCCGGCCGCAACAATCTGGAAGTGTACTATAGCGGCTCCGGCTTAATGGTCCCCAAAGGCCGGAGTCATTGGGTCAGGCGGCGGGAAGGCCGTATATCGGATCGGGAAGCCGCTTTTGTCGCGGCGCTCGAGGGGTATCGCGAATTCAGACCGGAGCACCATGTTTGCGAGATCGGACAAGGCGCAGGAGAGCTAATGCGTGTTCTGGTCGAAGCGGGGGTTCCATTTCGAAAGTTCACGAGCATGGAAGCGCCATGCGCGCCGGATGGCATCCGGCTGGCGGAGAACGCGGATCTGGTGGTTTCATGGGCGTGGTCCACGCCAGGGCCGGAGGCGGTCCGGGTCTTGAAGCAGCTTGTACGAAACCACATGAATAAGCCCGGGTTTCTGGCAATCGGCTTTAAAGAAACCCCGGGAGTCTTTGAGCAGATCCGCCAGGCTTTTCGTGAGTGTAGCGCTCCGGAAGTGAAGTTGGAATCGATCGCTCCGCCGGGGGGCGGTCGCCGGATTTTCGCCTTCGCGGAAACGCTGGTGGCGGAAACTACGCCGGTTCTGGCCCATATTCACGTGCCGAAATGCGCGGGGACGTCGCTCCGCGGTCTACTGGAGCGGTACTTCGGACCGCGGCACTTGACGCTGTACGTAAACGATACCTATTTCGTGTACGGCGACGAAGCTCTCCGGAGCTACTTGCTCCAAGATGGGGAGATACGGGGATTCAGCTCACATCACGTGCGGGTGTTCCCGCGCTGGCTGGCTGGCCGCGAGATGTTGTATGTCACCTTCTTGCGCGATCCCATCCAGCAATTCGTCTCGTACATGACGCACATCAAGAAGCACTATGCTGGGATAACTTCGCAAAGCCTCCTGGAAGCAGTCCCGCCGGACGCGCCGCAACTGACCTTGCGCGAGTTTGCGAGATGGCTTCTGACCCAGGACCGCGACGTCCCCTTTCGCGAAAATCACAATGTAAAGTTTTTCGCGCGGCATAGCGCACCCACGGCCCCGGACCGTTTGGAAGCGGCCAAAGCGGCGCTGAACGGATTCTTCTTCGTGGGCATTACAGAGCGGATGGAAGAGAGTGTAGCCAAGCTGCGGGGCTTGGCGCGAGGGGCCGGCTTGGACTTCCCGCCGGGTCCCATGCCGGTCGAAAATACGTCGGCCGATTATCGGGACGACCTGAGTTGGATCAGCCTGGACGACGAGGTCGGGTCAATGCTGTTGCGTTCGGTGCAGAAAGACCAGCAGCTCTACGATTGGGCCGTAGCGCGTCTCAACGAGTAATTCGAGTCGCCGGGGCGTGGGTCGAGAGAATGCGCGTCGAAGACGAGAGGCTGGACCGGCGGCGCAACGGACGCCGATGGTTGTCGACACCAACAGGTTCCTATGTCACAACAGTGTTGATACAATTGTCTGAGTGGAGCGGCGAGAGGTTGAGTTCGAATGGGACGAAATCAACCGCGGCCACCTCGCCCGGCACCGGGTCGCTCCGCGTGAAGCGGAAAGCGCCGTTCTGGACAACAATGCGATGCTCCTGGAGCTCCAGTTCGAGGCAGGTGAAGAACGCACCAAAGCGTTGGGGATGACAGCTTCCGGTCGCATTCTGGCAGTCGTGTTCACTCTTCGTGGCGACGTAATCCGGCCTGTCACGGCATACAGCGCGCCACGGCGGTTACAGAAATTGTATATGGAGCGTAGAGGAGCATGACGGAAAAACGCAAGATTCCGAGGTTCAAGTCGGAAGCGGACGAAGCGGCATGGTGGTATGCGCACCGCGAGGAAACCGCGCGATGGATGGAGGAAGCCGCCGCAACCGGCCAGACCACCACACTTTCCGAAGTGTTGCAGCGCGCACGGCGGCGGGCGGGCACGACACCAACGGTGTCAATCCGGATCGCTCCGGAAGATATCGCCCGCGCGCGTGGGTTGGCGGAGAAAAAGGGCCTGCGCTACCAGACTTATCTCAAGATGCTCTTGCACGAAGCGCTCGAGCGGGAGCAAAGACGGGTGGCGGGTTAGACGAGTGGAAACGAGGCTGACTTGACGCTTGTCGCAGACAAGGATAAAGCTAGGCACATCCACCGAATACGGACAGTCCTCCCTATGGACATGGCCTACGTTGACGCACGACCGATCACAGGCCTGATCGTGAGTGGTTGAATCCTTAGCTTAACGGTGCACCATCCCTAGCCACAGCGGCGCAGGTGTTGAGCGATTCGGCGTGGCTGGCCCACCCCGACGGGGCAGTCGGCGAACAAGGTGATGTCTCCCGTTACTTCTTCTCCGCCCGGAACTTGGCCCACGCCAACTGCGACTTGCCCACTTCAAACAACATCTTCAGCGCGGTGACTTTTTCCGGGGGCACTAACTCACCCGCGAGGAATTGCCGCAGGGCCTCGGAGCGGCGGAGCTTGCCCGAGGACGTCCGGGGCAGCGTCCCCGGTTCCAGCAGTTCCACGTCGCGCGGCTTGAGCGAAAGCCCGGTCAAGATGCGGTGGTTGATCTCTGCGATGACATCTTCCTCGGGTCGCCGTTTGTTGTGCGGGTCCTTTTCCGCCAGAATGATGAGCTGTTCGCCTTCGCCTTCGACCATGGTGCTCACGGCCACTGCGCAACCCTTGCGCACGCCTTCCACATCGAGCAGCAGTTCTTCCATCTCCTGCGGAGCGTAGTTGCGCCCGCGGATGATGATGAGGTCCTTGGCGCGCCCGGCAATGTAGAGCTCGCCTTCGTGAAAGAAGCCTAGATCGCCCGTGTCCAGCCATTCGCCATGAATCATGCTGGCGGTCAATTCGGGGCTTTCCCAGTAGCCTTTGGTGATAGACGGCCCTTTGACCCAGATGCGGCCCACACGCTCGTCCGGCACGCGCTGTTCCTGGTCGTCGAAGATGGCCACCTCCACGCTGGGCAGCGCCCGGCCGACGGATACGATGCGTCGTCCGGGTCCCACATGCGCCGTGCCGCCGTTCCATAAGCCCTCGCGGCTGAACTCGGTGAAGCGGGGCAGGTCGTCGAGGGCGGTGAAAGTGACGCCCAATCCGGCTTCGGCCAGCCCGTAGACCGGCGTCATAGCGGCGGGCTGGAATCCCCAGCGCACGAAGCGTTCGGTGAATCGCTGCAAGCCGTCGGACTCGATCGGCTCCGCGCCGTTCAGCGCGGCCCGCCAGTGCGATAGGTCCACGCCTTGCATCTCCTCGTCTTTGATTTTGGTGGCGCACAGGCTGTAAGCGAAATGCGGCGCCGGCGAGATCGCCGATTTGTACCGCGACAAAGTGCGCAGCCAGATGGCCGGCTTGGCTAGAAAAGTATCGGGTCCCATGTAGGTTACGGTGCCGGGGTAATACATTCCCAAATACACGCAACCGACCAGCCCCATATCGTGATACAACGGCAGCCAACAGACGCAACCGTTATCGATTTCATCCTCGCCCCGGTATGCGAGGCATTGCTGCATCATGGTCAGGTTAGCCAGCAGGTTGGTGTGCGTCACCATAACGGCCTTGGGCTCGACCGTGGTGCCCGATGAGAATTGCAGAAACGCGGGTTGATCCGGATCCACGTCCACCGGTTGCCAGCGTTCGCCGCCGGCCTGTAAATCCTTGGCTTCCAGAACCTCGCGGAGGGATTCCACACCGACGACACCAGGTCCCAGCAGCTTCCGGATACGGCCCTCGGTAATCAGATACTTTGCCCCAATCTTGGTCAACATTTTCCGCAAGCGGGCGAAATATTCGTCGAGCTTGCCTAAGCGGAACGGCGGATAGAGGGCGGCTGGAATACCGCCGGCAAGCTGCACGCCCAGCAGAGAATCGAAAAACTCGATCGACGTGGAAAGGATCAGGGCCACGCGGTCGCCGCGCCTAAGTCCCCGCGCCTGCAGTGCCGCGGCGGTTTTCTGCGCGCGGCGCAGCACGTCCTGGTACGGATAAAAGGTGGCTTCCTCGGACGGCGCCACGAAGCGCGCGCCCCAGCGGGTGCAGGTTTCCAGGTTCAGCAAGATTTCGGGTAGCGTGGCGCCCTTCAGCGTCAGAGCGCTCATGCCTGCGGCTCCTGCTCGCAAACCCGGCCGGCGATCATCTTCACCAGATCCTGCACGGTTTCCAATTGCTGCCACTGTTCCAGCCCGAAAGCGCAGCCGAAGTCCTGTTCTATGGTGGTTACCAGCACCACTTGCGCCAGCGAATCCAGTTGCAGGGCGTCCATCAGCGAGACGCTGGGACCGATCGCCTCGATCTGTTCCGGCGTCAGGTTGAGCTGTTCCTTGGCGATTTTCTTCAGGTGCTCCAGAATCGTTTCTTCATTCCATTTGACTAGCGTCGGTTCGGGCATGGGGTCTCTCTTCTATTATCTTTGATAACCGCCGACGGACATCACCTGTCCGGGTCGCGGGATCACTAAAGGATCTGGCTGCTGGTACATTTGCCGGATCCACTCGGCGTACTTGCGTTCGAGTACCGAACGGCGCACTTTCTGCGTGGGCGTCACCAGCTCGGTGTCCAGCAAAGCTTCCTCACTGAGGAAACAGAATCGTTTGACCCGCTCGAAGGACGAGAACTCGGTTTGCAAACTCTCCAATTCTTCGCGGAAGAGCGCCACTACGGGCGGAGCCAGCAGTAATTCATCATAGCTGTTGAAAGCCAGCCCGTGCTGAGTGGCAACGCGCGCCACATTCTCCGGATGGGCCACGATCAAAGCGCCGACGAACTTGCGGCCGTCGCCGACGATCAACGCCTGCTGGATATAAGCGCTGCGCTGCAGGGCGTGTTCCAGGGGCGCGCAGGGTACATTCTTGCCGTTGGACAGAACCAGAATCTCCTTGCGACGGCCCGTGATCGTGACGCAACCATCGGCGTCGATGCTGCCCAAGTCGCCGGTTTGTAGCCAGCCGTCCTGGTCGAATATCTGGCGAGTCGCGGCTTCGTCCTTGTAATAGCCGAGCATCACGTGCGGCCCGCGGGTGAGGATCTCGCCATCCGCACCGATCCGCACTTCCACGCCAGGCAACGCGGGGCCCACGGAGCCAATCTTCTCCCGGCGATATTCGTTGAGGGTGATCACCGGAGAAGTCTCCGTCATGCCATAGCCTTGTAGCACGTCGAAACCGGCAGCCCGGAAGAATACTTCCACATCCGGATTGAGCCAGGCGCCGCCGGAGATGAAGTATTTGAGGCCGCATAACTGGCGATGGACCTTTGGAAAGACCAGCACGTTGGCGAGCGGCGCCAGCAGCTTGTGGGAGAGGGCTGCGGGCTGGCCGCCCATAGCGGCCCGTGTGCGCGCCACGGCGGCGCCGAGCAACTTCGTTGCGATCGCCCGCCGGTGCGGTACAAGCTGGGCGATCTGGAACTCCACCGCTTCTTTCACTTTCTCCAGAATCCGCGGCACGACCCCGATGATGTCGGGCTTGTGTATGGGCAGCAATTCTTTCAGATCGTGGGGATCGCCGTAAGCGATGCGCACGCCCTCGTGGAAGTAGCCATAGCTGAGCGTGCGCTCCAGGACATGCGGCAACGGCAGGACCGAGAGGGCCTGATGGGCGGTATTCGAGGGGACGCGCGCCAAGCTGCCCCGCAGGTCGGACACGATGTTGCCGTGCGAAAGCATCACGCCTTTGGGCGTGCCCGTGGTTCCGGAGGTATAGACAATCGTCGCGAGATCGTGCGGCTCGGCGGCCAGCGACTCGGCGCGGATACGGGCCATTGCCGGCTGGTCGAATGCAGGCGCTTGGTCGACGATTCGCGGCAAGGAAGTATGCACACCCGGCGTTTCCTCAATGCTGACGACGGTATCCATTTCCGCCAATTCCGGCAGTAGCGGCTTCAGGACTTCCCATTGCGTGTCGCCCGCGATAATAGCGGCTCGGCAACCGCTGTGCCGCAGCAGGTAAGCGACCTGCGAGGGCGAAAGCGTGTTGTAAATGGGCACCACCACCAGGCGCGACAGAAGAAGGGCGAAATCCGCGATGTGCCATTCCGGCCGGTTCTCGGAGAACAGCGCCACCCGGTCGCCCGGCGCCAGGCCGGAACTGAGCAGGAACTGCCGCAGGGCGAAGACCGACCGCGAGAAACGCTCCGTGGACCACACCATCAACTCGCCGCGATTATGAAAAGTCAGGAGCTGGTCGAAGCGGTAACGATCCAAGTGGTGAAAGAAAAGATGGTTCAGCGTGGCAACGCTGTCGTTCGACTGCATGCGGCTTCCATGGGGTTCGGCGGATTAACGCTTGGTGTCTTTGAGGCTAACACGAAAGCCACAGTAGAATCAAGCGAATGCAGGCCACCGAGGGGCCACCGAGGTCCTATGTTTAGTACCAGGAAAGCGATGCTTGTCCGTGCATATCCGGCTTGCGGCGGCGCAGCCACATCAGATCCGGCAGTGGATAACCTGGTAGCCGCGCTAGAGACAGTGCCAACATGCTCAGCATACCCAGCAGCAAAGCGCCGGCCGCGAGCAGGGCGCCGGGCATCAAGTGGATCATATTTCCCAGGCTGGCGCCGAAGGCGGTCAGTAGCCACAGAATCCAGACTACCTGCCTTTGATCGAGACCCAGGGATGCCAGGCGGTGTGAACTGTGGTCGCGTCCGCCCTGTGAGATCGGCCGTCCGGCCAGCATGCGGAGCACCGAAACCAGCGCTATGTCGAAAATCAGATAGGCAAACGTCAGTGCCGGAGAAAAGAAGGCAACCAGCGCTCCTTCCCGATGCTGCAGCGGCCCGGCTAGGATCAACGCGGCCAATGCGAAGCCGGCGGGCAGGCTTCCGCAATCGCCCATGAAGATGCGCGCCGGATGGTAATTGAAAAACAGAAAGCCGGCAAACGCCGCCGCCAGGATGGCGTAAAGGTCCGCATCCGCGCGGTATCCCTGGGAGGTCAGCAGCAGGAAGCGGAACAGACAGATGACGATCACCACTCCCGCACATAGTCCATCCATGTTGTCGATGAGGTTGAAGGCGTTGGTGATCATAACGATCCAGAAAATATTTAGGATTGCGTTCGGCAGATACCATGGAGTTACCGGAAAGACGGCGCCGCCCAGGACCACAAAGCCGGCCGCCGCCACCTGCACCGCAAGTTTGAGCGCCGGTCTGAAGCCCAGGCGGTCGTCGAGGAATCCGAAGATCCAAAGCGCCGCCACGCCCAGGGCGATACACGGATAGCGGCCTGGACACACCACCCAGTAGGCGGCCGCGCAACTCAGAAAAATTGCCAGTCCTCCGCTCGAGGATGTCATGCAACGCAGCGCGATCCGGCCCGTCGCCCGCAATCACAAACCGTATGCCTGGGCTGCGTTGCAGCGCGTTTTCCATGGTGGCGGCCAGCAGCGCGATGTTCTTCACCGGAACCATGCGGCCGAACCAGCCCACCGTTAGCGGGCCGTTGCCGGCCGGGCTGCCTATATTCAGCCGCGTGACGATACGCACGACTTTGGGACGTTCCCGGTCCAGCCGTGAAGTCACGAACCGGAACTTCCAGTTCGCCGAGCGTGGAATGCGGTCGGTACGTGGAATCTTGGACGGCGGCGGCCGCCCGGCGTCGGCACCGGAGTGTGTTGCCCGGCCGCCAACGCGCGGGGGCCCAGGAGCCGCTACTGGACGGTGCTCACTGCGCTGAGGACTGCTGCCACATTCGCCCCAATATCGAGGCCGTCTGTTCCGGCGTTGTGGTACAAGCTGCCGGGCGCAATGGCAAGCCCCGCAAGGTTCGTCCCGGCGCTGCCCCCCGCAAAGTCCAGGAATCCAACCATCCCCCAATCAAGCGGCCAGCACGCCGCGATTGACTTAGGAACAGCCGGACCTGTAGGGGGCCAATACTCGCTCCAGTCACACGGCGCGCTGCCAGCCGGCTGCGTGGGCGAGTCCACCGTCGTAATTCCCTGCGGGTATGGGGGCTGATAGATCATTGCGGGGGAACCGGGGCCGGCCGGGTAGATGTTGGGCCAGTAGTCGCCCACGAACAGGTCGCCGCCCCATGTAGCGCCGACCATACCGGCCACTACGCTACCACCCACCATGCCGGTTGCAAACGGCGTACCGTAGTGCATGCTGTTGGTCTCCTGGAATCCCGGCAGGCTGCCCGGGTCGAGATCCACGCCCGATAGAATGTTAGTAACCGTGCTGGGCTCGTTGATCCAGGTGTTGTGATCGAAGCGCATACCTGGCGCGCCGCTGGGGCTGTAGGCGACGCCCGTGAGCCCGCCCACGTTCCCCCAGTTGTCGGCGGAAATGTCTATGGCGATGTTGTTGCGGAAGAGGTATCTGGCGGTCTGCCCGTCTCCGTTGCCCGCAATCTGGGGTCCGACGCCCGCGTGCTTAATCAGGTTGTTGGTGAAGGTGGCGTCGGAACAGAAGAACGGGTCGTCCCCAACCTGCCCAAAGCCGCAGTTCGCGATAAACACCTCGCCCGCCTGCCCTTCTGCAAACACCGTATCGAAGATGTTGGAGTCCACTAGGACGCGCTGGGCCATCTTCCATTCCAGTAGGGTCTTTACGTCGTAGCACGGCGGAGCACCCGTGGGGCAGGACGGCGCGTTGGCTGGGCAGCACCCAGCCGGCGCATTGCGCCAGGCTGCCAGCTTTACGAAGTGGTTCAGCCGAAGGGTGATGTCGGACGGGATCAGGTAGGAATTGGGCGGGCAGGTCGTCGCGGGCGGCGTACAGTTGACGTTTACCTGAATGTTCTCCCCGGTCGCCTCCAGGTAGTTGCCCACGACGAACAGCGGCCCGGTGGTGTCCATCACGGCGATAGCCTGGGTGTCCTGGCCGACGTTGGTGATGTCCCAGATGTTCGAGAACATGACCGTGCCGTACCTAGCCATTAAGTCGATCCCGCCGCGGACAAAGGCAGTTCCCTCCCCTGCGTGGACCAAGCACCTGTCGAACGTCACGTAGGAGGGCTGAGCGGCGGCCACGACGTTACCCTCCCCGACGGCCACTATGGGATACACATACGCGGGCGGAATGGTCGTGAACTCGATCCCCGCGGCGTAGAAGCCGCTCGTATTTAGTTCGACTGTGAACGCCGCAGAGTTGTTGTTGCTCTCGATTACGGCGGAGTGGGGACCGCCCGCCAGGCTCTGCGGCGGGTAGGTAGTACCGAATGCGGGGAAGTAGGAAAGATCGCCGTTAACAAGGAGCACGGGCTGCGTGCTGGGACATTGTAGCTGCGGCGCCGTAAAATTCCCTAAATAGGTTCCCGGTGCCACCGTGATCCCCTCTCCGCAGGCCGCGGCGCCCAGGGCCGCCTGCAACTGCTGCGCCGTGGACACGCTTACCGTTGACGTCGGCGTGGGGAACTGCGGCTGATAACAGGACTGCGGAAGAGCCGGGAGCACGCCGGTCAAGGGCGGCAGGCCAGTATCGGCGGCGCTGCACAGGTCCACCGGGGCCGCGGGCGCGGCCGCCGCGACAGCGACCGGGATGCCCATTCCCCACAGTATCTTGACGACGGCCTTCGCCTGTGTGCTGATGACGGACAGTGAGCCCGTACGCTGGCTCACCACGTACACCTCGGAGCCCGCCGGAGAAACCGCCGCGAAGGTGGGTCCTGCCGGGACCGCGACGGTAGCCACGGTCTCCAGCGACGATGCGCTGAGCTTGGAAACCGACGACCCCCCTGCGATGACGCTGCCGTTCGTTACGTATAGCGCGCCCCCGCTCGGAGTGACGGCGATGGAGTCCGGGTAGGACAGACCGCCCACGGTCTTTGATACGATGCCAGAGACAGTGTCGTATAGCGCGATCCGGCTGGTCGCGCGGTTTGCGACATAGAGCGTGCCGCCATCCGGGCTAAGAGCGAGGCTGTCCACTCCAGGGGCCGCCGGCCAGTTGGCCGTTACCTCGTTCAGTGCCGCACTTATGACGGATATGCCCGAAATGGGCCCAGCGACGAATACGCGCCTGCTGTCAGGCGCGACGGCCAGCACCGTGGGGGACGGGCCGACCATCACGGTGGCTACCACGGCGTTGGTCGCCGTGCTGATCACGGATACGGAGTTCGACGCAGAATTTGCTACGTACACGGCCAGCCCGTTCGGGGCGGCGGCGACGCCCAGCGGCGACTGGCCGACAGGCACAGTGGCGACCAGGGTGTTGGACCCGGTGTCAACTACTGCCACGCTGCTGGCGGCGGCCTGCGCTACGTAGAGCGCTTGGCCGCCGGGCGTGAGGGCCAGGCCCGCAGGCCCGCCCGTCACCGGTATTGAGGCCACAACGGCTAGCGTCTGGCGGCTGACCACCGAAACGCCTCCGCTCGCGTTGGACACGTAGATGCTCTGGGCGGATAGGCGGGCCGCGCCTCCGACGCCGGGCAGGAGAGCTAGGAGCCATACTCTAAGCAAGGTACGCTGATTCATTCGATTTATTCCTTTCAAGGTACGCTGATTCATTCGATTTATTCCTTTCGTCGGCCTCGCTCCGGGCCGGAGGGGGTAGGGTCAATGGCAAGATCCTACGTCGGGCCGAACCGGCCTGCTAGTATGATCGGCGGGCGCCGCTAGGTACTTTACGGCGGCGCCCCCGGGCCGAGCCCGCCGGGCGGGGCGTCTCTGCTGCGCGCCGTTGGCGGCCGCCAGCACCGCCCAGACGTCAGCCCCGACAGTCCGACCCGTCCGCACCCGCGAGGCGGTACGGGCCGGGCTCGGAGGGACATCGCGTAGCTAGGGCGGGCCGTCGCAAGAGCCGACGTCCGACGCGTAGGCCGAAGCCCGTTCCCGGCCTGCCGGTCCGTCGAGCGGGGGCTGAGGTGATAGCCGCGCCGTCCTCAACGAAATCGCGCCGCAGCCCGCTCGGAACCCAAAAAATCTAAGAGGTTTTGCCGAACGCAGCCACTCTTGCTCCAGACCGCGTATCCGGGGCGCGGTGGTGCGAGTCGCCCAGAAGGGAGGTCAGCGGAACAAAGATGCCAGATCCGATCATCATCGTCATCGGTGCGCTTTGCCCCTAGAGGAGAAGCCCTCTTGCGGGCGGTCGGCGAAAACTTCTCGCGAAAATTCCGACCCCGCAGCGTTGCCACCTGGCGAAGGGTCCTCGTCGAAGGGCTCGACGCCGTCCACCTCGGGGGCGCGGCAGCCCCCGGACTTGCACCCAGCCTGGGCCGGGGCTCCGGGCGCTGCGGTCCAGCCGGCCCGCCGTCAGCGCCTCCGCCCGTCCGGGCAGCGCCCCCGCAGGGAGCTTGCCGCCACGCCGCGCTCCCCCAAAGGCCCCTGACCGAAGGGACTGCCCGGCGGGTCCGCGCCCGGTGCTGGCCGCGCAAGCTCCAGCAGGACGCTGCTTGGGTACAGTTGAGGGTAGCGCGGCATAACCGGCGCTGAGAGCGCAAGCTCCCGCAGGATCTCGGCGGCGCTCGAGTACCGGTGATTTCTATTGCGCTGGAGGCACGTGCAGATGATCCTGTCGAGGAGGGCCAGGCATTTCGCCTCGGGGGCTCTTTCGCCTTTCTCCCGCACTCGCGTCACATAGTGGACGCGAAGCCAATCCAGACTCTCAGTCGAAGTACCACCCGAGAGCATGTATAGGAGGATCGCCCCGACGGAGTAGAGGTCCGAACGGAAGTCTGCCGGCACGCCCGCGAGCACCTCCGGGGCGGCGTAGGCCGCCGTTCCGCAAATGCGGCCGAGGGTCAGCGACGCCTCCCCAACCCGGACCGACCGGGCCACTCCGAAATCCGTGATGAGAACGCCGCCCGTCCTCTCGACCAGCAGGTTACCCGGCTTGAGGTCGCGGTGCACGATGTCGGCCGCGTGGACGGCGCTGAGGCCCTCGCAGATGTCCCTCGCAAGTGCGCACACGCTGGATGGCGGCAGGTGGCGCAGGCCGATGAGCTTACACAGGTCCTTCCCGTCGATCAAGTCCATGCTGATGGCGGGGTCGCCCCGAACCTCAACCAAGTCGTGGACCCGCACGACGTGGGGGCTCAGGACCCGGGACGCCAGGAGGACCTCTTTCCTGAGCAGGAACAGCATGTCAGGGTCAGAGGCCAAACCGGGGTTCAGCACCTTAAGGGCGACGGTCCGGCCCAGCGTGTGGTCCAGCGCGCGAAAGACCGTCGCCATCCCTCCCCGCCCGATCTCGCATAGAAGCTCATACCGCTCCCCCCCGGCTCCCTTCACGACCGAGGGCGCGGCAGGGGCGGCTAGGACGCGCGCGGGCTTGTTGTTCTGGGCACGTGGGCCTGATTTCATTAAAGGAACCTATCGTGGGCACCGGGCCGGGCAGCCCCGGAGCGCCCAACAAATGGGCATCGCGGAGCGGCTGCCCGCCGGGAGTATTTGCTGGGGACGCCCAAGGGGCGTCCAAGTTTACTTTTCATTTGCCTCATCGTCTATTGCGCTCCCGTCGCGGCTGCAGGGCGTTCCGCGGGGGTCCGCTCCGATACCGCTTTCTCGCATGCGGGCACGATGCGACCCCTCAAGTTTTGCGAAGTTTTCGTGTATCGCGATTGCCACTGCAAGGATGCAGCAGGCAAGCATTATGTACACGGGAACTCCTGGACGAGAAAGGGCGTCCCAGATCCAGCCCCTAGGCCCCCGCTTGCAGACAAATCGGTGGGGCAGCCGGGTGGTCTTGGGCCCGGCGTCAGGGGCTGTACAACCGCCGGGGCAGATTAGTGGACGGCCTCCTCGCGGAGCGCTTAGCGGGCCAGTTTTTGAATTGCCGACAGGCGTCTCAATTGGTGCTACCGGCGACGACACTGGCCAATCTGGGACGGACGCGATACTGAGTGAACTCGTGGCCTTGGGGTCTGACGCGACCAAAACCCCAAAGCCTGAGCCAGGTAGGCGGCCACCGCAAGTCCGGGTGCAGGTTGCGCATAGGCCAGACAGCCCGCAGGGAGAGGGCAGGCTGGCAGCGGACAAGGCGCACGCTGCCAGCAGATGGAATGCGAACAAAAGGCAGGTTAGGGGACTGCCGCCGCCCCGGTCGTGCCGGGCGTTTCGGGCACCCACGCCGGCGCAGCTTCCCGCCACCAGCACGGCACGATATTCCAGCGCGGCCAACTCCCGCGTCAGCAGCAGCGTGTGGATGGCCGGGCCGCCTATGTTCAGCCGCGTCACGATACGCACGACTTTGGGACGTTCCGGCCCAGCCGTGAAATCACGAACCGGAATTTCCCGTTCGGCGAGCGTGGAATGCGATCGGTACATTCAAACTCCAGATGGATGCCGCGCCCCACCCGGGCGCGGAGGTTGTTTTCGAGCATTTGCAGATCTTCGGCGGTAAAGCGCGGCGCGGGGACGAAACGCACGCGCAGCACATCCAGCGATTCCTGCTCAAGCTGACTCTCGACAATGTTGCGGACGCCCTTCAATACCGGATCCAGGCGCCCGAGAAAACCGCGTTCGCGGGTATACACAAAATCGTCCAGCCGGCCGCCGATCTCCTCAATCACCGGCATGCCGCGGCCGCAGGGGCAGCTTTCGATGGCGAAACGGGCGGTATCGCCTACGCGGTAGCGCATGAGCGGCATGGCGTGGTTCACCAGCCCGGTCAGCACGACTTCGCCCATTTCGCCGGGCGCCGCCGGTGTGTTGTCCGGACGCAGGATCTCGGTTACCCCGGCCAACGGATGGGCGTGCATACGGCCGGCCTCGCATTCGTACCAGAAACTCTGCATTTCCGCTTGGCCGTACTGATCGAAGACGCGCGTCGCAAACGTTTCTTCTATGGCGCACCGCTGGTGGTCGAGCAAAGTTTCCGCGGAAGTGAGCGCGGCCCTGAGCCGCGGCGCGGGACGGCCCGATTGGCGGTAATAGTCCGCCAGCACGAACATCGCCGACGGATAACCGGAGAGATATGCCGGTTGGAAACGCTCCAATGCCGCGGCGTAGAAGCGCAAATCCCCAGGCAGTAAGTGGACGGTAGAGAGCAGCAGCGTGTGGTTCGCCAGGTCGCGCCGCCAGAAAGTTTTCGTGGATTCGGATTGGCGCGGCGGCACAATCATCTTGCCGGTGAACTGCCCCCGCCGGTCGTCTTTGTTGACACCCGCCGCGTTCCGGTACAGCTCGACGAAGGCCCACATCCGCCCGATCGCTTCGCGGCTGTGGTAAACGGTGAGCGGCTTTCCCGTGGTGCCGCTGGTGTGCCAAGGGATCAGCGCCCGATGGGAAAAGGTGTCTGCGATGAAATCGCCGGGCCGCTCGCGAATGTGATCTTTGGTAGTGAAGGCCACCGCGCCGTGCTTCCGATAGTGCGGCACGTTCAAGGCAACAAATCGCCGGAGCCGAGTGATTTCGACTTTCTGCAATCGGATCAGTTCTTCGGCGGGCAAGTACTCGGTGCGCTTGAGCATCTCCAGATGCCTATGGAATACCCCGCCATACCGCCAGTGGTAATACCTGGCGCCCTGGGCCGTGGCACACGCGTGTTGCAGAGCGATGGGCAGCGCGGAATAGAGTTGTTGCAGCATCGCAATAATGTGTTCTAAATGACTAAGTAGGGAAGAATCGGATCTTTATCTCTTGAGATTAAAAAAGACTTTGCACACCGTGCGCGAGAGGTTTTAGGGAAAACACACGATGACAGACCTCCGGCCAGGCACACCTACGGGATATGCGGAACTGCGGCGTTGCTTGAAACAGGAGAGGCGGAGCCGGGTTTTGGCGTCAGGACGGCGAGTGGCCGTCACTCGGTGGGTTCATCGACATTCGCGAACAGGGCGTTGAAGTCCACGCGGCCAACCACATCCGTCTCCGGCGCCAGGTCCGCGCGATGGCGGATGCCGTCGTGGTCGACTTCCTGCACGGTGTGCTTGTACGGATCCACGAGCCAGATATGCGCCACGCCGAACCGCAGGAAGTCGGCCACTTTCGCCAGAATGTCCGCCGTCTCGTCCTCCGGAGACCGGATCTCGACGATTAAGTGAGGTGGGGTTGAGAGCACAGGCTCGGAGCGGTAGGGCAGCGCCATCACGCAGACATCCGGGATGCGATACCGATTTTTCGTCCCCAGCACGCGTAGGCGCTGCTCGGTGAAAACGTGGAAACCCTGCGTACGCTCGCGGGGGCCGAGTTCGAGAACCATTAGCGCTTGAAGGCGGCTATGCTTACGTTCACCCACGTTCCGCTCCACAAGCTCTCCATCCACGTATTCCATATCCGGATGGTAGATCGTCCGCAAATACTCCTCGACGGGGACACTGATTGACGTCGCCATGCACTTAAGTTTACTCCTTCCGGGCCGCCTCGATCTCGCCTTTCCATCCGACTGGCGCCTCGAAGTGGCCGATGCTGCCGGGTACTGCGGGGGTCTCTCCACGGAACTGGGTGAACGCGTGCGCTTGGGCATCGCACAAATGGCTCAGCAGTGGAATCTTGCGCCAGTCGAATCCCATCAGGGTGGCGCAAGCGACATCCACCATGCCGGGATCTTCGCCCCATACCAGCAGCCCGCAGTGTTTGGGACGCGGCTTCAAGGGACCGCAGTCTTCGCCCGCAACGATGGCATCCACCAGTGTCAGGATGGTGCGGGGCCGGGGCCGAGGAACGCCGCCGACATCGTAATTGCGCGCGATATCTACCAGATCGTGTACAGTGCGCCATAATGTGTCGTTCCCGTGCCAGCCGCCGCCGTGGATCAGCGGCGACGAAGCCGCTTGCGCGCCCGCACGCGCCAGTTTCCACATCCACAATGGCGCGCGCGTCTGCAGAAGCTTCCGTACGGGGCTGGCGGCGTGGCTGAGCCAGTTCTTGTCCGGGTATTCGTCGCCTCCGGTGCGCGGAGAGCCGGACCGAAAATGCGGCAGAAAATCCTTCGACCCGATGATGCCCACGAAGTTCTTTAGCGCGCCGGTTATTCCTGTCTTCATGTGCGTTTTGAGCTTGGGAACGTTCAGGATCACGTCGGCGCCCAGTACAGTGTTGCCGACCGGATAGCAGTGCGGGGACTGGCTCTGCCGCGCGTGGTAATCGGTGACCCCGAAGCGCGCATTTACGCCGAAGCACACGAGGCGGCTGCGCGCCCCCAAATCCACCAGCGAATAGCCGTTCGGATCGCCCGCGAGCGCGTGTACGCCCCGCACATAACTGCTGGCGTCGTCGATCTCGGCCCACTGCTTGCGCAAGTCCAGAAACGCGACCGGCGCGCGCGCGTAGTCCTTCTCCATTTCGGCAAGGCCGCTCTGGCGGCGGAAGCGGGCGAAATCGGAGCCCTGCAGGGGCGCATCCGCCACGTAGACGCGCCCGTCGCCGGCGAGCGCCCGCAGCGCCGCGTCAATGAGCACGCGCACGAGCGATGCGTGCGTGAAGAGCACGTTGCGGCCCACGGTCGAGCCGAATTCGTGCTTCACCCAATTGGGCTTGACCACTACGGTCATGCCCGGCCGTATCCATCGGCCCAGCGGATTGGCGGCGTCGAGGCCGAGGAAGCGAAACAGATCGCGCACGCTGGCTTCCACCGTGCTGTAGTCCGGCGCGGACCAGACAACGGCGGGCGCGACCCGCGCCCTTACGACACCGAGTCCCATACCTGCCGCCATTCCCGTAATTCCTCCTCCGTGAGCGCAGCGTAGCGCGAGCGCAGCCATGCGGTATCGGCGCGCGCCGCGACCGCCAAAATATCGCGGCAACTCTTCAATACTTCGACCGCGCCCACGCGCAAACGGCCGGCGCGATCCAGATATTGCCCTGCGCAACGGCTCCACATCCAGCGGGAGCGCAGACACTTCCGCAAATCGATGGCGCCTTGCCGGTAACCCAGCACGATCTCCGGCAGGTTCGCAAACCGGCTGCCCGCGCAAGCCCGAAACAGCAGGTCGTGGTCTTCGCATCGGATGGCGTCGGCGCGATAGCGATACCGCCGGAACCAGGACGTTTTCCCCATGAATGTGGGGTGGATCAGCTTGAACGAATAGAGAGGCCGGCGGGCGATCTGGCGGTGTGCGGCAGGATCGGCGCGTTTGCCGACAGGCGCGCCAGCATCGGCGAAGAGCACAGCCCAACCGCCGGTGAGGTCCACATCCGGATGGCTTTCGAGAAAGCGCAGTTGCTTCTCCAGGCGCCGCGGGTAAGCGATATCGTCGGCGTCCATGCGCGCCACGTAGTCGCCGCGGGCGTGTTCGATGCACTGGTTCAAGCGCGCTCCCAATTGGAGGCGTTGCCGGTCGCCCCACAACACAATGCGCGGGTCGTCGAATGCGCGCGCCACCTCGCGGCCCGCATCCGTGGAACCGTCGTCGCAAAGCAGGAGCTCCCAATTCTGGTGACTTTGCAGCAGAATCGACCGGACGGATGCGCCGATGGTGTGCTCGGCGTTGAAGAACGGCATGGCGATACTCACCAGCTGCGCGTTCATAGTGCGGCGTAGACCTCCTGGCATCGCTGGGCGATGCGAGGCCAGTCGTAACGCGCGGCGTTTTCGCGCGCGCCTGTCCCCAGCGCGCGCAGCAAATCGGGGCTGTCCAGCAGCGCTCCCAGATGGGCGGCCAGGTCGGCGGCATCTCCAGTCAGGAAACGCGCTCCGGCCGAGTCGGGAACCGTTTCGCGCAGACCTCCATGATCGCTGGCGACTACCGGCTTGCCACAGGCCTGCGCCTCCACCGCCGCCATGCCGAACATTTCCAACTCCCGCGTGGGCATGGCGAAGATGTCGCAAGCGTTGTAGATTCCCGGCATATCGGCGTCGTCCAGAGGAGGCAGGTAGGTGCCGCGGGCTTCCTGGATCTGGGAAACCAACGCGCTGAGTTGCGTGTTGCCGAACTGCCCGCATGGGCCGGCCACCACCAGCGCGGCCGGCCGCCTCAGCATGCGATAGGCGGCGATGAGCAGGTCGGTGCCTTTCTGCTCGCATAGCCGGCCCACATACAGAATCGTCGGGCGCGCATCGACGCCCAGGCGCGCACGCCACTCTGCGCGCAGTGCCGCGTCGGGACGGAAACGCGCGCAATCCACGCCATTCGGGATCAGGGCCAGTTTGCCGTCCGGCAAATCCCAATACGTGTGGTAGACGTCGCGGCAATAGTCCGAAACCGGCGCAATGCGGTCGCAAGACATCAAACAGCGCCGCCACACGGCTTTGCTGATCTTGCGCAAATGCGCGAATCGCCGCCACGGCTCGAAATGGTAATCGCAGCTCAGCAGGGCTGGGCCCAGACCGGCGGTCTTTGCAATCCAGGCGATTTCCGCGCGGTTGTGGACGTGAATTACGCGCGGCGTGCGGCGCGCCACATCTTGTGCGAAGCGCAGCGCGAAGTCTGCCCGCGATCCGCTCAGGTAACGGATGGAAATGCCGCGATATTCCCGCCAACCGGTCTCCGGGCCGCCCGAATACACGATGACACGCTCGCCGGCGCGGGTCTGCGCCTCGGCCAGTTCCATCATGCGCCTCTCGACGGCGCCGCCGTGCCGCGCCGGCAGCGGCAAATGGGATGGTCCTACGTGAACGATCATCGCGGGGCCCTCCACGACACCTGCGTCACGGCCATGGCACACAGCCATGGCAGAAATGCCAGAAACGTGAGCGGGAACCACGACGTAGACGCGGTAGCCAGTTGATGCACGGCGCGAAACAGGCACAGTCCATAGCCGAGCGCGATCATAGGATGGCGGTTGTGATGGCAGCGCCCGTCCAGAAATGCCGCGCAGAATCCCACGATCAGGAATCCGCCCAGTACGCCCCAATAGCTGAAGTTGGCGTATAATTCGCCGACCAAAGAGGCTTCCTGCGAAACGAGTCCTTGGTCGAAGGCGCCATAGATCAGTTCGCCCAGTTCTTCGCGTACTCCGCGGGAACGCTCGAATCCGGCGGAGACCGGCAGCACCTGCAATGGCGCCATCATAAATGTCTCGCCGTAGTAATAAGGCAGCGTTTCGCGATTGACAATCAGCGCCGCCGTGGTATCGAACCGGCCGACGGAGTTGTCCACCATGTCGAACACTTTGTCGCCGTCGGTAAGCGCGCGGAAGTCTATGGCGTCCGCCGCAGCGTACCAGCCGGTGTTCTTAGTGGCCTCCATCCAAAGCGAGACCATCAGCACTACCGGTAGGGCCACCGTGAAGTGACGCGCCCGCAGGGTGAAGATGCCGCGCACCTGGCACAGGTGGAAGACCAGCAGCATGGTACCGGCCCACATCAATCGCCGGCCGCAGCCGAGGTGGAGGGCCGCAATCAAGAACAGGCCGGCCATCGTCGGCACGCGGGAATAGCGCTGCTTTGGCGTGGAAAGATACCAAAGCCCCACGGCGGTGGTGGGCAGCATGAATAGCAATGCGGTATACCGGCCCATACCCTCGCGCGGAGAAAGTCCCACATGATCGAAGAAAAGCTGTTGCCGGCTGTCGGGATCGAGAAGCAGAACAACGATGCTCAACACCCCAGCGACGGTGAACAAAAGAAACACGCCGCGCTGTAGCCGCTCACGGCGAAACGCGTGCCGGCGGGCACGGAGGGCGGCGATCAACGCGCGGACGGCGCTACGCGCACCGCGGCTGATCCGGGAACGGGCGAAGCCGGCGTGGGCTCCGCAGGCGAACGCCAAAAACGCGAGAGAGCCCACCAGGTATGTGCGCGAATAGGCTTCATCCATCGACGCCGGCAAGGTGTCTTGCTCCGCTGGAGCACGGAAACGGCAGTTCCGTAGAAACAATAATCGAAGAGGAACCAGGCCTCCACGAGTCCAGTCAGGCTCAGCCAGTAATTCTGCCGGCACATTCCCCGGCTGTAAATACCAAAAGAAAGCAACAGCACGGCTAGGAACACGTAGGTATTCGCGCCGTCTGGCGATCCGTAGGCGAGGTGTACTGCCCCGGCAACCAGGGCTAGAGTCACGATGAGAGCGGTCCTCATGCCGGTTCGAGCCCCCAACCCGCTGTTGCGAGGCCGGTGGCCAACGCGGCTTTGACGCCGGTCTGCGCGATCAGCAGCGCCCAGGCCACGCCGATCGCGCCATAAGCCGGCGCCAGCCATACGGCCATGGCGCCGAACAGCAGCGTGATCAAGGCGTCGGATGCCGTACACCACTCGGGGCGTCCCGCGCCGTAGAGCAGGAATTGCACAGGATTGGCCACCAGCAGGGCGATCTGCGCGGTGGCCAGCAGTTGGAAGACGCGCATGGCGTCCGGCATGGCGGAGGGAAACAGGTGCGTGGCAAGCCGCCCGCCGAGCCAGGTGGGAATGAGCAGCGCGGCGGCCAGCAAAGCGGCTCCCGGCAAGTAGCTGCGCAGATAGCTGCGGCGGCGATCGGGCGTAGTGGCGTCTACGGCTTCCGGCAAAAGCACGGTGCTGGTGGTGTTGATCAGGAGCGCGAAGCCGCCGCTCAACGACATGCCTAGCGTATATGTTCCGAGGGCCGAGGCGGCTGCCCAGCGCGACAGCGCGATTGATGGAATGTAGTTGTAAAGCGAGCCGATAACCGTGGACAGCGTGATCCAATTGGCAAATAGGGCGATGGGTTTCCAGCCGGGCCGGGCACCGGGCTGCCGCGCAGCCGCCAGCACGGCCGCGAGCAGGCTGCAATTAGCGGCGACGATCCACAGGCGGCTGAGCACGTCGCCGGCGAACAGGCTGGCCAATCCAAAGGAGCCGGAACGGAGCAACAGCAGCACCGGCAAAATCTGCAAGACGGCGGCGGCCGCGCTCAGCCACGCCATGCGGGCGAACTGGAGCCGCGACTGCAACAACACCAGGCTGAACGAAGATATAGATGCCACCGCTGCGCTTCCACAAGCCAGGCGAATGGCGGAAGCGTATTCGGGATGCCGCAGCAGTGTACTGCTTGCCAGCGGCGCCAGCAGGAAGACGGCTGCGACGACCCCGGCGGTCAGCGCGATGCGGAGCCGCAGAAAGCGCGAAACTGTGCGCAGCCAATCGGGACCGGTGGCACCCGCGGCGAATTTCAGGCAAGCAATATTGATGCCCAACTCGCAAAGGTTGCCCACCACCAGGCTGCTGCCGGCGTAGATGGCGCATGCGTCGAATCGCGCGGGCGCCACCACATGCGACACCAGCAGCAACGCGGCGAAGCGGCTGGCCGAAAGGCCGGCCTGTCCGCTCAGGACGAGTCCTATGTTGCGGGCTGTGGCGGTGAGTCGCCGGGACCGGGGGAAACTCCGGCCTGGATCAGCATCGCGCACGGTGTCTGCGCTGGATTTTCCTGGAGCGCTCGTATAAAGTAGTGTTGCCATTGGCGATTCAGTTTGGAACGTACAGGTGTGGGCAAGAACCGTAGCCCGAGGCGGTAGGCCCGGCCCAATGTCAGCGGACCCGTCCCCATGCAGAGCGGGCCGTCTACGCGATCCCAGAGTTCGCACATCCGGGCCGATAGATAAGGCGTTGTCCGGACCGTAGAGAAGCCGGCTCTGGACAGCGCCGCTATCCAGCCGTCCTCCGGCAGCAGATTCAGGTGCTGCAACTGCTGGGCGCGCAAGCGCGCATACCACGCGCCGCTTAGCAGCAGATGCCGGTTCATCTCAATGAGGGGAACAGTGGCGACGAACGCGCCTCCCGGGCGAAGAACGCGCCGGCACTCCGCCAGCACCCGGTCCAAGTTGGGGATATGCTCTACAACGCAGTTGGCGAAGACCGTGGCGAAGACGCCGTCCGCAAACTTGAGCCTGCGCGCGTCCATCGACGAGAGCCGGCCATAAAGGCCATTGCTGCCTGCGCACAGCTCTATTTCGCGCGGGTTGAGGTCGATGCCCCAGTCCACGCGCTCGAATAGCAACGATGCAAAGCGTCCGTTGCCGCAGCCGATCTCCAAGATCGGCGGGACGAAGGCGCATTGCCGTAGCGCCTTCAATTCGGCCGCCCGCCAGGCAGCCAATGACGGAATGTCGTAGATGGTCTGCGCCAAGCCCAGGAGCTCGGCGTCGGAACGATTAAGCAGCGCGCGCATGGGTCTCCAGCAGTTCCTCGTAAAGCCGCACATGGCGGTCGATCATCTGCCGCACACTGAATTGGGCATGGGCTTTTCGCCGTGCCGCTTCGCCGAGCCGGTGGCGCCGGTCGCGGTCGGCAAGCAGGGCGCAGATGGCGCGGGCCAGCGCGGCGCTGTCGCGGGGCGGAACGATCACGCCGGTCTGCGCGTCCAGTTGCTCGCGTATGCCGCCGACGTCAGTGGCTATTACGGCCGCGCCGCAGCACATGGCTTCCAGCACCACCGTAGACAGGCATTCACCCAAACTAGGCGAGATCACGATGTCGGCGGTGGAATAGAGATAAGCCAAGCCGGCGGCTGTCTTGGATCCGGCGAATTCCAGACAGCCGTTCAGTCCGAGCCGGGCAGCGTGCGTCCGGTAATGGCCGAGCAACGCGCCGGTCTGATAGACGGCCCGCAGTTTGACGCGCGGATAGGCGGCGCGTACAGCAGGCAAAGCGTTTAAGAGATAGTCCAGACCCTTGAATTCCTGGAGTTGGCCGACGAACAACAGGTCGTTGGTGGATTCGGCCGGCGAGGAGACCCGGTCGAATACCGCTGTGCCGATGCCGTTCGGGATGACGGCAATACGTTCCAGCGGCAGCCTCCGGCGGCGTATGAGGAAATCGCGTTCGGCATTGGAGAGGGCCACTACCGCGTCGGTCTTGCGCAGTATGAAACCATCCGTCACACACCGCCTCCAGCCCACTGGCAGCCCGTTCATGGCAAACGGATCGTGGGTGGTGAGGACAAAAGGCGGCCGCGTGGTGGCCGCCGCCAAGCGCAACGCCGCCCGGCCGAAATGATGCACATGCACGAGGTCGAAGTCGCCCGGCGGCAGGGGCGCGGAGTGTCCGGCAAGCGTGACTTGCCACCCGCGCTGGCGGAGACCGTCGGCCAAAACCGTCTCAGGGGAGATGGAATGGCGGTCGCGGTAATCTGCCGGTTTGTCGAAGATGCCGCCCACAATGCAAATGTGCATGATTGGATGAGGGCTGCTGCCCCGCCCCGAATTCGTTTGCAGGAAAAGAAGTGGCGGTTTGGGAAGGAAATCCCAATATATTTTGACTTATCTTTAGAGGGCCGTTCTGTTACGTATGTGCACAGATGGGCAGAATGCCGATTCCATTGCTTGGATCGACAAACTCCACTCCCCTGCTCCGCACCACCCATTCCAGCTTGGCTTCGCGGCGCCGCTGCAGGATGGCTTGGGTTGAAAAAACGCGGTAGGTGGTGCCGATGGATTCGGGCGTGTTGTAAGGCGACAGAACCTCCAGAGCTAACTTGCGGATCAGACGTTGCGTATTGATTTTACAGTTCTTAGGAGTCATCCTGCAGAGTTGGGACATGCCGCGCCAGCCGACTACGATGGTGCGGGTTTCGGCGGACTCCGGTTGGGCCGCTTTCCACAGGGATTGGTAAAGGACCTCTTCCCCAAGGGAGTGGCCGTCGTGCGCGGCGGCGCACCTGCGGATGCGAAGGCGGTGGCCTGGAACGACTGCAGGGAGTGAAACAACCTCAGGGGTCGTGTCGGCTGAGCCGTAGTTGGTGCTTGAAATAACCCCAGGGGATGTATTAGGTTCAGGGATTATATCGCGTTTTCCTGGGGTTAATGCAGTCTGAGGGTTTGAATCAACCACAGGGTTTCTAGCAATCTCAGGAGATGAATTTAACACTGGTGGTTCAGCGGACCCAGGGCCTAAATCGACCCCAGGGCGCTGCGTGAATGCAGTACCCGTTTCTTGAAGGTGGGGCAGGGGAACCGGGCCATTCAAAAAGGACAGATAGCCGCCCATACCGGGCTGGCTGACGATCTCGTCCCAGCCGAGCGGCTCCATGGCGGGTTTACGCCTGGACCGTTTGGACGCTTTGGGATTCTCTTTGACTGGCTCGTTCATCGAGCAACTCCAATAGCTGGGATCCTGCTATCTCATAGTCTTCCATGGCCTTACATTTCGGGTCATAATCCACCAAAAACTGCCGCGCGCGGCCGCACTTGGCCACGGTCACGTCGGTGCGGATGGCCGGGAGCAGAGGAATCTTGAACTTGGCCGAGAGGTCCTCCAACGACTTCATCATCACGGCGGTATGTTGGAACCGGCGATCGACCATCACGGGCAGGAGACCGGCGGGCCGCACGTTGACCCGGAAAAGTTCGTTCATCATGCGCGCCGTCTCCAGGCAGGCGCCTGCGCCTTGCAGGCTGAGGGTATCCATACTGACCGGAATCAGCACGTTTTGGGCGTAAACCATGGCGCACGTTTGCATGAGCGTGATGGACGGGGCCACATCGATGATTACGATGTCGTAAGGCTCGTCGACTTTGGAGAAGAGCAGGGAAAAGGACATCTCCCGCGCCGGCACTCCCATCAGGGAAGCCTCGGCCTGGATCGTCTCGCGGCTGCTGCAGAGCACGTCGATATTAGGTGTGGCGTGCACCAGGCAACTTTCGAACAGGTGGTTATAGACCACAAAATGGTGCAGGAACTTGTCGGCCTTCAAGCCCAACGACATGCCCACGGATCCCTGCGGGTCGGTGTCGATCAGCAGGACCTTGCGCCCGTGATCGGCCCATAAGCGCGCCAGCGTGGTCGCGGTGGTGGTCTTGGCCACGCCGCCGCGTTGATTGGAAATTACGACCTTAATCACTGTGGTTCTCCGCGATGGTCTGCCGGATGCGCTCGACGTCCTGGGCGGTCCAGCGACGGTAACGGTTCGCCCAGTTGCGTTCGGGTTCCTGAATTTTCTGCGTGCGCAACCAGTTCATGAGCGTACGCTTGGTAATGCCCAGGACGTCTGCCACCTCCTGAGATTTCAGGTATGGTTCGCTGCGAGTCTTCATCAGATCGTTACACTCTTGATCCTAAGCTGTGGTAATCCACGATGTCAACGATCAAGTGATGAAAGTAGTGAAAGGTACGTAATCATATCCTGGGCTTGAAACGACCACAGGGGCCGAGTTATTTCCCTACGGTTGTGTACGGAACAAAAGTCGCGGCATAATAGGCACAGCGGCAAAAGGAGGGAGATCTTGCCCTACATCTTTGGGTACGGCTCGTTGATAGAACAGGCATCGCGAATGAAGACGACACCGCGGGCGATGTACGTATTGCCAGCCCGGGCGCGCGGGTTTGCCCGTGGTTGGTGGGCTCGCACAGGTTCCATCGGGTTCACCACCACGTTTGTCGGAGCCATCCCGGAGAAATCGAGATTCGTGAATGGAGTCATTTACGCGGTGAGCGAACTGGAGTTGGAAGCAACCAACAAGCGCGAACAGGGTTACACAGCGACGGACATTACCAGCGACGTTGAGATCCTCTCCGGCGGCTCCACGCCGAAAGGCAAGGTTTGGATCTACGTCAACGATTTCAAGAATGACAAAGAGCGGCAGAAGAGTCTGCCTACGCCTCAGTTTCCCATCGTGCAATCGTACGTCGATATCTGCCTGACCGGGTGCCTGCAAATTGAACAGGGGTTTCCAGACGCCGGGGACTTCGCTGGAGAGTTCATCGAGTCCACGCAGGGATGGTCGAAGTATTGGGAGAACGATCGCGTACACCCGCGCCGGGCTCCTTTTACCGTCCCGCTGGCTTCGAACATTGACGAGTTGCTTCAGAAGCATCTGCCCAAGCTGTTCGCTGAGATCCAGCTTGCGCCCGGGCGCTGGTAAAAAGCCGGAATGCGGTTACAGGGGTTGGGAAAGCAACCCGCGTACTGCCGCTAACAGTGTTTCGGGTTCGAACGGTTTCTGCAGCAGCGAGGTTCCTGGCGGCAATCCTTGGTCTTGTGCGATCAGGCCGTCGGCATACCCGCCCAGGTACACACTCGTAATTGCGGCTGGATGCGCGCCAGACGCGCGGTCAGGTCGGGCTCGGGCCGACAGATCACCAGGTCCGGCGGTCCGAGCGTCTCCGTTACCCGCAAAGCCTCGGCGGGGTGCAGAGCCGCCAGCACGCGGCAGCCGCGCTTTTTCAGCAGATTCGCCATAACCGCGCGCATTCCGTCGTGGGACTGCACCAGAGAATGGTGGCGATCGGTCTGTGGCTCCGGCAGGGCAGGCAGGTGCGTTCCGGCGAGGGGGAGATAAATACGGAAAGTTGCCCCCTTGCCGGGCCGGCTATAAGTCCATAGCCGGCCGCCGCTTTGCCGGACAATACCGTAAACCGCAGCCAACCCCAAGCCCAGGGATCGACGATTAGCCGATCCATTCGCCTTGGTACTGAAGAACGCCTCGTACAAGTGCGCCCAACTTTGGTCGTCCAAGCCCGGCCCGCTATCGCTCACGGCCAGCATCCCGTAAGGGCCGCCGGATATCTCCATGCTTCCGAGGCCGGGCTCCATGGCTGTGGCGTTAGCGGTCTGCAGACAGAAGGTACCGCCTTGCTCCATAGCCTCCAGCGAATTGACGGCCAGTTTCAAGACGATCTGGCGGACCTGCACGGGGTCGGCTATTACGGACGCCATATCGTGGGTTAGATCCGGGATAATTTCGATATGTCGCCCGAACAGTTGCCGCAACCTGGGCAGCATGCTTTCGACGAGATCGCTGAGGGCGACGGGCCGGACCTGCATTTCGGTCCCTCCGCTGAATGCCAGCAACTGTCCGGCGATCGCGCTAGCCCCCCCGTGGCCTGCCGGATCTCGTCAATTCACCGGTTACCGGCTGGACTTGCCCTGCTGCGGCTAATAGCAGTTCGCCCGTCGCCAGCAGTGGGCGATGCAAATTCCGGAACTCGGCGGCCGCGCGCGCAGCCAGCGCGCGATGCGTCTCCATGCGATCGGCCAGCCGCGCCTGTTCGCGAACGGTGGCGTCCCGCACCTCCAACTGAATCACGCCGCCGGCCGGGGCGCCACTCACTTCCGGCAGCAACCAGCGCCCATCGCCGCTCCGGAGCGGAAACGCCACGTCCGAGATGGCGCCGCCGGCAAGCAAATGTTTGTGAATCTCGGCGCCTGCGTCGGCATTCGCGACCAGCGGCGGCTCCCAGAAGCTCCGGCCTTCTACTTCGGCGCAGGGGCGCTCGGCCATGTGCAGGAACGCGGCATTGGCCTCCAAGATCCGGCCGGTGGCCTTTTCCAGCAGGAGGAGGCCGGTTTGCGCATTTTCGAAAAAACGAGCGTAAATATTGCCGGGAAGCATCGGCTAACTCCTACAGTGTTCCACAAATACGCCGTACGCCCTTCAGTATCGCGCCGTACAACAGTTGGATGTGCGCCAGTACGTAAACTTCGGATCCGCCTGCGTGTAGGCCGCAAGTGATAGAAACATATGGGTACTAGAGAAACATTATCAGAAAACTCTTAGGACCGAATACGTGAGTGGACGAATTGACTTGCGGTATTACACCTCTGAAATAATTGTAATCTGATCCTCCAAAACCGACGATATTTGGAATCAGTGAGTTAGCGGCACGCAAAGCTTGCGGGCCACCCCATTTTTATGAGCGAAGCCTTGGACGCAGCGCTGGAATGTTTCGCAGGCCACCGGACGGCGCAGGGCGATCCCATGCGTCACAGGTTTGCCGTGCTGCCGTCGCGTCAGGCGCCGCGCTATCTGCTTCCGCTGGGCGACAGCCGCACCACGTTGGAGGGCTTTCGGGTTTACACGCCGTATGGGTTCGGCGCGCGTGTGCGGAAGAGCTTGCTCGCGGGTATCGTCAAGACGGGCTGGAGCGGTTGGGCGATGCACTCGCTGTACGTGGGCGAGCCGCTGGGGTTGAAGGCCCTGGTGACGAATGTGACGGGAGAGCGCAATCCGGCGTTCGCCATGCTGCTCGGCATGCCAGGCAAGTATCGCAAGCTCACCATCCAAGTGATGCGGCCCGGCGGCGAAACTTTGGGCTACATCAAACTGGGACTGACCAAGCCGGCGGGCCAGCGCGTGCGGCATGAGGCCGGCGTGCTGGAAGAACTCTCCGCGTTGCGGCCGCAGGCGCCGCGGGTGCTCTATGCGGGTGAATGGCAAGACAGCTACATGCTGTTCCAGTCGCCCTTGGGAGGCCGGCCTGGGCCGTCGGAACTCGCCGGCGTACACGTGGAGTTTCTCGAAAAGTTGGCAGCCATCCGGCGCGTGAACAAGCCCGGGCTCCGGGTGGTCGAAGAAATCGGCGCTCGCTGGAAGGAAGGAACCTGGCGTTGCGATTGGCGGTGGCAGCAATTGGGCACTGCGGCTCTGGCTGCGGCGCGCCGCGATCTTGAAAGTGTCAGGGTGCCGTGCGGTTTCTGGCATGGCGACTTCGCTCCCTGGAACACGCGCGTGCAGGATGGCCGGCTGTCGGCTTTCGATTGGGAATCTTGCGAAGATGGCGTGCCTTTGGGATGGGACACATTCCACTTTAGCGTGCAGGTGGCGAGCCTGCTAAAGAAGGGCTGGAGAACCAAGTTCGACCTGACCGCGTCGCCCGGCGCGCGCGGCTTGTTCTTGTTGTACTTGCTGGCGAGTTTGGGCAGATCGCTGGACGAGCGCGCGGAGGACAACCCGGCTCTCGAATACCGTAAGCAGGCGTTGATTAGGGAGCTGCAAGAATAGTAGACAGAAAGTCAGAAGTCGGAATGCAGTCTACCTAGGCGCGGCTTTGGACTTTCTTGAAGAACTCCAGTGATTCGTTGGCGCATGCACCCCAGCGGAACCGTTGCGCCTGGATTCGGCCTGCCATCGCCAACTGTGCTTGCTTGGCTGGCGAAGTGAGCAGACGCTCCAGGGCGGCGCATAGTTCCGATTGGCTTTGCGGATCGATCAGGGCGGCCGCTCCGCCCGTCACTTCAGGCAACGACGACAGGTTGGAAGTGATCACCGCCACGCCCGCCGCCATGGCTTGTGCCACAGGGAATCCGAAGCCTTCGTAGAGCGACGGATAAACGAAGACCGTCGCGCCGGCCGTGATGCCGGGCAGATCGGGCTCCGGCACATAGGCCAGGTAGCGAACGCCGGGAGCGGGCGCACGCAGCCGGGCCATGGTTCCGGCGGACTGCCAACCTTCGGGACCGGCCACCACGAGATCGAATTCTTTACCTAGCGCGGTAGGCAGGGTTTGCCAGGCGGCCAGCAGGCGATCCAGATTCTTGCGCGGCTCGACGGTTCCTACGTATAGGGCGTAGGGGCGGTGGAGTCCGTATTTCAGCCGAGCCGAGGCGCTGGTTTCGGTGGTGGCTTCGAAGAACGGCTCGGCCACGCCCGGGTAAATCACCTGGATGGCTTCCGGGTTCAGGCCCAGGACCCTCACGGCATCGCAGCGGGTGCTCTCGGAAACGGCGATCAGGCCGGCGGCACGTTTCCAGATATGCTCGGCAAATCGCTTTTCGGCCGTTACGTTGGCGGGCTGGTGAAGTTCGGGCAGTAGCCAGCAGGTCAGGTCGTGCAGAGTCGCGGTCAAGCGAAGCTGGCGCGGCGGATGGACCAGCTTGGTGGCATGGAAGATACCGTCCCGCGGCGCCATCAGGTCCGCGGCGTGGTTCGTCCATAGGTTCATGGCAAAGAGCAGGGCTTGGCGGGCGAGCGTGCCCGGCGGATCGGCGATGGAGCCTTCGTGGTCCAGGTCCGGCAGGCGGTCCAGGAAAGGGAAAAGCCGGACTTGTTCGTCGCCCAGCAGGCGGCGCAGATGCACGATCCAGTGGAAGAGGTAGTTCTTGACGCCGGCGCTGCGAACCAGGAGGGGGATGGCGTCGATGAAAATCCGCATGCAGGTGAGCATAGCTCACCGTGGCTGGCGATTGGTGGCTGGTGGTAGTGTTAAAGCCTGTGCCACGATAGTAGGGTGAGCGGGAATCTGTGACAGAGTTGGCGGTGGTCCTGTTTTTGGCGGGCGCGGGGTTTGCCTTTTACATTGTGGCAGGATATCCGTTGCTGCTGGCAGGGCTGGCACGATGGAGGCCGAAGCCGGTCCGCAAGCGCTTTACAGATACAACTGTGACCGTGCTGCTGGCCGTCTATAATGGCGAGAAGTGGATGAGGGCGAAGCTGGAATCGATCCTGCGGCTGGATTATCCGCGGGAGCGCATGCAGATTCTGGCCATTTCGGACGGCTCGACGGATCAGACCGACAGCATCGTGACGGAGTTCCGGGCGGAGGGCGTGGAACTGCTTCGTGTGCCGCATGGCGGCAAGGCGGCGGCGCTGAATGCGGGCATGGCGCGGGCCACGGGCGAAATCCTGTTCTTTACCGACGTGCGGCAGCCGTTGGAGCCGGATGCGCTCCGGCGCTTGGTGGACTGTCTGGGCGACCCGGCGGTGGGCGGCGCTTCCGGCCATATTGTTTTCGTGAAGAGCGACGGGGGCGGGGAAGCGGATGTGGGGCTTTATTGGCGCTTCGAGAAATGGCTGCGGGACAAACTGACCGAGGTGGATTCGCTGCTGGTGGCGACCGGCTGCGTCTATGCGTTGCGGCGCGAACTGGCCCGGCCGCTGCCCGCCGGCGCGTTGATCGACGACGCTTATCTGCCGCTGGCGGCTATCTTTGCGGGCTACCGGTTCGTCTTCGAAAGGGGGGCCGTCGCCTACGATTACCCGACGCAACTGGAAGTGGAATTTCAGCGGAAGGTGCGTACGCTGGCGGGCCTCGTTCAGGTGGTTCGCAGCTATCCGCGGCTGCTGAATATTCTTACGCCGGTGGGCTTCCACTTCTTCTCATACAAACTGGGGAGGCTGCTGCTTCCGTATGCGCTGCTGCTGGTGGCTGTGAGCGGCTTTTGGCTGCCGCGCCCGTGGGCGGAGGCGGTGATCGGCGGGCAGGCGCTGCTCTACGGACTGGCGGCGGTGGACCATTGGGTACCGGCCGGATTCTGGTTGAAGCGGTTGTCGGCCGTGTGCCGCACTTTCGTGATGTTGATCGCGGCGGCTTTTTGGGCGGGATCGATCCTGTTCGTGCCGGCGGGCAGGCTATGGAAGGAGACACGGGTGGCGCTTGGCGAGGATTGAGGGAGCGGGGCTGAACTGAAGCCCCCGCGCGAGATAACCCCGCCCCCCTACTTGGGTTCGCATTTGACGAACTGCAGCGAAGCCGAGTTCATGCAGTAGCGCTGACCGGTCGGCAAGGGGCCATCCGGGAAGACGTGGCCCAAGTGGGCGTCGCACTTGGCGCAGAGCGCTTCGGTGCGCATCATGCCGAAGCTGGTGTCGGTTTCCTCGGCGACATTGTCTTTAGCGATGGGCGCCCAGAAGCTCGGCCATCCGGTGCCCGACTCGAACTTGGTATCGGAGCTGAACAGCGCGTTTCCGCAGCATACGCAACGATAGATGCCCTTGTCGTGCAGCTTGTAGTACTTGCCCGTGAAAGCCGGCTCGGTGCCCTTCTTGCGGGCGACCGCAAACTGTTCGGGCGTGAGCTGGCGCTTCCACTCTTCGTCGTTCTTGATTACTTTTTCGGTTGTCACAATTCCTATTCTCTTTCCCGAATCCGAGAAGTCAACCAGCCGTACCTTGCCGGGGTCGCGCCGCCTGGCGGCGGGGGCGGCACTGTCCGCGCTACGCGCGGTGCCGCACGCCGTGCCGGGCAGGAAGGCGGACGCAGCCAGGAAGAAAGACCGGCGATTGACAGGCTGTTCGAACAGGTGCCCCATTTCTAAGATGTTAGCGCACTAACGTGGTACCCGGTACGGTACAGCCAGTTCTTTTCGCAGGCGCAGCGGAGGGCTTAGAATTCAGTTAGGCGGAAAGTATGCCGCCGGTTTTTTCCTAGGTTTTGAGCCAGGCGGCAAGGGGGCGGGCGGAGTCCAAAGGGCTCCGCCCCTTGCCGTATTCAAGGGCATTTCATACTTGCCGCGAACCGCCCTCAAACGGAATCCACGGATTCCATACCACCCGTTGGTGGTGTACCTACTTCTCTCTAGACGTCATGTAAGAATTACCCCGTTACCGCGGCAAATTCAAGTTCCAAACCAATCCTAAACATTTTAGTTTCAATCGGATCCATTCCATTTGTGGTTTGGCACGCCGATTGCCTGCGATGTGCTCTTTCAAACCATAGAGAAATTGCCTGCCACCCCCATAGGCCACGGGTCTGGCGGGACGCTTCCAAGGAAATTGGCTCTGCACAATTACAGTTGCGGAAGGGGATGTTCTCACGCATTAATTCTTATTCGCGGCGTGTCTTCAATGGATGTTTCGGGAACGGTTAACGGTTAACCGATTAACCCAGATTATCCAATGAGAAGATTGATTCACGCATTTCGATAGTGGTCTTGTATGAACAGAGTCGATAAGGTTGCCGTGGGGTAAAAAGCCGGCGCGGCACGCGAGACTCATTTGGCGACACCGGGAAGTTGGTGGGATTATGACTGTTTTCGATGAGAGAGACGATAGACGCAAATACTCGAGGTGCACTGAGAATTCGGACCCCTTGGTGGAACTAGACAAAGGGAAACAGAATATGAGACCGTTCACTCCTTTATCTGCCTTGGCCAAATCCATCTGCGCCGTATGCGCCATACTGGCGCTGCCGTTGGCGTTTCCGCGCACCATGCGCGCGCAGTATCCGCCGGTACCGGCGACTTTTCAGCCGATATACACCGAGCTCGACAATTATCTCATCAACTTCAACGCGACGCTGCCTGCGCCGAGCGGTCCCGCGTATCCCACTCTGATGACGGGTGCGCTCAAGACCGCCGAGGGCAACGATGGGCCGGGATTGCTAAGCAACATGACCGGCACGCCGGCGACATTGTCGCAATCGGGCGGCCTGATGCTGCAACTCAACGCGTTAAAGGCCACGGGAGTACAGGCTATCCTGATCAACATCGGCTTCCCGATGCTATACGAGCCTTTTATGGACAGCCAAGGCGCGAACTATCAGACCCAATTCGTGGCCTTTTATGCGGCGGTGGCCAACGCGGTCCACTTGGCGGGCATGAAGCTCATCATCGAAAACGATACGTTGCTGGTGAACGATATAGCGGCCAACTGGAACGCCGCGCCATTTTATGCCACGCTGAACTGGACGCAGTATCAGCAGGCGCGCGCGCAGACCGCGCTGACGATTGCGCAGAAAATGAACCCGGATTACATGGTGCTGCTGCAAGAGCCCATAACGGAGGCCACTGACAGCGGGCAAGCCAATGCCAACACCGTCAGCGGATCCCTTTCCCTGTTGACCACGATTCTGGCGAGCGTACGGCAGCAGTTCCCCAACTTGCCGGTGGGGGCGGGGACGGGCACCTCGCAGGAGAATTCCCTGTCGTACATCCAGGCATACGTGACTCTGCCACTGAACTTCATCGACATACACATCTACCCGATCAACAACGGTAACCTGCCCATGGCTCAGCAGATGGCCGGCGTGGCGGCGGCGGCCGGCCTGCAGTTCAGCATGTCGGAATGCTGGATGTGGAAGGTGTTGGACACCGAACTCGGGGTCCTGACCGACGATCAAATCCGGGCGCGGGACCCGTTCAGCTTTTGGGCGCCGCTGGATGCGTATTTCATACAGACCATGCAAAGCCTGGCGAACAACACGCAGATGCTTTTCATGAATCCTTATGGCGCGGAATATTACTTTGCGTACGTGCCCTACGACGATTCCACCGCCGACCTGTCGCCCGCGGCGATAATGAACGACGAGAATGCCGCCACAAGTACAGCCAACCAGGAAGCGCTGGGGGACACCACCACGGGAATGAGCTACTACAACTCGATTGTCGTGCCTCCCGATACGACTCCGCCAACGGCGCCCACGGGAGTGGCTGGGGTGTCCGGCAATCCCACGGAGACATCCATAAGCTGGAATGCCGCCACCGACAGTGTGGGTGTCGCCGGCTACTATATTTTGCGCGGCCTGCAGGGCAATCCGCAGACCGTGGTCGGACAAACTGGAGAGTTGTACTTTCAGGATTCGGGGCTGACGGAGTCGGCCACCTATACGTATTCGATCGAGGCGTTCGATCTGGGCGGAAATGTCTCCGCCTCTTCGGCTCCCGTCAACGTTCAGACCCTCAACGTAACACCGCCGACGACGCCCGGCAATGTCTCCGCTGCGTCCGGTTCCTGCAGTAAAGCGACCGTGACGTGGACGGCTTCGCAAGATAATACCGGAGTGGAGAAGTACTTGATGTGGATGGGTTTGTCTTCCAATACTCTCTCGCAGATTGCCACCCCTTCCGGGAAATGCACGCCAACGTGCACTTACAACAATTACAACTTAAGCCCGGCGACGACGTATTATTTCGGAATACAAGCCACAGACAAGAACCGCAACGTTTCGTACATGTCCGCGATCGTGCCGGTGACTACGCCGGCGCTGCCCGTGCCGCCCGCCAGCGTGTCGGCCACGGCGGACTCGACAACGAAGGTGACTGTGACATGGTCGCCGTCGACGGGTGGCCTGCCGGTCGCTCACTACATTGTCTATCGGGGCACGTCGCCTTCGAGCCTGATCCAGATCGCCATGCCGCCGAACCCAACGTACTCGGACATGTCGGTAGTGGCCTCGACCACATACTACTATGCCATTGCGGCGGCGGATTCGGGAAATCCGCCGGCGCAGTCCGGGCTCTCTCAGCCGGTCTCAGTCACTACGCCTGCCGGGCCATCGGTACCGGCCGGCCTGACGGCGACGCCCATCTCGTGCACTAAGGTGACGTTGGCGTGGTCGGCCGCGACTACTGGCGGCGGCCTGCCTATTGGGAACTACCACCTTTATAAGGGAACGACGGCTTCCAATTTGGCGCAGGTCGCGGTGACGCCGAATACCACGTACACAGACACTACAGATACGGCCCAGACGACGTATTACTACGCCGTGCAGTCGTCGGACACGGGAAAACCCCCGGACCTCTCGGCAATCTCTCCTCCGGTGGCGGTGACCACGTTTGCATATCCATCCGTGCCGGCGAACTTGACCGCCATACCGGAATCGAGCGGTAAAATCACGTTGAGTTGGTCCGCCTCGATCAGCGGCGGCCTGCAAATTGGGAACTATCACGTCTACGGGGGCCCATCGCCCAACAATCTGAGCCAGCTCGCGGTGACGCCGAACACCACGTACAACAACGTTTCCCTGACCGCCGGGCAGACATACTATTATGCGGTGCAGGCGACAGATACGGCGAATGACGACTCCGCGTTATCCAACACAGTGCAGGCGACTACGTTGCAACCGCCGACGACTCCCTCGAATGTGGCGGCGCAAGGAGTGTCCAGCTCGGAAATCACGATTAGCTGGTCGCCCTCCAGCGCTAGCGGCGCTCTGAGCATTGCGCGCTATTACATTTTCCGCGGGACCTCGCCGACCGGCCTGAGCCAGGTCGGCACTACGACTAGTCTCACGTACAACGACAGGTCTCTGAGCCCCGGGACCACGTACTACTACGGGGTGCAGGCGGCCGACACGGCTGGCGACCAGTCGGCGGTATCGGCTCCCGCGGCGCCGGGCACTACGCAGCCGTAGAGGGCAAGCTTCGCACGCCAGCGGGTCCGGGGGCAGGTCCGAGGTGGCGCCCCTCGGACAGTCGCGAATCGTGTTGCACCGGGTTGGGGGCGGCGCGTCGGCGTTTTCGTTTCCCGTTCAACGGCGGGCGACTTGGGTTATCCAGGATTTCGAGGAAAGTATCCAAGGCGTGGTTGCTCAAATTGTAGAGCCGGTCGCGGCAGGCGAAGACGAATTCGGCGCGGGCCTGTCCTACCGGTGCTTGGTGGTTAGTTTGTGCGGCGCATCGCCATTCTTGATGCCGTCCAAATCCGTGTCCAGGGCCATGCGGCTACCCGATCCCGGCGGGACGCCCATGACGGTCAAGGTGTCTCCGGCGACGATGAACGCCGTCAGTTGCGCTTGGGTGAACGGACCCAATCCGGTGGTGTCGGTTTCGTACGTGCCGCTGGTGGGCTGGTAAAGCAGCCCGTGGACTGCGCCCGAAATCGTGCCGTTGGCGATCAGATCGATATTGCCCCCCCCAGCCTGGCTCTGCAAGGTGGTCCAATCGCTCTGCGCCGGCGCGGTGTTCACGCTGGTGGCAGTGAGCGTACGCGAATAGCCGGTGGCGGGCATGGTTCCCGTGGGGAAGCACATCTCGAATGCGTCCAGGGCTTGCTGGTCCGCCGGGCTCTTGGCGATAGCCGGGAACGAGGTCTGGCCGGCTTGGGCCGCAAGGCCGCCGATGGCGCCGTCGTGATTGAAAGCAAAGCCGTTGACGCTGACCCCGCCCGGGTTGAAGTCCACATTCGTCTTCTGATACATGTTGCGCAAGTGCGGAATCTTAAAGGGCTGCTGGGAGGACGGACCCGTGCCCGTCGGGATTCTCACGTTCAGGTTTGTCCCGATGCCGGTGATTACACCGTTGGGACCGGGCGTGGTGCTGGTGGTATGACAAGTAACGCAAAACTGGGCAGTCTCGCTTGGGTTCTCAATATCCGTAGTCAAAAAGACATTCTGCCCCTGAGCCGGACTGGCTGACACGCCCGGAACATCCACCAACTCGATCATAGCCGGGAAACTGCCGTCCAGGTTCAGATTGGGATTCGGTTGATAGACGATGGTGTTGATAAAGTTGGTAAAAGCCGTCATATCCGCGTTGGAGAGTTCGTTTCCGCCCATAAGGGCGCTGAAAGCGCCGTTGAAGGCCGCGAAGTCCGGTTTATCGCCCCTCCAGTGATACGGCTCCACGTTCGCCAGCCCGCGCAGGCTTTGGGTGGTCATGGGGCCTTTCATGGGGTTGAACTTGTACTCGGTATTTTTTTCGTACAAGTAAGTGAAACCACCCGACGGATCGCCCAGATTCCAAGCCAGCAGGTCCATTTCGGCGTCGACGTGGCAGGAGGCGCAAGCGGCCGTTCCGTTGCCCGAGAGTTTGTGATCGTACAGGAATCCGCGTCCATTGCGGATCACTGCCGGAGTCGGATCGAAGGAGCCGGTGGCGATCTCGGAGGTCACTGTATTGTTCGCAGTGCTGACGATGGAAATGGTGTTGGAAATCCGGTTCAACACGTAGAGGATGTTGGCGGCGGAATTCAGAGCCAAGCCGCGCGGGCCGCGTTTGCTGGCGGGGTTGGCGATGGCGCCGATGGCTTGCGGGTCGATCTCGATGATCTTGGCTACGAGGCCGGTCGAAGTACTCAAAACTCCAATCCGGTCCGTACCGAAAGCCGCAATGTAAAGATAGCTCCCCGTAGCTCCGCAGACGATCGCGGTAGGCATCGCCAGCGCCTTAGCCATGGCGGCCGGGTTTTGCAGTTGCGAATAGTCGATCCCCGGATTGAGGTCCCAAATGGCGGTTTGGCCGGTGGTGGGATTCACCGATGTAATCTGATGGTTGACGATGTGGCCATTCAGGGCCGTCTCAAACATGATCAGGTTGAGAGCGTCGGTGTTGGCCACATACAGGTTTCCCGATTTGGGGTTGACGGCCAAGCCCAGATTGATGGTGCCGAGGTGCGGGTAATATTTGGTCACGTTCAGGCTGGTGGTGTCGATGGCCGCCACATCGTTATCCGGCATGGTGTACGAGATGGTGCCGCTGGAGGGGTCGGCGGCATTCACGATCAGCGCGACCTGCGGCGGCGGATTTATACCCGGATTCACCGGCGGCGGGGGCGGCGGCGACTGCGTGGCCGGAAGGATGGTAGTGCCGTTGCCGGATAAGGCGAAAGCCACATAAACCGTGCTGCCGTTCGGGCTCACGGCGAGGGCGCGCGGCTCTTCTCCGGTCAGTGGGATGGATTTAACCAACGCATGCCCCGTGGAAGTGCTGTAGACGTTCACCAGATTGCTGCGGGCGACGCTGACAAATGCCAGCCCGCCGCCGGCGAATACCACATCGGAGGGCTCGGCTTTGGCGTAGATGGTGTCGGTGACAATTCCCTTCGAAACCGAGACCACGCTGACGCTGTTGGAGATTTGATTGACAACCCAGGCTTCATCGTCAACCGTGGCGCTGTTGGGATTGATGTTGACCGAAACGGGTTCAATGCCCACGGGGATTTCGGCGATCAACGACGGGTTGGCCGGCTTTGTAAGGTCGAAGACGGATAACGTTCCGTTGGGAGTGTTCACGGCAAACAGGCGAGTGCCATCGGCGGAAATCCGAATCGGATTGGTCTGCGCGCCTTCAAAGTTGACGAAAGCGCTGGGCGGAACCTGGGCCGCGACAGGACCGGCTGCCAGCGCGGCAAAGAACACACTCAGCAAACCTAATTTATTCGTTTTCATCATGCCCCTCCTGAAAACCGCGCCCGGAACGGTCGCGGCTCGGTACTGTGTTTTTAGCCCAAGCGGAAACTACGTTTACACCAAGTACACGTACGCTAGCGGGGTTTTAGAGTACCACGGCCAGTCAAAAATGGTCAACGAACAGGGTACTAGAACCGCTTTCCCTGGGAGTTCGGGCGAACTGCGCTCGCGTGCGGTGACACGAGTGTCAGCGCGGCAGGCGGTGCCAGGCAGGATGCCCGCGCCACGGACGGCATAATTTACGTTATGGGACCAGTACCTATTCCGGCCCGCGCGGCATGGAAATTGGCCCTGCGCAGTTGACCGGGAAGGATTTCTACCCTATGCTTTATGTTGCAATGCTTTATGTTGCACTCCGAGGAAGGATTCGCATTATGCATACATTTGTTTCGATCGCACTGGCTAGGGCAGCACGGCTCATAGTCCCTATGGCCGTCCTGGCGCTGGCTGGCACGGCGCAGACACCGTCTTTAACCACTCTCTATAGCTTTGCGGGAGGCGCCAGCGGCGCCAGTCCCACGGCCGGCGTCATTTTTGGGCCGAACGGCAGCCTGTTCGGCACCACGCCGGATGCCGGAATTTACCCTGGTTCACATATTGCCTGCCAGAATAGCCATGGTTGCGGGACGGTGTTCGAGCTGACGCCGGGCACTCCGTGGACTGAGAACGTGATCTGGAGTTTTCAGAGCGGCACCGATACGACGGATGGGGCCAATCCGGGCGCGGGGCTGACCTTAGGCAAGAAGGGCGTGTTCTACGGGACGACTTTCGCGGGAGGTAGTTCGGGGAACGGCACAGTGTTCCAGTTGACGCCTCCGACGGAAACCGGTGGCGCCTGGACGGAGACGGTGCTATACAGCTTCGCCGCGGGCCCTGCCATCGGACTCGTGAATGTCAACGAGTCAACGGTTACTCTGGTATCCGGAACCCCATTTGTCACGGGCACGACCTGGAATGGCGTCTCCATTGACATCATGGGATCCATTCTTACGGTTGCGAGCGTTCAATCGTCCACCGAATTGACCTTGACGACCCCGTTTCAGAACCCTGTGAATGGGGTGGGTTACTTGGTCGATTCTGCTCCGGCGGGGCCTTGGGCGGGTTGGCCGGACGGCAGCGGTCCCGAGGGTGGCGTGATTCTGCTTCCGAGCGGCAAACTGTATGGTACGACCTCGGGAGGCGGATCGGCAGGCGCGGGCGCGGTATTCCAATTGACTCCTCCGGCGGGCGGAACGGGTCCATGGACCGAGGAGGTCATAGCAAACATTGGCGGTGGCGCGCTTGGCAACGGTCCCCAAACCGGATTGGTAGCAGTGAAGGGAAGCTTGTTTGGCACCACCTGCTGCGGCCAGGTGGGAGGGACGGTCTTCGAGCTGTCGCCTGCCGGGGGCGGGGCGTGGAAGAAGCCAGTGGTGCTTTACAGTTTCACCAAGTATGACGTCGGAGACGGTCCCTTTGGAGGTCTGGCCATTGACGCCAATGGCGTCCTATATGGGACGACTACGGCTGGCGGCCCTGGCGGCGCGGGCATCGTTTTCTCGCTGACGCCGACCAAGGGGAAGTATACCCTTACCACGATCCAGGCGTTCTCGAACGCCGGCGCTTCGGGACTCGTGAATGTTAACGGGAACCAGGTTTCTACCACGACGCCCGCAGTAACGGGAAGTCCATTTGTCACGGGCACGGCCTGGAATGGCGCTCCGATTAACATCAACGGAACCGTGTATACGATTGCGAGCGTCTCGTCGGCTTCCCTGTTGACGCTGACGACCTCGGCCGGTACTCAGACGAAAGTGAGTTACTCGGTTCAAGCGCAGCCAGGAGACGGGGGATCCCCTTACGGAACAGTGACTCTCGGTTCCAGTGGGCAATTATACGTTACGGTCACCTCCGGATGCGCTTATGGGGTAGGTGGCGTAATTGAGTTCACTCCGCCGGCCGCTCAGGGCGACCCGTGGACCGAGACCATCCTTTACAGCTTTATGGGCGGCACGGATGGGAGCCAGCCTTTTGCCGGCGTCACGCTGAACAAGGGCTCGCTTTACGGCACGACGGTATTCGATGGCGCGTCCGGTTATGGCACCGTGTTCGAGTTGACGCCGTAGTCGGGACCGCTGGTATTGTGGGCAGGATGGCATCCCGCGGGCCGGTTGTTCTATCGGCCCGGCGAGCGTAGCTCGCCACCCGATCGGGATACGAGGGCCAGCCTGCCAATTTTATTGTGAGGCAGGTGTGGGCATCTTGGGTCAAAAGCGGCAAGTGATTGAAAAGGCAGAGAGAATTTAGTGGCGAGTTGGGTGAGCTTCGCTCGCCGCTGGAGTTGGGATTTTCTCGTGGGGCAAGCGGTTCGCCTGCCAATCGGCGGGGGTTCTGAGAATTCACATCTTGTTCAATCCGGCCCCGCCGGTGGCTGGGCTGGCTCCTCCTGACTTCCATATCCCGAAGGGATATCAAGGCGACTACTGCGGGACACCCCGCATCGGGGTGCTGCCATTCTGATTTCTGACCCCCATCCGCATCGCGCTTCGTTCGCCCCTGACAGTTGTTTTCAATGCACTAAACCGCTGCGCGGTAGCCCGTCTTCCAGCAGCATCCCATTCGCCAACGTAGCGTGGAGCGGGGCTCCTTTGAAACACTGGATTCGGTTGTCCTCACAACGACCAATGCAAAATTTCAAGGAGCCCTCGCATGACAACGTTACGGCAACGCATGATCGAAGACATGTGCATTCGCAATTTCGCGAGCACTACACAGCGCAGCTACATCCATTATGTCGCTGAATTCGCCAAATACTTCAACCGCAGCCCTCAAGAGTTGGATCTGGAAGCCGTCCGCCAGTACCAGCTTTATCTGACGCAGGAGCGCAAGCTCTCCCCGGAAGCGTCAACACGTTCGTTTCGGCCGTTCAGTTCCTCTACCTGGTCACCCTGGAGATGCCCTGGGACAAACACGATTTTCCTCGTGCCCGCCTGGATCAGAAGCTGCCCGTCGTGCTGGCCCCCGACGAAATCCAACGCTTCCTGGAGCACGTCGCGGGCGTCAAGAACCGCGCCGTGCTGTTGACCTGCTATGGCTCCGGACTCCGCATTTCCGAGGCCGTGGCTCTGCAAGTCTCCGATATCGACAGTAAACGCAAATTGATCCGCGTCCGACACGGCAAGGGCGCCAAGGATCGCTACCGGGAAGCGGCATAGTGCCGCAGCGTGTGCGGGGTGACGCGCTTGGTTAAGCCGCTATGCCGCCAGGCTTCGCGACAGGCCGATTGCACGGCTGCCTGCATCCCTATTTCAGGTCCAACTCCAGAACAAAACCCATTAAAGACCCGGCATCAGTCCGCGGTTTAGTTCACTGCACGGTTTCATCACTTTCGCGGCGATCGGCTGTGCCCTGCTCTCCCGCTCTCGCCCGCCGCGAAACTGATGAAACCTTTTTCAGTCACAAGTCGAGCCAAGAAGTTTTTGCCCCACACCTCACACCAACCAAAGCACTTACCGCCCGCCCTCTTTCCGGTAGGTTCGTTTTCCCGCACTCGCCTTCTATCCTGAAGGCGGAAGTGGGGTGGTGCCATGCGCCGCCTCACACTCCAAGAAAGGAAACTCAAATGGTAATTTCCGACAAACAGCACCAAGCCAACCGTCAGAACTCACAGCAGAGTACCGGCCCGGTCACCCCGGAAGGCCGCGAAGCAATCCGCTTCAACGCTCTCACCTACGGCCTCCGCACCCGCCAAACCATCCTCCCACGCGAAAACTGCGCGGAATACTCCCAGCTCTGGGACGAGTTGGATGCCGACTGGCAGCCGCAAACCCGTACCGAACGCATCTACCTGGAAACCATGGTCACCTCCCAATGGTTGCTCCGGCGCATTGCCGAGAGCGAGCGGCAAATTTACACCATCCCCGACATCGAACACCGGTTCAAAATGCTCGCGTACGTTGCAAAACAACGCGCGCAACTGGAGCGCTCCTTCCGCACCGCCATCGCCGACATGAAGCAGTCGCTGCAGGAACGCAAGGCCGTCCAAACGCAGCCCCCGCAAACGGAGCAATCCGCAAAGCCCGCAGAAGCGCCCGCTCACAGGTCAGCCGCACCGCAGGCCCCACCCCCCGATTTTGTAATGTCGGAGGGTGCCGAGGCCCATCCGGTCTCCTGCGCCCCCGCCGCCACCGACACCCGTTAGCAGTCTGCCCCCTTGGTCTTTGACAACCTTATTGCAGGCCGCCGCCGGTACGCAATAACTGTCTCTGCACCACTCCCGAATATGGACCTTGCGGGGCAGCGCCATGCGCCGCCAATCCGCCCGACCCCACCACCAACCCATCACTTTCTTTAGATCCAGCCACTTGGGCTTTGATCGTTTCCTGTGGGGCAGGTTGGCAAGTGCTTTCAGGCCGACAGACCTGGACCGTCCCACGCGGGCATCCGAAATGTAGACTCTGGAGCGGGGCTAAAGCCCCGCGGCGGCGCATGGCGCCACCCCACTTAAAAAGTGAGGCGGCTGCCTAGCTGAAAGGCGCGCGGGCCGCCAGTGCCGAAGATATTCGAGGTGCGTTGCGAGGCTTCGCCGAAGCCCGGCTCGTTCAGGACTTCATTGTAGAAGGTGAGGTTGGCGATGTTGAAGACGTTGAAACATTCGCCAAACACCGCCAGCCGGACGCGCTCGCCATGCAACCGGAACGCCTTGGTCACGCGAATATCCTGGGAAGTGAACGGTCGCGGGAATGCATAGTTCGAGGGTAGAGTGAGGAAGGGGATGGGGTGTCCCAGCGGGTCGCTCTTTCCGGCGTAATTCTGGTTGAACTGGTTGACCAAGTTGGCCAGATCGCCCTTCCCTTGGTTCACGTCGAACTGATTGAACCCGCCGCCGGGCAGGGCCGGTCCGGGATATAGGCTTTCGCCGGCGGTGGCGAACACGCCGTTGCCGTTGAAGTCGACACCGGCCACGAAAGGCTGGAAGGGTGCGGCGCTCTGAAACGTGCTGATCCCAGACACCTGGATGCCGCCGGGAAGGAACGCCACCAGCGAACCGGTGATGGTCTGATGACCGGCTTGCGGGCCCCAGCTTGCGAACCAGTTGCTGTTATCGATCAAACCGTTATAGCCGACGATATCGGCATAGGCGTAGGCTAGGGTGGCGGTGGTGCGGTGGGAGAGGCGCTTGTCCAATTTCATCAGCAGGCCCTTGTAGTGGGAGCGGCCGCCGGAGATTTCGGTTTCGATCGGACCGATCGAGCATTCGGCCAGCGCGAGCGCCTGGGATGGCGCGCATTTGGGGATCACGGGACCTTCCACGCTGTTATAGTGATTCAGGTCTGTGTTGTTGATCAACTGGTGCATGTATTGCCTGAACACAAAGTCGGCGCTGAACACCAGATCGCTGCGCAATTCCCGCTGTATTCCAATGCTGGCATGCTCGGAATAGGGCAGCTTGAAATTATCCGGGATCAAACCTTGTCCCGTCTTAAACAACTCGACGTTCGGAACGTTGAGAGGCATGTCCAGCACCTGCTGAGCGTGCGACACGAATGTCGGAAGGAAAAGCTCGAATTCGAACCCATCGAAGGCGGTGGGTTGGCTGCTGAAACTGGTGGCCGGAACCGGCGCAGGCCCGAGGAGTGAGGGCGGAAGCTGTCCGAAGAAGGAAGAGTCCGGCAGCGGAATGCGTCCGACGCCGAGTGGGCTTAAAATGACGCGCTCGATCAGCCGGTTGAAGATATCCCACGTGTCGTAATAGATCGCGGACCCGCCCCGGACCACCGTCTTGTTATCTTTCGTCACCGACCAGGCGAAGCCCAGCATGGGGCTGAAATTGTGCGGCTGGTGCTGCTCGTTCCCCTGTCCGAAGAGAGGCGCCAGATACGCGGGCTTAGTCAGATCGAAGTTCAGCGCATTGCTTTCATACGACCAGGCCAACCCGTAGTTCAGGCTGAAGCGCGGGCGAATCTTCCAGGCATCCTCGCCGTAAAAGTGGAACTGGTTATCGTGGTTGGCATTGCCGCGCTGGAACAAAGGCGGCTGCGTGGGATTGCCGATCCCGATTGTGAAGGCATCCACCGGCAGCCGCAGCAGTTCGGCCATGGTATTGAAGGAGGACGGGATTGAAATTTGGTCGGGCCCGTAGCCTTCACCCGTAATTTTCTGATTGTAGGACTGCACCAATTCCGGAGACCAGAGCTCCATGGCGGCGGGGTCGGCATAAGCATAGGAACCGGTCCCCTTCTGATATTCCCAGTAGCCGCCGTATTTGATCGAGTGTGTGCCTTTTTGCATGCTGACGTTGTCGGCAAAGATGTGCCGGCGCACCAAACGGCTCTGCGGCGTGGTGGCGGACTCGCCCAGGGCGAAGTTATTCACTCCCAGGACCGTAATCATGGGACCGTCGGAGTTGGTGGTGTAGTCCCACCCATAGCAAGGGGCGGGGCACTGCGATAGCGTTGGGGGCGCGTTGGTGTTGGACCAGAAAGTATACGAATAACGAAACTCGTTGACGGTGGCGGGCGTGATCACGCTAATCAGCGAAAAGACTCCGGAATCGGCCCAGTTCGTGTTATCGGCCCAGTCCGACGGGAGGTCGCCGATGCCGGGCGGCGCAAAGGAGTTATTGCCATCGTGCGAGTAGCGCAGGAAGGCGTTGTGCTTATCGTTGATGCGCCAGTCCAGCCGTTCGGTGAGCTCGTTGGCGTGATAGGGGCTGGCCGCATTGGTGCCAAATGCCTGAAACAACGGATCGCTGGGGAAGGCGCTGAACAGGGAAGTCTGGTCGATGTGCTCGAGGCTGGTAAAGAAGAAAAGCTTGTCCTTCTTGATGGGTCCGCCGAACCAGAAGCCTTCCTGCTTGCGGGCGAAGTAGGGGCTGTTAGGCTCGCCCGGCTCGTGCGCCAAGAATGGAAAAGCCGACATCAGGTGATCGCGGTAGAAGAAAAACGCGCTGCCGTGAAAGTCGTCGCCGCCGGAGCGGGTGACCACGTTGATGGCGCCGCCCGCGCCGATGCCGGTGGAGAGATCGAAGTTGGTCGACGAAAGCTGGAACTCCTGAATGACCTCCTGCGAAAAATTCTGCTGCGTGCCGCCGGTGATGGAGTCCTGGACGGTAGCGCCATCCACGGTGATGCGCACGGAGTTGTTGGCGGAGCTTGCGCCCAGAATGGATACGTCGAACTGCTTGTTATACTGGCCGACGTTATTGGGCGTGACGTTGACGCCGGGTTCCAGCATGGACAACTGCAGGAAGCTGCGGCCGTTCACCGGGAGGCTCTCAATGTTCTCATGCGTGATCACGCCCGAGATTTCATGGCTGTCGTATTTGATCTGGGTGCCCTCGCCTTGCACGTTGATGACTTCGGCTTCGGCGCCAAGCTGCAGTTCCAGGTCGACGTTGGTCACCTGGCCGGTCTGCACGGTGGCGGCGACCTCCAGGGTGCGGAAGCCGGTGGCCGCGGCCTTGACGGTGTAGTTGCCGGCGGGGAGCGACGCGGCGCTAAAGATGCCTTCCCCGGAGGTGGTCATGGGGCGTTGCAGCCCCGTGTCCTTATTGGTGACGACCACGCTGACGCCCGGCATTACCGCGCCGGTGCTGTCGTGCGCGGTACCCATCAGGGACCCTACGGGCGCCTGTGCCAGGCAGGAGGCTGCGCTCCAAACCGCCAGATTCAAAAGAGACACCAAAAGCCGCTGTCGATAGAACATTAACAAGCCCTCCCGGGGTACGCTCCATTTAGAGACGCACCACCTGCATAGCATGGTTATTATGAAATGTTTTGGTTCCGCAATTGTTAAGACCCTGCTGCGGCGCCTAGTGTAGTCAGTGTACCATGCCGAACACGTTCCGGCACCGGAACGCCGGTACTAGGGAGCGGGTGGCTTGCTCGCTCGGGACCCGAGGATAAAACCTCTGCCGTAGGGCGAAAGCCTGAGATCCACAAGGTCGCACGGCCGAAACCTCTCCGCAACCTCTTGCAGGCAGGCCCGTCCCCGTGCTGGACAAATTCAAAACCAATGGGATACCTTAGGGTAATGCCAGAGTCTATCAGCGATGACGAGCTTGTCACGTATATCAAAGCCCCGGTTAGCAAGCTGTCGCCCGACCAGGCCCGTGAAATCGGCCAAACGCACCCGTTCGCGATCCTGGGCGGGCTGCATCGCAGCGGCACCACGCTGCTTTTCCGGATGCTGCGGGAACATCCCGAGATCAGCGGTTTTGCGAACAACCAGGACGCCAATGAATGGCTGGGCGCGGAGGATGAAGGCCAGTATTTGCAGTCGGTGTATCCGCCGGCGATTTTTTGGGGAGGGCCCGGCAAATTCGCGTTTTCCCCCGATGCAAATTTGACGGAAGAATCCGAGTTTTTGACGCCGGAGAACAAGACCCGGCTGGCACTGGAGTGGTTTCCGTTCTTCGACCTGTCGAAACGGTACCTGCTGGAAAAGTCCCCCCCCAACATTCTGTGGACCCGATTTTTGCAGAGCGTCTTCCCGAACTCGTGGTTCGTGATTATCGAGCGGCACCCGGTAGCCGTGTCGCTGGCCACCGAGAAATGGAGTCCCACGGGACTGGTTTCCCTGGTGGAGCACTGGCTGGTGGCGCACGAGACTTTCGAGAAGGATCGCGCGCACCTGCGCCGCGTGATGACGATCAAGTACGAGAATTTGATTTCGCAGCCGTTCGAGACGATCGGCACTATTTATAAGTTTCTGGGGCTGGATCCGCATCCGACCACGTTCGAGGCCACTTCGGAGCACAATAAAAAGTACTTCGGCCAATGGCTGGCTTTGAAAAACGATCCGCAGTCGGGCGCGTCGGTGCAGGACTGTATCGACCGGTTCGAAGGGCGCGTGCGGGCGTTCGGGTACAGTTTGCAGGATTTGGAGTTACTGTAGATCGAGCACTTTGACAGGCCGCCAAAAAGCGACGGCCTGCCCCCGTTACAGCACCGGGGGATTGTAGAGGTTCGGCATCTGCCAGCCGCGGTAGGCGTAAGACGAAGCTTGCACGTTCATAATCACCGCGCCCGTGGGCGCGTTGAGCGTGGGAGATATCTCGAGGGCTTCGGCCGGTACGGCGGTGCTGATTCCAGTCGAGAAGAAAAAGTTGTTGGGCGTGGTGTTGGACAGGAGCTGGGCGCCCCCCAATGCGGTGGTCTTGACTTTCAGATCCTGCAGAAACACGGGAGTCACCGTCATGTTGGTCTCGTTGACGATCAGAGCCATGCCCCGGCTGTTGCAATCGCTCGGCCCGCAGTTGGCGCCCAAACCCAGCGGAGGCGTCGAATAGCGGGTGTTTCCGTTATCGTAGATCGTCAACAGGGGATTGGTGTGGCCGTCGATGGTCAACTTTTGGCCGCTATTGGCATAGGTGACGTCGTGCTGGTGTGAAAACCATGGCCAAGGGTTGTTGCTATTGATGGTAAAACTGTTCGGCGGAACAGGCAGACCATCCGGAGGCCCCATGTACCAAACAATGCAACTGGCGGCCGGCGGCGGCGCACAACTGCCCGCGCCATTGTTGTAATGGATTCGGATCACCTGGTCCTGGTCCCGCATGGAGACTAGAAAATCGCCGGAATCCGGGTTCTGGCTGCTGCTGGCCGACACGTAGTCGACCGTGTTGGCGTGCGTCCAGTCATTGGCCGCGGTACTCAGGAAGAGATTCGTGGGACAATCCGACGTGCCGGCCGAGCAGACCTCTCCGAGCGGCGCGGCCCGAGCGATATCGAGCTGGTCGAACGCATCGTAATACCAAACCACCTGCCAGCTCGAGTTCAGTACGATCACCATCTCGCTCAGCACATCCACCGGATTGCTGCCCGAGTTGCCTTGCGTTCCGGCCTTGAAGAGCTTTTCGATGTGCGCCATAAAAGCGGTGTACTGCTGGCCGGCGATCTCATAACGAATGGCATCGTGATGAAAATCGTTCAAGCAGGCGTCGCCCACCTTGGGGGGTTGGGCGATGTGGCCGCACGGAGTGGCATCGGTGGCGCCCAAGGCCACTAACTGGTTCGCGATGACGCCCGTGTTAGTCTCGCGTACGGTATTGCCTGCAAAGTCGATTTCGCGCAGGAGTTGTTGGGTAGTGTTCGATGAATCCCAGGAAGTGCCGTTCTGGATGGTCAGCATGGTTCCCCCGGCCACCGGACGGGTCAGCAGGGTACTGGAGCCGTTCCCGTAGTACCAGTTGATATTACCGTTCAAGTCGGTGGCTACCGGAACAATGAGCTTGGTAAAGGACCACAGCAGCATGGGATTCGGATCGCCGGCAGGCGCCGCGGTATTCACTGTAAACGAGGGGAGGAGGCCGGAAGGCAACTTGGAAGGCAATGCCTCCGTAGTGAAACTGAGGGTCGCGCCTTTGACGATCTTGCCGTTGGTGTCGGTCTGAGAGTACATCGAGTAGGTGGTCGAGGGCAGCATCCCGGCGACATAGAAATTCATGCTTATCGGAGGATTGCAGTTCGCCCATGCGGTGTAGTCCGGCGCGGCGGTCCCGGTATTGAAGGCGACCCGCATGAGGCTTCCTGTAGCGCAGGAGGGCGCACTGAACAGGGCCACCAGGGCGTTTCCGGTCGGGTGCACGACGGCGGCTCCCGCCGACACGCGCGAGTCTAACTTGAAATTAGCCGTCTTTGTGGCTGTGGCACCGGAAACGAAATCCTTGGCGACCACCTGAATGACATAGACGCCTTCCCCGGCGATGGCCGTCCAGACGAAAGGCTGGGAAGTCCAGACGCCGGCCGACAACGTTCCGACGTTGAAGTCCTTCACCATGGTGAGGGAGCCGTTAGGGGGGGTAACGTTGAACTGGAACGTCAGATTATCGGGGCTGGAATCGGTGGCCTTTACGGTCCAGGTTACGGTCGCACCCAGCGCTTGCGGAGGGGCTACGGAAGGCGTGAGAGATTCAATACTGACGGTGGCGTAGAGCGGGGCCATTCCCAGCGCACCCAGCAGTCCCGCGGCACAGAGAATATGTAGTTGTTTCAAATGGAAACCCTTTTCAAAAGAAACGCCGATGTGTGCAACGCGGGCGCGCGCAGATACGCGGCAACGTGGCAGTCAAGTCACGCCAGGCGATTCCCTATCATGAAGACCCCTGCGTGGCAATGTCAATTCATATCGTACCGGTACCAGATCCGGCCTGGCGGCTCCTGTCAAAATCGGGTCACAGCAGTGTCTGGATCGGGTGGCTGCCCAGGAGCGTTGGCGGCCAAACTGCCTAGTACTGATATCTGTGCTCAGTTTGACAGTCGTTGCTATACTACATACTTCAGTTGATAGCGGGGTTTTTCTGCGACCGAGGGAAGAAGCATCCAAATCATTGAAAACACAAGGTCATGGCGGTTGTACCGCGGATCGGCCGCAGAGGTTTGTTTTCGGTGGCCTTGTTAGCCTAGGAGAGATTTCATGAAAATGCCAAACAAAACCTTGTCGTTTTTAATCGGGTTGTCGACGGTGCTGTCAGTGCCGGCCTTTGCCACCATCACCGTTCCGACCTTGACGCCTTCGGTAGCGTCTCCGCAGCCGATCGGCACGAGCATCGCATTTACAACCACGGCCACGGACACCGGTACCGGCCCGCTGGCCTTCCAGTTCCTGATCACTCCTCCTGGCGGGACAAACAATATGATTAAGGACTTTGTCCCCGGCACGCTCAGCGGCGGCACCTGGAAAGGCCCGTCTTTCGTGTGGGTTCCCACCGGGATCGAAGGCTCCTATAAGATTCAGGTGGTGGCCAAGGACTTCGGATCCGGCAAGGAGAACACCAAGACGATCACTTACGTGGTGAGTCCGCTGGTCACCGGCAGCACTCCCGTGGTGGAAAAGACCGCCAATCCTCTGGTGGCCCTATTGAGCGCGCCCTCCTGCGCCAAGGGAAGCGAGATGCGGGCCGCTTATCAGGAACACGGAAAAACGGCGGTATTGGTCACAAACTGGGTCGCCTGCCACCCTCCCAATACGATGACCTTTGAAGTGGCCGGCATGTACCCTAGCACGGCGTACACCATATACCCGGAAACAAACACCGGCGGCACCATAACGCCCGGCACCAAGCTCAGTTTCACGACAGGCGCTCTGCCGCGAAAAACCGTCCCGTTCCCCACATTCACTGGCAGCCCGGCTGGCACCGATACTGCGAATCCGGTGATCCTGCACAACTTCATCACGTTTTCCGCGGGGGGCACGACCACGATCTACCCCGACGTGGCGACCGACTTACACGGCAACATTACCTGGTATTACTACCCTAACGATGCAACCCACAGCGACGTACTCACCCGTCCGCTCCAGGGCGGCGGGACCCTCACCTTGCAAGACGATCTCGCGTGGGACCCGACCATTACCCAGGAGCAATATCTGCGCCAGATCGACTTGGCGGGCAACGTGGTCCGCGAAACCAACATGGGCGCGATCCAGCAGGAACTGATCGCACTGGGAGCGGTGGACGGCGGGTCTTGCACCGGGATTACAAGCCCAACCGTGGGCACGGCTTGCGCGGGATCTTTTCACCACGATGCCATTCAGACCCTGCCGAACGGCTATATGGCGGCCCTGCTGGATGTTGAAAGAATATACCCGGCGGGAACGCAGGGGACGAGCGGTAATCTTCCCGTGGACATCATCGGGGATATGATTGTCGTCATGAATGCGAATTGGCAGGTAGTCTGGTATTGGGACGTATTCAATCCCAGCGGCGGCGGACAAGGCTACCCGCAACTGCCGATCACGCAGACGGCCCCCTTGGGAGAAACTTGCGGGGCCAGCACATCGGGGTGCCCGCCGATGTTCCTGCTGCAGTCCGGCATCACCGCCGTGGCGCACGACTGGCTGCACGCCAACAGCCTGTATTACTGGCCGGCGCCCCAGAACGGCAATACCACGGGAGGCGACCTCATCTTGTCCCTGCGGCACCAGGACCGCATTTTACGGATCAATTATAAAGACGGCGCCGGCGACGGCAGCATTGTGTGGCAAATGGGGCCGCCGGACGATGGCCTGCTGCAGCCCAGCAACTTCACGTTGACGAACACTTGGAACGATCCGTGGCCGTGGTTCTCGCACCAACACGAAGTGGGCATCGAGAATGGCGCCACCAATCCCATGACGCTGTTCGACAATGGCGACACGCGGGTGGTTGCCGATCCGCCTCTGGGGCTGGGCGGCACTACCGGCGGCGTCTCCAACTGCTCGCCGCACGACTGCGACAGCCGGGGCATGGTCCTGACGATCGCCAGCCAACCGTCAGGCGCCACGGATGGGGTGTTGACGCCGGTTGCGAGCTTCGATCTAGCGGGCTACTCCACGGCCATGGGCAGCGCCCAGTTGCTCAGCGATGGCAACTACTTTTTCGTGAATCCGATCGTCTTTGTATTGGCGAAGCTTAGCACGTTCGCGTACAGCGAGGAGGTCTCTTCCACTTCACCTCCCGCGCCTGAAGTCGGGCCTGCCGTTTTCGATATGAATCTGGAAGGTCCGCAACAGTACCGCGGCTGGCAGATGCCGAGCCTTTACAATCCGCCTACTACGTAAGAGCGGGCCTACCCGGGGAGGCACGCCCTGCAAATCCGCCGCACCTCGCAGGTCCGGCTCATATGAAGAGATTTTATGAAAATGCCAAGCAGAACTTTGCCGTTTCTTGTCGGGTTGCTGACGCTGTTGTCGGGGCCGGCGTTTGCCGCTGTCGCTGTTGTGACACTGACGCCGTCGCAACCCTCTCCGGAGCCGATCGGCAAGACCATCAAGTTTACGGCCACGGCTACGGACACCGGCGGCGGTCCGGTGGCCTTCCAGTTCCTCTTTACACCGCCTAAAGGAACGGTCACGATGGCTAAGGATTTTGTCCCAGGCACGCTCAGCGGCGGCGCCTGGACGAGTCCGTCTTGGGTGTGGGTCCCCACAGGAACCGACGGCGTCTACAAAATCCAGGTGGTGGCCAAAGACTTCGGGGCCAGCCAGAGCGCCACGAAGACGATTTCGTACACGGTGAAGGCGGTGGTCACTGGCAGCACCCCCGTCGTCGAAAAGACCGCCAATCCTCTGGTGGCCTTGTTCAGCGCGCCTTCCTGCGCCAAGGGAGGCACGATCCGGGCCGTCTACGCGGTGCAAGCCGCAAGCGCAATGCCCATCCAGGGAGGGAACACGAATTGGGTGAATTGCGAACCCCCTTCCCCCATGACATTTGAAGTAGCCGGTATGTATCCCAGCACCGCGTACTACATCTACGCGGAAACGAACACGGGCGGAACGATAACGCCCGGCACCAAGGTCAGTTTCACGACAAGCGCTCTTCCGAAGGGCGTTACGTTCCCGACGTTCGCGGGGAATCCGAACGGGACCGACGCGACTAACCCGGTACTCCTCCACAACTTCATCACGTTCGCGGCTGGTGGAACGAGCACGGTTTATCCCGATGTTGCAACGGATTTGAGCAACAATATCATCTGGTATTACTCCGCGAACGACGCGACCCACAGCGATGTTCTGACCCGTCCCCTGCAAGGCGGCGGGATGCTCACCTTGCAAGACAATTTAGCCTGGGATCCGACCATCACTCAGGAGCAGTATCTGCGCCAGGTCGATTTGGCGGGCAATGTCGTACGCGAAACCAATATGGGCGCGATCCAACAGGAACTGATCGCACTGAAAGCGGTGGACGGGGGGGCTTGCAGTGGAATTACCAACCCGGCCGTGGGCACGGCTTGCGTGGGATCTTTTCACCACGATGCCATTCAGACCCTGCCGAACGGTTATATGGCGGTCCTGCTGGATACGGAAAGAATTTACCCGATAGGAACCCAGGGAGATAACAGCGGCAAGCCGGTGGACATCATTGGAGACATGATTATCGTCATGAATGCCAACTGGCAGGTGGTCTGGTATTGGGACGTATTCGATCCCGACGGCGGCGGCAACGGCTACCCTCAACTGCCGGTCGGTCAGACGGCTCCGTTGGGAGAAACTTGCGGAACCAACACGTCCGGCTGTCCGCCGATGTTCCTGCTGGGCCCTACCATCGCCCCTTTAGCACATGACTGGCTGCATCCCAACACCCTGTACTACTGGCCGGCGCCGCAGAACGGCAACGCCACGGGAGGCGATCTCATCGTATCGGTGAGGCACCAGGACCGCATTTACAGGATCAATTACAAAGACGGTGCCGGTGACGGAAGCATTGTGTGGCAAATGGGGCCGTCGGACGACGGCCTCCTGCAGCCCAGCAACTTCACATTGCCGAACACCTGGAACGATCCGTGGCCGTGGTTTTCGCACCAGCACGACGTCGGCATACAGAACGGCGGCGCCGGACCCATGACCGTCATGGATAACGGCAACACGCGGGTGGATGGCGCTCCGCCTCTGGGGCTGGGGACTGCCGGATGCGCGCCGGACGACTGCAACAGCCGCGGCATGGTCTTGACTATCACCACCCAACCAACCAGCAACAGCGCTACAAATGGGGTATTGGCGCCGGTGGCGAGCTACGATCTGGGAGGCTTCTCCTCGGCCATGGGCAGCGCCGATTTGCTGAGCAGCGGCAACTACTTCTTCGAGAACGCGATCGTCTTTGTGTCGCTCAAGGTGGGCACGCAGGGCTATACTGTCGACGTCAGCCCGACGGGTCCTCCCGCGATCCAGGTCGGACCCGCCGACGTGGTGATGGACGTTGCTGGTCCGCAACAATACCGCGCATGGCAGATGCCGAGCCTTTACAATCCCCCTACTACGTAGGAGGGTAGGCCCGATACAGTACCAGTACTTGATATCGGCCTATGGCATTGGAAAGCCGCCTCCTCTTTTGAACCCATGGCAAGGTGTGCGCTAATCTAGGAAACACGGCACTCCGGCTCGGGATGGAGATTTCATGAAAACGCTCAACTGTACGCGGTTCTGTATTCCGGCGTTGCTTTTTGGGTTATGCGCGCCGGCTCTTGCCACGGTGACCCTGGTATCCTTCACGCCGTCGCCGGCATCGCCGGAGCCCATCGGCAAAACCATCACCTGGACGGCCACGGCCACGGATTCAAGCACCGGCCCCCTGACTTTCCAGTTCAATATTCTCGCCCCTGGCGCGACGGTGTTCGCGTTGGTGAAAGATTTCAACGTGGGCACGCTCAGCGGCGGAACTTGGACTTCGCAACCTTTCGTGTGGATGGCCACGAACGTGGAAGGTCCTTATGAAATTCAAGTCGTCGTCAAGGACTTCACCACCGGTCAATCGATTTCGAAAACGGTCCCCTTCACGGTGAAGCCGGTAGTTACAGGCGACAGCCCGGTAGTCGTAAAGACGGCCAACCCTCTGGTGGTTTTGTTCAGCGTGCCTTCCTGTGCCAAGGGCAGCACGACACGCGCCGTGTTTCAGGCAACGACCTCCAACCCGCCGGCGGCCACGGCCACGAATTGGGTGGGTTGCCATCCCCCCGGCAGCGTGACGTTTGAAATAGCCGGGATGTTGCCCAGCACTCCCTACAGCGTCTATGCGCAGACCAAAACGGGAAGCACGACAACCAACGGGACCGCGGTGCCCTTTGAGACCAGCGCGCTTCCGGACAACATCGGGTTCCCCGCCTTCACGCTGCAATTTCCGGCGAACGGTATTCCTACGGACACCAGCAACCCGGTGATCATGCACAATATGGTTCAGTTCGGAGGGGAGTCGACGTACCCGGACGTGGCCACGGACTTGAACGGCGATATTATCTGGTACTACTACCCGCAAGATCTGACGCACGGCAACGTGATGACGCGTCCGCTCCAGGGCGGCGGTGTGATCTCCCTGCAAGACGATGTTTCCTGGAATCCGCATGCGACCCAGGAACAGCTCCTGCGCCAAGTGGACCTGGCGGGCAATATCGTGCGCGAAACCAATATGGGCATCATCCAGCAGCAACTGGTGGCGCTGGGATCGAAGGATGGAGGCCCGTGCAACGCCATCGCCAGTCCGCCGCCGGTCGGCGCGGCTTGCGCGGGCGCGTTTCACCACGACGCCATTCAGACGCTGCCCAATGGCTGGACCGCGGCTCTACTGGACGTAGAAAAAATCTTCCCAATCGGCACGCAGGGAGATACCAGCGGTCTTCCCGTGGACGTCATCGGAGACATGATCGTAGTCCTCGACACCAACTGGCAAGTACAATGGTATTGGGACGTGTTCGACCCCAAAGGCGGCGGCAACGGCTATCAGAAACTGCCGGTCAGCCGCACGGCCGTCTTGGGAGAGACCTGCGGAAACAGCACGGCGGGCTGCCCGCCGATATTCCTCCTGAGCCCAGGCAACGTCGCTCCTTTGGCGCACGACTGGCTGCACGCCAATTCCCTGTATTATTGGCCCAATTCCGGTGGCACCAACGGTCAGCCGGGCGATATCGTCTGGTCCGCCAGGCATCAGGATTGGGTCATGGAGATCGATTACCGGGACACCAAAGGCACGGGAGACATTGTTTGGCGCATGGGACCCGGCGGCGACTTCACATTCGAGAACACATACGGAGACCTCTGGCCGTGGTTCTCCCACCAGCACGACGTGGGCATCGAGAACGGCGGCGCCGGGCCCATGACGATCTTCGATAACGGCAACACACGGGTTTCGCTGCCGGGCCAATCCACCGGGGGCGTGCCCGGACTGGGCAACAAGTGCGGGCCCAACGACTGCAACAGCCGCGGGATGGCGGTCATTTTCAACGAAACCGCGAAGACGGTAAGTGTGTCCCCAAACGGCGTCAGCATCGACTTGGGGAACTACTCGCCGGCCATGGGGAGCGCGCAACTGCTGGCCAACGATAATTACTTCTTCGAGAATCCGATCGTGGTGCTCAGCCTAAACGATACAGCCGGATACAGCTTGGAGATCGGGCCGACGCCGCCGGTGCCGCAACTCGGTACCAAAGATCTGATCCTGGACTTGGCCGGTCCGGAACATTACCGTGGCTGGCAGATGCCGAGCTTGTATTTTCCGCCGACGACATAGGAAATCGGGAGTGCTTCGCTCGCGATAGGGCGGCGCATGGCACCGCTCCACTGCGCCAAAGGATTGTATTACTTTTGTAATACAATTTACTACAATGCTCGGCTAGCACCCTACTCCAATTGTTAAGCCGGACTACAGTAAGACCGCGCAACCATCGCCTGCCATTGGACTTATGTAGCACCAACGAAGTACTAAATCCCCTCCCGGAACTTGACTCCAAGGGTGCTGTCGTGGTCTGATGCGTTAATAGCGAAGCTAGCAGGTTTCCAAGTTTTACCTCTGGGCGCGGGACGACATCCTAAGCGGTTTTGAAGAAGGCATGACGTGAAGACTCTTGTCATTGGGCTGGATTGTGCGGCTCCCGAGATTCTATTCCATCATCCCGGACTGAACAATATCCGGGCACTGATGGAGCGCGGCTGTTATGGCCGGCTGGAGAGCGTGATCCCGCCGATCACGGTGCCGGCCTGGATGTGCATGTCCACGAGTCAGGATCCGGGATCCCTGGGGGTATACGGCTTCCGCAATCGCAAAGATTACTCCTATCATGGCCTCTCGGTAGTGAATTCCAGTTCCATCCAGCAGACGGCTATCTGGGATGTGATGGGGATGCACCATAAGGACGTGGTCGTGGTTGGGGTGCCTCCCAGCTATCCCCCGCGGCGCATGAATGGCGTCAATGTGGGGTGTTTCATGACGCCGGACACCAAAACGCACGATTACACGTCCCCCCCCAGCGTCAGGCAGGAGATCGACCGTTTGGTCGGCGAATACCCGGTGGATGTCAAGGGCTTCCGCACGGAGAACAAAGAGTGGCTCCGCGACCAGATATACGACATGACGCGGAAGCATTTTGAGGTGATCCGTTACCTGATGGCCACCCAGGAGTGGGACTATTTCCAATTCGTCGAAATCGGCGTCGACCGCATTCATCACGGCTTCTGGAAGTACCATGATCGGCAACACCGTCAGTACGTTCCGGGCAATCCATACGAGACGCTCATCGGCGACTACTATGCGTATGTCGACCAGGAAATCGGCAACCTGCTGGAATTGCTCGACGACGATACTAGCGTACTGGTGGTCTCCGATCACGGCGCGCAACGCCTGGAAGGCGGCTTCTGCGTCAACGAATGGTTGCGGCGCGAGGGTCTGCTGGTGTTGAAAGAGCCGGTCGCCAAGCCCACTCCTTTTTCGCCCTCCCTGGTGGACTGGGGCCGAACGCGGGTCTGGAGCGAGGGTGGCTATTACGCGCGCGTCTTCTTCAATGTGGAAGGCCGCGAACCCCAAGGTATTGTGGCGGAATCCGAGTACGACGATTTAATTCAGGAGATGACCGCGCGGTTCCACGCGCTGCGCGACGACCGCGGCGAACCGATGGGATCGCTGGTATTCCAACCGGGGGATCTTTACCGTCGCCTGCGGAACGTGCCTCCGGATCTGATTGTGCATTTTGGAGCGCTATACTGGCGCTCCATTGGCGGATTGGGATACGATTCGCTTTATCTGCAGGAGAACGATACCGGCCCCGACGATTGCAATCACGCGCAGTTTGGCAGTTTTTTGCTGGCGTCGCCCAATCTGCCGGTGAGGGGCGAGGTGGAAGACATGCATTTGTTGGATGTGGCTCCCACTTTACTTGACTTGGCGGGCCTGGAAACGCCCGAATCCATGCAGGGAGCGAGCCTGTTGGCGCGCAGCCGCAGTGAAGTCGGCTGCGGACGAATGCGTTGAGATTTAGTTAAGAACCACACAATCCGGGGATTCCTCGGGTTGACAAAGGGCGGTAAGGTACCGTAGAGTTCTGGTACTAGCCTGACTGCCGTCGCGCCAGCCGGCAGAGTATCCTTAGAACTTGCGGGAACTGGTTGGCTTTGATCGCCAACACGAGTATCGATGCCAGTTTTGCCTGCGTTGCGCCCCCGTCCATCGCGCGAAAAGAAAAATGAAAACAAAGGACTTTCGGAGAAAAATGGAATCCAAGAATAAAGTCGAACTGAACACGCCTTACGGCGGCAAATTGATCGATCTTCGGGTGGAAGGCGCCGAGCGCGAAGATTTGGCGCGCCGCGCTGGTCGGGGACCTACCCTGCAACTGTCGCCGCGCAGTTTATGCGACCTGGAGTTGTTGGCCTTCGGCGGGTTCTCCCCGCTCGACCGCTTCATGGGCAAGGCCGATTATGACAGCGTGCTGAACAATATGCGGCTGGCCAATGGGTTGATCTGGTCGATCCCAATCACCCTGCCGGTCGCCAAACTGGACGGCATTCAAGAGGGCCAGGAGATCGCCCTACGCAACGCCAATAACAACCTGATCGCCTGGATGCGCGTGGACGAGATTTTCGAAGCCGACGCGCATGAAGAGGCGGCCAAGGGCCTGGGATGCTCCGATGAAGAACACCCCACCTACCGTGAAATGCTCTCCTGGGGCAAGTATCGCCTGAGCGGGCCTCTGAAAGTACTGGAGATGCCGCAGCATTTCGATTTCCCGGAATTGCGTCGTACCCCGGCTGAAGTGCGGGAATTGCTGTCGGTAATGGGTAATTCCGATGTGGTGGCCTTCCAGACTCGCAATCCCATGCACCGCGCGCACGAGGAACTCACCAAGCGCGCCGCGCAGGAATCCGGCGCCAACCTGCTGCTCAACCCGGTGGTCGGCATGACCAAGCCCGGCGATGTGGACCACTACACGCGCGTGCGCATCTACAAAGCTCTGGTCGAGAATTATTACGACCCGAAAACTACGCTGCTCAGCCTGCTGCCGCTGGCCATGCGCATGGCCGGGCCGAGGGAAGCCATCTGGCACGCGATCATCCGCCGGAACTTCGGTTGCAACCACCTGATCGTGGGCCGCGACCACGCAGGCCCCGGCAAGAACTCCAAGGGCAAAGCTTTCTACGATCCGGCAGCCGCCCGCGAACTGCTGAATAAGCATGGCGACGAAATCGGGGTCAAATGCCTGCCCTACGAGGAGATGGTGTACCTGGCTGACGAGGACCGCTACGAGCAGGTCACCGACGTCCAACCCAACCGCAAGGTTTTCTCCATTTCAGGCACGCAGGTGCGCGACAATTACCTGATTAAGGGCCGCCTGCTGCCCCCCTGGTTCACGCGCAAGGAAACCGCGGAGATCCTGAGCTCGGCGTACCCCGCGCGCAACAAGCAAGGCTTCTGCATCTGGTTTACGGGCTTGCCGAGCGCGGGCAAGAGCACCATCGCCGACATTCTGACGGTCATGCTGATGGAACACGGGCGGTCTGTCACGGTCCTGGATGGCGACGTGGTGCGCACGCACCTGTCCAAAGGCCTGGGTTTTTCAGCGGAAGATCGCGACACCAATATTTTGCGCATAGGATTTGTGGCATCCGAAATCGTACGCCACCACGGCGCGGTCATCTGCGCGGCAGTTAGCCCCTATCGCGAGACTCGCAACCGGGTACGCGCCCTGATGCGCAACGACGCCTTTATCGAGACGTTCGTGGATACGCCAGTCGAAATCTGCGAGCAGCGGGATGTGAAAGGGTTTTACGGTAAAGCCCGCGCCGGCGTAATTAAGGGCTTCACCGGCGTGGACGATCCCTACGAAGCGCCGCTAAATCCGGAAATCACCCTGCTCACCGGAAAGACCACCCCGCAGGAGAACGCCGAACGCATCATGGAGTACCTGATCGGCCAGGGGTTCCTGCTGCGCGATACGGCGGAAATCGCCAAGGAAGAAGGCGCGGAGTTGCTCGCCGCCGGCTAGTCTTTTTCAGCCCCGCGCGGTCTTAGCGGCTGCCGGAAGAAGGCTGTATGCCGAAGCTTATGCACAGAGTGGTCATCACCGGAATGGGCATGAGCACCTCGCTCGGCCCGGATCTGCGCACGTGCTGGCAGCGGCTGCTGGCGGGCGATAGCGGTATCGCTCCGCTCACCTTCTGGGACCCATCGGAGTACCACGCCAAAGTTGTGGCCGAGGTCAAACACGTGCCGCGGGAGACCGGGGCGGATTTCATCCCTTCGGCGTGGTGCCGCCGGGGCGTGCGGCTGTTTCTGCCGGTCGCCCGGGAGGCCTTGGCGGATGCCCAAATGGACCGCTCCGATCAGCGCCCCCCGGGCTTCGCCCCCGAGGATATCGGAATCGCGGCGGGCACCAGCGTCAATTATCTCGACATGGCCCTCATGAAGCACTATTTCCAGCTCCGCAAACCCGACAGCCCGGCGCTGGATATGGCGCGCTTCGCGCGTGAAGGCCGGCAGCCGGACAACAGTTTTTACCGCCGCTTGGGCGATATGATTGCCAGCGTGCCGGCCAAGCTGCTGAAACTCGCCGGGCCGGCGTTCGTCATGGATACGGCCTGCGCGGCCAGTTCGCACGCCATTGGCGAAGCGTTCCGGTTGGTGCGGCTGGGTAAAGTCAAAGCCATGCTGGCCGGCGGCGCGGCGGCGTTAGTGAGCCCGCTACCCATCCTGGCATTCAGTCTGTTAGGAGCCTTGAGCCGCAACGCCAATCCGGAGCTGGCCTCCCGTCCCTTCGACCGGCAGCGCGACGGCTTCGTGATGGGCGAAGGCGGCGGCGCCGTGGTGCTGGAAACTCTCGAGAGCGCCCAGGCGCGTGGCGCGCGTATCTATGCCGAGCTCGCGGGGTATGGTTCTAGCCTGAACGCTCACACGCTGACCGACCCCTCACCGGATGGCAGCGCCGAAGCTCAGGCCATTTCGATTGCTTTGCGGCAGGCCGCTCTGGCCCCCGAGGAGGTGGACTATATCGCCGCGCACGGCACCTCGACCCCCAAGAACGATCCCATCGAGACGGCCGCCATCAAACGCGCGTTCGGTCCGCATGCCAAGAGGTTGATGGTATCCTCGAACAAGGGCCAAATCGGCCACACCATTTCCGCGGCGGGCGTCTGCAACGTAATTTGCGCAGTAAAAGCGATCGCCGAGGGCCACGTCCCGCCCACCATGCATCTAAGGTCGCCGGATCCACAGTGTGACCTGGACTATGTTCCCAATCAAAGCCGCGCCGCCACGGTACGCGCCGCTTTAGCTAATGCTTTTGCCTTTGGCGGCCAAAATGCCGTGCTGGTTGTGCGTGCTTGGGCCGGATAAGGGCGCCGCGCGTGTTTTCGAAGGAGAAGTCGAAATGCCAGATATGACTGAATTGGAGGTATTCGATAAGTTCGTTCAGATCGTCGCGAAAAGCTTGCGCATCGACGATACGTCGCAAATCGCCCTCGACACGCACTTGACCGACCTTGGCGCCGAATCGCTCGATCTGATCGAGATCACCATGGAGACGGAGACCCAATTCCACATCTTCCTGCCCGACAAGTCCATCCTGGAAACCGCCGTGGAAGTTTTCGGGCCCGGCATTTTGGAAAAAGACGGATATCTCACCGAGGAGGGTAAGCGGCTGCTGTTGTGCCGCATGCCGGAAGCCGACGCGCGGTCCTTCGAGGGCGAAGTCGTTGTGAAAGATCTGCAGCATTATTTCTTGAAAGTCGGCACCTGGGTGCGGATGATCCAAGCCCTGGTGCAGTTCACGCCCGCAGAATGCGCATTTTGCGGAGGCCCCATGGCGCCCTCCATGGGCTTTCGCATGAAGTGCGCGAAGTGCGGCGTCGAGATCACGTTGCGCTCCGGGGAAGAAATCAACCGCGAATGGGTCCGCGAGTATTACGATAAAGAATACCGTCAGCAAACGGGGGCCCCGGTTTCAGCCGCCGCTGTCCACTAGCCGGCTCGACACGGCCCGGTCTGTTTATGGATGCCTTTGATCGCATGGTTTACGATTCGTCTGTAACCCCGGCGTGGCGGCCCGCTGGGCGTCCGGCGGGCCCCAGGGCGGAGTCTGTCTGCAGCCGGCTGGATGCCTTTCCATGCGAGCCCGCTGTCCTGGCGGACCTGATCCTCAGCCCGGGTGAGCGGGAACACTGGAATGCGATGCCTGGGGTGGAGAAACGCCGTCACGAATGGCTGTTGGGCCGCGCGGCTGCCAAGGAAGCCGTGCGGATGCTGCTGGAAGAGAAGTTGGACCTGGTTCTATCCCCTAAAGAGATCGAGATTGCACCGGATGCTTACGGCCGTCCGCGGGTGAAGTATTGTGGCGCGGGCATCCACGCCTGCGGCGGGTCTCCAGACCCGCCTTCCCTCTCGATCGCACACAGCCAAGGTACTGCCGTGGCGCTGGCCGTCCTGAATTCTTGCGCCCTGGTAGGCATCGATCTGGAAAGTCTGACTCGCCGCCGCGAGGATTTCGAAGCCATCGCGTTTAGCCCGGATGAGCGTCGCCTGCTGGCGGCGCTGCCCCCGGATTCGCGCCAGGAATGGGCCTTGCGCATGTGGTGCGCCAAAGAGGCCGTGGGCAAAGCGCTCGGGCGTGGCTTGAGCGCCGGCCTGCAAGCCTTCCATATCACCCGGGCCGATACCGCGAGCGGCATGATTGAAGTGGAACTGCGCGACGGCGCGCTCAAGCAGTTTCCTCAGTTGCAAGGCACGTCTTTAGCGGTTTCGACTGCGCGTGAACCCAATTTTGTATTTTCCGCGATTATTCATCAACAGGGAGCAGTCCGCATGAGGCCAAGCCGGCAGGAGATACTGGATTACCTGCTGCAAAAAATGGGCGAGTTGACGCAGGATTGGGACTATCCCGATCCCGTCAGTCCGGAATCGAAGCTATTCACCGAGTTGGGTTTTGAATCGCTCGACGCCGTAGTTCTGTGCACCGCCATCCAGGAACATTACCAGACCCCGATGCCCTTCGCGGAATTGCTGGCGGAGATCGGCCAGCAACAGCGCGATTTGTCGATCGACGAACTCACCGATTTCGTGAATACCCACCTCGGCGGCCCGCAGGGAGCGGACGCTACAAGGCGGGTCCAATGAGTATCCGCACGCTGCTTATCGGCCTGGACGGCGCCACTTTCTCCGTCCTCGATCCGCTCATGGAGCAGGGCGTCATGCCCTTCCTGAAGTCCTTCTTCGCGGAGGGCGCACGGGCCGGATTGCGCACTATCGTGCCCCCCCTGACGCCCCCGGCCTGGACCTCTCTGATGACCGGGCGCACGCCGGGCCAGCACGGCGTGTTCGATTTTTTCCGCATGGATTCGCCCGTCAGCCGGCACATCCGCTTCTTCAACTCCAACGACGTACAGTGCGAAACCATCTGGTCGCTGGCCTCCGCCGGCGGCCTGCGCACCACGACGATCAATTTCCCGGCGATGTTCCCGCCGCCGCACATTTCCGGGTACGTGGTTCCGGGCTGGGTGCCGTGGAAGCAGTTGCGCCTGGCGTGCTGGCCGGAGGGTCTGTTCGAGAAAATCAAAACCATCCCCGGCTTCAACCAGCGCGAACTGGCCATGGATATCAAGCTGGAGGAAAAAGCCACAGAAGGTATTTCCGATCACGCGGAGCTGGGGCCTTGGATCGAGCTGCATGCGCGCCGCGAGCAAAACCTGTTCCAGGTCCTGCGGCACCTCACCGAAGAAGATCCCTCGGATCTGACTGCCGTGCTGTTCGACGGCGTCGATAAGCTGCAGCATCTCGGCTGGCGCTTCCTCCGTCCCGAGGACGACCGGCCACTCACCGAGGAGTGGGAGTTTCATATCCGCGAACTGTGTCTAAATTATTTCCGTTGCGTGGACAATCTGCTGAAACAGATGTGCGGCCTGGCCGGGCCGGAGGCGACCGTGGTGATCGCTTCCGACCACGGCTTCGGCCCCACGTACGACGTGCTGCACATCAACACCTGGCTCGAACAGCACGGATACCTGGCATGGTCGGAAGCGGGAGAAGCGCACGACACACAGGGCGCGCTGCTGGGAGTCGGACAAGTGGCCAAACACACCTGGCTGATGGATTGGAACAAGACCAAAGCTTTCGCCACCACTCCCACGAGCAACGGTATTTATGTCGTGGTGAGCGACGGGACCTCGCCCGGCGTGCCGGCCGCTGAATACCCCGCGTTCCTCAAGAAGCTTTCCGATGAATTGCGCCAGATCCCCAGCCTGCGGACCGGCGAGCCGCTGGTGAGCGAAGTCTACACGCGCGATGAGGTCTTTCAGGGGCCGCACCACGACGCCGCGCCGGACCTGACGCTGATACTGAGCGACGGCGGCCTGGTCTCTATTTTGCCCTCGAAAGAAACCGTGTCCAAACGGCCCTCGGTGTCCGGTTCGCATCGCGCGGTGGGAGTTTTCGGAGCGCGCGGCCCAGCCATCCGGCGTGGATTCGTGGCCAATGAGTTGTCTATCCTGGATATCGCGCCTACGGTACTTTATAGTCTGGGCTTACCCCTTCCTGAAGATTTGCAAGGCCGCGTGCCAGTGGAGATCTATCATGAAGCTGTTTTGAAAGAGCATCCCGTGCGCAAAGTAGCCACTGGGACTAGTAAGCCGGGACAGGCGAGCAGCACCCCCGTACCAGGGGAATTGGAGGATGAGGAGACAGTTTTGGAGCGACTTCGCGAGCTGGGATACATCGAATAGGGATCGGTTTGCTTGTGGGCAGGATGGTGCGCGCCGATTGCCAATCGGCGCAGTTTCGTTAGGCCGATTAACAATCGGCCTGCAAGGTTGCCAATCTGCCCCACAAACTGCACCCATATCGAAATGGGGAGCTGTCTATTTGAGCGATGCCGAAGATCAAAGCTAACGGGGTGAACTTACATTACATCACGGTCGGCGCGGGCCCCGATATTGTCATGCTGCACGGCTTCCTCGGCAATCTGGCGGTTTGGCACCTCTACATGGCACCGATCCTGCGGCGGGAGTATCGCGTCACTACTTACGACCTTCGCGGTCACGGATACAGCGACGTGACGGACACCGGCTATACGGCGGCCGATATGGCCGAGGATCTGCGCTGCTTCCTCGACGAAATGGGAATCGAACGCCCCATCCTGGTGGGCCACAGCTTCGGCGCCGACATCGCCATGTACTTCAGCCTGCTCTACCCGGAGCGCGTGCCCAAATTGCTGGCGCTGGAACCCGGGCTGGCGGCACTGGTCCACCTGCGCAACGATAAGGATTGGATCGGCTGGGCGGCCTGGGTAGCCAAGCTGGAAGAAGTGGGCATCCACGTTCCGGAAGACAAACGCACGGATGCCGAATTCCTTTTGCAGCTCAGCCTGGAAACTCCCAAGTTTTACGGTCCGGCGCGCGGATTGCCGCGGAATCGCGAGCCGTTGCTGCACCTGATCCGCAATACCACGCTGATGAAGGACTACGAAGTGGTGGGCGATATGACCTTGGAGGCGGTGCGCACTATCCAAACGCCCACGCTGCTGGTTTACGGCCGCCAGTCGCACTTCATCAGCTCATATGACTTCCTGCATAGAGCGCTGCCTAACTGCCAGCAGGTACTGCTGCCGGGCGGCGAGCATTTCGGCCCGCTGGAACAGCCCGAGCTGCTGACCGGGCACATCCTGCAATTCCTGCGTGAGCCCGTTCCGGAAACCTCGGCAGAGGTGGTGGAGGCACGCTGACCGCCGCGGGGAAACTTCCCCGGCTGCCCTTGGCCCACACCCCATGAGTACCCCCGCCATCACCCCGGACACCTCACTGGCTGTGGACCCGCGTCCGCTGCCACTGTCCGCCAAGCTGCTCTACGGCGTGGGAGAAATGCCCATCACGGTCCTGATGGTCATCTCTGGCCTTTTCATGCTGTTTTTTTATAACTCCGTGATGGGCTTGCCGTCCTTGCTGGTGGGTATCGGTCTTTCGTCCAGCCTGGTGTTGGATGCCCTTCTCGATCCGTTCATCGGCCACATATCGGATCGCACCCGCCACCGTTTCGGACGCCGGCACGTATTCATGCTGCCGGGCGCGCTGGTCATCGGACCTAGCTTCTTCCTGCTCTTCAGCCCGCCGCGCAGTCTGGGACATACCGGGCTGTTTGTGTGGCTGCTGGCCTGGTCGATTGCCTTGCGCGCCGCCAGCGCGGTATACCGGATTCCTTATCTCAGCCTGGGCGCCGAACTGAGCCGCGATTATGACGACCGCACCAGCACCATGGGCCTGCGCACCCTGTTCGGACTCTTGGGAACGCTGGGAGCCTCGGCGCTTTCGTTCTTGATTTTCTTTCCAGCCACCGCCGACAAGCTGCACTACGCCGGATATCCGCGCATGGGGTTGGCCTTGGGCGCCGTCATGACGGTGGCCGGCCTCATCGGCACCCTGGGCACGCTTCGCTATCGAACTTCCGGCGGCGCTAACGACTCGGCCGGGCTGCACTTTTTTACCGGCTTCCGGATTGCCATGCGGAATCGCGACTTCCGCAGTATCTGGTTCTCGACAACCGTTTTCTTCCTGGCGGTGGTGCTGAATTTTAGTATGGCCATTCACTACTTCACATGGTATGCGCAGGTCAGCCGCGGCAAGGTCTTGAGCCTAATTCAGACTTGCTTTTACGCCGGCGCATTGGGAGGCGTGGCCTTGTGGATGTCGCTGTCCCGGCACATGGAGAAACGCACTCTGTACATGATGGCCGCCGTCTCCTCGGCCACCCTCTTGTTCATGGCGACCTTCCTGATCGGCATCGGTCGGCCGCTGGGCATAGGCCACCCCTTACCGCTGATCGTCGGGCACGTGGTGGGCGGCATTTTCGCCAGCGCGGTCTGGGTGGTCCCGGCGTCCATGATCGCCGATGTGACCGATACGGACGAATTGGCCACTGGCCTGCGCCGCGAAGGCATCTATTTCGGCATCATGAATTTCGGCGAGAAGCTCGCTGCCGGAGGCGCACTGCTGTTTGCCGGCGGCCTGTTGGGCGTTTTCCGCAAAATGTCGCCGGCGGGAGCCGGCTTTGGCACGCCGGGCAATCCTCCGGCCGCCATTCCTTACGTGGGCCTGCTATACGGCGCCGTGCCGGCGGCGCTGCTGGTTCTTTCCCTGGTTTTCATTCTTCCGTATCGCTTGAACCGGCGCACGGTTCGCGGCATTCAACAGCAACTGGCGGCGCGCCGCACTGTGACCGAGTAACTGCATGACTGACGATCGACCCGTTGTATTGATCACCGGCGCGGGCTCCGGCTTGGGGCTGGCATCCGCCTTATTCCTGGCCGTCCGCAATTTCCGCGTCTACGGAACGGCGCTCACCGCAGCCGAAGAACAGGAGTTGCGCCAGGAGGCCTCGCGCAACAACGTGGAAGTGTCCGCGCAACGTATGGATGTCACCCGCCGGGCCGACATCGATCACACCGTGGAAACCATTATCCGCGAAGCCGGCCGCATCGACGCCGTCGTGCATTTTGCTGGCATGGGACTGCGCGGCTTCTTCGAAGATCTCAGCATGCAGGAGATCCGGCAACTCTACGACGTCAATGTCTTCGGCATCATGGAGCTGACCCAGGCCGTGCTGCCGCACATGCGCGCGCGCCGCTCCGGACGCATCGTGATCGCCGCCTCGGCCGCCGGGCGCATGGGCGAGATGAGCATCGCCGGCTATTCTTCCGGCAAGTTCGCGGTGGTGGGTCTCGGTGAATGCCTGCGCCAGGAAGGCGCGCTGTTCAATGTTCAAGTTTCCGTGCTCGAGCCGGGGCTGATCTACACCCCGCATTTCGGGATCAACCGCAATCGCGCTCGCCGCGCGCAGGATCCTACGAGCCCTTACTACTTCTGGTTTTGCCAGCACGAAGCCATCGTGGACAAGCTGCTCGCCACAAATAAATTCACGGCCGAAGACATCGCGAGGGTGGTGCACAAGATTCTGACCGTGCGGAGGCCCCGCCTGCATTACATGGTGGGATTCAAATTGAAGCTGATGGTGGCGTTGCACAACCTCATCCCATTCGAATGGTTCGAGCGCATTCACGAAAAAATCATCGTCCGCATGGTGGCCCATCCGCGCCATCCGGCGACCGGCCTGAGCGGCCTGGACGCCGGCATTGGCGAGCGGGCCAAGTCCCACCATGCGGCGGAACCTCTCTCTAAAAGTCCATGATCGATCTACATACACACACCGACCGTTCCGACGGCACCGCCTCGCCCGCGCAATTGGTGCACGATGCGAAGGCCATGGGCCTCGAAGCTCTGGGCATCACCGACCACGACACGCTGGACGGCTACGATGTCGCCGCGCCGCTGGCCGCCGCGGCCGACCTGGAATTGGTTTGCGGCATCGAGTTAAGCACGCGCCCCGATCCGCCCCCGGACGGGTCGCGGCCGCCCTCGGTGCACCTGCTCGGCTATTTCCTGCAGGAGCCGGCCTCGGCGGGATTCCGGCAGTGGATCAAGGGCCACCAGGATAGCCGCCGCGAGCGCAACCGCAAGCTGATCGCCAAGCTGAATTCGCTGGGCGTCGAGATTACGCTGGAGGAAGTGCAAGTGCTCGGCAAGCACCTCACCGGCCGTCCGCACTTCGCCAAGATCCTGCTGAAGAAAGGCTATGTGAAGACCACTCAGGAAGCCTTTGACAAGTATCTGGCGGACAATGCCTCGGCCTCGGTGGAGCGCGAGGAGCCGGAGTTGGTGGAAGGCGTGCGGCGCATCCGCGAGGGCGGTGGCATGGCTTCACTGGCGCATCCCGTGCGGTTGCCGGAGCGCGACCGTTCTTCGCTCGAAAAGCTGCTGCGCGCGCTCATCGACAATGGCCTGCAAGGCTTGGAGGTTTACCACAGCGAGCACGGCCCAAAGGACACGGCGCTGTACAAGGATCTGGCCGGCCAGTTTCAATTGATCGAGACCGGCGGCACGGATTTTCACGGGGATAACAAGCCGTCGATTCAGTTGGGCACAGGCAAGGGCGGCAACGTAAATCTGGCTTATGGGCTGCTGGAGAATATGCGGCGGGGTGTGGCGGAGATGGCGGCGCGGTAGAATCGGAACGGGATCTTGGTGACCGGCGCAGCCATAGGCGAATCAATTCGAGAGCAGCGTGAGGCGATCCTTTGCGTTGCCGCGAAGCACGGCGCAACTCAGGTTCGGTTGATTGGGTCGGTGGCGCGCGGCGAAGCCGGCCCAGATAGCGACGTCGATTTGCTCGTGACGTGGCAGGAGGGAACCAGCCTCCTTGACCAGGCGGCTCTCAAGCTGGAACTCGAGAGCTTGTTGGGCCAGAAGGTCGATATAGCCAGCGACGGCTGGGTGAAACCCTCGATACGGGAATCGCTTTACCGCGATGCGATCGCTCTATGAGGAGCAATGCGGACCGGCTGAGCACTGTCCCGCAACCGACGCGCTGACGCCGTCGCGCCCGTCAGAGAGTCAAAAATCTGCAGCACTTGTCGAGCGGCCCCAATACGAACTCGACCGGTTCTAGCTTGTCGCGTGCGTTTGGCGGTAGCCAGGCCAGTCTATACTCCCGTTGCCAGGCATAACGAAAGTGCTTGGTGAAAACCACATCTACCGGACGCGGGCCTCGAACTGGATGGTGCGGATCGCGGTAGGTTACAGGCGACTCATAGAGGTCCCATCCAGGTAGTTTTATTTTGCCGCACTCGCGCATTCGGTCGATGAACGCCTGTGGCGTAGGAATGACCAAACACGAGTCATACGGTTTTGGGCTCCCACGCGAGAAGTCGTCAAACAGCCGATAATCGTACCTCATTCCAAAGCAAGCGACGTAGTAATCCGTGCTAGATTTGGCGACACGTCTAACGTTTCCAATTATGTCCATCCGTGTACTTTGTCCGTTCACCGCGTATGGGCTGTTCGGCGGCGCATTAACGGTCGTTCCATAGCATTCCTCCGTAAACATCACTTCGCAGTCCCGGATTGCCGGATTTAGCGACGGATCGTCGTAGTTCTTCGCATTCGCAATTCGAATTCGGCCCTGCTTGAACAGCGGATCCATATGCTTAAAACTCCCGAACTTGAGCAGATAACGATTCTCGGGTAATCCGCGGCCCCAGAGTTCAGCCGCCCTTGCGTGGTGAGAGTAAGTTCTCTGCATAAAGTCGCCGGGGATACGCACGTTCCGAAATTCGAACTCAGCGTGAACGTGAGCAAGCAGGCGGCGAAACTGTTCCCCTTCGTCAATGATCAAGCCGCCACCGGCGTCGATGGTTAAAATGTTGTCCATCAGGTCGGCTTGGCGCTGAATCAACTGTTCCTCCGAGTCGTGCCGCAGATAAGTTCTTTGTAGATACTCTTCCCTCCACTCGTTAAAAAGTTGTAAGTTTTGCATTTGCGCTCTGCGCCAAACCCAATCTCGCTGACCAGCCCCGCCCTCCCCGGCAGGAGGTACAGAGGTCATTCGCCGGTTGCCGGCCGGAACGGGCAACCCCCAGCCTGCTTCCCTTATTTTAGCTCCGGGCCGCGCCCGTTGACTTGGAGAAATCCGGTGGCCCGTGTACTGACATTGCGCTATCCTGGAAGGAATGACTGCCGTTAACCTGGAACTGCCGGCTGATCTGGTGGCCGCCGCGAAGCTCGACCGAGGCAACCTATCGCATGAAGCGGCCAAGCTCATCGCGCTGGAGCTGTACCGTGAGGGCGCGGTTTCGCTGGGCCGGGCTGCCGAGCTCTGCGACACGCCATTGGCCGCATTCATGGACTTTGCGGCAGGTCACGGCGTGCCCCCCCTCAACTACGGCATGGAGCAGTTGGAAGAGGACCGGCGCACTCTGGCCAAGCTTCGCACGTGACGGTTGTTTCCGACTCCTCGCCGCTCATCACGCTCGCGAAAATCGGGCGTCTCGAAGTGTTGAACCACCTTTATCGGACGATTACGATCACGCCGGAGGTTTACGATGAGGTCGTGGTGCGCGGCTCAGGGCTGACGGGATCGATCGAACTCGCCACTTGCAAGTGGATAGCAGTCAAGCCCATCGAGAATGTTGGGGCTCATGCGGCCGCCCGGGAAAAATTCGGTTTGGGCATCGGCGAGACCAGCGCGATCATTTTGGGCCGGGAATTGAACGCCAGCTTGGTCCTGATCGACGAGATCAAAGCTCGCAGGGTGGCGCGTGAATACGGCATGGCGGTGGTGGGTTGCGTCGGCATTCTCGAGGAGGCATTCGGCTTGCATCTGCTGTCGGATTTGGCGCAGGCGTATCGCCAATTGATCTCCGCTGGCGCTTACATTGACCGCCAAATCCTGGAGAACAGCCTCAATGCCTTGAACTTGCCACCGATGTAAGGCTTGGATTGCGCCGGGCTGAACTACACAATCCGGTGTTCCCCCGTCGTTTTCCCCGGCACGAAAACGCAGTACTGAAGGCACTGGTGCAAGAGCCTCCCGGCTGGGTATAATCGTGTAACACTCTAAACGGAAAGGGAATCTTCATTGCAAATGAACGACCAATACGATGTAGCCATTCTGGGCGCGGGTTTCGAAGGCGGGATGCTGGCAACCATTCTGGCCTACAAAGGCGCCAAAGTGGTGCTCATCGACGCCGGCTCGCACCCCCGTTTCGCCCTCGGCGAGTCTACAGTGCGGCACACCTTCCGCATGATCAAAATCATGGCGGAGCGATTTGGAGTCCCCGAGTTCAAGACCGAATTCAATTCCGGCGAGCTCCTGCATACGCATGTATCCAACCATTTCGGCGTGAAGAAGAATTTCGGTTTCGTCTATCACCGCGCCGGCGAGCACCAGCGGCCGGAAGAGGCCACCCAGTTGGTGATTCCGCCGTACCGGGAAGGCTACGAAGCCCACCTGTTCCGCCAGGATACCGATCAGTATTTGACCTATACGGCCATCCATCACGGCGCTACCGTCAAATACAACACGCGCGTCAAGACTGTCGAGACGGATGCGCAGGGCGTGACCATCTCGACCGAGAAAGGCGAACCCATCCGCGCCAAGTTCGTCGCCGATGCCTCCGGCGGCGGGCACGTGCTCGCCCGCCAGTGGAACCTGCGCGACAATCCGCCGCGCGTCCGGCTGCAGACCCGCTGCCTGTTCACACACATGATCGACGTGAAGCCTTACGACGATCTGACCCTGCCGAACGGCGTGCCGAAAGCGCCGCGCCGCTGGTACTCCGGCACCTGCCACCATATCTTCGACGGCGGCTGGCTGTGGGTGATCCCGTTCGACAACCGCGAAGGATCCGCCAACAAATGCGTCAGCGTGGGGCTGAGCTTCGACATGCGCAAGTTCCCCAAGCCCATGGATATCACGCCGGACGAGGAATGGCGGCAGTTTCTGGACAAGTTCCCAAGCATCAAAGAGCAGTTCAAAGACGCCAAGCTGGTGCGCGACTGGGTTTCGTCGGACCGGCTACAGGGATCCGTCAAGCAATCCGTGGGCGATCGCTGGGCGATTATGGCCGGCGGCGCAGGCAGCGGCTTCCTGGACGCGCTTTTCTCGCGCGGCCTGGCTTCTTCGGTGGAAGTCATCAACGCGCTCGCGGCGCGCCTGCTGCCAGCCATCAAGGAAAACGATTTCCGCGCCGAACGTTTCGAGTATATCTCCCGCATTCACGAAGCCAATCTGCGGAACAACGACCGCCTGGTCTTCGGCGCCTACACTTCGTTCCGCGACTTCGATCTATGGAACGCCTGGTTCCGTGTTTGGGCCTTGGGCGTCGGCCTGGGCGACTTGAAACTGGCCAGCATCTACCGGCGGTACTTGAAGAGTCACGACGACTCCATTCTTCCGGATGCCGAAGAGCCGATGGGGTTGTTCTACAGCCAACACAAAGGTTTCGGCGAGCTTCTGGACGCGGCGGTGGCCAAAATGGATGAAGTAGAGGCCGGCACGACCGATCCGAAGGAAGCCTCCAAATACATCTTCAACCTGATACGCAACGCCAAGTTCACACCGGCCGCCAATCACTTGGGAGACCCCGACTGGCATTTCATCAATGCCGGAACGTTCATCGTCTCGGTGAAGACGCTGGCCTGGCTGTTGACGTCGGCGCCACCCGATATCCGCAGCTTGTCGTTGGGCCTGCTGGGGGATATTGGCGGAAGCAAGGCGCATCCGGCACCCTCGGCGGGATAACTCGCGTCACACCGCTCTCAAAATCCGCTTCGCGTACGAAGTCAAGGACTAGTCCGCACAGAACTTGCGCCTGCCCTGCATTCTGCTGTACATTACCTAGAGCCACAGGCGGAAAAGTGGGCGCTTTTCCGGCACTCTATCTGCACAGAACATGAAAGCTCTAGCTTTGTTTCTTATTGTGGCCGCGCTGTCGGCGCAGGTCCAGCCGGCCCCCGGCTGGTGCTCCATGGCGCACTGCAATAATCAGATGACGGATTTCGCTCCCGTCACTCCTCCGGGTATCGGCGCCGGCATATCTATCGTCAACCGGGACGCATCGCGCCTGGGAGTGGCAGCCGGCTTAGGCTGCGTCTCAAACGGAACGAATCTGGCTTGCACATATCGGGAATCTCCCGATGCGGTGGTCTACTACGATGCCAACGGTACCGTGTTATGGACGTCAGGCAACCTGCTGGATGACAATACTTACAAAAATACGCCGATCATCCAGGCCGACGGGAGCGTGGTGATCGGAGACGACCTGCACCTCATCAAATTCAACAAAGATGGCACCGTGGCTTGGTCCACTTCCACCCCTGAAGGCGCCCCGGTCTCCCAAGTCACGACTCCCAATGGCGCCATTTTCACCGCCACCCACCCGGTAGCCGTCAACACGTGCGCACAAGACAGTTGCAACCTCCTGGTAACCATAAATAATCCTGGGAGCCAGTACACTTCAGCTACCGTGACCCTGACCGGCGGGGACTGTCCGGGCGCGACGGCCAGCGCAACCGTTTCCGGAGGCCAAGTTACGGCTATCACTACCACGAAGGGTGCTAACTGTTTTATCGCTCCTGACGTGATTATCACGGGCGACGGCTCGGGGGCCCAGGCGAATGCCACGCTGCTGGGTCCAGCCCCGATCTCGGTATATAACGGCAAGTCCGGCGCACTGGCCGGAAGTCTATTCCTGTATAGCAGCGGAACCAGCGGGCCTTATTACGAAACCATCAACGTTCCTTGTGTCGGCAACGGGAGCCATCCGAACCGGATTTACATCTCGACCAACCTGAGCACAGATCAAAGCCAGGGCGCGCTGTGGGCGGTGGACATCGATCCCACAAACCTGGCGAATCCGATGAGTCCGGCGTGGAGTGTGACATTCGACGGACCTTCGGGGGCTTCGCCGTTGTGCATCGGCAACAACATCTATTTCGACGGCGCTGGCTTCGTACCGGGCGACGACGCCGGCACGACTATCTTTGGAGTGCAGGATAACGGCAGCTCCGCTACCATGCTGTTCCATGTTTCACTCGGCGCCGGCACCGAGCCAGTGACGTGTAACTTTGCCATGGACCCCCGGGCGGAGGGAGGCTTTTGGCACGAGATCCAGTACGATACCAACATATACCACCGCGACGGCGCCACCGGGAACATCATCGAGACGCTCGACGTCAGTTCGCTGCTGGCCGCCAGCGGCGCGCCTCCGGCCACATACTGGATGTCCGGTGTGTTCAACACCGTAGGCACGCCGGATCACCCTTATATGATCCTTCCGGAATCGGATGTCAACTATGTGGCCAGCTATCTGACCCTGGTCGACATCACGGATTCGTCGCTCGTTTGGGCGCTGCCCCTCTATCCTGGAAATAGTCCGTTTTACAGCGATTCTTTCGAAGGCGGCGCCGCCATTGCCATGAATTCCAATCGGCAGCCGGTCCTGGCCATGGCCACCCGCTACGATGGCGCCTATTTCCTCGGCGATGGCCCGGGTACGGCGGTGCTCTCGTCGACCAGCCTGAGCTTCGGCGATGAGTCTCTGGCGAGCACCAGCGCCGCGCAGACCGTGACCCTCACTAATACCGCCAGCAGTACGCTAAACGTCACAAGCGTCACCCCCAGCGGCGATTTTGGCGAAACCGATAATTGCGCGTCCGCGCTGACCCCCGGGACCGGTTGCAGCATCGCCGTCACTTTCAGCCCAACCGCCCTTGGCCCGCGCAATGCTTCCATCACGATCGCCAGCAATGCCACGGGCAGCCCACAGGCGATCTCCTTATCCGGCGTCGGCATTACCGGCGCGCCCGGCATTAGCCTCTCGGCTTCCACTCTGAGTTTTCCGGGCCAGGTCGTCGACACAACCAGCCCGCCGAAGGTGGTGACCTTGACCAACGCGGGCACCGCGCTGCTGACCATCGACGGTATTGTGAACGGCGGAGATGCCGTCCAATCCAATAACTGCCCCTCCAGTCTGCCGGCCGCCGCCAGTTGTTCCATTAACGTCATGTTTACCGCCGGTGGCGTTGGAAAGCGCAACGGTACGATAATGATTGACAGCAACGCGGCGGATAACCCAAGAACGATCACCTTGGCCGGTACGGGTTTGGTGGCGCAAGGAGCGGCCGCTGGGCTGACCTCCACCAGCCTGGTGTTTCCGGGACAAAGCCTGGGCGCGGCGGGAACGCCTCAAACCGTCAAGTTGATTAGCGTGGGCGCCGCCGCGCTACACATCATCAGTATCGTGAGCGCCGGCACAGCGTCCCAAACCAACACCTGTCCTCAAAACCTCGCGCCGGGGACACACTGCACGATTACCGTTACGTTTACTCCTTCCACTACCGGACCGGGCAGCGGCACGATTACGATTGCCGACAACGCGCCCGGCAGCCCGCAGACCATCGCGGTCTCCGGCATCGCGTCGGGGAACCCCGTGCCATTGCTCAACCAAGCCGCATCGCCGGCGAACCCCATCGTGGGCGGCTCCGGATTTACGCTGAATATCCTGGGCGGCGCATTTCTTCCGGGCGCTACCGTGAATTGGAACGACGCCCCGCTCGCTACCAACTACGTCGGCAAAACGGAGTTGACCGCTATCGTCCCGGCCGCCAATATCGCCGCGGCGGGGACCGCTCGGATCACAGTTGTGAATCCGGGCCCCGGCGGTGGAACCTCGAGTCCCACTTGGTTCCCCATCACGACGCCCAGCGAATGGATTACCGTAAACCGTACGGACCTGCCAGCCAGCGCGGGGCCACAAGCCTTGGCCACCGCCGATTTCGACGCTAACGGCACACTCGATCTGCTGGTTGCCAACTCTGCCGCCAACACTGTTTCCATCCTGTTGGGCAATGGGAACGGCACATTCGCGCCGCCGGCCGACTACCCCACCGGTAGCAAACCGGTCGGGGTGGCTGTGGCCGACTTCAACAACGACGGCAGGCCGGACATAGTCGTCGCGAACCAGGCAGACAACGCCATATCCATTCTGCTGGGCGCCGGCGGGGGTGCTTTCTTGCCCGGTACGCCCTACCCCACGGGCAACGGCCCGGTGGCTGTGGCCGTGGCGGATTTCAATGGCGACGGAAACCTGGATCTGGCCGTAGCCAATCGGGCCGACAATACCATTTCGATTCTGTTGGGCAATGGAGACGGGACCTTCAATGCGCATGTGGATTTTCCCGCAGGGCCTTCCCCGGACGCCCTGGTTGCGGGCGATTTCAATGCGGACGGCAAGCTGGATCTCGCGGTGGCCAACGATTCCGCCAATGGATCCGTTTCCGTTCTCCTGGGCAACGGCGACGGCACCTTACAGGCGCCGGTAGGGTACGCCACTGGCGATTCGGTCGCGTTGGTGGCGGCCGACTTCAACGGCGACGGCCACCTCGACCTGGCCACGGTCAACCAGATGGCGCAAAACCTGATGGTGCTTTTGGGCAATGGCGACGGTACGTTCCAACCGGCTCTCAGGCAGTTGTTAGACCTGCGTCCCATGGGCCTGGCGGTGGGCGATTTGAACGCCGATGGAACACTGGACGTGGCCGTGGTCAACGCTGGGGAGAACACGGTCTCCATCCTGCCCGGCTACAACAATGGCTCCTTCGGCCTGCCGATAAATTATGCCGTCGCTGCCGGCCCCGTGGCGGTGGCAATCGGCGATTTCAATCGCGATGGCAGTCTCGACCTGGCGGCGGCGGCGCCCGCTTCGAATACGGTTTCCGTTCTGTTGCAGGCGCCGGCGATTACTTTCTCCAGCAGCAGCCTGAACGTGGGGAACGTAATCATCGGCCAACACGCGTCGCAGGCCGTAACGCTGACCAACACCGGCGGCGCCGTGCTGGCGATCGCGTCCATCGCCGCCAGCGGCGGGTTCTCGCAAGAGAACGCTTGCCCGCCATTGCTCGCGCAGGGAACATTTTGCTCCATCACAGCGACCGCCGTCGCCAAGACGAAAGGACCGCTCACTGGCCTGCTCACCATTACGGACAACGTCCCCGGCTCTCCGCAGACCGTTGCCCTGAGCGGCACGGCTGTAGGGGTGGACGTCACCGTGAATCTTTCCGAGGCCGCCATAGATAGCGGCAACCCAGTCGCTTCCAACACCATCGGCTTGAGCCATGCGGCGCCGCCCGGAGCGACCGTTGCACTTTCCAGCTCCAACCCAGCGGTGGCCTCCGTTCCAGCTTCTGTCACCATCGCGGCGGGAGCTACAGTTTCGGCGCCGTTTACCATTACAACCACGGGAGTCGAAGCGGCCACCCCGGTCACTCTGTCTGCCAGCTTCAATGGAGTGACCGCCACAGCCGTCCTGGCCGTGAACCCTGCCGTGCTGCTGTCGTTGACTTTGTCGCCGTCTGCCGTAACGGGCGGAATGTCCACTACGGCGAACTTCGCCACCCTGGACGGGCAAGCGCCGCCGGGCGGAGCGATTCTCAGCCTCAGCAGCTCCAACCCAGCGGTGGCTGCCGTTCCGGCTACGGTACGGATTGCGGATTATGCCACCCAATCGCCGACATTCACTATCACCTCGAGTGCGGTGACCGCGCCGACGCAGGTAGTCGTCACGGCTTCCTATGGCAGATCGCAGACCACGGACACGCTCACGGTGAACCCGACGGCGGGCTTGGCTTCCGTGAGCCTTTCACCCTCCTCGGTTGTGGGGGGCAACCCGCCGGGCAATTACACCAACGCGGCGGTTCTGAACGGACCGGCTCCGGCTGGCGGGGCCACCATTGCGCTTTCCAGCTCCAATCCGGCGGTCGCGTCCGTTCCGGCTAGTGTGCAGGTGGCCGCGGGAGCCACGACATCGGCTAACTTCCCGATTACGACAACGCCCGTGGCCGCGGGAACGCCCATAACCATCTCAGCCAGCTACCAAGGGGTCACCGTGAACGCGCAACTGATGGTTAATGTCGCCACACCTTTGGCGGTGCAGCTTTCCCAGGCCAGCGTAAAGGGTGGCACAAAGGTGCCATCCAATTACGTGAAGATGGATGGTCCGGCGCCTGCCGGCGGCCTGACTATTTCCTTGACCAGCTCCAATCCGGCGGTCGCCGCGGTGCCTGCTACGGTCACGGTTTCAGCGGGTCTCCGGAATTCGCAGAGTTTTGCGATCATCACAACCGCGGTGAAGTCCTCTACGCCGGTCACCATTTCGGCCAGCTATCACGGAATTACCCAGTCGGCTAACCTGACCGTCACCCCGTAGGCGGACGGCCAGGAGTCTCCGTATTGCGGCTATGGCTTGCGTGCCACCGCGCTTTGGGCGGTAACCCCGACTGAAAACAAAAAGCTATGTTGCGATTGCTGATTCGTAACCGTGATGTTGAGAGTGTCTCCGGCCGCCATCGGGCACGCTCCGTTTTGATTCACGTTGGCTATTAGCGATATCAAGCCGTCAGACCATTCGCCAATGGTCGCGGTGCATGGGTCCCCGGTGTAGCCCGCGCTCCAGTTTGGCGTTTGCGTGGTGTCTGTAATTTGCAGAAAGTTCGAATTCCCCGTGTATGGCAGGCCCAACGGGAAATAGCCGAAGCCTTGGCCAACGATGTTAAGGGGCGGGCTGGGCTGCACCACCACATACTCGCAGCCCCCGCCCTGAGTGAGGTCGGCGCACTGTGTGACGACCTTGGTAATCTCGATCGTATTAGAAGGCTCAATGGCGCATGTCTGATTTGCAGGGCTGATAATTGCCGGTAGACCGTTCGGATAGACGTCGCAGGCATTGCAGCTGAACTGCCCCGGTGGGCAGGTGATCGGAGCGGCGATCGCCGGCAACCCGGGCGAAGGCGCGGCGCCGGCGACCGGCTCGGTGATCCACGGCGAGTACAGGCCCATGAGACCGGTGATACCGTTGACCTTTCCATTCGTAGTCGTCGCTTCAAAAACCTTATACGGAACCACCTGCGTGGAGCAATCGAACCAACTGCTCGGCAGGATGTGCCGAATGGCGATCTCGTTCAGTTCCGTGTAGTTCGCGATTTTCGATAGGTCCAGCCACGTATAGCCGTTCGCCGCAGTCACCCAAGAGGGTTGGGCCACACCCGTGCCTACCACCAGGCTGACATTGCCGTTCGGGTCCTGGACCAAAGGCGTACACGGAGTTATCGGGTTCGCCGGACAACTGTCGGGAAGGCTGGCCAGCGTGCCTCCGCCGGTAGTCTGAAACGAAATGCTCATATATCGCATCTGCTCGTTCCCGGAGCGCGAACAGCCGTTTACACACGGCGTAGGCGGGGTGGTCGGGACTCGAAATTGGATAAGCATTACTTCGCCGACGTTAGCGAGGGTTTG